>ERZ1673752.153-NODE-153-length-125329-cov-16.843447_pt1 | contig 125329 bp, 94 predicted proteins | sample MGYA00580195_ERZ1673752 | MGnify/ENA primary metagenome ERZ1673752 (study PRJEB41218, sample SAMN15661744) | gut metagenome | host: Homo sapiens | place: Canada: London | collected 2015-08-20/2019-03-30 | study: EMG produced TPA metagenomics assembly of... | reverse complement strand
TGCAAACAGAATAACAAGCGTTCTTTGTTAGGCAGAAAACAGCGAAGCCAAGTAGTTCGCTCGTTTCTAAATCGTTACCAGTTTAGTCTTATCAACAAGGTAACTTATTTATTTTCAATCAGTTGTAGTTTAAGAATTATCTTGCAGCGCGGAAGAGCCTCAATCACACTGCGATTACAACCTTATCATCATGCCATTTGATACTCAACCGCAGACCACAAAATAGGAGAATAAAGGCTGTTTTTAAAAAGACGCTGAATGTCAGTCATTTACAAACTATCGCATATTTCGCGTATTTCGGACGAAGGCAAACTTATTTTTAAATAAGCGAATTTGAGAGGGTTGTTTGTTCAAATAATTGACTATTTCTTATTTTTCAAAAAACGCGTTCGGGACAAGCAGGTTTTTAAGGAGATAAACCGAAAACGTGTAAATATTCTGTCGCTATCTCGAAGCGTACACACGCCCCATTCGCCCCCCCACCTATGTTGTACATGGTGAGCGTCTCCTCAAAAAACAATACAAGCATTTATTGTACCAATGGGTTAATCTCAATAGCAAAATGAAACGCCATACTTTTTCTACTGAGCCAACATATCTGGAATTTGCGTACTGGCATACCCTGCCTGAGTGCTGGATGAGGCAAACATCATCCTTTCGAGTACCTTCTATCCTGCAAAAGCCATCTTAAAATTGTCGTCTATGATACCGAAATAATTTTCGAGATATTCCGCCCACTCATCTTTCCTTGAGTGTAGAGGCGGATTACAGCATCATGTTACAGTTTTCTTTTCTTGCAATTGTTCCTCCACAATATTGTTGACTTTACGTTTCAAGTTTTTTAGGAGAAAGACATTAGAAAAATGTGAGACGATTAGAATAGAAAAATCCCAAAGAAACTGATAAAATATTCTTTGGGATTTTATAGGTAATGTATAGAACGGTAACCCTTACTTAACGAGTTTGAGATCGTAATTCATGCCTTGGGCAGAAACGGGCTCTTCAAACTGGTCATTAACCATGCGTAATGTAGAATCATTAAGTACCAAGAAGTTGATAGTGTCGTTGGGTTCTGTGGGTAAACGATAGTATTTGTTCTCTGCTCCGTTTACAGTTTTAGTCAAAGAAATAACCTGACCAGAATAGTTGAAAGACTTCTCAACTTCGGTTTCTGATTTCATATAACTCTGCGCAAGGTTAAAACTCATGGTAGAGTCAGAAGTAAGAGCAAGCCTATAACGAATGCCGTATGTGTCAGCAGCGGGGGTCAAGCCCTCATATACGGTAGAATCTGTTGCCACTACCTCGGTGTTTGCCGCAGGCTCTGCTTTTTTTCCATTGTTGCAAGAAGCTATAAAAGCTGCGCATGCAACGAGCAATAATGTTACTTTTTTCATTGTCTTAATTTTTATTATATATGAATTACTCTATGTATAATAACGTTTTATAGTACGTTTTGTTATATATTTATAAAAATATTTTTTAGGTTAAAATACTGCAGCAATTCACAGATAGAACTATCTTATTTGTATCATACACCATCAATATCTTCTTCTTCTAAATTTTTAGCTTTAGTGTCGAGCAGATTATCCTTGGTCACAGTGACGTTTCCTAAATTATCAATCTTTAAGATAAGTGGTACATATTCATCGCTCGATTTGTCAGGATTTCCGACACTGGCGGCAAAAATCAAATGGTTCCCCTTTGCTTGAACAAAAACAACACCTAACAAAGCTCCATCATTAAAATACATATTGTCTACATATTCTTTAAAAAAACTTTTAGTGAATGTTTTCTCAAAAAAAATAGAGCTATCTGCTCGAACAATCTTTAGCACAATTCTATTATCATAATAACATACCTCTCCATCATGTGCCAAAGGCAAAGAGGGATCTGCCATAAGTTGTGTTTCAATGATATATTTATTACCAACCCATTCTACAGTACGGGTTTGGGTATAATCACCCATTTTTCGAGTTTTAGGAACCGCTGATATTTGTTTGTTTTTTTTAGTTATAATGATTGTGTTTGTTTTTTTTTGAGTACACGAAATCACCACTATAGTGGCCACCAAGGTCATGCTTATTGATATTAATCTCTTCATCTTCATAAGTACTTGCAACTGTGCAAATTTAGATAAAATTTTCGAATTATAAGCCTGTTGAAATAAAAAACGTAAATAAATATTTCCGTATGGTGCTATTACTCAGCAATAGGTCAAGGCTTCGTAACCTTCCTGCTATGATATAACTAAGGTTTTGGATTTGCATATTAAGCAGTCATAGTATAGTCTCTAAGATCGACCAACCTTTTGTCGTTCACAATAATCTGCCTGATCAAATCTCCAAATTCTGCACCAGTGACTTCTACCACAACCATCACGACTCCTATGATGACGGCCCATATTTTCTCAACCACCGTTAATTCATGCACACCCATATACATATACATATACCTATTGTGTCGTAACCGAGCATTTTCTTGATGGTGGAAGCAGAATTAGAACAGGGAGACAAGTGCGATATGATCGAAAAAATCACGTGAGTGCCAAGATACATGTCCCAGCAGTCGTTTGCTGTTAGAGAAGAAAACTGATATACTCCAACGAATTGCGTAGATTTCATAGGCACACATGACATTGAGGCTTATGCCAATTGTGAGACAAACCTCTCAAGCCTCTCTTTCTCACGCTTGTATAAAAACAGCTTTACGGAACGTTTCCCAAGCATAACGTTGATTTTCGCATAATGGCAATGAATGTGTCTGTTGTACATGGGAGATAACCTTTATGGAAATCCGAGTAAATGCATAGCTCCCCATGAGTTGAAGTCTCTTATGCTATAGATGCATCTGTTATTACGATGACATAGCGTTGTGAAAACTGCCAAAACTGTCAATCCGCCACTGCCAAAACTGTCATTTTTTAGGTTCATGCGCTATTGGCACACTTTTCGCTTTTGGCATAAGTGATTTTCCGATGGAATATCAATATGTAAAAACTGTTTAATAATAATAAAATCAATTATGAAAGTAAGACCATTAGCAGACAGAGTATTAGTACTACCTGCACAGGCAGAAGAGAAAGTAGGTGGAATTATCATTCCAGACACGGCAAAAGAAAAGCCACAGCGTGGCAAGATCGTGGCTGTTGGCGAAGGCACCAAAGATGAGAAAATGATATTGAAAGAGAATGACGAGGTGCTCTATGGCAAATATGCCGGCACCGAGATGGAGTGTGATGGAACTAAATATCTCATGATGCGCCAAAGCGACGTTTTGGCAATTGTAGAAGATTAAAATATCGCAATATGAAGTCTATAAAAACCCGCTATAGCGTAAGCGTTTTTATAGGCGTTCAGCTTATCGTTATAACAATCTATAAATTCATAAACAAAAACATACCATTGGTAGTTGTGTTTGATAGAATGATGGCATCCATCAGGATAGCAGGATACAATGAACATGGATTAATAATTTAAAATAAGCTATGTCTAAGATTATTAAATTTGATACAGATGCCCGCGAATTGCTGAAACAGGGCGTTGACCAGTTGGCAAATGCAGTGAAAGTGACCCTTGGACCTAAAGGTCGCAATGTGGTTTTGGAGAAGAAATACGGCTCTCCTCAGATTACCAAAGACGGTGTTACCGTAGCCAAGGAAGTGGAGTTGGAGGATAAGTTTGAGAATACCGGTGCCCAGTTGGTCAAGAGTGTGGCCAGCAAGACAGGCGATGACGCTGGTGATGGCACCACGACAGCCACTGTATTGGCTCAGGCTATCATCAACGAGGGCTTGAAAAACGTAGCCGCAGGTGCTAACCCCATGGACTTGAAACGTGGTATTGATAAGGCCGTGGACAAGGTCGTTGCTTATATCAAGCAAAACGCGGAGGTTGTAGGCGACAATTATGACAAGATAGAGCAAGTTGCCACTGTGTCGGCAAACAACGATCCTGAGATTGGCAAGCTGCTTGCCGATGCCATGCGCAAGGTTTCAAAAGACGGCGTAATCACTATTGAGGAGAGCAAAACGCGTGACACCAGCATAGGCATGGTAGAGGGTATGCAGTTTGACCGCGGCTATTTGTCGGGCTATTTTGTAACTGACACTGACAAGATGGAATGTGTGATGGAAAATCCATATATCCTCATTTACGACAAGAAAATCAGCAACCTTAAGGAATTCTTGCCTGTATTACAGCCTGCTGCCGAGAGCGGTCGCCCATTGTTGGTTATTGCGGAAGATGTAGATTCAGAGGCTCTCACAACACTTGTGGTGAACCGTCTACGTGGTGGCTTGAAGATTTGCGCCGTTAAGGCTCCGGGCTTCGGCGACCGTCGCAAAGCCATGCTTGAAGATATCGCCGTGCTTACCGGTGGCGTTGTGGTAAGTGAGGAAAAGGGCCTCAAACTCGAGCAGACCACATTGGAGATGCTTGGTACCGCTAAAAAAGTAACTGTGTCTAAGGACAACACCACCGTGGTGGATGGTGCTGGCTCCAAGGAGAACATTGAGGCGCGTGTAGCACAAATTAAAAATGAGATAGCTAACAGCACCAGTTCTTATGACAAGGAGAAACTGCAAGAGCGTTTAGCCAAATTGGCAGGTGGCGTAGCAGTGCTCTACGTAGGCGCCAACTCCGAGGTTGAAATGAAAGAAAAGAAAGATCGAGTAGACGATGCACTCTGCGCTACCCGCGCTGCTATCGAGGAGGGTGTTGTGCTTGGTGGTGGAACAACTTACATACGCGCTCAACAGGAGCTTGTCGACCTCAAAAGCGACAACGCTGACGAGCAGACGGGTATTAACATAGTGTGCCGCGCCATCGAAGAACCGTTGCGTCAGATAGTATTTAATGCTGGCCTTGAAGGTGCCGTGATTGTGAATAAAGTGCGCGAAAGTAAAGGTGACAACGGCTATAACGCTCGTAAGGACGTATACGAAGATTTGCGTGCGGCAGGTGTTATCGACCCAGCCAAAGTGGCTCGCGTGGCTTTGGAAAATGCTGCTTCTATCGCCGGCATGTTCCTCACCACCGAATGTGTCATAGCTGACAAACCCGAGGAGGCTGCTCCTGCTATGCCAGCCGCTCAGCCCGGAATGATGTAATTTTCAATCATGATATCAATGACGTGGGGGATATGCCAAACAATGGTGTATCCCCTCGTTTTTTTATTTTGACATTATAGATGAACGTAGTAAATGTAGATCATTGCATGCTATGATTTATAATTCCGTTTTTTAGTCAATATTGTCGTCTTGCTGAATGATTGTAGTTATTTTTGCCATCAATAATAGACTGCAAAACAGGGAAAAATAAGACAGAAAAAAGCCCCTTGGTTTATTCGTACATCAACATGCTTAAACCTGTATAATACATGACTAAGCAAGAAAAATGTTAAAAGTGACATGTTAAAATGAAAAATATCATTTATTTATGAGTTCCCATCATTTTTTTTCGAAAAATATTTGGATGTAATATGGAAACTTTGTAACTTTGCAATGAATAGATGAAAATAAAAGTCCCGCAAGGGATTCAAAGATATTTTTTGATTTGTTTTAGTAGATTAGTTTTTAAGTAGTTTGTTTTTAGAAATCGGTTGTCGTGATGACATCCGATTTTTTTTGTATCTTTCGAAAAATACATTACCTTTGTACCATGAAACCCAAAATTCATATTGATTGGAAAAAGGGGCTGATATTTCTGTTAATATCTGCTGGACTCATCTATATCACTAAGTCTATTTTAATATCACTTGGCATTGTGTTGTTGCTGTTTGTGATAGACGGTTTGTTGGCAAACTGGGAGTATCGCAAAAAAACGAAGAAAATATTTGATGAGCTAAGAAAGCAAAAAAACGAAAAGGGGGATGATGACAAAACTGCCGAGAGATAGTTCGAGTATCAGCACTTCGTTGTAATCGTTAAAAAAAAACTGGGCTTGGTATGCGTGATGACGTTCTAACATATAGGTCTCGCGCCATGTTTTTTGGTAAATTATTACCAGTGTCCTCAACGTTTACATATTTAATCCATCTGCATTTTTGATGCCTCAAATACGCTGTTAATTATGGAACAACTTATTCAGCTATATACAAGCTGGGCCGGAGAGAAGCCTCGGCAGGTTGAAAAACTAATAGGTGCTGGTAGTAACCGGCAGTATTATCGCATGTCAGATGTCGCTGGCAATGCTGTTATCGGGGTTATTGGCACAAGCCGTGACGAGAATCATGCTTTCGTGTATCTCTCTCGGCAGTTTATTCGTAGAAAATTGCTCGTGCCAGAGGTGTTGGCCGTGAGCGAGGACGAGATGTGTTATTTGCAAACAGACTTAGGAAATATCTCGCTTTTCGATGCTATCAGAGGTGGCAGGGAGGCTGGTGGACGATACAATGTGGCAGAGAGAGAACTGCTTTTCCGCACCATTCGAGAATTGCCCAATATACAAATCAGGGGCGCGTTAGACTTGGATTGGTCCAATTGCTATCCTGAACCTGAATTTAATGAGGACAGTGCGTTGTTCGATTTAAATTATTTCAAGTATTGTTTTCTTAAACCATCGAACCTTGATTTCCATGAGTTGAAGTTAGAAGCCAACTTCCGGCGTTTAGCAAAAGATCTCGCCTCGGAGTCAGGCGAGTGTTTCTTATATCGAGATTTCCAAGCCCGAAACGTCATGCTCGACGCTAACGGAAATCCCCATTTCATTGATTTTCAAGGTGGACGGAAAGGACCTTACTATTATGATTTGGCATCATTCTTATGGCAGGCGTCCGCCAAATATCCTTATAAGTTGCGCAGGGAGCTTATAGCTGCCTATTACGATTCTCTCAAACAATACGTAGAGGTGCCCAATATCCGCCATTTTGCAGCGCGCCTTACACTTTTTGTGTTGTTTAGAACGCTTCAAGTGCTGGGCGCGTATGGTTTTCGAGGTTACTTCGAGCGCAAACAACACTTCATTGACAGTATCCCTCCGGCCATTGATAACCTGCGCGATTTGTTGAAACTGCGCAAGGAACTGCTACCTTATCCTTACCTGCGAGAAACATTGGTGAGGCTCACACAGTTGCCTCAATTCGCCGTGGATGAAGTGCCGAAGAAGATTCGCCACGACGGATATAAAACCACCGCGTGCAATATTTACGATGCGCATCCACAAGATGGCCCCGCCACTTTCTCCAAGTATGACGGTAAGGGACCGTTGAAAGTGACAGTTTACAGCTTTTCTTACCACAAGGGAATTCCGGCGGATGAGTCTGGAAATGGTGGCGGGTATGTGTTCGATTGTCGCAGTACGCATAACCCTGGACGATACGAGCCATACAAAAAACTGACTGGACTTGACGAACCTGTCATTCGATTTCTGGAGGACGATGGTGAGATTTTGGAGTTCTTAAATCATGTCTATGCCTTGGCTGACAAGCATGTGGCACGATATGTACAGCGCGGTTTTACACATCTGATGTTTTGTTTTGGCTGTACGGGTGGTCAGCATCGAAGTGTTTACAGTGCACAGCACCTCGCGCAGCATATCCACGAGCGGTTTGGTATAGAAGTGAGAGTAGTTCATCGAGAGCAACATATCAGCCAAACATTCGCTGCTGTTTCTCCCAAGGGATAGATTTTCTTCCGTGAGGCTGACATCAAGGGTATGCTCACGATGATTGTCCATGCCTTTGTCCCTCGCGACGACTACAGTTGTTGTATGGATAATTCATAGTGCGCAACATATAATAAAGGTATATACTATCAGTGAGCCTGTATGATATAGGGTAGGACTGCGGTGTACGGCATCTTATTTTTATTGCGCTATTCATTTTGATTTCTGCCATTTAATTGCTAATTTTGCACCATGAAGCAAGCCATGATTTTTGCCGCGGGTTTAGGAACTCGCCTGAAACCGCTTACCGATACCATACCCAAGGCATTGGTAAGGGTGGGGGACGAGCCTTTGCTTAAACGGGTAGCGCTTAGGCTTCGTGCCGCGGGGTTCACCCGCGTGGTCGTCAATGTGCATCATTTTGCCCCTCTTATCATCGAGTATCTTAAGGCAAACAACAACTTCGGGCTTGATATTCGGATAAGTGACGAAACCAATCATCTCCTTGACACGGGTGGCGGATTGCGCAAGGCGGCTTCCTTGTTCGATTCAAATTATCCCATACTCATTCACAACGTCGACATTTTGAGCAATGTCAACCTTGCCAAATTCTACGCATTGGACACCCAAGTGGATAATTCGAAAAGTGACGAGCTGAGTAATTTGCCCGGCGCTCGGCTGTTAGTGAGTTGGCGTCAAACTCAAAGATACTTGCTTTTCAACGACCAAATGCACTTGGTTGGGTGGGTAAACATCAAAACCGGCGAGGTAAAATCACCTTTCCCCGAGGTGAGTTTGGCCTTGAGCAAGCTCTCTTTCCCTCTCAATGTAGAAGCGGGGCCACAGGTGTTGGCAGGTCTTTACCATGCCTATGCCTTTAGTGGCATACATAGTTTTTCGCCCCGCATGTTCCCACGGATGGAAGAATGTCCTAACAAGTTTCCCATTATGGACTTCTATTTGCGACAATGTGGACAAGTGCCAATTAAAGGTTATGTTAAGCATGACTTGCGGTTAATGGATGTTGGGAAGCTCAATACGCTTGATGACGCGGAGACTTTCGCGCGACAATTAGAATTAAACAATAACAATAATAACCATTTTTAATTAGGTAGCTCAGACGTTTTCTTCTTCATGGAAGTGACGAGAGTTTTTTATTATGCAACAGAAGATTATCATTCTCGACTTTGGCTCGCAGACCACGCAGCTTATAGGCCGTCGAGTACGCGAGTTAGACACCTTCTGCGAGATTCTGCCCTACAACAAGTTTCCCGAAGACGACCCCTCTGTCATCGGTGTTATCCTTAGTGGAAGTCCCTATTCGGTGCACGACAAGAAGGCTTTCAAGGTAGATCTCAGCAAGATTGTCGGTAAATATCCTGTGTTAGGTATATGCTATGGCGCCCAGTTTATCAGCCTTGAGGGCGGCGGTACGGTAGAGCAAGCTGACACGAGAGAGTATGGGCGAGCCAACCTGCAAAGTTTTGATGCTGGAAACATCTTGTTTCGTGGCTTCGATTTGGGGTCTCAAGTATGGATGAGTCATGGTGACACCATTACTTCCATTCCTAAAGATTTTCATGTCATTGGCTCTACCGCCGACGTGAAATTTGCCGCATTTGCCAGCACCACCAAGCCCGTTTGGTGTGTCCAATTCCACCCCGAGGTATATCATTCTACACAAGGTACGCAACTCATCAAAAATTTTGTGGTGGATATTTGTGGCAGCAAACAATCGTGGAGTCCGGCCTCGTTTGTGGAAACAACGGTCTCGGAGTTGAAACAACAATTGGGCGATGACCGAGTGATATTAGCTCTTTCGGGTGGCGTAGACTCATCGGTTTGTGCCGTGTTGCTTAACCGCGCCATTGGCAAAAACCTCACTTGCATCTTCGTAGACCACGGTATGTTACGCAAGAACGAGTTTAAAAACGTGATGCAGGCTTACGAAGGCTTGGGGCTTAATGTGATAGGCGTAGATGCCTCTGATAAGTTTTTTGCTGATCTGGCAGACGTAAAGGACCCAGAGAAGAAACGCAAAATCATCGGTCGCGACTTTATCGAAGTGTTCAATAGCGAGGCTTCCAAAATAACCGACGCAAAATGGCTGGCGCAAGGCACGATTTATCCTGACCGGATAGAGAGTTTGAGCATCACGGGCATGGTTATCAAGAGCCATCATAACGTGGGTGGTTTGCCCAAGGATATGCGACTTAAGCTCTGTGAACCATTGCGATGGCTTTTCAAAGACGAAGTTCGCCGCGTGGGATATGAATTGGGCATGCCCGAGCGTCTCATCAAAAGGCATCCATTCCCGGGTCCTGGATTGGCCGTGCGCATTCTTGGAGACATCACGCGCGAGAAAGTTCGCATACTCCAAGATGCGGATGATATTTATATCAGCAAGATGCAAAATTATAAGATGCCCGATGGAACGAGTCTCTACGACCACGTTTGGCAGGCAGGAACAGTGCTGTTGTCAGAAATTCGTTCGGTGGGGGTGATGGGCGACGAGCGCACTTATGAGAATCCTGTTGCGCTACGCGCCGTAACCTCCATGGATGCCATGACGGCCGATTGGGCACATCTTCCTTATGATTTTTTGGGCGAAGTGTCCAACGAAATTATACGCAAGGTGAAGGGGGTCAATCGAGTTTGCTATGACATTTCGTCCAAACCACCTTCGACAATAGAGTGGGAATAGGTATCCCTACATAGCTTTAGAAAAAGCCAAGAAGAAAGAACAAAGGCAGCTTCATGTATTTGAGCTGCCTTTTTTCAATATGATGAGGAAATCGTAATTTTTGCTTTTCTCCACCATCAAATAACTATATCTGTCCAGCCGCTACCTTGTCGGCATAAACCTCTACGGTGTTGAGTGCATGATGCCCAATGTATGCAGCTGGCCCCGCATCGTTTTGATCGATAATATCTGCCAAAACAGTTGCTTTTGCCTTGCCTGTCAATAAGAAAATGACATTTTTGGCATATATGATTGGTTTGCCTGTGAGAGCCACACGTCGCTGCCCACTTTGGGGCTGCGTGCTCACGGCATAAACCTCTTGTGCGTTAAGCAGGTACTCTTGGCCGGGAAATATGGACGATGTGTGCCCGTCATTACCTGCCCCAAGAAGAATAATATCAAAAATAGGTATGCCATTCTCCTCTGGCAGCATTGTTCGAATCTGTGCTTCGTAGCGACGAGCCTCTTCTTCTGGATGGTTTTCACCCTTGACACGCACCACATTTTCTTTAGGTAAATCGATTTTACACAGTAGGTTGTCATATGTCATACCATAGTTGCTCTCGCTGTCTGTGGGAGGCACACAACGTTCGTCCACCCAAAAAAAGCGTATTTGATGCCATGGCGTTTGATTGTTATATTCCTCTGCCCACAACCTGAACATCAGGGCAGGGGTGCTTCCCCCGCTTAGTGCTATATTCACTTTGTGGTCCGAGGAATGTTCATTGACCAATTGAATAATACGTTCAATGAGGGCACGAGCTGTTTCTGCCTCGTTGTCATGAATGTGAGTGATCATAATTCACAATATAAATCGGTGTGTGTTAAGTTTTTGCATGGGTTGGTCCAGTCGGCGTGATGGTCGTGCATGAGCATATCGCTCTCCTTGGGTCCCCATGTTCCAGCTGGATAACCATAAAGCGGAACGTTAGAATTTTCCCAATATTTCAAGACAGGGTCAAATAGTCTCCATGAAGCCTCAGTGGCATCATTGCGTGTGAAAAGAGTAGGGTCACCCTGTATGCAGTCGTCGATAAGGCGGGCGTATGCATTGTTAACTGGTAAATTTCCCAGTTCATCATAGGTGAAATCCATAGCCACACGTTTAACGTCAAAAGAGCTGCCGGGTGCTTTTAAGCCCACTTTTAAGCTAATACCCTCATTGGGCTGGATGCGCAATGTGAGTTGGTTGGCTTGCGGTCGTTTTCCCTCAGAGACATTGTTAAACATTTGATGTGGTGTCTCTTTAAAGTGAATAACTATCTCGGTCACCTTGGTTGGCATTTGTTTACCGGTGCGAATATAGAACGGTACGCCACTCCAACGCCAATTATCAATGTTGAGCCGCATGGCTACATAAGTTTCTGTACGCGAATTGGGTTTTATCTGTTTTTCCTCACGATACCCTTTTTTATCGCCAGAAGCTGTGTATTGTCCTCGTATGATGTGCTCTTTCAAGTCTGTTTCGCTCAGTGGCCTAATCGATTCGTAAACTTTTACCACCTCGTTTCTGAAACTGTCAGCATTAAATACGGCCGGTGGCTCCATGGCCGCGAGTGCAAGAAGCTGTATAAGATGGTTTTGTACCATGTCGCGTAGTGCCCCTGAGTGGTCGTAATAGCCCCCGCGATTCTCAATGCCCAAATTTTCAACGGCCGTCACTTCTATATAGTCTATATAGTTCCGATTCCATACAGGTTCAAAAATACCATTGGCAAATCTTAATGCAAGAATGTTTTGAGCAGTCTCTTTGCCAAGGTAATGATCTATGCGAAAGATTTGATGTTCCTCGAAAATAGATTTATACACTTTGCCAAGCTCTATTGCTGATTGCAGGTCATGCCCAAAAGGTTTCTCCACAATGATGCGCGAATGTGGCGTGTTCAATCTTGCTTCTTTGAGATGAACGGGCACCTCCCCATAATAAGCAGGAGGAATGGCAAGGTAATAAAGTAGATTGTCTGGTTTTTCCTCGCCCAGCACATCAATAATTTTTTGCCTCAGACTGTCATAATGTTCAGCTACGGTCAAATCAAGAACGTGGTAGTAGAAATGCGAGAGGAAAGCATTGAACTTTTTTTCATCGCGCTCTTCGGCACTGATAAATATATCCATCTGTTCCGATACGTATTTCCGGAAACCTTCGTCGTCAATTTCTGTCCGCGCGGTACAGATAATGGCGAAGTCGTTGTCCAATCGCTCTTTAGTGTAGAGCGTGTATAGCGCAGGTATCAATTTGCGCTTGGTGAGATCTCCAGACGCTCCGAAGATGATCATTGCAAACTTGTTCATGGTCGTGTATTTTTTTTGTTAGGGGATAGTGTGTGGTATTGTTCCCACATGTCATAGAGGCAATTTAGACATTATAGGTGCCCGATTGAGTAGCACCACCATGTCCGGTCCAATCCTCATGGAAGAATTTGCCGCGCTCTTGGTCTTTGCGTTCAAAGGTATGAGCACCAAAAAAGTCACGCTGTGCCTGAATCATATTAGCCGGAAGATTTTCTGACGTGAGCGAGTAGAAATAGTTGAGAGCCGACGAAAATGCTGGAACGGGTACGCATTCTATGGCCGCATTTGCCACCAATGAGTTCCAGCCGTTGAGCAGTTGGCCTATTTCTTTTGCAAAATAAGGAGCTAACAGCAGTTGGCGTGGTTTCTCATCAGCTTCGTATGCGCTGGCAATGTCATTGAGAAAAACGCTTCTAATGATACAGCCCCCGCGCCACATTCGAGCAATCGACCCCATATCTAAATTCCAATTAAACTCATCAGACGCTTTCTGCAAAACAGAAAATCCCTGTGCATAGCTCACAAGTTTGGAGGCATAGAGCGACGCAAAAGTATGGTCTATTAATGTCTTGCGTGGTAAATCAGATTTTCTAACTGTACGAGGAAACAGTTTGGCTGCTGCCACACGTGTTTGTTTGTCTGACGACAAGCTGCGTTCAAAGACGGCCGAGCCGATGAGTCCAAGAGGCATGCCAAGGTTCATGGCGTTGATGACCGACCATTTGCCAGTTCCCTTTTGGCCCGCGGCATCGAGGATATGATCTATGAGCACCTGCCCATCTTTATCCTTATGGCGCAAAATTTTGGCCGTAATTTCAATGAGATAACTCTGAAGTTTGCCGTGGTTCCACTCGTCAAACACATCGGCCATCTCCTCATTGGTCATGCCTCCCATATTTTTCATCACCCAATAAGCCTCGGATATGAGTTGCATGTCACCATATTCAATACCGTTGTGAATCATCTTCACGAAGTGGCCAGAGCCTTGTGGGCCCACCCATTGGCAGCAGGGCGTGCCATCTTCGGCTTTGGCGGCAATGCTTTGCAGTATGGGTTTGACGTGTTGCCACGCACCCTCCGAACCCCCTGGCATGATAGACGGTCCATGCAGGGCACCTTCTTCGCCACCAGAGACACCACTGCCGACAAAAAGTAGTCCCTGTTCTTCTGCCTTGACTACACGCCGGTTGGTGTCCTCATAGTTGGAGTTGCCACCATCAATGATAATATCACCTGGCGACAGTAACGGGAACAACTCGTTTATCACGCTATCCACAGGTTTACCAGCACGTATCATCATCATTATTTTTCTCGGTCTCTCTATAGACAGCACAAAGTCTTTCAGGTCTGTGTATCCACAGATGTTTTTATTCTTGGCAGGCCCTTCCATGAACCGCTGGACCACCCCCTCCTCAATACCAGGCACTGTTCTATTATATACTGACACCTGCCAGCCGTGGTTGGCAATGTTAAGGGCAAGGTTTTCTCCCATTACTGCTAAGCCAATGAGACCGTAGTCGCTTTTTCTTTGATTTTCCATTTTGATAGCGTTTAGTTATGACCTTTTTTTATACTTATATTATGGTATACACTTCTACTTCTTAAAAGATATATGAAATGTCTTTCATCAAGAATGACAAGCTCATTTTTTTAATCGTCCGAAATACCTATTATAACATTGTTTCTATAGTATTTGGCATTGCCATTGGCTATATAAGCACATAACATGCCTTTTGAAGATTATAAATAAGGTGCTCATTATTTAACGTATAATTCTTATTCCCCATTTCATCAATTTCCCATCGTCATCCTTTTCGTGCTATTTTTAACATTCTGCAGCCTTTTATTAGTCGTAAAACCTGCTACGCTTTTTCTTTGAAAAGACTGCCTGATTGAAAAAACAACCATTAATAGGGTGACAATTTATGATGCGCACCAAACTATTACAAATATAACGATTTATTTTGGACTGACCAAAACAGACGCCACATAAATTTAATATATGAAATCAAAATGTGAAACGAAAGTTTTGATTTGTTTCGTATGATGGCTGAGTAGCTCATTAAGAACTTCCATATATACCTGACATGACCATGTCATCAGGCAATGCCAACAGATTTTATTTGCTATGAATTAATTTAACAACATATATCTCATAATTCGTTTGTAGAAAAAAATCAATGCTTTAGCTCAAAATACGCCAAAAATCAGCCACTTTCGCAACTTGTTTATAAATAGGGTTTTATAAACTTTAATGTTATAAATGTTTTTTTTATAATGCCAGTGCGGCATGCCTTTAAGTACCAATGGAGATGCCATTAGAACTTAATCACGTCGCGTTTAGGGCTTGTAGGCATGATGATTAAACCCTTTACGCAGTTCGAAAGGTATCTATTCGACTCGAAGGTAGCCTGCAAAAGCGTGCGAATATCGTCCGCATCCATATTTAGAAGGGTTTTTAAACGCTAAAACGAACATTTTAGAAATAGCTTAAATGGTGATATATTTTTGACAAAATGCGGAAGGATGTGTGACCTATTTGCTGCTGGGTGCCTTGTCATAGAAATGCTGGCCAAGAACTTCCGACGCAACATGGCACGCCACCGAAGACATCTATAGGTGGGCGAGGGAAACCACAGCTATCAACATAAAAATCCTTGTAAGATTGGATAATACAAAATGACATTCCCTATTCACATAGAGAATGCCCATACCTAAATACCTTTAAACCTTATCAACCTATTGAATTTCACACGATAGAATAAAATCTTAATTCCTGAAATTTTCGAGATTTTTTTTGATTATGCCTTATTTTTAGATAAAGCACTTTTACAATCTGTCAGAGTTTAATATCACTTTATTTTCTTTCTGTTTGAATTTAAGACGTAACATATAAAAAAAGGTTTAAATGAAAAGTCAAAAAAAAACTTAATAATAGAGTTTTATATAAATTTGTGATTATCTTTGTAATATACTTTTGATAAATGCATATGCACTCTAAGCTTTTTATACTCTTTTGCCTCGTGGCATTTTTTTTAGTGAGTGGTTGTGATAAGAACAAGAAAAGTGTTGATACATCTCCTGTTGACACCATACCTATGATGGTAATGCAGATACAAAAATGCTCAAGACTATATACATCTGAATATCAATTGCGTAAGATTGTGACATATGGTGATGACATTTCTTTTAACGGATTGATTTTTAATGAGGAAATCAAGATAAATCTGCCTATGGGTAAACGCAAAATAGCTATACCGATGACAGCCACAGTTAAAGCTTATGTCGAGTTTGACAAATTTTCTGAACGTAACGTGAAGCGTCATGGTGACCAGTTGGAAATCATCCTGCCAGATCCAGAAGTAACAATGACAAGTACTCAAATAGATCATAAATCTATAAAAAAGAAAGTGTCACTGCTGCGTCATAATTTTACAGACGAGGAGATAACAGACATCCAGCAACATGGACGTAACGAAATGATAAAAGCTCTACCCAAACTTGGAATAATTGAAAATGCACGCCAAAGTGCCGCTCGTCAAATTATCCCCATTATAGAACAAATGGGATATCCTAAAGAAAAAGTAACTATAACTTTCAGGAAAAAATTTTCTCCAAGCGATTTTCCATCTATCATTAGGAATATAGAATAAATTTTATGCTGTACGATAAAAAAAACAATACTCATCCGTTACGTCGTTTAACGGGATTTTTTGATAATAAAATCTTACTTATTATCATACTGATTATTATCTTAACTGGTTTTATGATTTATTTTGTCAGAGGATGCAATTTTACTATCAAAACAAATAATAAGTTTGGTATTACACCTGTTCAAATATCAAAAATAAAAAGCATAGGCCAGTGGGAATTTCTCGCTATAAGTGATGAAGAACTCGTTGACACTGTTAGGCACGGTTTCTTTGGGGATGATGAATTGTCTCGGATATACTATGGTACACTAAGATTAGGAATAGACTTAAGCCAAACAAAAGAAGGATGGATAAAGATGGATGAAGATACTGTAAATGTTATTTTGCCTCCTATCAAACTGCTTGACGAAAATTTCTTGGATGAAGCTCGCACCAAATATTTTTTTGAGGATGGAAAATGGAGCGATTTGGATAAGCAGAAACTTACCCAAAAAGCTGCTCGTGTAATGAAAGAAAGATGTCTAACGCAAGCCAACATTCATAGTGCAGAGCAAAACGCATCTGTTCAATTTGACAATATGCTACATGCTATGGGATTTAACTTCACAAAGATAAGGTTTGACAAAAAGAAAGCTAAGAAATAAACAAAAAATACCGATATAGTCATCTCATATAAGACATTGTACTTTCTTCATACAAACTAATTGGATGAATTGGTGTTGAGAATTTAACTCCTGTCTTCCACAGCACCATATAATCACTTTTTCAATAAGACACATAAAAAAAAGCTCACGGCTCTTTTAAAGTTGAATGTGGCGAGTGAAATCCGCTCCACCTCAACGAAATGTGGGTAAATGTTATATCCTCCATTAGTCATTTGTTCACAAAGTCGTCAAATTGCTTATTCACTTGAAGCATCCACTCGGGAAGTTTCGCTTTTGCGTTATCAATCAACTCTTCTGGTATTGTTTTGAAAAAAGCGTAAGCCATTGGTCCTGAAATGGCAGCCAGGGTGTCAGCGTCACCTCCTAAGGATATGGCCAACTTTAAACAATCCACATAATCTTCGCTTTTAAGAAAACATATAAGGGCTGCAGGGACAGTCTGTTGGCAAGTCTCATTAAAGTCATAGTCCGCTTTTATTTCCTCATAGGTCAGGCCAGACCATTTGGGGTAGTATTTGTCAAGAATATGCTCACGAATAAATGCTTTGTCTCGCCCTTTTGTAGCGTGGAATATTGCCAAAGCAGTTGCCACTGCTCCTTTGATACCCTCTGGATGATCATGAGTGGGCAAGGCTGTCTGTGTGGCCAGTTCTATACATTCTTTGACATTCTTAGCCATAAATCCTGCTGACGAAACCCTCATGGCACTACCATTACCACAAGAGTAATAAGATGGCTGAATATCTTTTGCTATAAGCCATCTTGCAAAACGTCCGCCAAATCCACGATAGAAGTCTGCACGACATCTTTTCCAAAGGTTTTCAGCCATATTCAAATTCTTTATAAGTGCTTCCGCACACGCAAACGTACAGACAGTATCATCAGTATAAGTATTCGATGAAAGCAGTAAATCGACAGCGTCATAATTTTTTGTACGCCCTTCAAACTCGTACGGCATCCCTGCAATGTCACCAATTGCAGCACTTAATAATAGATTTTTCATTGTCAACTCTTTTTTATTTTACATTTCTGTTTACATTCTATTCGAATAGCCGATAGGGCAAAATACGAATAAAATAAGACAAGATTAACTTACTCGTTTCTATAATGATTTTCAAATTAGTAATATTTTGCCAGCGACGTATCATATCTAAAAGCGTTGGGAAAAAATGTCACATAAAATATGGACAGTCAAGTACAGCAGAAAACCTAAGTCCAGAAAAAACAAGGATTCATGATTTCGACCGTCCAACTTTAGCTCTACTTCTATAAAGCTCAAAGGAATTATACAATGCAATAAGCCACACCGAAAGCACGAAAGGCGCTGTAAGTGTGACAATGCCCATATTCAAGCCAACAAATTGAATAATCACCGAAAGCCCTAAACCAACCAAAGCCTTGATATATACGCAAGATTTGGTATTTAGGATATTCGCTATAGCCAGAACAGTCAGAATGGCATTATAACCATACATTCCACTGTTTACCGAATGAGTTTCTACAAACGGAGTGAACAGAACCATCAAAGACAACATGCTTGCTACAAAAGATTCCAGCGCCATCTTTCGCGAATTAATCAAGAGAGCCAAGAAAAAGAATATGCCAGTAAAAATACTTTTACCCTGCAACATAATCTGTCCAAAATTAAAAGAAACAGCTTGAAACAGTGAAAAAGGTTCCTCTGTTTCAACCACAGCTACACCAGACTGTTGCAACACAGGCAAAACACGGCTCATGAGCAACATTATCCAAGTTATTATAACAAATGGGGCGGTGAGAGAGGGTAGATATTTTTGCCTCTCAAATGCGTGTGCCACAAGCGTTGTGGTTAAAGAAGCTATGACCATGATTAAAACTGACCAAATATTAATTGGCATAAAACATGGGACGGCTATAGCCACAAGCGTCCCATTAAAGCCATAAAGGCCGTTTTCAAGGTTTTCACGATCATATTTAAAAGCTATTGCTGTCAATGTGCTGATAATGGTACCCAGCAATGCAAAAAAACACATGGTCATAGAATTACAGCCTATACCTATTAACATCAACACTCCTGACAGTGCATTGTTCTGAAACATCACCTGTCCCACACCACGAAATGTGGCTATCATGATCTTATTCGGATTCATTAGTATTGCCTTAATAATTGAAAACCGCCCTTTAATCCATACTCCGAAAATAGTCTTCGTATCGTATGATTTTGATTTTTAAGTCATCAGTCAACATTATAATAGTGTTTGAGCATTTTTGCTTCTTGACGACACAATTAATCCATGCGTCAAAGTTATGAAAAAACAATGAACATCCCAAAATATAGACTTTAAAGTTTTTGCTTGTAAGTTTAATTCAACAGTTTGTTAAAATTTTGAGATGAGGTCAAAGTTACTTTCCGCTACCATCCAAGGAAATTCTTGGATAGTAGAACTAATTAACTTTCAATTCGAAACATTTCGACACTTGGCGAAAATTAATTTTGCGATGTATGTGCTCGCTACGAGCTACTTGAAAGAAGCCATGAAATACGTAAGCCCCATTTTCCTTATTCATCATCTTCGCGAGATTCTGTGACGCGAGTGATGGCGTTGTAGGAGAAGATATACTAAGATCTGTTGTGGTCGTAATTCGGTTTGTAGGGACTGCTCACAATGGGTGCCGTAACGCTCCATCTGTGCGAATTAAAATTATTAGAAATATGAAGTTGCTTATAATCAGCCAATTAAAAATACAAATCATATAGTTAATTATTTCTCTCATTTTTAAACGATTACATTAGAATTAACAGAGTATTGGTTGAAATTAAGTCATTTTTTATAGTGTTTTTTGTTTATTTCATAGAAAAACCCTATTTTTGCACAGAACGTAGTGTGTACAAAGGCTATTACGCAAACGAAAATCATATGGAGGTATTGATATGTCAATAAAAAAAACGAGACAGAAGCTGGTGGATGTTGCGCGACAGTTGTTTGCCAAGAATGGTGTGGCTTCTACTACGATGAATGATATAGCCTTGGCATCGGGGAAAGGACGCCGTACTCTATATACTTATTTTAGTAGAAAAGAAGATATCTACTATGCTGTTATAGAGTCAGAGTTAGAGCGTCTAAGTGACAAAATGGAAGAGGTAGCGGCAAAAAACATACATCCTCAAGATAAAGTAATAGAGCTGATCTATACGCATTTGAGTTCTATACGTGAAACAGTGGTCAGGAATGGAAATCTGCGTGCTGAGTTTTTTCGCAATATTTGGTCGGTGGAAAAAGTGCGTAAAAATTTTGATGAGGACGAAATAGGACTTTTTCGAAAAGTATACACAGAAGGCAAAGCTCAAGGTGAGTTTGATATAGATGATGTGGAACTTGTCGCGGACATTACTCACTATTGTATAAAAGGCTTGGAGGTACCCTATATCTATGGTCGTTTGGGTCGTGGCTTGACAGATGAATCGAGTAAGCCACTCGTGGCAAAAGTGGTGTATGGTGCGTTGGGAAAACGTATATCATCAAAGAGTGACACTAAATAAAAAGACAGAATATAAAAAGAAATAATTGTATAATACTTAAAACATAATGTTTAATATGGGACTTTTAAATGGGAAAACAGCGCTTATAACTGGTGCTGCGCGTGGTATAGGTAAAGCTATTGCTTTAAAATTTGCACAAGAAGGGGCAAATATTGCTTTTACTGATCTTCTTATTGACGAAGAGCATGGCGGCATGTGCACCGAAAGAGAAATAGCAGCCATCGGCGTTAAGGCAAAAGGTTATGCTGGAAATGCGGCAAATTTTGAAGAGACGGCCGAAGTTGTGAATAAAATTAAAGAAGATTTTGGCACAATTGATATATTGGTGAACAATGCTGGGATTACGAAAGACGGTCTTATGCTGCGTATGACAGAGCAACAGTGGGATTCGGTTATTGCTGTAAACCTTAAGAGTGCATTCAACTTTATACATGCGTGCGTACCTATTATGATGCGACAACGTGGCGGAAGTATTATTAATATGGCCAGCGTGGTGGGTGTGCATGGTAATGCAGGGCAAGCTAATTACGCTGCCTCAAAAGCTGGACTGATAGCGCTTGCCAAGAGTGTTGCTCAGGAGATGGGCTCTAAGGGTATTCGTGCTAATGCCATTGCCCCGGGATTTATTGACACCGCAATGACAGAAGCGCTGCCCGAAGACATACGTAAGGAATGGATTGCGAGAATACCTTTGCGCCGCGGTGGAACGGTAGAGGATATTGCCAATACAGCTATTTATTTGGCATCAGACCTATCTAATTATGTTTCTGGCCAAGTGATACAAGTAGACGGTGGCATGAACATGTAAGAAAAGAAAAGAAATAAAATAAACTTAAGGATAGAGATGAAAGTTGTCTATGAGGACAATCATCTAATAATTGTTTACAAAGAGAGTGGTGAAATCGTTCAAGGCGACAAGACTGGTGACACCCCTCTCTCTGAAACGGTTAAGGCGTACATCAAAGATAAGTACCACAAGCCAGGGGCTGTGTTCCTTGGAGTGGTTCATCGTCTTGATCGTCCTGTATCAGGGTTAGTAATCTTTGCTCGAACGAGCAAGGCTTTAGCTCGTCTTAATGATATGTTTCGACGAGGTGATATACATAAGACATATTGGGCTATTACCCAAAATGCACCTCCTGTAGAGCAAGATACCTTGACAAGTTGGCTACAGCGCAATGAACGACAAAACAAAAGTTATGTGTATGACAAGGAGGTTCCCAATTCAAAAAAAGCAGTCCTCAATTATCAATTAAGAAGTCGTTCAGACAGATATTGCCTAATAGAGGTAGAGCTATTAACAGGTCGCCATCATCAAATTAGGGCTCAATTGTCACATATAGGTTGTCCCATCAAAGGCGACTTGAAATACGGTGCCAAACGTAGTAATCCTGATGGTAGTATCTCTTTATTGTCTTGCAAAGTGGAGTTTGTTCATCCAGTATCAAAAAAAAATATTATTTTAAACTCGCCAATACCTGATGACAAACTATGGAGAGAGCTGACAAAAGATGTATAAACAACATTTTTGTCAGTTTTCTTCCTAAAAAAAACATTTATTCCTTTTTTTTTGTTTATTTTGCAAGCACAAGTATCAACCTGTATGTATGAATAAGATTTTCAAATGGAGCGGTATAGTCGTTCTTATTGTTATCCTTCTCTTTGCCACTTTGTGTTCATTGTTTTACTTTCCACCTTTTCAAAAATGGGCAGTAAAGCAAGTAACGGCTTACGCTTCAGAAGAGATGGGGCTAAAAATCAATGTCGGTCAAGTGAAGTTGGCATTTCCGCTTGATTTGTCATTGGAGAACGTACAAGTATTGGAATCTAACGACTCGTTGAGTAACGTCGTGGATACAGTTGCTGATATTAGGAAAGTTGTTGTAGACATACAATTCAGGCCATTATTTGATAAAATGATAATGGTTGATGAGTTGAGTGTCAATAATATGAAAGTAAATACTTCACACTTCATTCCAACTGCTCGATTTGTTGGCAGTATAGGGCACCTTGATTTAAAAGCTCATGGCATAGATCTTAGAAATTCGGCTGTTAACATCAACCATGTCGTATTAAAGGATGCTATATTAGATGTCCAACTCAAAGACACGGTTACTTCTGACACCACGAAATCCAATAATGTTTGGAAAGTTAATTTGGCCGATTTAAAAGTAGAAAATACAGATTTCACGTTGCATCTGCATCGTGATTCGTTATCTGCTAATGCTTATTTTAAGCATGCGACAGCAAAAAATACTCATTTTGATTTTAACAAAGGCCTTTATGCAGTGAGCCAATTCAAGTGTGACAATAGCAGAATAAGATATAGCAAGAATTATGAGCCTAAAATCAATGGTCTTGATTATAATCATATCGAGTTGGATAACTTGAAGTTAAGAGCTAACGATTTTAGTTATGTTGACTCTAAAATCAAAGTGCAAATACATGAAGGAGCCTTTCGAGAAAAAAGTGGTTTACGGGTAGACTTATTAAAGGGCTCCTTTGCGATGGATAGTACCAAGTTGTCGTTGCCTAACCTAAATCTAAAAACTGCAGATGGAACCGCTATAGCATTAGATTATAACATGGCGATGAATGCATTTGACGATGCCAATCCTGGAACTTTTAACGTAAACATAAAAGGGCAAATCTCCAAACCAGATTTGATGACCATCCTTGAAAAAAAACTTCCCAACGGTATGGCACGAAAATGGCCCAATAAACCTCTTGTGGCCATTGGAGAGATTAGAGGGAACCTCCAAAAAACATTAATAAAAGGTCTAAACGTGAGTATGCCAGGATCATTCAAGTTAAAAGCAGATGGCAGGGTAGAGAATGTGACAGATACAAGGCATCTCAAAGCTAATATAGATCTGAATGTTAAAACACATGATGTAAGTTTCATAACACATTTGCTCGATAAAGAGACAAGAAAAAACGTGCGCATTCCTAACGATATTGGGGTTAAAGGAAAAATTCGTGTTAATGGTGATAAATATTCAAGTAATTTTATAGCGACGCATGGAACAGGTAAACTACATGGACAAGTGGATTTTAGTGCCACACAAATGAATTATTCGGCCAAGCTCAATGCTAATGCCTTCCCAATCCAACGATTTGTTCCAAATATGCATTTGAGTGCGTTTACGGGAACGATCCAAGCCAAAGGACATGGTGCTAACTTCATGTCTTCGGGTACAAATTTGGTAGCAAATACTAAAATCAAAAAATTCAGTTATGGCGAATATAATTTGGATCACATTGATGCTAAAGTTAATATGAGGAATGGTCGCGTTTCGGCCTTTGTGAACAGCCGAAACAGGGCCATGAAGGGTGTGTTTAAAGTTGATGCCACGACCAAGGGCAAGCAGATACAAGGCGTTATTGATGGAGATTTTGAACGTCTCGACCTGCATGCACTCCACGTTACAAACGAGCCATTCTTGCTATCTATGAGTACTAAACTCAATTTAAGTTCTGATTTGAAACACAATCATCATATCAATGGGTCAATGTATAATATCATATTTAGCAATGATTCTGTGGTCTTTCATCCAGAAGACGTTACACTTGATGTGCTTACTCGTAGAGACACCACACAAGCCAATATTGATAGCGGTGACTTAAGTATGAGATTGTCTGCATCTGGCGGATATGAGAAACTGCTCAAGAATACAGGTAAATTTGCATCAGAACTGCAACGTCAAATCAAAAATAAATACATTGACCAGAAACGGTTATACGCTTGTATTCCTAATTCCCGGATATCTGTTGTATCTGGGCCAGACAATTTGATTAGTCGTATTTTAAAACATTATGGATTTACGACGAATAATGTGTTTATGGATTTTTCCACCTCGTCGGTATATGGTTTAAATGGAAATTTATATGTCGATTCACTTGTTGTTGACAGTTTCCAGATAGACACAGTACGCTTTCGTATAGATTCTGATCGTTCCAATATAACTTATTTTGCTCAATTACATAATGGCAAGGATAACCCTCACTATGTGTTCAATGCGTTTCTTGACGGTGCTATCAACGAGAAAGGCACTTATGCCAAAGCTCGAGTGTATGACGCCAATGACTCACTTGGAGTTCGTCTGGGCCTTCAAGGTGTGATGGAGCCTCATGGCGTCAGCTTTCATCTATTCGGAGAAAATCCCATCATTGGTTACAAAGAGTTTTCTGTGAACGACAGTAATTATGTATACCTTGGAGACGACAAGCGTGTTAGCGCTGATTTGGTTTTACAAGCCAAGGATGGCATGGGCGTTCAGATATATAGCAATGACGATCATGAAGGTGTATTGCAGGATGTAACGATAAATACCCACCATTTTAATTTGGGCGAAGTATTATCTATGATACCCTACATGCCAAATGTATCTGGAGTTATGAACGGCGATTTCCATATTATACAGACACCTAACGAGATTTCTGTCTCATCATCTGTCAATGTGGCAGACATGGTTTACGAGGGGAATAAAATGGGCAATATCGGTTCTGAATTTACCTACATGCCACGCGCTGATGGTGGTCATTATGTCGATGGCATACTCACTTACAATGGTGACGAGATAGCAGTGCTTAATGGTACCTATCATTCCGCTGGCAAAGGTGCATTGGATGCCACGCTCGCATTGGAGAACATGCCTTTAGATTTGGTAAATGGCTTTATACCAAACAAAATCGTAGGACTAAGAGGTGATGTTGATGGAACCTTGGATATAAAGGGTACGTTATCTACCCCAGATGTTAATGGCGAACTGTACCTTGACTCTACGTATATTTATAGTGATCCCTACGGAGTAGAAATGAAGTGTGCCAATGATCCTGTCACTATCAAAAATAGTCGCTTGCTTTTTGAGAATTTTGAAATGTTCGCCCATAATGAAAGCCCATTGACAATCCGAGGATTTTTTGATTTTTCTGATTTGGATCGCATGTATACGAATATTCGCATGCGTGCGGAAAACTATTTGCTTGTCGATTCCAAGGAAAAAGAGCGCTCTGATGCTTACGGTCAGGTGTATGTCAATTTTGCTGGCGACATGCGTGGAGTAGTGGATAATATGAAACTACGTGGACGATTACAAGTCCTTGGAACATCCGATTTGAAATATATACTCAAAGATTCTCCACTCTCCACAGACAATCAGTTGGAAGGTTTGGTAGATTTTGTAGATTTTAGAGACACCACAAAGCAGGTGGTTTCTCGCCCACCAATCACAGGGATTGATGTAGACATGTCAATTAATATAGACGAAGGGGCACATGTCAATTGTTATCTCAATGCTGACAAATCTAATTATATTGATATAGTTGGTGGCGGCGAGATGAGATTTCGATATAATATGGTGGATGACGTGAGGCTTACAGGACGTTATACCATCGGAAACGGCGAGATGAAATATTCGTTGCCAGTTATCCCGTTGAAAACTTTTAGTATTCAAGATGGCAGCTACATAGAGTTTCGTGGCGATGCTATGAATCCTAAACTCAACCTAACGGCCACCGAGGAAACTGTTGCGACTGTGGGTGAGGCATCTGGCGATGGCCGTATTGTAAAGTTTGTAAGCGGCGTCGTTGTTACCAAGACATTAAAAGACATGGGGTTGGAGTTTATTATCGATGCGCCTGAAGATATGAATATTCATAATCAGCTACAGGTCATGTCTAAGGAAGAACGAGGCAAGATTGCTATCACCATGCTGACCACGGGCATGTATCTTGACGATGGCAATCCCTCTGGTTTCGCTGTAAACTCCGCTCTAAGCGCTTTCCTCAATAGTCAGATCAATCATATTTCTAACAAAGCGTTACAAACATTGGATGTAAGTTTTGGTGTTGACAATTCCATTAATGACAAAGGAGCCTTACATACGGACTATTCTTTCAAGTTTGCCAAGAGATTTTGGAATAACCGATTGCGTGTGGTAGTAGGTGGCAAATTGTCTTCCGGAACTGATGCTGCTATGCAAAATGAAACTTTTTTTGACAATGTAACACTTGAATACAGATTAAGTCCCACGTCCAACAAGTATCTCAACCTATTCTATGAGCGTGATAATTACGATTGGTTAGATGGAGTTGTCAGCAAGTTTGGTGGAGGTTTTATGTGGAAACGCAAATTGCGTCACTTCAAGGACATCTTTAGTTCTGATAAAAAAGAAAAACTCTTAATGGAGATGAACGACTCCTTATCAAAAGACACTGTAGTGAAATGAAAATATATCGAATATCACTTTGCGTTATTATTTCAGCCTTAATAGTTGGATGCTCCACCACAAAGAGCATTCCAGAAGGAGACCGCCTCTACACTGGGATGAAAAAAATAGAATATATTTCTCCTCAAAAAGGAAAACATTTTTATGCTACACAAGAAGAATTGAATGCTGCCTTGGCTGCTGCGCCAAACGGCTCACTCTTTGGTAGTAGCATTATTAAGTCTCCTTTTCCTATTGGTTTGTGGATATGGAATGAGTTTGTTGGCAGTGATAACCCCTTGGACAAATGGCTGCTTAAGTCGTTTGGGGCAAAGCCGGTACTCATAAGCTCGGTCAATCCTGAGCTACGAGCGTCTGTGGGCAAAGAAGTTTTGCGTGCGCATGGGTATTTTCGTGGAAATGTGAAGCCAGAAGTTATATCACAAAAAAATCCAAAGAAAGCCAAAGTTGGCTATAAGATCAACACCGGACACCTATTCACTGTTGACACGTTGTCTTATGAAAACTTTTCATATGATGAGCAATTATTGCTGGATAGCACTAAGGACGATAGACTTGTCAAACCAGGCGCCCCCTTTGATGTGTCTACGCTCGAAAGTGAGCGCTCGCGCATTACAAAATTGTTTCGCACCAATGGTTTTTATTTTTATCAGCCGTCTTACGCTTCTTATTTGGCAGATACGCTGATTGTACCTGGGAAAGTGCGTCTCAAATTTCAACAAAGAAATGGTATACCAGAATTGGCCAAGCGCAAATGGCATCTTGGAAGAATCGACATCGAGTTGAGAAAACAGTTTATGGAGCAACTCAATGATACCATTGCTCGCCGTCGTCACACGGTTAGTTTCAACGGACGTCGTACACCTGTTCGAACCTCTGTTATTTTCAACGCTCTAAAATTGCGCTCAGGCCAACTATATAACTATATCGACCACGAAGAGAGCTTTATGAGATTAAATAGCACGGGTATATTTAGTATGGTAGATTTCAATTTCACACCTCGCGATACTACTGGCGTCAATGATACGCTTGATGTACGCCTCAACTGCGTATTGGATAAACCTTACGATTTTTATATCAAGGCTAACATGACGGGCAAGACCAATAATCGATTTGGTCCCGGTGTTGTTGTTGGTCTGACCAAGCGCAATGCTTTTCGTGGCGGCGAACTGCTCGATATAAATTTGCGTGGCAATTACGAATGGCAAACAAATCGTCAAGGAGGTTTCTCTACTGGTTTCAATAGCTATGCGTATGGATTTGACGTTTCCCTTCAATTCCCTCGGTTGGTCATTCCCTTGGTAGATATCTTCCGCCAACGGTTCTATCGTCGTTTTCGTCGAAATCGTTATGTCTCGTCACCGACCACAATGGTTAAATTATCATTAGATGCTATTAACCGGTCCAACTATTTCAATCGACATGTTGTCTCTGGAGAGTGGACCTATAACATCCAACAGTCTGCCACAAGCCGTCATCAAATCAGCCCATTTATCTTTTCATACGAATTTATGCGTAGTTCCACGGCTGTATTCGATTCTATCATGGAGGCCAACCCATATTTGTACTATACCATGCGCGATCAATTCGTGCCAAAGATGCAATATATCTACACATACACGAGCCCTGCCTCGTATCGCAGCCCTATATGGTTTCAAGCCACTGTCAGTGAGGCTGGAAATATTTTATCCTTGGCCAATATGATAGGCGGAAATAAATGGAACGAGAAGAACAAACAGCTATTTCACAATCCTTATGCACAGTTTATCAAATTTGAAACAGAGTTTGTCAAGACTTGGCGTTTAGACGAACATAGCAGCTTGGTAGCCCATTTAAATGCGGGTGCGATTTGGTCTTACGGAAATTCTTCCGGTGCACCTTATAGTGAGCAGTTCTATGTAGGTGGCGCCAACAGTATCAGGGCATATACAGTTCGTTTCGTTGGACCGGGTAGCTACCATAATGAGGAGAGCAAAAACATTTCTTATTTGGACCAAACAGGCGACATTCGCTTATTGGCTAATTTGGAATATCGTCCGCGTTTATTTGGCAATCTATATGGCGCGCTATTCCTTGATGCTGGAAATGTGTGGGAAATGCGAGATACCGGACGTAAAGGAGCCAAGTTTAAATTGAAGGATGTTCCTAAAGATTTAGCTTTCGGAACTGGTGTCGGTTTGCGTTACGACCTTGACTTCTTGGTCATTCGCTTGGATTGGGGCTTGGGGTTGCACGTGCCTTATAAGCCTGGTTTCTACAACGTAGGAGCATTTAAAGACAGTCAGAGTGTTCATTTGGCAGTAGGATATCCGTTCTAACCGTATTGGAGCATGATTGCAAACCCAACTTTTTCACTTTCATCAAATACTAAAAAGGTGAATATCTCTCTCTGTAAGAACTTGTCTTTCAACTAATGGTGATGTTAAAAGTGATGACATTTCGTCCCGCTAATCCGTACTAAAATCATGATCCTATCATTTGTACTAACCTGACTCATTTTCACAGGACAACTAAAAAAGTTGATAACAAAGTGGTTAGCCCAATTGATAGGAAGTGTTAAACAGTGTAAAAAAAAAGAAGAAAGTAGTTGTCTCATAGGAGTAAACAACAAAAAAACAGTAACTTTGCAAACCAATTACGGGTATGGGTCAAAAGTATCCATATTCCAATATCATAAAGTCTAACTTTATTAATATTTAATTAATCATTTATGTCTAATTTAAAAAACATTCAGCCTTTAGAAAATTTCGACTGGGATGAATTTGAAAACGGTGCCGCGCAAGGCTCAAAAGACACCCTTGCCAAGGCATACGATGAAACCCTGAACAAGATTCAGGAACACGAAGTAGTTGAGGGTACGGTCATTTCTTTGGATAAGAAAGAAGTTGTCGTTAACATTGGCTACAAAAGCGATGGTATCATTCCTGCTTCAGAATTTCGTTACAATCCAGAATTAAAGGTTGGCGACAAGGTTGAAGTTTATGTAGAAGATCAAGAAGACAAGAAAGGCCAGTTGGTTCTTTCTCACAAAAAAGCCCGTCTCACCAAGAGTTGGGATCTCATTAACAAAGCCTTTGATAATGATGAGATTGTACAGGGCTATATCAAGTGCCGCACCAAGGGTGGCATGATCGTGGACGTTTTTGGTATAGAGGCATTCCTTCCCGGAAGCCAAATTGACGTGCATCCAATTCGCGACTACGACGTATTCGTAGGAAAGACAATGGAATTCAAAGTTGTTAAGATCAACCAAGAGTTCCGCAATGTTGTGGTTTCACATAAAGCCCTTATCGAGGCTGAGTTGGAGGCACAGAAAAAAGAAATTATCTCTCACTTGGAGAAAGGACAAGTGCTTGAGGGTACGGTCAAGAACATCACGTCATACGGTGTTTTTGTCGATCTCGGTGGCGTCGATGGATTGGTTCATATCACCGATCTTTCTTGGGGTCGCGTGAGTGATCCTCACGAAGTGGTCTCACTTGATGACAAAATTAAGGTTGTTATCCTCGATTTCGACGAGGAGCGCAAGCGTATAGCGCTTGGCTTGAAACAGCTCACCCCGCACCCATGGGACGCTCTTGACGAGAATCTCAAAGTGGGCGACCATATCAAGGGCAAGGTGGTTGTTATCGCCGACTATGGTGCTTTTGTAGAGGTACAACCCGGCGTAGAGGGCCTTATCCACGTCAGCGAGATGTCTTGGAGTCAGCATTTGCGTTCTGCACAAGAGTTCTTGCATGTAGGCGATGAGGTTGAGGCGGTGATACTGACACTCGATCGCCAAGAGCGCAAGATGTCTCTTGGAATTAAGCAACTTAAAGACGATCCTTGGGAAACCATTGAGACCAAGTATCCTGTTGGCAGCAAGCACACCGCCAAAGTGCGCAACTTCACCAACTTTGGTATCTTCGTAGAGCTTGAAGAGGGCGTTGACGGTTTGATCCATATTTCTGACCTCTCTTGGACTAAGAAGGTTAAACATCCATCAGATTTCACATCCGTAGGTGCTGAAATAGAAGTGGTTGTTTTGGAGATAGACAAGGAGAACCGTCGTTTGAGCCTTGGCCACAAGCAATTAGAAGATAATCCTTGGGATACATACGAAACTATCTATACACCAGGCAGTATCCATCAGGGCAAAATTACTGAATTGATGGACAAGGGCGCAGTGATCACATTGAACGAGGGTGGAGAAGGCTTTGCCACACCCAAGCATCTCACTAAGGAAGATGGCAGTCAGGCTAAGCAAGGTGAGGAACTTCCGTTCAAGGTGATTGAGTTTAACAAGGAGACACGCCGAATCATTCTCTCTCACTCTCGCACGTTTGAAGAGGGTAAGGAAGAGCCTAAAGCTCGTCGTGCCACAAGTGGAACTCGCAAGCAGAATGATGCTCCTGCTATCAACAATGTTGCTGCGGGTACATCACTCGGCGACCTCGATGTTTTAGCTAAGTTAAAGGCAGACTTGGAGAACAAGTAAATCCTTTACGTAACATACTTTTTCCCCTTGGAGTTAGAGCTTGCTCGACTTCAAGGGGTTTTTAGTAGATATTATCCTGATTGTGAGGATAAACATGAAAACGGCTCAGTAGAAAAAGTATGGTGTTTCATATTGCTATTAAGATTAACCCATTGGTACAATAAATGGCCGTTCGTGTTTTGAGGAGACGCTCGCCATGTTACAACATAGGTGGGGGCGAATGGGGAGTGTGTACGCTTCGAGATGGCGACAGAATATTTACGCATTTTCGGTTTTTCTCTTTAAAAACTTGCTTGTCCCGAACACAGTTTTTGAAAAAATAGAAATAGTCAATTATTTGAACAAACAACCCTCTCAAATTCGCTTATTTAAAAATAAGTTTGCCTTCGTCCGAAATACGCGACATATGCGATAGTTTGTAAATAACTGACATTCAGCGTCTTTTAAAAAATAGCCTTTATTCTCCTATTTTGTGGTCTGCGGTTGAGTATCAAATGGCATGATGATAAGGTTGTAATCGCAGCGTGATTGAGGCTCTTCCGCGCTGCCAATAAGGCCTAATCATGCTATGAGAAAGCACCAATCGCAGCACTCTTATGATTTTTGGTAATGCTCTACTTGGTTTTGACAAAAAAAGATAGCCCTTTTTGCTCTGGATGACTCGATAATAATGATCAAAAAACAGTAATTATATTTTACAAGATAAAGAATAAGGAGTGAAGAGTGAAGAATGGGGATCAAAGAATGCATGAAGACAACTACACCGGATTCAAGAAGCGTCTGAGTGCGGTAGAAATTTGCACGTATGAACTTTTATGCCTGCATTATATCTTCCTGTTTTTGATCCTATTTGCGGTTATACATGGTTACCACAATCGTAAGGGACCTATGGTGTCCCCCCAAAAGTAAAAACCTACTGAGCCTTTAGCTCCCCCATTAAATATCAGCTGAGCCATGAAAAATCGTCCCCAAAGTCATCTCCATAACTCATCTTTTTCCAAAAAGAGCACCATACTGCCATCGAATATGCAAAAAAAGGAGATTGATTGTAACCAATTTATTATAAGGGGCGCACCACGCGAATGCCTATTTGTGAGGGATGTCTCATCATATACTGCTTAAGAAGCATGGGTTCTTCCACCACTTTTTGATGGACAGACGAGGCGTTAAGCATGTGCAGTCCGTCGCTATGCCACACGGCGATACCAATATGGCTTGTGTCCAATCCAGCCCTCGATGTAAGAATGGCTATGATATCTCCATCCTTGATGATCTGCCTCAACGTAGCACTGTCATTTAACCGACTCTTGGGGATGTAAGCATATTGTTTGCCTGTGATACGTTGTTCCATCTGGCGTATCTCTCTCGTCATCCATTTGTTTTTAGCCATCATGGGGTAGCGGTGAGCATGGGTTGTCATGTAGTATGCTTTAACCGTCTGTGTTGCCGTGAACAGCTCTTGTGGTTCGGGTATTGGCGCAACGATGTTTTTTTTGATGTTCTCATTTATCCAATGTGTGAAATAGTGCATACGCTTGGGATAGGTCACCTCTCCATCCTCATATCTCACCATTCGTAAGTTTCGTACAAACTGGTCGAATGTGGTGTGGCCTTTTTTTGCACACATGGTTAGTGCCAATACAGTCTCAACGTATGTGGTACAGTCCATTTGACGAAGATTGATGACAAGTCGCTCCTCCTTGTTTCTTTCCAATGTTTTACCCATGTAGGGCAAGCCACGAAGCTCTCTCGCAAAATAAATCATAAAATTTGAACCTGAGTCTAATAGCGTGGCTTTTCTCAACAGCCGTGCCACCTTAATGGAATCGCTGCGCCAATAGTCGGGTTTGGCTGCGTGCCCTGTATAACATAAACAAAGAAACAACAGCGAGAAAAATATTTTTTTATACGTTACCATAGCTTATCGTTTGCCGAAATTAAATCCTACATATATATTAACGTTGCCGAATATGTTGTTCGTCGAGAACTTGCTCTTGCGATAATTGTATGTGTGAAAGATAGCGTTGGCACCAGCAAACCACTTAGTGTTGTTCCATACAAGCCCCAATCTTGTTATGCCGTCAAGGTTGAAATTGCGAAAATGAAAATCTTTGTGATATTCTGCAGCGGCTGTCTGCGTTCCTTTATTGGAATGTTTATAAGCCAATCCCAACTGTAATGATACGTCCAATAGCCAATTGTGCGCAAAAACCCAGTTGTAAGCATAGCCTGTAGATACAGAGTAGTCGGTGTAATCCACTTTTGATGTCACAATGGTGGTATCAATTATCTCCGAGGAATAGGCATCGTCCAGTCGATGCTTTATCATGTCATCCAATTTTAACCAGTCAATGTTCAGTTTATGTTTGGTGTATCCTATGCCCGCTATTAGACTTCCGCACGAGCGTCGTTGCACAGTGCTCTGGCTGTAAGCGGCTGGGTAAGAGAATTTTTGATGGTTAAAGATATAGTATATATTAAAGCCTTTTACGCTTGTTCTGAAACCATCAAACCGTGTGCCGCTCATGGCAGAGGTATCATAAGGCTTTTCAAAGGTGATGCTGTTTATCCGGTAAGAGTTGCCCGACTTGCGATAAAACAGGTCTATGCCTATCTGGTTACTGTATAGGCTGAGGTTGAAATCCAATCGGCCATTGTTGTCATTCAAATGAGCCAAGTCGATGGTATAGCCCAGAAATATCCAGCGCCAACCGAAGTAAGGACCAAGTTTGTAGGCAGGCTCGGGTGCGAACACTATTTTGCCGCCAGTCTCATTGCGTAGCTGATATAACTCATAAGAGTTAGTGTTTTGCAGCATAAACGTGTAATTGTAGTGCTGCGGTTCCACATAGTCAGTGTCAACGGCCGAGAATGTTTTAACCAACTCATATATCTTGTGCAGGAAATTGGTGCCATGTTCTTGGTGGTAGTTTTCCTCACGTGTCATGTCTGTGGTGTCTATGACCGCGCCGAAGAGATGAGTTGATAGCGTTAAAGCTATGACTATACAAGACAATCTCATCCGCATAAAAATTAAAATTTACCTAAAATGCGATCCATCACCCAATTCACGGGCGTGGCGCTCACACTGGTACAACTACAATAGCCTTCGCCTTGCAAATGCTCAATTACCGATCGGATGATGGGCAATTGCACATATTTTGGATTGGGAACGTCGATATGCGTCTCTCCATCTACAGTCATCAGGTGTATAGGTGTATAGTTATAAACAGAAAAAACCAGCGATCCCCTGTCACCCACCACGGTGATACTGTCTTCCTTGGCACTCTCGTGCCCCACGAAACACCAAGAGGCACTGCCCGGAATGCCATTTTCAAAGAGATAGCAAGCACTGATAGTGTCTTCTGCCTGGTACAAGTGTCCTCGATTGGCAGGATAGCCGTGTGCCCTGATAATGACTCCGAAGAGTTCTTGCAGAATGTCAAGCTGGTGCGGTGCCAAGTCGTAGAAATAGCCGCCCCCCGATATGTCTGGTTGCAATCGCCAAGGCAACCGAGCGTTTGTGTTGTGGTCGAGATCGCGAGGCGGAACAGAGAATTGTATTTGCACGTTGAGAATTTTACCCAGCGTGCCATCGTTGACGATCTCTTTCACCTTGTGAAAATAGGGTAGGTAGCGTCTGTAGTAAGCCACGAAACATGGCACGCCCGTTCGCTCGCTAATCCTGTTAATGCGCAAACAATCGTCATAGCTTGCGGCAAGTGGCTTCTCCACGTAGCACGGCTTACCTGCACGCATGGCCATCACCGCGTATGTGGCGTGGCTGGATGGGGGCGTGGCAATATAGATGGCATTTATGTCTGGGTCGCCGATGAGCTGCTGTGCGTCTGTGTACCATTTCTTGATATGATGCCGTTCCGCATAGGCGCGTGTTTTCTCAGCATTGCGCGACATCACCGCCTCTACGTGCGAACCTTTTATTATATTAAAAGCCGGTCCCGATTTTTTTTCGGTTACCTCTCCGCAGCCAATAAAGCCCCAACTTATCTCTTTCATATGTCTTTCACTTTGTTGCAAAGATAATAAAAACTCTCGTAAAGTGCCCGTTGGATATCTAAATATCAATCAATATTTTTCCATCCATCTTTCTTGGCATCACCATTTGTAGGTATTCTTGGTCAGTCTTAACATCTATTTTTGGAAAACTTCGTATCTTTGCAATATTATAACAACGTTTCAATGAGATTATCAGAATTGCACAATGGCGAAAGCGGTATCATAGTCAAGGTGAATGGTCATGGTGGCTTTCGTAAACGCATCATCGAAATGGGATTTGTCAAGGGAAAGAAGGTTGAAGTTTTGTTAAACGCCCCTTTGAGAGATCCTGTCAAATACAAAATCATGGATTACGAGGTGAGTCTTCGACACAGCGAGGCAGCCATGATAGAGGTGATGACAGAACAAGAGGCCATTGCTTTGAGTGCCCACTCTCCTCAAAGTTCTTACAGTGCCAATGTGTGCAATATGGAAACGATGCCGAAGGTTAGCATGGAAGACCATGCACATGGTGTCACCTCCAACCATCTGAGCGACGCACAAATAGAGGCTGCTGCCATGCAGCGGCATCGCACCATTAGCGTGGCCTTAGTGGGCAACCCCAATTGCGGCAAGACATCGTTGTTTAATTATGTCTCAGGTGCTCATGAAAACGTGGGCAACTACTCTGGAGTGACGGTCGATGCTAAGGAAGGGTATGTCAACTGGCAGGGCTATCGCATAGTGTTGGTGGATCTTCCGGGCACCTATTCACTTTCCGCTTACTCTCCAGAGGAACTCTATGTGAGGAAACAGTTGGTGGAGAAAATGCCAGACGTGGTGATCAATGTCATCGACTCGTCCAATCTTGAGCGCAACCTCTATCTTACAACCCAACTCATTGATATGCATGTGCGCATGGTAGTGGCTCTCAACATGTTTGACGAGACACAGCGTAGAGGCGACAATGTGGATCACGGCAAGCTTTCCGAACTGTTTGGCGTGCCCATGATACCCACCGTTTTTAAGACGGGTGAGGGCGTGGACGAACTTTTTAGGAAGATAGTTGATATATACGAGGGCACAGAAGATCAAACTCCAACTTATCGTCATATACACATCAATTATGGCCATGAAATAGAGCGTGGCATCATGTTCTTGCAAGAACATCTCAAGGCAGAGCCTAATGTGCGCGAGCGATATTCCACTCGATACATGGCCATCAAGTTGTTGGAGCACGACAGCGAGATGGAGAAATATGTGCGTCAATTCGCAGATGCCGACAAGATATTTCGCCATCGAGACGATACTGCTCGCCGAGTCATGGAGGAAACCAATGAAGATTTGGAAACCACCATTACCGATGCCAAGTACGGTTTTATACATGGTGCGCTCAAAGAGGCCAATTATTACACCGGAACCAAGGAAGATACATACAGGATGACGCATCTGCTCGACCATATTTTGACGCATCGAGTCATAGGTTTTCCTATATTTGTAGCGGTGCTTTGCCTGATGTTTTTCGTGACGTTCACGCTTGGTGCCTATCCCAAAGACTTGATAGAAAGTGGCGTGGCATGGCTTGGCGGCGATGTCAGCGAGGTCTTGCCAGATGGTCCGGTCAAAGCCATGCTTGTGGATGGCATACTTGGAGGCGTGGGCGCCGTTATCGTTTTTTTGCCCCAAATTCTTATCCTTTACCTTTTCATCTCGTTCATGGAAGACTCCGGCTACATGTCGCGCGCGGCGTTTATCATGGACAAACTCATGCACCGGATAGGCTTGCATGGCAAATCTTTCATACCTCTCATCATGGGGTTTGGTTGCAATGTTCCTGCCATCATGGCCACGCGCACCATTGAGAGTTACCGCTCGCGATTGGTCACGATGCTCATCTTGCCTCTCATGAGTTGCGAGGCGCGCATACCTATTTATATAATGATTATAGGTACATTTTTCGCCCTGAAATTCCAATGGCTCATCATGCTGTCTCTTTATATGCTGGGCATCCTCATGGCCATCATTGTCAGCAAGCTATTCACGGGCGTTTTTATGAAAGGCGAAGACACGCCTTTCGTCATGGAACTGCCACCTTACCGTTTTCCCACGACCAAAGCTGTACTCAGGCACACGTGGGAGAAAGGTCGACAATATCTCAAGAAGATGGGTGGCATCATCTTGGTGGCCAGCGTTATAGTATGGGCTTTGGGCTATTTTCCACACGATGACAGCCTCTCTGCCCGCCAACAACAGGAGCAGAGCTACATCGGTCGGATAGGCAAGGCCATTCAGCCCGTTTTCAAGGCTCAGGGGTTCAACTGGCGATTGGACGTGGGACTGCTGGCTGGCGTGGGGGCCAAAGAGATCGTTGCGTCCACGTTGGGCGTGCTCTATGTTAACGACGATGATTTTTCCGACGCGGCCGACGGTGTCAATAGAGACAAATATTACAAGTTGCACCATGAAATCACAACCGACTTGGCGAGGATGCACGGTATGACAGAGACCGAAGTGGAACCTCTCGCCATGCTCACGGCTTATTGTTTCTTGCTCTTTGTGCTGCTCTATTTCCCCTGCGTAGCCACCATCGCCGCTATCAAGGAAGAAACAGGAACGTGGAAGTGGGCTATCTTCGGGGCTGTTTACACCACGCTTTTGGCTTGGGTGGTGTCTGCCGCGGTGTATCAAGTAGGCTGCCTGTTTATCCAATAACGCGGACATTCCTTACCTCCGTAGCTTATCTCTGACGCGAAAAAACAAAAAAACGTATAGAGCTATGTTTTGCCATGTGCGGATAACAATGTGGCAACAAGTAGCCCATTGCGCTTTTTACTGATTGTTTAAAAAGTACAAAGGCTTGTATTTTCTTTCACTAATCTTTCCTATTCATAAATAAATGTTTTAACTTTGTTCAAATATTTATAAGCATCGCGCTGTCCTTGCTCGATAGCTGGCCAGCGTGGAAGACTTTAAAAGTGTAGCACAATGATAAAGATAACAAAAGAGGCAGCCCTCGAATACCACGAGAAGGGTAGGCCCGGGAAAATTGAAGTCAAGCCAACCAAACCTCACAGAACACAGACAGACCTTAGTTTGGCCTACTCACCGGGAGTGGCTTATCCTTGTATTGAAATACAACAGAACCCTGACTACGCTTACAGATACACCAATAAAGGCAACTTGGTGGCTGTCATTTCCAACGGCACGGCTGTTTTGGGATTGGGCAATATCGGCGCCATGAGTGGCAAGCCGGTGATGGAAGGCAAGGGCTTGCTGTTTAAGATTTATGGTGGCGTGGATGTCTTTGATATAGAAGTGGACGAGCAAGACCCTGAGAAGTTTTGCGAGGCCGTGGAGCGTATCGCTCCGTCTTTTGGAGGCATCAACCTCGAGGATATCAAGGCGCCAGAGTGTTTTTATATAGAACAACGACTCAGGAAGACGCTTGACATACCTGTCATGCACGACGACCAGCACGGCACGGCCATCATTTCGGCCGCCGGTTTGAAAAATGCGCTGGAGGTTGCCGGTAAGGATATAGCCAAAGTGAAGATTGTGGTGAACGGAGCGGGCGCCGCGGCCATTAGTTGCACGAAGCTCTATGTGGCTTTGGGCGTGAACAAGGAAAACGTCGTGATGTTAGATTCCAAGGGCGTCATCACCTCAGACCGGCCCAATCTCACGGAGCAAAAGAAAGAGTTTGCCACTTCGCGCCGCGACGTTCACACGTTGGAAGAGGCCATCAAGGGAGCCGACGTGTTCGTGGGCCTCTCCAAAGGCAACATTCTCACTCAAGACATGGTGCGGTCCATGGCCGACAAGCCCATTGTCTTCGCACTCGCCAATCCCATCCCGGAGATTAGCTACGATGACGCCGTCGCCAGTCGCCCGGATGTGCTCATGGCCACGGGGCGTTCCGATTATCCCAACCAAATAAACAATGTTATTGGTTTCCCCTACATTTTCAGGGGTGCGCTTGACGTCCACGCCCGCGCCATCAATGAGGAGATGAAACTCGCGGCCGTGCATGCCATAGCCGACTTGGCCAAGCAACCCATACCCGACATTGTCAACCAAACCTATCACGTGAACAACTTGACGTTTGGCCCCGACTATTTTATACCGAAGCCTGTTGACCCAAGGCTCATCACCGAGGTGTCATCAGCGGTGGCACGAGCGGCTATCGAGAGTGGCGTGGCACGTTCAACCATCAGCGATTGGGCGGCTTACAAAGATCGTTTGCGCCAGTTGTTGGGACAGGAGACCAAGTTCACGCGCGCATTACACGCCACCGCGGCATTGCATCCGCAACGTGTGGTATTTGCCGAAGGCGGCCATGCCACGATGATGCAAGCTGCCGTGCAAGCGCGGCAAGAGGGCATTTGTCACCCCATCTTGTTAGGCAACCCAGACAGATTGCACCGTATTGCCAACCGATTGAAAATAGATTTGACAGGCGTGGAGATAATAGACATGCGCGCCGACAAGGAGCAAGGACGACGCGCCACCTACGCCAAGCACCTGTCAGAAAGGCTCGCCCGTCAAGGATACACGTTCGAGGAGGCCTACGACAAGATGTACGAACGCAACTATTTTGGCATGTCGATGGTGGAGCAGGGCGATGCAGACGCTTTTGTTACAGGTCTCTATACCAAATACAGCAATACCATCAAGGTGGCCAAGGAGGTCGTAGGCATACGCCCTGCGTACGAAACTTTCGGGACAATGCATATCTTGAACACCAAGAAAGGCATCTTCTTCTTAGCCGATACCCTTATCAATCGGCACCCCGACCAAAACATCTTATACGATGTGGCGCGGCTATCGGCTCATACAGTCAGGTTCTTCAACACCGAGCCCGTGATTGCCATGATCAGCTACTCCAACTTTGGGACCGATAGCGTGGGGTCGCCTTTGGCGGTGCATCATGCTGTTGAGCGCATGCAGGAAAAATATCCGCATTTGGCCATTGATGGTGAGATGCAGGTCAATTTCGCGTTAGACCAAAGTCTGCGCGATGACAAATATCCTTTTAACAAATTGAAAGGACGCAACGTCAACACGTTGGTTTTCCCCAACATGAGTTCGGCCAATGGCAGCTACAAATTGTTACAGGCGTTGGATCCAGACGTGGAGATTATCGGGCCGATACAGATGGGACTGAACAAGCCCATCCATTTCACCGATTTCGAGGCCTCCGTGCAGAGCGTAGTCAATGTCACTGCCGTGGCTGTGGTAGACGCTTATGTGGAGAAAATGACACGCAAAAAGTAATCGACACACCATTAAACAAACATATTTCATCAATTCCCAGCGAATGACAACCATGTTTTCGCTGGGTATTTACATTATATTGTCATGCTCTCGCGTAGACCATTTGTATCGCGATAAAACCGTCTTCCATTCATATATTATTTTTTGTCATCAAGATAAAACACAAATTTCTTGCTGTGTTTGCTATTTAAACGTATCTTTGCACCGAATTTTTTAAGGATATGAAAATTAATCAGGAAATCAAGAAACGGTACCTTGTGCCAATATTGTTGTGCATCATGGGTCTGGCCGGAATGAGCTATTATTACTTCTTCACGCCCTTTTCGCGCTTGAAAGAGACAAGTTATGTCTACATTGACTCGGACGACACCTACGACTCCTTGCTCGTAAAACTTGAGCCTGTGGCCGACAAGCGTTGTTTCCACGCTTTCTGCACGCTGGCTCGCCATAGCAGTTTGCAACAAAAGGTGCATCCCGGTCGCTATGAGATTACGCCCAAAATAGGAACGCTCTTTTTGTTTCGCCATTTCAAAAATGGCATGCAAAAGCCCCTTAAGCTCACAGTTCCAAGCGTGCGGACCTTGAACGACCTGGCCGGAAAATTGGCTGGCAAACTGATGGTCGACAGTGTGGAGCTTGCCCACGCACTAAAAGACCCAACGGTGTGTCGCAAGCTGGGTTACGACACGCTCACCATCGCCGCGATGTTCATACCCAACACTTACGAGGTGTATTGGAATGTATCTGTGGACCAACTACTGGAATACATGAGCAAGGAGAACAAAAAATTTTGGGACGAAGACCGTTTGGCCAAAGCCAAACACCTTAAACTCACGCCCATAGAGGTCACCACATTGGCCAGCATTGTGGACGAAGAGACAGCTAACGACAAAGAAAAACCCATGGTGGCAGGCATGTATTACAATCGGCTGACACTGCGCGACGAAAAAAATCCGGAGGGCATGCCACTTCAAGCCGACCCTACCATCAAGTTCGCATGGCACATGTTCGACCTCAAGCGCATCTATAACAAGTTGCTTCACATAGACAGTCCGTACAACACTTACCGGTATCCCGGATTGCCACCGGGACCCATCCGCATACCAACAGTGGTAGGAATAGACGCGGTGCTGAACATGACGCACCACAACTATCTGTATATGTGCGCCAAAGAAGATCTTAGCGGCACGCACAATTTCGCGACAACTTACGAGGAGCACATCGCCAACGCGCGCCGTTATGCCACCACGTTGAACGAGCGTGGTATCAAATGAGATGAGCATGTGAGGTGAGTGGCGGCACGCCCAAACAGTTATCCGATTTGCGTACACATAAAAATGGCGCTCGCTTCACAGTGAACGCCATTATTCTCAATAGGTATTAGCCTTTTCATTAAGGTAAAAAGATTGTATTCAGGATAACGATTGCAAAGTTAAAACAATTTAATGAAAAGTGCAAATCTTTTTGTATTTCTTTTGTAACATTCCTGATATTAATTCTTGAAAAATACCTAACTTTGCACGTAACTATAAAAGTAACAATATATAAACATGGACACTAAAGAGAATATCACCGAGAAAAAGACAGGGTTGAGCTTCGTGGAGCAGTTTGTTGAGGAAGATTTGGCCGAGGGCAAAAACGGCGGACGCATACAAACCCGGTTTCCCCCAGAGCCCAACGGATATCTCCACATAGGCCATGCCAAGGCCATTTGTATAGATTTTGGGATAGCCGAGAAATATAATGGCGTATGCAATCTGCGTTTCGACGATACAAACCCGTCAAAAGAAAACAACGAGTATGTGGAAAATATCCTCAGCGATATATCTTGGTTAGGGTTCAAGTGGAACAATATTTACTATGCCTCTGATTATTTTCAGAAACTTTGGGACTTCGCCGTTTGGATGATCCGGCAGGGCCGCGCCTATGTGGACGAGCAGACCTCCGAGCAGATAGCCCAGCAGAAAGGTACGCCCACCACGCCCGGACAGGCCAGTCCATATCGTGACAGGCCCATCGAGGAGAACTTGCGCCTGTTCCAATTTATGAACACTGCCGAGGCCAAGGAAGGCTCAATGGTGTTGCGTGCCAAGATGGACATGGCCAACCCCAACATGCATTTTCGCGACCCTGTAATCTATCGCGTCATCCATACGCCACACCACCGCACCGGAACCACGTGGCACTGCTATCCCATGTACGATTTCGCGCATGGCCAAAGCGACTATTTCGAGGGCGTGACACACTCCATCTGCACGCTCGAGTTTGTGCCTCACCGTCCACTTTACGACAAGCTCGTTGACTATCTCAAGGAGTATGACGGCACGGCGGCGCAAGGATTGGGCGACAATCGGCCCAGGCAGATCGAGTTCAACCGCCTCAATCTCACCTACACCGTGATGTCCAAACGCAAGCTGCACCAGCTCGTCGAGGAACATCTTGTCAACGGATGGGACGACCCGCGCATGCCCACCCTGTGCGGCATGCGTCGCCGTGGCTACTCGCCTGAGTCGGTGCGCAACTTTATCAAGAGCATCGGATACACCAAGTTTGACGCCCTCAACGACATGGCCCTGTTAGAAGCGGCCGTTAGAGAAGACCTCAACAAGAAGGCCACGCGCGTATCAGCGGTGCTAAACCCCGTGCGACTTGTCATCACCAACTATCCCGAGGGGCAAACCGAGGAGCTCGTGGCCGAGAACAATCCTGAGCAGGAAGACGCCGGCAGCCACACCATTACCTTCTCACGCACACTATGGATGGAGCGCGACGACTTTATGGAAGACGCGCCGAAGAAGTTTTTCCGTATGACACCGGGACGCGAGGTGCGCCTAAAGAACGCTTACATCGTGAAATGCACTGGATGCGTCAAGGATGCCGACGGAAACATCACGGAGGTTCAGGCCGAATACGACGCATTGAGCAAGAGTGGTCTTGAGGGCGCCAACCGCAAGGTGAAAGGCACGCTTCACTGGGTGAGCGCTGACCATTGCGTCAAGGCCGAGGTGCGCGAGTACGACAGGTTGTTCTTTGTGGAAAACCCCGCCGCGGATGGTCGCGACTTCCATGAATTGCTCAACCCTGAATCACTGCGTGTGAACCGAGATTGCTACGTGGAGCAATACGCCGCCGAGCGCAAGCCCGGCGAGTACATGCAGTTCATTCGTTTGGGTTATTTCATGGCCGATTTTGACAGTCAAGACGACAAACCAGTGTTCAACAAGACCGTAGGTTTGAAAGACACTTGGGCCAAGAAGAACAAGTAAGAAGACCGATTGGCGGCGCGTTGCCAGTTTAGGCGCGTTGCCGCGGATTGGCCAGGCTTATCACATGGCAGCTTCGCGGACATTTGCGCGCGCTGCCATTGACATTTTCATTTATCATTTTCATCTTAATTTACCATTGACAGTTCTGTAACGGCTTCGCATCTTCGACATGGATATTTTTTCATCGCTTCTTAGCAATCTCAACTACGGCACGGTTTTCTTTCTCATGCTTTTGGAGAGTACGGTCATCCCTGTGCCCTCCGAACTTGTCGTGGCTCCAGCCGCATACCATGCCGCCGCAGGCAATGTGGACGTGTGGATGGTCATACTCATGGCAACGATAGGCGCGGATTGCGGCGCTTCTATCAACTACTTAGCCGGTTACTATCTCGGGCGTCCCGTCATCTATAGGTTTGCAAACAGCAAATGGGGGCGCATGTGCCTGCTCAACCAGCAAAAAGTGGAGCACAGCGAGCGTTATTTCAACGATCATGGCTTGGTGGCCACCATCACCGGGCGACTCATCCCCGGCATAAGGCACCTCATATCCATACCCGCCGGGTTGTCAAAGATGAACTACTGGAAATTCCTGCTCTATACCACGGTAGGGGCGGGCTGCTGGCATGCCATTCTCGCCGGTCTCGGTTGGTACCTACACGCCGTCGTGCCCGAAGCCCAGCTCAATGACAAGATCATGGAATATGGCGAGTATATCAAGATTGTCATCGTAGCCTTGGTGTCCATCGTCGCGCTCTACTTTGCCGTCAAGTGGTGGCTGAAAAGAAAACGCACTGCCGCTGAATAGTCAATTTTAAGCCCTTTTTTGCTCAGGGTAGCAACTGCCCGAGCCACGGTTTAATCTTTTGAATTTCTCTTACAAAATCACGCTCATATCTCGCGTATTTCCAAACCGTGGCTATATTTTTTCATATACGCGAAATATGAGCGCATTTCGTATTATGCTGTCTAACAACGGTTTGCTTCAAATCGCTCGCAAAATTTGATACCGTGGCTTGTTTGTCATGCTGCGTTTGCTATCCAATCACATACCGTTTAGGCACCAATGGCGTTGCCGTTGAGCTTTAATCATCTCCCCATTCGGCCCTGAACGCAAGCCGATTAGGGCTTAAACACGTTTATCACATTTTGAACTTTTGTTTGCGGGATGACTTTTCGACTTGCCCAATACCATATTTTACTGTAAAACAACATTTTTTTTCGCGTCATTTTCATGTATTTTTATTTGACATATCATGCGCCATGCCAGACTGTTGGCACATTTTTTCGCCTTTCCCATACCCCTTTAATTCGCCCCCGTTTGGCCTCCATCATGGTGCATTACATGCAAGAAGACAATCGCTTGCGTACATCTCATCTGCTTGTTTTAAAGGTTTTCGCCATTATTTTATACTTCTAAAATCATTTCCAATCGCTAAAATTTTGTTGTCATTCAAAAATATAATACCTTTGTAGAAATTTCATTAACATAGCACAAGGTTGACGGAGTATCTGCGAAGTTTGGGTGCACAAATATTATAGAACCATACGCCCCGCTTCTAAAGTGGAATGATTTCAATCCTTTCTTTACATTCACCTCCGAGATTTGTAACGGTGGTGAAGAGGGAGGGATGTTTTCGTTTTCTGTTATTGTTTATGACAATGTGTGGATTTTTCTCTCACAGTTCTTTTTTGTTTCCTCTTAAGACTTCCTGATAAAAAATTACTTGTACAGTTCATGGCAGGTCCTTTGCTTTTAACGGCATTGGCGTATGCCAATGGGGAGGATGTTTGCGTGAAATTCATGGGGGAGTGTAGTCACTAAAATGCCTGTTTGCCTGCTATATAGTGACGTATATAAGTAAAAAAGTGATCCACAATGATGTGGCAGCTTGTGCCGTATCTTCTATTGTAATGCTTGCTATCCCATACGGTGGAAGCCTGATGATAAACTATTATCTTCTGTTCTTCTGGACCGGATATTTCTTGCGAAAACATTATCAATGGTACGATAAACACAAAGGTAATAACGTTCTTGTCACTCATTTTTACACAACCAAACAGTTCAATCTGGTATAAACAAAGATGATAATATCGAAACAAATGCAAACTCATTGGAAACGACGCAGGCGGTCCCCCTCCAATCCCGCAATCTTGATATAGAAGAAGTCTGGGGAGACGGGTGGGAGGGTGTGATCAGAGTAAATAAACATCTCCAAATTGGTATTTGACAATTACAAATATGATAGAAAATAATAATAAACGAATTGCAAAAAATACCTTAGTTATATATATTCGTTTATTTCTTTCCATAATAGTTGGTCTTTTAACATCTCGTTATGTTCTGTTGTCATTGGGTGCATCAGATTATGGACTGTATAATGTTGTAGGAAGTATAATTGCTATGTATGCTTTTATATCTGGTTCATTATCATCAACGACTATAAGATTTTTGAATTATGAGATGGGAAAACCTAATGGGAATTTAAATAAAATATTTAATGTATGTAATGTCCTTCATATTTCATTGGCCATTCTTATCTTATTTATTTCAGAGACATTTGGCATCTGGTATATAAATAACTATTTAAATGTTGCACCAGGAAAAGAAGCAGATGCTATGTTTGTTTTTCAAGTGTCCATTGTTGTCTCTTGTATTGGTATAGTAAATGTACCATACCAAAGTTTATTTAATGTGCATGAGAATTTCCTCTTCCCAGCAATATTAGATATTTTAGTACAATTAGTAAAGTTGGCATTTGTTTTTTTACTTTTAATATATAATGGGAATAGTTTAAGATTTTATGCTTTGTCAATGAGTATGTTGACATTTATTTATTTTATCGTTTACCATTTAACTGCATATAGAAAATGGCGAGATATAATTAGATGGTCTTTTGTAGATAAATGGACAGAATATAAGGAGATAGTGACTTATAATAATTATACGATCTTACAAACACTTGCAACGACTGCCAGAAATCAGGGAAGTAACATACTTATCAATCTTTTTTTTGGTACTATAGTAAACGCAGCATACGCTATTGCAAATACTTTACAAAATTATGTCGTTATGTTTATGGGTATTATGGATGGAGCTTCAGCTCCACAAATTACACAGAGCATAGCTTCAAATGATATGGGAAGGGCTACGTATCTTGCAAAAAAAATTTGCAGATTTTGTATATTATTGTCCGAGTTGGTTGCTTTACCTTTGTACGTTGAGATGGATTTGATTTTACGATTATGGCTTTCTAACCCTCCTGAGGGAACAACTGTTTTTTGTCGACTTATTTTATTGATAGCTATCGTTGCTGCTACATCTGCGGGAATGTTTCAGTTGATTAATGCTTCCGGTAAAGTAAAGTGGTTCAGAATATCTGTTAGCGTCTGCTTTCTATCCTCTTTACCAATAGGATATATTTTGTATACTCTTGGAATGCCTTCTTATACAATTTTAGTGCTATTTATCTTTTCGGATATTTTTAATAGAATTATTTTTCTTATATTAATGCGATACATTCTTAATTTTAACATTCGTGAATTTTTACATGAGGCTTATTTTAGGCCATTTGTGATATTTCTTATCATGTTTTTCTTTGTATGTGTATATACTAACATAAGCTTGACAACCACATTCCAACACGTTGTGGGGTTCTTCTTAACGTTGGGTTTTAGTTCTTTTATTATCTTTTATGTCGGGTTTAAAAATAATGAACGAAAAAGAATTTATAATATAGTTCATTCTCGTATACATTTTTTTAAAATATGAAACGAGAATCTGTGAGGATTGGGATATTTTACATAACTCATGGTTATTCTTTCTTATAATTATCTATAATCAGATTTATTTTAATGATATATAGTTTCTGTCTAAACAGAAAGAAAAATTTATTTATCAAAATTAATGGAAAGAAAAATAGTGTTTTTAATGCCACGAGAAGCAAGTTGGCCATCAGGTGGACTAAAAGTAGTATTAGAATATGCTAACCGACTATCACAAGGGGGGAATAAAGTTAAATTAGTGTATCCAATGTTTAGAATAAACGAAAGTTTTGATTGGTTGCATAGATTATTTTATTTTTTCTTTTTTTTCTTTATTAAATACCAAAAGAAATATAAACCTGAAAAATGGTTTGATATAGATGCCAATATAGAACAGGTTTTCGTTAAGTCTTTGGAAAATTTTAAATATAATATAAAAGACATATATGTAGCAACCGCTATACATACAGCATATAGCTTGCAAAGATATAAAACACCTGAAAGCCATAAATTTTATTTCATTCAAGGCTTTGAGAATTGGACTTATTCAGATCAAGAGGTTATAGATTCATATCTTTTTAAAATGCATAAAATAGTTATTTCAAACTGGTTGCACGAAATTCTATTAAATGTTGGTGAGGAGTCTGATATCGTGTATAATGGATTTGATTTCAAAACTTTTATATTATCAACCCCAATACATAAACGCTCCCCATATGAAATCATCTGTTTGTACCATAAAAGTAATTTAAAAGATTTTCCAACTGCATACGGTGCTTTTATCAAGGTTAAATCAATTTATCCCGGTTTGCATGTTTCTTTATTTGGTGTTCCAAATGAACCTAAACTACCAGACTGGTTTACCTATTATCAAAGTCCTGATAAAAATCAATTGGTTAAACTTTATAATAACGCTGCTATCTATGTTGGTTCAAGCAAGGTTGAAGGATGGGGTTTGACAATTGGAGAGGCTATGTTGTGTGGTTGTGCTGTTGTATGTACTAATAATAGAGGTTATCTCGAAATGGCCAAACATAAGAAGACCGCTTTAGTTTCAGAGATTGAAGATGTGGATGCGTTAGCATCCAATATTATATCTTTAATAGAGGATAATCGACAGAGAATTGAAATTGCAGAAGCTGGAAATAAATATATAAAAAATTTCAATATAGAAGACTCTTTCCTTAAATTCGAAAAAATAATTACTTGTTAATATTAGAAACATGTATATAGAATATCGTTCTTTTTCAGATTTAAATAATGCTATATTACATAATATTAATAAATTTCCGCATGATGTTGATCTGATAGTAGGTATACCAAGAAGCGGTATGCTTCCTGCTAATCTAATAGCTCTTTATCTGAATAAGCCTTTTACTGATATTGATTCTTTTATTGATGGAAGAGTTTATTCAACTGGCCGGCGTGGAGATTATATTAAGAATAACTATTCTGATAAGGTGTTGATAATCGATGATTCTATATTGGCAGGTAATGCCCTAAAGAAGGTAAAAGATAAACTCTTAATTTATCAGCGGACACATCCTAATATCTTAATACAGTATGGGGTCGTTTATGCCTCACCTGAAGGAAAAAATAAAGTTGATTTTTTTTGTGAAATTATTGATGGAAGTCGGTTATTTCAATGGAATTTATTTCATCACCCATTGATTTTACCTAATTCAATATTAGATATCGATGGCGTACTTTGTCCTAATCCACCTATCGATGATGATGGTCCCCAATACTTATCTTACATATCAAATGCTCCAACACTATACACTCCTACAATAAAAGTAGACAAACTTGTGACATGTAGATTAGAAAAGTATCGAGCTGTTACTGAAAAATGGCTTAAGACAAACCATATACAGTATAATGAATTACACATGTTAAATTTCAAAACAAGGGAAGAGCGAATCGCATGGGGAAAGCATGGAATATACAAAGGTAATATTTATAAAAAGAGTGATAATATCCTCTTTATTGAAAGTTCATATGATGAGGCCTTGCAAATTTATAAAGTAGCAGGTCGTCCAGTTTTCTGTACAGAAACTTTTGAAATGATCAACGATGAATCTGCATTTAATAGGATGAGATCTAATTATACTTCTTCAATTAATCGTTATAAGTCTCAGATTGTGAAAAGTAAGGTTGGTCATTTCTTTTATAATTTAATCAAAAAGAGAAGTACGTTTTAATAAAACAAAGGATTCTGAAATTTTAAAATAAGATGAGATTAGCATTTGTTATTGATAGCTTATACAATTCCGGGGGAATGGAGCACTCTATGAGTATCGTTGCAGGAGCTTTGACATCCAAATATGATGTTACTGTAATTACAGGACTCCAAAATAAAAGGGAGCTTTTCTACCCTTTAAGCTCGAAAATAACTTACGTTGATATATCTGTTAACCCTAATTTGAAAAAGAAGCATTTATTTGAGATGCCTATTATAAATGATTATAGGAAGAAACTCGAAAAATATTTGTTTGAACATCGAATGGATTATGTAGTAAGTCTTGGCGGCATAACTCAATATTTTCTATATAAAATAAAAGATGGAAGTAAAAAAATATTGTGGTTCAAGTTTGAAATAAATATTTTTAAAGTATGGGCAACGGGTAATCCTATAAAGGTTCTATGTGAAACAATTTTTCAAAAATATAGGATGATCTATCATATTACCAAGTTTGATAAAATAGTATTATTAACAGATAGCGATCTTAAACAATGGAGTAATTATACTAATCGACCTGTTCGAATTTACAATCCATTAACGCTTGACATTCCACCCCAAATATCAGATTTATCAAATAAGCAAGCAATTGCAGTTGGTCGACTAACAAAAGTGAAAGGCTTTGATTTCTTGATAGATGCTTGGGCTAAAGTTAATAAAGAACATCCGGATTGGGAACTTGTAATATATGGAGATGGAGAGGAACGTTCTAATTTGCAACGTCAAATAGAAAACTTAGGTTTAAGCAGCGTGATACAGATGCCAGGAAGAACAAAAGAGCTTGTTTCCAAGTATGCTGCAAGTTCAATTTTTATTCTTACATCAAGAGAGGAAGGTTTTGGCAATGTAATGATAGAGGCAGAGGCTTGCGGTTTGCCGATAATAGCCTTTGATTGTCCGTATGGTCCACGCGAAATAATAAAGAATGAGTACAATGGCTATCTGATTCCTAAAATTGGTGATGTAGATACGTTATCTGAAAAAATAATAAAATTGATAAGTGACTCTACTTTGCGGAAGAAGATAGGAAATAATGCATTGAAGGATGTTAAAAGGTTTTCTGTAAATAAAATCTGTAACGAATGGGTAGAATTATTGTCTACTATTTAATAGACACAGATAGATCCTGAAGTCAAAAGAAATATAAATTTGAATCAGCCATTATTTATAAAAGCAGAGTGATACTTATCGTTGAGTTTTAAATTTAGCTTTTAGTTTATGCCACGCATCCAATATGTTGATCGCCTAAAAGGTTTTGCTATGTTGGCAGTAATCTTTGGACATATATATTTTTTCTTCATATATGATAAAGATTTTTATATTGCCTATTTCCTATCTACATTTCATATGCCACTTTTTATGTTTTTATCAGGTTGGGTTATTTCCTCTCCTCCTAATTTCAGTAAGTTGTTGGTAAAAATAGCATCATTTGTATCACCTTTTTTATTTGTTGGCTCAGCCTTTGTCCTTTTCTATCATAAAGAGCTATCTACATTATTTGAAAGTGAGGTTAAGAATGGTTATTGGTATTTATTTGTTTTGTCCATTTTTTATATTTTCTTATATACATATAATGCAATCAATCATTTTATCAAATTCAAATGGGATGATATAGTTTGGGCCTTACTAGTTTTTAGTATTCTAATCATATTTGATATTACCTTATCTAAGAAATGGTACAGTATATTGAGTATTTATCAATTGAGGTCTTTCTGGCCATTATTCATTGCCGGTTATTTGTTCAGGAAATATAATTTGACAGAAACCCTTATAACTAAAAATATTGTGTTCAGTTGCTGCATGATAGCTTATGCAGTTACCGTTTATTTTTTTACAAAGGGCTTTTTCAGATTATTCTTATTTTCAGCTTTTCTTTCCGTTCCCACCTTTGTCTATCTCTTTAAGAAATTCGAATCAAACAGTGGTGTCGTGTCCAATACTTTGGCAAAAATAGGTCGCCATTCGTTAGACATTTATATTTATCATTTCTTTTTTGTTTATGCACTTAGGTTGTCAGGGTGGAGTGAGTACTTCATAGCTATAGATAATATGTTATTGGAATATGTGATTGCAGTGGCTTTTTCTATCACTATCGCATATTGCAGTATGGTTATAGGCTACTTGATTAGACAAAGTGAATTTTTAGAGAACTTGATTTATGGCAGATATATTGCAAATGCAATAACTTCATTAAACAAAAAATCTGCGTAAAGCCAAACAAATTGTAATATATGAGAAAGAAGGTCTTATTTATAATAGGCACGTTACAATCAGGAGGAGTATCCAAATCCATGGTGTCATTACTTACGGCTTGGGATAGGCAGAGATACGATACCTCTTTATTGATTTGCTGTAAAGGGGGTGACATATATTCAGACAGGTTGCCAAAAGATATTCATCTGATATATAATCCTGTTATAGAGCATGTGATGGGTGGAGTGTCTTCGGCATGGTGGCTTTTACAACATGGAAAGATTGTTTTGTCGTTGGGTATCTTGTGTAGGCTTATACTGTCCCAACTGTCAAAGCCTATGGCAGGACGCTTGATCGCAAAGATGATGCCGGCAATTGATAACGAAGAATATGATTTGATTGTAGATTATGGTGGTCAGCAAATATTATATTATATGGTGGATAAGTTGCGTGGGAAAAAGAAGGTGAGCTTTTTTCATAATGACTATAGCATGTGGCCATTTTATTACAATGCAGATAAGCACTATTATCCCAAGGTAGATCATATATTTTCTATTTCTGAGATTTGTGTTAATGCCTTGAAGCGATTTTTTCCAAATTGTATAAATAAAATTTCTGTGATGGAAAATATATCTTCAACACAATTAATTTGGGAACTTTCAAAGGAGCAAGCAAAATCTTTTCCTATAAATGAATTATGTTTGGTTACCGTTGGACATATTTGTTACCGAAAGGGAATAGATTATATTATTGATGCAGTAGGTTTGCTAAAACAACAAAACATTGATTTTTCATGGACAATTGTTGGTGCGGTTTTAGAACCTAAATGGATTGAAGAGATAAAACGTAAAGGTCTACAAAGGTATTTCAAATTTGTTGGCGTTCAATCTAATCCTTATCCATATATACGTCAAGCTGATATATATGTACACCCATCTCGTTTCGAGGGTAAATCTATTGCGCTTGATGAGGCGAAAATACTGTGCAAGCCTATTATCGTAACCAATTTTTCTACCGTAAGAGACCAATTTGAAGATGGTGTCAATGCCACTATCTGTGCAATGGATGGCAATGCATTGGCGCATGCTATTCTTAATCTCTATGAAGATGGGCTGTTACGGCAAAAATATGTAGATTATCTTAAAACACATATACATGATAATTCGAGTGAGGTGCAGAAATTATATATGTTCCTATAAGATTTTAAGACTATGTTTCCCTATCTTTTAGTTTTTATAGTTGCTTTTATTCTATTTCTTGTTTTAAAAGACAAACGGTCAGATAAATATCTTATAGCCTATTTTCTCTATGTTTCTTTGTTTGTGGGCTTTGGAGACATGATAGGTGGATATGACCGCTATATATACGGAGAGACGTTTGACACCATAGCTGAAGAAATGCGAGGTGGTCGCAATTTAGCACGATTGTATTATTTGGTGCAAGGCAAAGAATATGGCTATTTCTTTTGGCAAGCGATCGTATCATTTGTCACGCAGAATAGGTATATATTTATCCTCACCACCACATTGGCTCTTTACACGCTTTATTTCTTCTCTTTTAAGCAATATATACAAGACTACCCTTTGGCAACGATAGTGTTTCTCGGTTTCTTTTATTATTTTACGATGACCTATCTCCGTCAGGTTTTTGCGGTAGGCATTGTGTGGTTGGCCGTGCGATACATTTGGGAGCGAAAGCCAATCAAGTTTTTTGCCCTTGTGCTCTTGGCTTACACATTTCATAGTTCTGCACTGATCTTTGCGCCCATGTATTTTTTGCCTATTCGGAAATATAGCCCAACGACCATCATTGCTTTTGTTGCAGTCTGTTTACTCTTGGGTTTGACTCCTTTACCCAACATGTTACTGGCATCATCTGGAGAAGCCGCCAGGATGGCAGGACGAACGGAATCTTATACTTCAGAAGATCAAGGCTTTCGTATAGAGTATGTTTTTGAGTGCGTATTCTTGTTGTGGCTTCTTTTTACTAACTACCGGAAAATTTTGCCTACCAAGCAAACGCTTGTGTTTCTTAATATGACAGTTGTGTTCTGTGGAATACTTCTTCTCTTTATGCGTTTTGGACAAGGCGGCAGGTTTGGATGGTATTTTTTCTTGGGCATTATCTATATGCTCACACACATTTGTCACCTCCCTCATCGAAAGCCATGGCTCAAACCACTTGTCGTTACGGTGTGTTTCTTGCTATTTTTGCGTATCACTATTGCTTGGCAGTCGCTCAATATGCCTTATAAAACATTCTTCACAAATGGAGAGCCTTCGGGCAGTGGCTATATTTATGAACGATATGAGTATGATTATAATTATACCGTTGATAAATTGTACAAATAATATAAAACAATACAGTACATGAAAATTATTATAGATCCAAGATTACAATACAGTTATGCCTCTTATTATCTACTTGGAATAGAAACAGTTTTTGGAAAAAACAGTATACAGTATAGTGCTAAGCCTTTCAAAGATTTGGATAATAATTATATCAATGCTTATAGATATGGTTTTGCTTTTGTTATAAAAAACGGGGGAAATGACTATAAGGTCTTTATAGATAGCGAGGATGTTGCAAGTATATTTAACGAAGGATATGAATGGTGTGATATCTATGGAAAGGTAAATCCCACATTTGAACATACTCAAAAGTATATAAAATTATTAGCAATAGGCCCTTCGTTTGGAATAACACTTCATACTATTCCAATTACTATAATCAAATGTCTTAAACACTATTTCCAGAGCATAGGCTATACGAATGTTCCTTTAAAAAAATATTTGCGAGATTATTTGTATTCCAACATTCGTAGACGACCTATAAATGTATATGAGAACGCTGTTAAGGTGCGCCCCAACTATATTTTTCATTCCTCAACACTATGGTACAATAAGTTTGCGGTAACAGATACAAATTATTGGCGTGGTGAATTTTTACGCGCATGCCAACAATTACAAATAAAAATTGAAGGAGGTTTGTTTTATATAAACGGGGAAGATGTATTAACAGAAATGCCTGATTATCCTAAATATAAAGAGATATATAAGGATTTTATTTATGATAAGCGACTTTCAATGGATGAGTATATTAAGAAAACCAAGGAAAGTGTTCTTGTTTTTAATACTCCATCTGTATGTGGATGTCATGGATGGAAATTGGCTGAGTATCTCTGTATGGGAAAGGCTATCATATCTACTAAACTTTCTCGAGAGATGCCTGAGCCTATGGTGCATGGTGAAAATATTCATTTTGTGCACACGAAAAAAGAATTACTCGAAGCTATTATGTTGATAAATAGTAATGAAGAATACCGCAGACATTTAGAAAATGGTGCAAGAAGATACTATGAGCAATGGCTCAAACCAGATGTAGTTATAGACAGACTATTGGAACATGCGCTTAACATACACAAATAGTTTTATTTCATGATGATTACTGTATTTACTCCTTCATATAACAGAGATGACTTGCTGCCACGCCTTTATGACAGTTTGTGTGTGCAGACTTTTTCTGATTTCGAATGGGTGATTGTAGATGATGGATCAACAGATAACACACAGGAAGTTGTTAATAAAATAATTTTAAATCATAAGAAGTCTAATCCTAATTTCCCAATACGATATTATTATAAGGCTAATGGAGGTAAACATACTGCAATAAATCTGGGAGTAAACAAGGCGTGCGGTGATTTATTTTTCATCGCAGACAGCGATGATTATTTACCATCAAACGCTCTTAAACTTGTAATAGAACAATGGAATGAAGTGAAGAATGATGATTCCTTTGGTGGTGTATGTGGATTGGATTTGTTAAAGGGTAAGAAAGAGGTTGTTGGTGGTATGCCTCCTTATGATATTCTTGATTGCACCTTCTTAGAATATTGGTGGAAGTTCAAAATGAAGAATGGGGATATGAAAGAGGTATATCGAACTTCTGTACTTCGTGAGTTTCCCTTCCCGGAAATACCAGGTGAAAAATTTTGTCCGGAAGAATTGGTGTGGGCTCGGATAGCTCAAAAATACAAACTGAGATATTTCAGTGAAGTAATTTATATTGCAGATTATCAAGAACACGGCATTTCTGCAAATATGACACGAATGAGGATGCAAAGTCCACTTTTGTCCATGATGATGTATGCAGAAAATGTCTCTTATGATATTTTACCATTCTCACGTAAGGTAAGATATACGATAAATTATTGGAGATTCCGTGCATGTTTTCATGGATCATCGTTAAATGCTTTGATCAAACTTCCTGTGTTAAGATGGTATTGGGTGTGGACTGCACCATTAGGATTTGTATTACATGTAAGAGATAGCTACATGAAAAAATAAGGGTATAAGCTATTTTATTAATCATGTGTATGCTGTCGCACATCTTTTAGTCAATTATATTGATCTGAATAAAGGAGAAAAATGTGACAAAGAAGTTATGAAAACTTATTTAGTAAAAAAATGATTGAAAACAAGTTTGTTGTTTTTGCAGTAGATCACTTTAGTTCTTTAGGAGTGATTAGATGCTTGGGTGAAGCGGGAATAAGGCCTGACGTTATCTTATTTTCTGTTCAAAAGCCTAAGCTGGTTCAATATTCTAAGTATGTAGCTGTATTGCATCATGTTCGTAGTTTAGAGGAAGGCTACAAGTGTTTGGTAGACGAATATGTGAATGAGAGCACAAAGCCCTTTGTTTTGGCTACAAGTGATGAAGTGGTATCTTGTCTCGATTTACATTATGATGAATTGAAAGACAATTTTTATTTTTATCATGCGCAGGAACAGGGACGAGTTACAAAAATGATGCAAAAGCATGTCATTGTAGAAATGGCGAAAAGATGTGGACTGCGCATTCCCAAAACAGAAATAGTTAGCCGCGGTGAGTCTTCAAAGATGTTGAAATTTCCAATTTTAACAAAGGCGCCAACATCGACCATACATAATTGGAAAAATAATGTTTTCATATGCCATAACGAAGACGAACTTCAAGAAGCATATAAGCATATTAAATGTGAAAAGGTACTGTTGCAGGAATATATTGAAAAACAGGATGAACTTAATGTTGAAGGTTTCTGCATTGATGGTGGAAATGCGTATTTTACTTTGCAAAACCGTTATCATAGAATAACAAATAAGAGTTATGGTAACTATGCATATATAGAGAAATACTCTTATCCGGAATTAGAACAGGCCATCAGACGATTGTTTAGGGAAACTCATTATAGTGGGGTGTTTGAGTTGGAATTTATGATAGGAAAAGACGGCAAATGTTATTTCTTAGAAATAAATTTTCGAAATAGTGCTTGGTTATATGCATATTCAAAATGTGGTCAACCGCTTTTGATGATGTGGGCTAAATCAGTATTGTGCAATAAAATAATTACGGAGGATGAAAACATCAGAAAACTTCCATTTAATTTGATGGATGAAATAACTGATTTCAAATGGAGCGTTATGTCGGGTATAGTTTCTCCTTTTACTTGGCTTAAGGAGTGTCTTGGTTCTGACTGCCATTTTTATTATAACAAACAAGACTCTCGGCCCTTTTATATGTATTTATGGAATAGGTTTTGGGGATTACTGAAATGATAAAAGAGTATATTAAAAGATATTGTGACGAGCGCTGGAACATTGGTTTCATCCAAAATTCTCTTGATAACATTCTTCAGGGGGAGGATATCCGAGTTCAGTGGGTAGAACATGATTATAAAAATTCATGGTTTGCAGATCCTTTTATTTTAGATGTTACAGATACGGATATTATTGTTTTGGTTGAAGAATTTCCAAAAAACATTTATCGTGGGAGAATTTCTAAATTAACGATAGATAGACGCAGTTATCAGCTAAAGAAATTAGACGTTGTCAAAGAACTCCCTACTCACATGAGTTTCCCTGTGATTATTAGGCAGCCATGGTTTGAAACCTCTAACGGGTCTACCGGGGACTTTGTTTACTTAATGCCGGAAAATGGTGCTTCTGGTAAGTTAATCGTCTATAAGTATTGGGTTCAAGAGAATATCATAGAAGAAGTTCATAATGTTTTGGATGAATCCGTTGCAGATGCTACTCCTCTTCGAGTGGGAAACAAAGCATATTTATTTTGCACAAAGACACCAAATGTAAATGGGAATACACTTTATGTATATCAGTGGGACAGTCAAGAAGAAAAATTCATGCCATTGGGTTCAAAGATTTTTCAAGAAAATATAGCGCGTATGGCAGGAAACTTTTTCGAATACGAGGGAGTCTTGTACAGGCCTGCTCAAGAATGTAACACTCAATATGGGCATGCTGTATCTTTGCAGAAGATTACTTGTGGGGAAAAGTCTATTTTGGATATGCAGGAATTAGATTGTGAAACGATAGAATTTAGGGAAGTTAGAAGAATGTTTTCTGACCATCCTAAATTGAACGTAGGGATGCATACCTTCAACATGTACAAGGGGGTTATAGTGACAGATGCATTAGGTTTTGATAATATGTGGATAAGAAATATTTTATCTAAGTTTGAAATTATCCATTGATAAAGTAATATGAAGATTCTACAGGTTATCACATCTTTGCAGATTGGTGGGGCGGAGCACGTGGTGGTGCACCTTACCAAGTTGCTACGGCAGAAGGGACATACGGTGGATGTGGTGGTCTTCAATGGAGAGGAGACTGCTTTTATGCGGGAGTTGAAGGAGACGGGATGTAGGATTTATAAGCTTGGACATGGTGTTTACAATATTAAATACATCCCCAAGTTAAGAAGGATCATGCGGGAGTATGACATTATTCACACTCACAACTCCTCGCCGCAACTGTTTGCCGCCATTGCAAATATTGGATTGGGAAAGATGCTGATAACGACGGAACACTCTACGAACAACCGAAAGCGAGAACATCCTATGTTCTCGTTTGTAGACAAATGGATGTATAGTAAATATGCAAAGGTGGTGACGATTAGTAAGATTGCTGAAGAGAGATTGTGCAGTTATTTGGGTCTTGAGGACAATCAACCTAACTGTCCGATGCAAAGTAGAATAGTGACCATCAACAATGGGGTAGATGTCAATGCCTTTTATCATGCAAAAGATTTACCGGAAATGACTCATCAGGGTAAATTTGTCACGGTGATGGTGGCCGGGTTTCGGGAAGCCAAAGATCAGGAAACGGTGATTCGGGCTATTGCGTTGTTGCCGGACGAATATGAGTTGTGGTTGGTAGGCGATGGTGTTCGTCGTCCAGAGATAGAGGCTGAAATTGTTAAGCAGAATGTGACGAAGCGTGTAAAACTGCTTGGCATTCGGTCAGATGTGCCGCAGATATTGAAGTCGGCAGATGTCATAGTAATGTCGTCACACTGGGAAGGGTTGTCGCTGTCGAATATTGAGGGCATGTCGTCGGGCAAGCCTTTTGTAGCCAGTGAGGTGAACGGATTAAAAGAAGTAACTGCCGGATATGGCATTCTTTTTCCACATGGCGATGCTGAGACCCTGGCTGATGTTATAAAAAAGTTGCATGACGACCCAGAGTATTACCGCCAAGTGGCGGAGCAGTGCTATCAACGAGCCTTGCAATATGATATTCGGACAATGGTGGATGCATACGAAAAGGTCTATCAGGCGGTGCTGAACTGATTTTCATTTTTCCCACTTTAGCAGGCGGTGGAGATGTAGCATGGTCAAATTAAAAAAAAGTGTATTTGTCATTTCACTGGATTTTGAAATGATGTGGGGTAACATTGAAACATGGACTTCAGAGGGATATGGTGCATCCAATGTCAAACAGGTGAGAGAGGTGATCGAGCGTTTGATTGGTCTCTTTGAAAAATACGATATTAAAGCAACGTTTGCAATCGTAGGTTTGATAATGCAAAAGTCTAATTCAGAGTCGCTTTTTCCAGAGGAGTTACCTACTTACAAAAGAAAAGAACTGTCACCTTATCATAAAAACTTCATAAATAAAATAAAGTCAGCTAATGAATCTCTTTATTTCGGACTTGATATTATCGAGAAGTTAAAGAGTTCGCCCAATATAGAGATAGGTTCTCATACTTACGGACATTATTATTGTCTAGAAATGGGACAAACCGTTTCACAATTCGAGGCAGATATTAAGAAGGCGTCAGAGGTTGCTAAAGAAAATGGGATAGAGCTCAAAAGTATAGTCTTTCCGCGTAATCAGATTGCTCCGGCATATTTAGAAATATGTTCTAAATATGGTATAACCTCTTATAGGGGGATTCCCATGAAGTTTTATGGGAAGGCAAATTCAAAACTTGCAATCTGGAAAAATCGTTTCTGTAGATTGCTTGATTCTTATATCAACCTTGGAGGTCCTACCACTTTTTCATTAGACGATGCAGAGAACGCTGATAAGATGTTTAATATCAGGGCAAGTAGGTTTTTACGTCCTTATTCTAAAAAACTTTTTTTTTTAGACGGATTAAAGTTTCGACGAATAAAGAACGAAATGAATTATGCCGTGCGCCACAATGAGATTTATCATTTATGGTGGCATCCACATAATTTTGGCTCAAATATAGAAGATAATTTTAATACATTGGAGAAAATACTGAAGTATTATTCTTATTGTCGTCATCATTGGGGCATGCGGTCGTTAACAATGAGAGAGCTATCTGAGTTAAGTGATTAATATTTCTATCGCTTATTAATTATGAAAAAGAAGAAACTAATTCGAGTAACCACGGCCGACATCAGTCTGGACTCGCTGCTAAGGGGACAACTCAAATATCTCAATCAATATTATGAGGTGGTGGGGGTAGCTAAAGACACTGGTGTGCTCAACGAGGTGGCTGCTCGAGAGGGCATACGGGTTATTGACGCTCCTTTGGAACGACCTATCAGCATAGGCAAGGATATCAAGGCCTTGTGGTTCTTGTGGCGTCTCTTTAAGCGTGAAAAACCGTGGTGCGTGCATGCCAATACACCCAAAGGGTCTCTGTTGGCTATGGTGGCTGGATGGGCCGCACGCGTGCCGAATCGTATATATCTTGTGACGGGTCTGCGCTACCAAGCCACGACCGGCATGTTGCGCACTATATTGAAGACGATGGAACGTGTGACATGTTGCTGCGCCATGCATGTCATACCCGAAGGCGAAGGTGTGAAACGAGCATTGAGGGAGGACAGAATCACGAGGAAGCAACTGCAAGTTGTACATCATGGCAACATCAATGGGAAGAACACATCGTATCTGTCACGCGAGGCGACGAGCGAGTTGTTGCGAGCGGAGAACAAGGAAACGCAGTTGATGGAGGATGCCACACCCTTTGACGGGCGCCGGTATATGCGAAACAAGTTGGGATATACAGCCAATGATTTCGTTTTTATCCTTATTGCCCGCATGGTGAGAGACAAGGGCATTAACGAGTTGGCGGAGGTGATGAGCCGATTGGTGAGGCATTCCGCTGACCTGCCACGGCAACCCAAGCTCCTGATTGTGGGAGAAAAGGAGGTGCAGAGCGGTGGCAACATTACTCCGGAGGCGCAACGTTTTTTGAACGACTCCGCTGCCGTGTTCTATGCAGGACTCCAAAAAGATGTGCGCCCCTACCTGCTTGCGGCCGACGCGTTGGTGTTTCCGAGTTATAGGGAGGGTTTCCCCAATGTGCCCATGGAGGCTGGAGCGATGGAGTTGCCATGCATCGTCACCAACATCAATGGCTGCAACGAGATCATCATCGATGGAGAGAATGGAGTCATCATCCCGGCACCGGTCGATCGTCACGGCCATCTCATACAGTTTGCCTCGGACGATCCGCAAGCAGACGGTTTCTCCTCGCCCATGGCAAAGGCACTCTACCAGTCGATGTGCAATTTTATCAAGAACACTGACAATACCAACAGAATGGCCGCCAACAGTAGAAGGTTGATACAAGAACGCTATGAGCAGCGTGATGTGTGGGAGGCGTTGAGGGAAATGTATGCTGGGTTATAACACGTGAATAATCCCTGCGTGAGGGACGAAATGACAATAAATCGTCCCTTATGCAGGGATTATTTTGGGGCATTTGGTCACTACGTGAGGGATTTTTGCTAACTTTGTGGGTGACTAAGACATCAGACAAACATACGATGTGCATCCAACCCTGCAGATGAATCTGAGCCTATAATTCGTAGCTCTTTCTATTTCATGTTATACAAAATTGCACACCTTTTAAGGGACAAGTTCCCATGGCTGTGGGATATGATTGGGCTCGTGTTGTCTTGGCTGTTTGAGATCAGATATGGCAAAAAGTTAAAGCAAATACCCTTGCTGCTGGAGAAATACTCCAAACAGAATGCTTTTACCATTCATATTTTGCGTGAAAAGGACGTTCCCGCGTTGGCAAAGATGTTCAGTGAGCAACCCGAAGAGGCCTTTGAATATTTCAAACCGCATGAATTTACAGAGAAAGCACTAACGAAGTTGGTCAGGGACAAGGGTTTTCTTGCGTATATCATCAGGAACGGTGATGCAGTGGTCGGCTATTTCTTTCAGCGTAGTTTCTTTTGGGGGAAGGCGTTTCGCGGATACATAACAGACTACCGATGGCGACGCCAAGGCATTAATAAATTGATGAATGAATGTGCGACGGAGATTTCCGAATTCCTTGGACTGCAGGTCTTTGGTACAATAGCACCCGATAATATCGCTTCGCTCAAATCCGCGGAGACGGCGAATGAGGTGAAAATTATTAAGACGCTTGATAACGGGGATTATTTTGTACAGTACTGCAGGCGAGACAACAAAGGATGAGATTACTTAACTACGAAATTCTCGGATTAAACGAATTATTAGTTTGGGCTATAGGTTGACAGATTTCACGAATTAGTATTAGGGATTTATTATTAGAGGTTTTATATGGAAATTGATAAGTTGATTTATGGCAAGGAATCGTATAGAATAATTGGAGCCTGTATGGCTGTGCATCGCGAGCTAGGATGTGGAATGAGAGAGGTGGTTTATGGAGATGCGTTGGAGGAGGAATTCAAATTACAAGGGATTCCCTTTGAAAGAGAACACAGCATGATGGCTGTTTATAAGGGAATAGAACTTAAACATTCTTTTGTATGCGACTTTATATGTTACGAACATATCCTTCTTGAGTTAAAGGCGGAACGAGAACTGAACGATATCAATCGTTCCCAGGTTATTAACTATCTGAAAATATCAAAACAACCTCTGGGTCTCTTGATTAATTTTGGTGAGTCTTCATTAAAATATGAACGCTACTTATTATAGCAACATATCTTATTATAGTAGTTCAGAACATTAATTCGTTCAATTTGTTCAATTCGCAATTTATCCATCATAATCATTCATTCAAATCTTTTTAATCGTTTTTTATCTACTAATTTGTTTAATTCGTAGTTCTGTTCTATCATAATAATTCGTATCATTTGTGCAATTCGTAGTTTTATATGCATTTGAAGTACATCTTCGATAAATCCATGTCGCTGTTAGGCTTAGTCATTTTAAGTCCCGTTTTATTGGTAGTGGCGTGTTTAATCCGCTGGGAAATGCCTGGTGGATCAGTGATATTCAAGCAGAAGAGGGTAGGGCAGCATGGCCGGCTGTTCACAGTTTACAAGTTCCGGTCGATGACCGTTGCAGGTGAAGGAAAGACCTCTATTGCCGCGGAAGAGGAGAGTCGCGTGACACCCCTTGGTGAGAAACTCAGGCGTTATAAACTCGATGAGTTGCCGGAACTCTGGAATGTGCTGAAAGGCGAAATGAGTTTTGTGGGGCCACGTCCTGACGTACCGGGCTACGCTGACAAGTTGCAGGGCAAAGATCGAGAGGTGTTGCGGCTGAAGCCCGGCATCACTGGGCCGGCAAGCCTGAAATATAGAGATGAGGAATACATTCTTTCTCATGTCGAAGACCCCAAGAGATATAATAACGAGGTGATCTACCCCGATAAAGTTAGGTTGAACTTGTATTACCTCTATCACTATTCTTTTTTGAAAGATCTTAAAATGATCGTCTGCACTGTCTTGGGCAAAAGAATGAAGTATGCTGGAGAAATGATATAGTGATTGTTGATTGACAATAGAATTTCATAAAAAGTAAAAAGATAATGAAACCTGAAAAACGTATTATTCTTTGCCTGGCTCACATGTCGGGCAATGAGCAAAAGTATATCAAAGAGGCATTCGACACCAATTGGGTGGTGCCGTTGGGCCCGAATGTGAATGGATTTGAGGAAGACTTGAAGCGGTTTGTCGCATCCACCGTCCCCTCTGGCAGGAGGGGGGAGAGTCAACCGGAGAAGACGGATAAAAGAGAGGCTTGTGCCGTGAGAGATTTCTCGGAGGAGGATTATCCCCAGAGTATCGAACCGCACGAGAACAACCCAGAGAGGTTGTGGCAGGAGGGTGACGAACGGTTGAAGGACAAGCAGGTGGTAGCATTGGCTTCAGGTACGGCAGCCGTGCATCTGGCGCTCATCGGCGTGGGTGTCAAGGCCGGCGATGAGGTCATTTGCCAGAGTTTCACCTTTTGCGCCTCGTCCCACCCCGTGACATATCTTGGTGCCACGCCAGTGTTTGTCGATTCCGAGCGCGATACGTGGAATATGGATCCGGAACTGTTGGAGACTGCCATCAAGGACAGGATGAAAAAAACGGGCAAAAAGCCTAAAGCCATTATCGTGGTGCATCTTTATGGCATGCCTGCTAAGATGAGCGAGATTATGGCCGTGGCAGATAAATACGGCATACCAATCGTGGAAGATGCCGCCGAGGGGCTTGGCTCGCGCTACGATGGTAGGGCGTGCGGCACTTTTGGGCAATATGGCGTGCTCAGTTTCAACGGCAACAAGATGATCACCACGTCGGGTGGGGGGGCGTTGGTTTGCCCCGACGAAGCGGCTCGTGACAACATCATGTTCTATGCCACCCAAGCCCGGGAGGGCTATCCCTACTACCAGCACGAGAAAATTGGTTACAACTATCGCTTGAGCAACATTTGTGCCGGTATCGGTCGTGGGCAACTGACTGTGCTTGACGAGCACGTGGCCCATCACCGCAGGTTGGCCAAGTTGTATGCCAAGGCTTTCAAAACAATAGACGGCATCACTTTTCATGACAACCCTTCCCCTTTGTCAGATTCTAATTTCTGGCTCAACACCATCACGATAGACCCTGACGTGAAAGTCAAGGGCATGGAAAACGCTTACAACACGGTAGTGAAAAGTGCCGTTGGGGGGGCGGCTGGCGTAATACACTATGTGGACAAGGCACGCACCGACTGTGAGCCGAACGACAATGTTGAAGCCATGCGTGTATGGCTCGACCAAGCAAACGTAGAAAGCAGGCCGCTTTGGAAACCCATGCACAAACAGCCTTGCTACGCGACAGCGCCAAGTTACACCAACGGCGTGAGTGAGTCGTTGTTCAAAGTGGGGCTTTGCTTGCCATCAGGCCCACTCGTAACAGAGCAGGACGCAGCGTTTATAGTGTCGAAGATTAAGGAGGCAATAGGTTAACGACTTGTTTATGCGTGCGCGAGGCCCATTTCGTAAGTCGTGTACGCTTGCTTCTCCATAGACTTTTTTCTTTTATTTCCCACAATCCCAAGCTTTGTTCCTAAAATTATTTTTCATGAATTTTAGGAACAAAGCTTGGGATTGTCATAAGCATTACTTAAAAGTTATGTTTATATGGCCTATCATGGAGTATTTTTTGTAACTTTGCTCGCCAAATAACAGGAAATTGAACAATGGTTTCTATAGATAACTTGAAGGTGGAATTTGGTGTTCGCCCACTATTCCAAGATGTTAATTTCGTGATAAATGAGCGCGACCGCATCGCGTTGGTGGGCAAGAATGGAGCGGGAAAATCCACTATGTTAAAAATACTTTGTGGTTTGCAAAAGCCCACTTCAGGCTCTGTTTCCATTCCCAATGATGTCACGATAGGCTACCTGCCGCAGGTGATGAAACTTGCCGATGACACCACCGTGTACGAAGAGACGCGCAAGGCGTTTTCTCGTCAGGCGGTCATGAAAGCCAAATTGGAGAGCATGCAACGCGAGATGAGCGAGCGAACCGATTATGAAAGTGACGAATATTTGGCGCTTGTGGATAGGTTCGCACAAGAACATGAGCTGTATATGATGATGGGAGGCGAAAACTATGCGGCCGAGTTGGAGCGCACGCTTATAGGCTTAGGCTTCACGACCGACGATTTTGACAGGCCCACCCGCGAGTTTTCGGGCGGCTGGCGCATGCGCGTGGAGCTGGCGAAGATTTTGCTGCGCAAGCCCGACGTGTTGCTACTTGACGAGCCTACCAACCACCTTGACATCGAAAGCATACAGTGGTTAGAACGATTTCTTGAGCAGAGCGCCAAGGCAGTGGTGTTGGTTAGCCACGACCGCGCGTTTATAAACAACGTGACAAACCGGACGATAGAGATAACGTGCGGTCACATAGAAGACTATCGGGTAAGCTATGATCATTACATGGTGTTGCGGCAAGAGCGCCGTGAGCAGCAATTGCGAGCTTACGAGAACCAGCAAAAAGAGATTGCCGACACCCGGGCGTTTATAGAGCGGTTTCGCTACCAAGCCACCAAGGCCGTGCAAGTGCAACAACGCATCAGGCAATTGGAGAAGATAGTGCCCGTAACCGTCGACGATGTTGACAACAAAGCCATGCACCTGAAGTTTCCACCATGCCTGCGTTCGGGCGACTTCCCGGTGATATGCGACGAGGTGAGAAAAGACTACGGCTCACACACCGTTTTCGACCATGTCACGTTGACTATCCGCAGAGGCGAAAAAGTGGCCTTCGTGGGCAAGAACGGGGAGGGCAAGTCCACTCTTGTAAAATGTATAATGGGGGAGATACCCTTCACTGGAAAACTCAAGGTGGGGCACAATGTCCAGATAGGTTACTTCGCGCAGAACCAAGCGCAGTTGCTTGATGAGAATGTCACTATTTTCGATACTATAGACCGTGTAGCCACGGGCGAGATGCGATTGAAAATAAACGATTTGCTTGGCGCGTTCATGTTTGGCGGCGAGACATCGGACAAGATGGTCAAGGTGCTGTCTGGTGGCGAGCGTTCTCGATTGGCCATGATTCGTCTCTTGCTCGAGCCGGTCAACCTGTTGATACTCGACGAGCCTACCAATCACCTCGACATGCAGTCCAAGGATGTGTTGAAAGAGGCCATCAAGGCGTTTGATGGCACCGTGATCGTGGTAAGCCACGACCGCGAGTTCCTTGACGGATTGGTGTCAAAGGTATATGAGTTTGCGGGGGGCAAGGTGACGGAGCACCTTGGTGGCATATACGATTATCTGCGATCTCACAACGCCGAGACCATCCATGAGGCTATCGCGGATGCGACAACGAGCAAAGCCGAGCCCAAGGAGGCTCCCGAGGACGCATCTGCGGATACCAAGCAGAGCTATTTGGAACGTAAGGAAAAACAAAAAAAAATCAAGAAAGCCGCTCGTGCGGTAGAGAACTCGGAGAGCAAGATAGCCAGCATGGAGAGACGTCTCAAACAGATAGACCAACTGTTGGCGCTTCCTGAAAACGCTTCGAACATTGAGTTGGTCACCGAGTACACCTCAACCAAAGCCGCTTTGGACAAGGAAAATGACAATTGGATGGCATTATCAGAAAACCTTGAACAACTTGAACAATAAGCCATCTTGTTACTTGGTTGTCTTCTTGACTTGTATGTCTATCTTTTGGTTTTTTTGAGATATTAATATTAACCCTAAAATAGTATGAGAACAAAACAATTCTTACCAATGGCCATGATGTTTATGGCGCCAGTGGTGGGCGTTAACGCCCAGAGTAAGTCTGGATTGGATTTGTCTAATTTGGACAAAAGCGCCAATCCCGCGGACAATTTTTACCAGTTCGCTACCGGTGGATGGCAGGCTTCGCACCCATTGCCAGCCGCTTACAGCCGTTATGGCAGTTTCGACATGCTTCAGGAGAATGTCAATAAGCAAGTGAACACCATCCTCACAGACCTTGCGAAAAAGAAATACAAGGATGGGACGACAGAAAAAAAACTAAGCGATTTTTATAAGCTCGCGATGAATATCAAGCGGCGTAACCAAGAGGGCGCTGCTCCAGTAAGACCGCTCTTGGACGAGATTGAGTCCGCGACAAGCCTTGACGCATTGAGAAACTTGCAGTTGAAATATGCCAAATTTGGTTACGGCGTGCCTTTCAATTCTTATTTTGGCGCAGATGAGAAAAATGTTTCGATGAACATTCTCAATCTTGGTCAGGGTGGCTTGACACTCGGACAGAAAGATTGGTACGTGAACACAGACTCCGCTACCGTAAGCGTAAGGGAGGCATACAAGAAGCATATTGCCCGCATGTTTACACTTTTCGGTTTCCCGCAAGCCACGGCCGAGCGCAAAAGCAAAGACGTGTTCCGCTTTGAGACCATGCTTGCGCTGATCTCAAAGAGTAACGTGGAGCTTCGAGACCCCAAGGCCAACTACAACAAGATGACATTGAAGCAGTTTGACGAGCGCTATCCCAACATCGGTCTTGTCAAACTTTCGGAGGCCGAGGGTGTCGACACCAAGTATATCCAAGAGATGGTAGTAGGCCAACCGGCTTTTTTCGAGGGCTTGGACAAGATAGTCGCGCTGCTCACTGCAGACGAGCTTAAAGCCCTGATGGAATGGGATGTCATCATGAGCGCCGCGTCATATTTGAGCGATGAAGTGCGCGAGGCCAACTTTGATTTCTTCGGCAAGACCATGAAGGGTCGCAAAGAAGACTACCCTCTCTGGAAACGCGCCACCAACCAAGTAGAGAACGCCATGGGCGAGGCACTTGGAAAAATGTATTGCGAGCGCTATTTCCCAGCGTCGAGCAAAAAGATGATGGAAGATTTGGTGCGCGATTTGCAGGTTAGCCTTGGCCAACGCATTGACGCGCAGGTATGGATGAGCGACTCCACGAAAGCCAACGCACATGCCAAGCTCGACAAATTTTACGTCAAAATAGGCTATCCAAATAAATGGACCGACTACACCAAGCTAACTATCGACCCCTCCAAGAGCTATTACGAGAATGTGTTAGCCACACGCCTTTTCGAGCATGACAAGCACATTCGCGAGAAGGCTGGCAAGCCAGTGGATCGCGACGAGTGGTTCATGACGCCGCAAACCGTCAACGCCTACTACAATCCCACCACCAATGAGATATGCTTTCCAGCGGGAATTTTGCAACGTCCATTCTTTGATCCCAAGGCTGACAAGGCTTTCAACTATGGAGCTATCGGCGTGGTTATTGGCCACGAGATGACTCATGGATTTGATGATCAGGGGCGGCAATATGACGCGGATGGCAATCTGCACGACTGGTGGACAGCTCAAGACGCCAAGGGATTTGAACAGCGCGCCAAACTATACGCCGACTTTTTTGACGCCATTGAGGTGTTGCCAGGTCTCCATTCCAACGGCCGTTTCACGCTTGGCGAGAACCTTGCTGACCACGGAGGACTGCAAGTAGCATACAACGCTTTCAAAAACGCCACCAAAAAGAAACCGCTCAAGACAGTCGATGGTTTTACGCCAGACCAGCGTTTCTTCATCGCCTACGCTGGAGTGTGGGGCCAAAACATCACGGACAAAGAGATACGAAATCGCGTGAAAAGCGATCCCCATGCCCTTGGCAAATGGCGTGTCAACGGCGCCCTGCCTCATATAGACGCTTGGTATGACGCTTTCAACGTGAAAAAAGACAATAAAATGTATATCCCACAAAACGAAAGGCTCCAACTCTGGTAAGCCCAAACCTGTTTGAGAAACCGTTATGCGAAGGGTGCGAATGTTAAAATTCGCACCCTTTTTTATTGAATGCGGTATAGTTTTCGTAACTTTGCCATCGTATACAAGTTCTTTCCAAAATGCCGTTAAGATTACCAGATAGACTTCCAGCCATCGAGATCCTGAAAAAGGAAAACATTTTCGTGATGAACGAAAGTCGCGCTCACACACAGATGGTACGCCCATTAAAGATAGTAGTGCTCAATCTCATGCCACTTAAGATTACGACAGAAACCGATTTGATAAGGCTTTTGTCCAACACCCCATTACAAATGGAGGTCAATTTTATGAAGCTCAAGAGCCACACGCCCAAGAACACGCCCATTGAACACATGATGATGTTCTACAAAGACTTTGACATTCTGAGACGCCAAAAGTGGGATGGACTTATCGTGACGGGCGCACCCATCGAGCTGTTGGAATTTGAAGACGTGGAATATTGGCAAGAGATTACTGAGATTTTCGATTGGGCGCGCACCCATGTCACGTCCACACTCTATATCTGTTGGGCTGCCCAAGCTGCCCTTTATCATTTTTACAACATTCCGAAATACCGATTGCAAGAGAAGATGTTTGGCGTTTTTCGCCAATATCCGCTTGTACACGACCTGCCTATTTTCCGAGGTTTCGACGATTTCTTTATGATGCCCCACAGTCGGCATACAGAGATCAGGCGACAAGATATAGACCAAGTGGCAGATTTGACAATTATTGCCGAGTCGCCAGACAGTGGCGTGAGCATGGTGATGGCACGCCGTGGCCGTGAGTTTTTCTTTACCGGGCACTTGGAATATGCTCCCGACACATTGGACAAAGAGTATAAACGCGACATGGGCAAGCGTGATGACGTGCCCATGCCCAAGAATTATTATCTTGACGACGAGCCCGACAAGGGCCCTTGGGTGTCTTGGAGATCGCATGCCAATCTCCTGTTCTGCAACTGGATAAATTATTATGTCTATCAAGAGACACCTTATAATATTAACGAGATTGTGTAATGCTTGTGCCAATATAAACATGACGATATGACATTTGAGAGATTTCATCACGTCAGTGATGGCATATTGAAGCATCAAGATAACGGTAGGGCGAAACAAAAAAAATACGGAAAAAAAATATTGTTTGCCATTTAAAAGCCCACTTATAATGTGAAAAATCGACAAGATGCGTAGATTGGAACTTCTTGCGCCAGCCAAAAATTTAACCTGTGGCATGGCTGCCATCGATCATGGAGCCGACGCGGTATACATTGGGGCCGACAGATTTGGCGCCAGAGCCGCCGTGGGCAACACTGTCGATGACATCAAGACCCTTTGCCACCATGCCCATCAATATGGCGCGAGGGTGTACGTCACCGTCAACACCATCATTTACGAAGACGAGTTGGAAGACACTCGACAACTCATAGAGCGGCTTTCTGCCATCGGGGTGGATGCCATTCTCGTGCAAGACATGTGTACGATCGGCATGCGCCAGGCCGCGTTAAACAGTGTGGGGCGCGCGCCCATGCTTCATGCGTCTACGCAGTGTGACGTGCGCACGGTCGAAAAAGTGAGCTGGCTGAGGTCGCTTGGCTTCTCAAGGGTGGTCCTTGCTCGCGAGCTGACATTGGAAGAGATACGCCACATCCATCAGTCGGTGCCCGACATGGAGATAGAAGCCTTTGTTCATGGCGCGCTGTGCGTGAGCTATTCGGGCGTGTGCTATGCGTCGCAGCGATGTTTCGACCGCTCTGCCAACCGTGGGGAGTGCGCGCAGTTTTGCCGCATGCCATTCGATTTGATAGACGCGAATGACCAAATGATCGAGGAGGGCAGGCACCTCTTGTCACTCAGGGATTTGAGCCAGATAGACAGTTTGGAAGAATTGGCTAACGCCGGTGTCACCTCTTTTAAAATAGAGGGCCGACTAAAAGATGTGGGATATGTGAAAAACGTTGTTTCCGCGTATAGCCAGAAACTAAACAAGCTAATAGCCCGCCGGCCTGATGATTTTCGCAGATCGTCTCTCGGACGGGTGGATTATACTTTCACGCCAAACTTGAGCAAGACGTTCAATCGTGGATTTACTGATTATTTTCTCCATGGTAGGCATGCCGACATCGCCTCGTTTGACACGCCCAAGGCGTTGGGCGAATGCGTCGGGCGGGTGAAGGAGGTGCGCGCCGATTCTTTTAACGTCTCCGGCACAGCCTCGTTCAGCAATGGCGATGGGTTGTGTTTCTTGAATGACGCACGCCATTTAGAGGGTTTCAGGGTGAACCGGGTGGTTGGCAACCGCTTGTTCCCGTTTAAAATGCCCAATGGCTTGAGACCGGGTACCACGCTCTATCGCAACAATGATGAGGCGTTCAACAAACTTATGAATAGCCATACGGCACGGCGCGATATACTTGTCGACATGGCATTCGAGACCATTACCGATGGGTTTAAGCTACGTCTATCGTTTGACGTGGGAGGCGGAGAGCCGAGTGTCACTGCCGCGTCTACGGTGACTTTTGCCCATCAGGTGGCCAAAACGCCACAGGTGGATAATATCAGAAAGCAATTGACCAAACTCGGCAACACGCCCTATACATGTCATGACCTGCAAATCAGCACTGAGGCGGCGAGCTTGTTTGTGCCATCAAGTTTGCTCTCTGAGCTAAGGCGAAAGGCTGTGGACGCTTTGATGGGAACGACGCTCGCTTGGCACGAACAAGAACATAAGCGGAAGATGCTTGGCGCGTTGGCGGTCGAAAGCTCTGCAACTGCCAAGGCATGGCAACCCGCATACGAGAAGTACACCTATCTCCACAACATATCCAACCATGAGGCCGCAAAATTTTATGCGGATCACGGATTGTCGAAAGTCGACATGGCGCTCGAGGTTGACACCAACCGCCGCGATGCCATCGTGATGCAGTGTAGACACTGCTTGCGCTACAGCTTAGGGCATTGCGTCAAATATGGAGGAAGCGCGCCCAAATGGCGCGAGCCTCTCTATATACGGATGGGCGACGGAAGACGTTTTCGGCTCGAGTTTAAGTGTGACATGTGCCAAATGAACATTTATAACGATAGATAATAGATATGAAAAGATTGCCTTCCCTGCGCCTTTGTATGGTTTGGCTTATGGCGTGCGCGCTTCTCATGCCATTAAGTTCGTGCTACGAACACTACCATCGAGCCAAATTGCCTTTCAATCTCAGTGAGCGTCAGAAAGACTCCCTTTCGTTTTTTTCCACCCACCATTACACTAACAACTACAATTTCATTGTCAAAGACGATAGTTTAAAACTGATGTCGGCAATGCCCGAGGAGCTTATCAGTGGCATGCAGACCGATTCGTTTTTCGTTTACAAGAATGCTCATCTCGTAGTGGCAGACATACGCATACTGCCTGCCGACTCTATAGACTCTGTTTGGGTGCAATTAGCCAACGACACCTCCGCTTTCGGCTGGACACATGAGAACGTAATGCTGAAAAGTGTAGAGCCGGATGACCCTATCTCACATTTTATATCAGAATTTTCAGACACACATGTCATTATATTTATCGTCATTATCGTCATTATTGGGGCTGGCTATTTGTTACGAAGTCTTTTTCGGCGCAACGCGCGTATCGTGCATTTCAATGATGTAGACTCTTTTTATCCCACGTTGCTATGCCTCATCGTGGCCACGGCGGCGGCATTTTATGCTGGCATACAGACTTTCTCGCCACAGATGTGGCAACATTTTTATTTTCACCCAACGCTCAATCCTTTCTCCGTGCCCATGCCCTTGGGTATATTCCTCTCACTGGTTTGGGCCATGCTTTTCGTGGCTTTGGCTGTCGTGGATGACATACGCCACCACTTGCCATTGGGCGAGGCGGTTTTGTACTTGGGTGGCCTGGCGGCGATATGCGCTGTAGACTACATAGTTTTTAGCGTTACATCCTTGTTCTTTGTGGGTTATGTTTTGTTGGTGGCTTATTACTATTTCGCGCTTCACCAATATTTCACAAGAAACCACGCCCATTATATTTGTGGCAAGTGCGGTGCCAAATTGCGCCAGAAAGGCGTTTGCCCTCATTGTGGAGCACTCAACGTTTAAGTGAGCTTGGGCAGATGAAGCTCACCACTTTCGAAAATGAAAGCGCTGGCATAAAATGAGAAATTACGCTCACACATGGCATCATAAAAACTGGTACATTCTAACGATAATATACTGAGCGCTTTCTTTATTTTGTAAAAAAATATAGGATTTAATTGGTGTGTGAGCAAACGTTTGTAAAAAACAAAAATTGCGTTTTTAACCCATTTATTTCCCTTTTCTCCCTATTTTGGCAGTGCTCTTATGTATGACAGTTGCTGATCATCATGCGTTTGGTACTTAAAGGGTTGTCGTTTAAGGCCTATTTGCCACTCAAATAGCACCTAAACGCATTGTGAATAAGGCTTATTCACGTCACGAATAATGCTTAATGGTGAAGAAGAGTGTTAACATATAATTTGCCATACCTTTTCGGTCACTTGTAAATGGTTGATTATTTGGATTTTAACAAAACTGCCATTTTAGCTCATTTTAAACCTAAAGTATGCGTGTTTTGTCATTTTCTTTAAGATTTTAACGACTTGTCAATTATTTTGGTACACAATTATTAAATCGTAATAGTGACATTCTTAAATGGTCTGTGTGTGCCATTTTCTCAAGGATGTATAGCGTGAGAACATTTTAAACATTCGTCTAAGTGGCATGATTGGTTTGCAATGCTTGCGAGCACCATAAATTTACCCGAGATTAATACTTGTTTTTTAACATGATTTTTCATGTAAGAAAGATGACTTTTCTCGTTTATTTTTAGTATTTTTGCAACAATATGGACAAAAAAAACATCTATATAGTTATGAGGAATTTAGTGTGTTGCGTGTTGTTTGCGTTTGCATGCATATTTGCAGGATGCTCTAATAGCGCGAAAAAAGAGTTTAACGCCTTGCTGATAGAGTTGGCCGAGCAGGACAAAACCATTGACAGCGGGGACTGGGCACAGATAGTGACTTTTCTCGATAACAACAAAGCCAATTTCAAGGAATTTTACAAGGATGGGCAGATGGATGTGCAAGAGGTACAAGAATATATCTCCGATTTCTTCGAGCACCGCAGACCACCCTTTGAGGTGACAATTATCGGCCAAGGTCATGACAAGCTCACGTTCCGCTTGTTCATAGAGCGCAGTGGGAGCATGACACCTTACGATAGCAAAGATGGTGACGGATCGTTTCGCTCTACTATCATGTCGCTCCAAAACAGCCTGCCCGGAGATGTGAAAATGGACAGCATTGGGGAAAAAGGATACACTGATTTCAGAAAGATATTTGACAAGGTGCTCAACAAGACTAACAAGGATGAGGTGAGCATTTTGGTAACAGACATGATCTATTCTGTGCGTGACATGGCAAACGTTAATCCCCAAAAAGTTTTCAACGAGGCTGAGGAGATGATAAGTGCCGTGTTCAAGGACGAGGTGAAAAACAAGTCGATGGTTGCCATACGAATGATAGGCTCATACAATGGGCCATATTATGCGTATGATAACAGTGCGCATCAGTTTGCAGGAAAGCGTCCTTATTACATTCTTGTCGTGGGTTCTAACGAGAATATCAAACGATTGACGCAAGACCCTTCATTACGTTTTTTCTCAGAGATACAAGGCATGAGAGGGTATGACAACATGTGCCTTTTTACGGCAGAGGATCTTTACGAGCCTTACCACTCGTTTTTGTTGACCAACCACGACGTACGAGGCCGATTTAAGCCAGCACATGGACAAGGTTACCAAATAAAGAGTTTGGAAGATGTCAAGCCCGACAAAAACTCGGGTGACGTACAGCTGGTGTTGGCCGTAGACTTGAGTGATATGCTCATAGATCAGCGATACTTGTGCGACAAGGGCAACTATATGGTGGAGGCCGACGACGATATCAAACTAAAGGCTATCAGAAAAATAGAGAAAGCAGATATGACACCGGCACAAAAACAATATATTGGTACGGCTACACACCTATTTATCCTGTCGGCAAACCGTATTAATCACGAACAGGATGTGGAGATAAAATTGCTTAATCGTATGCCTGAATGGATTGAAGATTGTACTACGGAGAACGATTTGACACCCGACTCGAGGTCTACATTCGCGCTCAAATATGTTCTCGGTGGTATATGGAACAGTTATAAGCGATACGCTGATCGTAAGCCGTGCTTTTTTGAGCTTGAATTAAAACTTGACAAATGAAAAATTCAATTTTATTGATTGGGGGAGCCGTGCTAACGGTGCTCTTCATGATTTTCCCGTCCTTGGTGTTTGAGATGGCAGACAGCCAGAGCGAATTTGCCAACGAGATGTACAATGAAAACCATTATTTCGTGGTAGCGGTTATTAGCTCCATGATGGCATGGGGCGTCGCCGCACTGTTCTATTACGTAATTAATAGCGTGAGCTTCAGTCGTTGGTACCATTGGCTACTAAGTCTGCTTGCGGTATCTATAGTGGCTCCTGTGGTCAACTATATATATTTGGACGGTGTGCTGTCAATAGACTATTCGGGCAAATTGTTCAATTTCTCCATTATCGATTTTGTGGTAACAGCGGTGCTTTTCATCATCGCCTCGTTTGCTATCAGGTGGTGGAGTGGCAATTGTAGACACACGCCAATACCTGAATGAAATGAAAAAATGAGTTTGGAAGAGAATGACCACAGGCCTTTAGCCGTTAAAAAACGGCTGTAAGCCTATCGTGAAACAGAGCGTTAATAATCCAAACGCAATACCTAAATAATACAATGAGACTATTCTTATTTTTAGTTGGTGGAACCGGATCGCGCGTGATGCGCCCATTGATCATGCAATTTGCGTCGGGCGTACACCCCATGGATGAGCAGGGGAACCCCATTTCGGCAGAAGTAATACCCATTATCGTGGACCCACACAAGGCTAACGAGGACTTGAAACGTACCGAAAACCTGTTACGCTGGTACCGCGATATACGTCGCACGCTTTATGGCGAGGCGGTGGATGTGCCTAAAGGCTTCTTCTCTGTGAAAATATCCACACTCAGTGACATACTTCCCGGAGGCTCAAATCTTAGTGACACGTTCCTGTTTAATCTTGGGGCGGTGGAATCCAAGAAGTTTCAGGATTTTATTTTCTATAACACGCTCGACACGGCTAACCAAGCGTTGTGCTCCATGCTGTTTTCCGACGACCAGTTGCAAACCAAGATGGACATAGGATTTGTGGGCTCTCCCAACATAGGCTCGGTGGCATTAAATCAGTTTAAAGACTCAGAGGAGTTCAGACAATTTTCTAATGTATTTGGCAAGGACGATTATATTTTTGTCGTCTCCAGCATCTTCGGGGGTACCGGAGCCGCAGGCTATCCCATCATTGTGAAGAATATACGCAATGCCGGCAACAACGCGGCAATCAACAACCGTGGCGATTTGCGCGACGCGAGGATTGGGGCGTTGACAGTACTGCCTTATTTCAATGTGCAACAAGACGAGAAAAGTCCGATAAGCCGGGCAGATTTCATCTCGAAAACAAAATCGGCACTATTCTATTATCACGACAACTTGACGGGACTCACTCAGGGTGGAGTGGATTTGGGCCTGTCTAAAATAAACGCTTGTTATTATTTGGGTGACGAGGTGCCCTCAAATCCTTACTATAACGACCCCGGGGGCAATGGTCAGCGCAATGATGCGCACGTGGTGGAATACGTGGGTGCGCTGGCCGTCATCGACTTTATGGGTATTCCTAAAGACCAAATGGTGACCAAGAATGGCAACGCAAGCAATCCTATTTACAAGGAATATGGATTAGCCAATGATAGAATGTCACTCACACTCAAAGACTTTGGACTTCGTACTCGAGTTTTAGTAAATAGGCCTATGGCTAAATTTTACTTAGCATACCAATATCTCACGCATCAATTTAGAGATGATATAGGCAGGGGCTACACGCAGGACAAACCCGAGATACAAAATAGTTTTTTGGCCACAAGTTTCTTTTCTACGCTCACCAACGACTTTTTCGTGGGATATCGCACGTGGCTCAAAGAGTTGGCTGGCAATCAGAGAGCTTTTGTACCGTTCAACCTTAACACCACTCAACTCTCCGATGCCGTGAACGGAGTGGCTCCAAAGAAAAGCTTTTTCAGTGGTGAGATTAATTACAAGACCCTTCTGGGAGCTATGAACAAAGCGTCACAAACGGCCGTGAAGAATGGCAGGTTTGCATCTGACGAAGTGGCATTACGGCTGATGACACTGCTTGACGAGACACTCGACAAGCTGATCGATGAGAAATACAATGGTTTGATTTAAACGTGAAAGGTTAATAACATAATGTCCAAGATATTATCATATAACAACAAAACTACAGGCGAGGGATGGATACCCTTGACAAACCAATACTGCGCTGACGAGATAAACATGATCAGCGATCCTAACGGCGGACTGTCGGCGGTGCCGCGCACAGCCATTCCATCTCCATTTGCGCAAATGGACTTGGTGAAAAACGCCTTTAGAAGGTTGGCCGCGAACGCCAATCTCAATGGAGAGCTGATGGATGAGAGGTTGGTTGGCAACGCATTGGACGTGGCACAACTCTTCTTCAACTTGCCGGAGCTGCAATCAAAATTACATGTAGTGGAGTGGAACAAGACCGGAGCGCTACAACAATTGAAAGCCGACACGCAACACAAACTATTGGGTGACACCATGGAGATGTTTTTGGACCAAGACAAAGAGGCTTTCAATTTTGACCACATGGATCGCCTTTATTTTCTCGTACACGGCAATCAGGTCATTGGATGCACGTCGCCTGTGACACTATTCATGGCCACTCCCAATGCTCGTCCAAACCTTTATACCATTCCTGTGGAGCAAAACGTGAACGTGTTTGACCTCACGCGACCGCTGCACATGCGCGAGCCAAAATTCGTGAAGTATATTTACGCACTCTTCACGGCCTATCCAGAACTGAAAAAAATGTGTGCCGAAGTGAACGCCTACCTCATTACGAGCTTTGGTTTACTCGTACCACAGCTCAGGCAAGAGATTTTGACAAACATTGGCAACCCAGAAACTTTAGACTATGAAAGTAGCGAACGGGCGCTGCAATATCTCAAAGTGAGCTACGCTTTGACCGAGCAGGGAATACAAGCGTTGGGCATTCCGTTCTATTGCGCTCGCAAATCAGATATCCAAGAGGCCATACAAAAAAGCGATTTTCGTATTGAGCCATCCATCGTACCCCACGGCGAGCGATTGCCATTGGTGCTTCAAAACCACTTGAACGCTCCACGAACGTCGCCTTTCAGATATGTCACCAGCGATTGGGACGACCTGACCGTGATCACGCCCCAAGACTATGCGATGGAACCCGACAAACGGATTTTGCCAGCCACGTCGCACCAATATCCTTGGCTTACTGACGACGACTTCTTCCTTCCATCACTTATCAAATTAGACTATACGATGGATAGGGACTGCTTTTTCAATGGCAACATGACACAAGGAAGCAGGGAAACGGACAACAATGATTTCTTGTTGCCTCTTAGCAAAACTTATTTCAAATACTTCACGGTAAGTGATTTGTGGGGCACCATAGCCGGACGACCGCGCTTTGAGATGATACACACGCAGACAGGACGGCAGGAAACTATCAAGGTTATACTGCGCATTCCAGTGCAAAAGCAAGGCGCCTTTGTCACATTGGAGCGCATTTACGTACAGGCCGTGGGCGTGGACATGCGCTATGACAGGGAGAACAACCGAGGTTACTTCCTCACGGTGCCTTTCGCTCTTGGCGTTTTCCCGTTTATCAAGTCAGCAAACCTCAAGCAATACACCGTCCAGCTCATTGACAGAGCTTTGGGATTGTTGGAGAATTGCCGTTTAAATCTTGAGTTTTTCGCATCTAATGACAATGGCGACTTGGAAGCGTTGCCAACGGTGAAGCGTTCCAAAAGCCTGAAAAACGAGAAACGCGTGGGGTCTGATTATTATCGATTGGCAGGAGCTTTCGATTTTGCTAACGTGCAAATTTTTGACGAGCGGGGCAACCTCATGTCTGAGGGAGTGGTATGCCCAAGATGGGCGAGCGACGCCAATGGACACGAGGCATTTACCTTCGCTGTGGATTTTGGCACGACAAACACACATGTTGAGAGCATGCGCCAAGGACAAATGCCTGAACCTCTGACACTAAGCTCTGACGCAAAGGAACGGCTTTTAGCAACCTTGTATAACGGAGAGCACATTTTGTACGATGTCATCATGAAGCAAGAGTTTTTGCCACGCAATATCGGCCATGATTATAGATTTCCACAGCGCACGGTTCTTTCCGAGTCGGAACGGCTTGACGTTGAGAATATTGATGAGATAGTGGCTCTCGGCGACGCGAACATCCCTTTCATTTACGAAAAGGAATCCGTGGGATATGGCAATCGCATTGTGGCTAACCTGAAATGGTCCACAGAGATAGAGACGGCTAAGCGCGTGCGCGCTTACCTCACGGAGTTGGCCCTTTTGATGCGCGCCAAGGTTTTATTGGAAAATGGAGACTTGAGCAAGACACGGCTCATCTGGTTCTACCCATTGGCCATGAAAGTGGGAAACATTCGGAAATTGGGCGAGATGTGGGCAAAAACGTTCAAGGATGTCTTTGGTTTCGAAGCTGACGAACGTCAGTTAATACAGATGCCCGAGTCTGTGGCGCCCTACTATTTCTATCGAGGGTCGAGCCAATTTCGTGGTTCCGCCTCATCGGTGGCATCCATAGATATTGGTGGTGGGTCGAGCGACGTAGTGGTATTCGAGCCTAATGCCCAGCAACCCACTATCTTGACATCGTTTCGTTTCGCCGCCAACGCCATTTTTGGCGATGGATTCTCGGAGGTCCCTCATGGTGATAGCAACCCAATGTTAGCCAAATACGTGTCATATTTTCGTAAACTATTTGACGCTGACGACGACCGCTACGGAGAACTGAACGGTATTCTTGACGACATCATGTCCAAGCGAAAGAGTGAAGACATTAACGCATTCCTCTTTTCGGTCATACAAAATAAAGTGGTGGCAGGAAACGATGTGTTCTCTTATAACCAAAGGCTGAACGAAGATGGACGTTTCAAAATAGTGTTCATTTATTTCTATTCCACGCTCCTCTACTATGTGGCGTCGATGATGAGACACCGTGGATTGGACAAGCCTCGGTCGGCGATGTTCTCTGGAACGGGATCTAAAATTCTTGATATTGTGGGCAGCCAACGCGAGCTTGACTTGTTGTCCCAAGCGATATTCGAGCGGGTCTACGGTGAAAAGTATGGTGAAGATGGGTTCTCTGTGGTCATGGAGCGTAAAGAACCAAAGCAGATTACATGCCGCGGAGCATTGATGCAAGTGCGCGACTCAAGTGGATGCGCTAATGTGGAACAACTTAATCAAATGTTGGATGGTTTTGAATCTAACTTGAAATACAACTATTCCACCATTGACCAAGAGCGTCTTACTTACGCCGATATGGACAAAACAGAGGTACGATCGGCCATCGTGGCGTCAGTAAAACAGTTTAACGACTTCTTCTGCACACTCTGCGACGACATCCATGTCGTTGATCGCTTCCTTGTAGACAATCTTTCCCTTGCCCATTTCAAGGAGTTGGTAAACAAGGATTTGGAGCATCACCTGCTCAATGGATGGAACTATATGAACAAGAACGAGCCTGAGCGAAATGCCAATGACACCATAGAGGATGCCGTATTCTTCTATCCAATCATTGGGTGCATACGTGACAATCTCATTGAAAACTTGTAAAAGGCATTATCGATGTTTAACAAAAACAAAAACAACAACGTGTCATACGATGATGTCTCCAATATGATAGAGCCAATCGTTGCAAGGATAGACAAACTCGAGACTGCGCTAAAAAACCAAGCTAAACAGATTGTCGAGTTGCAAAACCTCCTTAAAGGCACTGGCGCCATACGTCAAGGAGATGGGGAGAAAGGTTCCGAAACCTTTAATTCGGCATCGGAGACACAGCTTCAAATCCATGAAGAATGCGCGGATAGAAACCGAACGTCTTCGGAGAAAGCACTGACGGCTGACGACATGATATCAAAGGACAACGCATTAAGTCGTTCCGTGGAGACCTTGTACCTGCCGGCACCCACCCCGGATGGCCTGTTCATGGAGTATAGCCCCACGGAACAAGTGGGCAAAAGTGTCTATCAATTACGCACGGAGGACGGAATTAATGGACAATTTATTATGATAGACACCTCTGATGCCATTGCCACGGCAATGATCAGTATTAGTCAGATAGTCAAGCCAGTGTGCAGAATAGAGGGCAACACCAAACAATATCCTCGTCGAATTAAAACGCTCGAGGAAGGTGTGGCCCAGCGAGACGGCGCAATATGGCGAGTTACCAAGAAAGCCAAGCTATCGTTTGAATGACATTGTGACTTTAGACGTTATAAACCAAGAACGCTTACAACAATTAAGAACACAAGAAAGGAACACTGATAACGATGAAAGTGAAATGTCCTAAATGTAGATACAGATTTGATTTGGCGGATGCGCCGGGCATGCAAGAATTGCAATGTAACTGTCCGCGTTGTGGAATGCCTTTCACGTTTGCCGTGGATGACGAGAGCGTTGACAATCAAATGAACGCCGAAACATTGGAGTCTACAGACCTTGCGGATACAAACGATAGCGCGGCCAAGAAGCAAGACCATGCTGAGGTATATTCTAATTCATCGACTCAAACTGACGATTGTAAGGCGAGTAGCGTGCCACCACCAATTTATCCCAATTTTAACAACATCCAAAAAACATCCAACCCTCTTAACGCTCACCCTTTTAATACAGATATTCATGGTGAAAACATGATATTTGCAAAGTACAAATCTAAAGGGTACGTTAAGAAAATGCTTGTACTCGCGGTTGTTTTTGTGGTGGCTATGACCTTTATCGCTCGTCAATGCAGCACTTCGACAAGCTACACGGCCGATGATGTAGGCCTATCTGACACGAGCGAAAACTATACCAATGACCAGTCAGACGCAGGCTCTGCACCATCGTTTAACAGCAATGCCGCACCTGAGAAAGCGCCCGGTTGGATACAAGGCAACTGGCATATAGAGACAGACTATGGTGGCATCTCCTTGAAAATACATGGTGATCAAATAGCCGAGACCAGCGGCGGAGAAACCGCTTATGGTACTTATAAATATCAGGCTCATCGTTTGTATTGTGATTTTGGAGATAACAACGAGTTTGTTTATAAATTGGTTGAAGAGTCGAGACAAATCGACGCAGGTAATGGCATGCTGATGAGAAAGGTAGATTAAATGGTGGCTAAGCGGCCTATTTCATACGGACTTTTTCCAACCATTGCTTGAACTCATTGCTGTAACCATTGAAAATATTGATGTCTACATCTCCATGAATGCCCGAAACCCTTCCATCGGGAGCCAACTGCCATATCCATAGTTTAACGTCGGGTTTGTACTCGCCATATCTTGCTATCCATACCGGATAGCCACTTTTGATATCTGGAGCCTCGTTAAGATACTTGTTTACAAACATTTGGCTGACATACAGGATGGGACGCATGCCCGTCTTGCGCTCAACGGCATAGAGCCAAGCCCTTACCCTTCGCCACATGGCATGCGCTCCCCCCATCTTTTTGACATGAGAGGGAAGGGGTTCGAGATCCAAAACAGGAGGTAAATCGCCTTTCTTGAAGTATGAATGCCGCAAGAATGTTGCCGCTTGCGCACTTCCAGAGGTTTGGTAAGAGAAAAAATGATAGGATCCCACTGGGTAACCATGCGCTCGGGCAGCCGCATAATCCGCTTTGTAAAACTTGTTCACAACACTTGTCCCCTCTGTAGACTTGATAAAAATAAATGATATTTTATAGTCCACCACATCGTTTATGCTTTTCTTTGACAGCGTTCCCAAATGCGTAATACGTAGTTTGTCCCAAAATATTTTATAATGTTTTTTCTTTTTTACATGCTGGTGTTTGGATATGTCGATACCATAAATACGGTCTGACGAATAGCTCAAACGCTCGCCTTTATACACGTTGTTTTTCCATTCGCCCACCCTGAATAGTGAGCGTTGCGACGAGAAACCAAATCCGTTGCGCTTGTCATGTCTCCAAACGCCCTCGAAAATTCCCCCCTCTGCGTCACGATACGTGCCATGTCCGTGTGCTATCAACTGGTGGTCAAACTGCCCGCGGTACACTCCTAAGGAGTCATGTCGAGTTCCTGTCACGATGGTATCATGGTCCCAGATAGCGTCAACCTTCCTGCCAAAGCTATCGATGGCCCATCCTTTGCCATGCCTCATATTGTTGTGCCATGCTCCCGAATAGACCAAAGAGTCACCTGCATAGAGCGCGCCCAATCCTTCACGCTTGCCGTTTACCGTCTCACCCCGATAGGTCATGTTGCCATAGGTCACCACTGTAGTGTCGCTTTGGTCTATGGTGCATGCGCATGGTAACATGATTGCCGTTAAAAAGGCAAAAAATATCCATGCCTTATACCCTGTATCGTGTGTTTTACCATTCATTTTTTGATCCTCGCTATCCTGTTTTTGTAGACCAAACCGAGAAACTCGCCATAAGCGTTAAACACGGGGCTGCCATCTTGAGCGAACAATTCTGGCACGTCGCGCAGCCGTCCGTCCACACTTCTGCCAGGCACCAAGACGGCTTTGCGTTTCATGACAGCATTTGGCGCAACTGGCGTAACAGTGATGACGTTCGTCTTTCGGTACACGCGCCATGGAATGTTTCGCACGGCATACACGCCACGTGGTTTTGTTTTTTGGCAAGTCTGGACGACAAACGGTTCCCCTGCGCAAGCCACATCGGTTATTGCTTCCTTGCATTTCTCGGTTTGCAATTTGCCATCCCGGTCTCGCCATGATACCTGCAGCAGGTATCTTCGCTTCAAGGTATCGCCGTGACGAGGCTTGTATTTTTTAAGTATTAGAAAGGTTCTCTTTAGCGAGTCTGTTTCTTTCTTTTGTCGTTCAGCGTGTTGGGCTATTTTCATATAGCCCTCATCTTGCACTCCATGACTACGGAAATAATAATTTATCTCTTTTTGTTCGATTTCATTTCGAGCTATAATCCGCTCAATGGAGTCGGTCACGATGTTTATTTTTTGCTCTATATTGTCAACGTTTCGCCGATCGGCCTCACACGTTGATGGCTCGCCCTGCGCGACGGTAAGCACCCGCCCGCGACAACTTGGCCACCACCAATGTTTGTCAGCCCACACGCCGACCTGACTAATAGAGTCTTGCCGTACCACTACCGTGTCTCGACCATTCGTCACGCACAACTGCGAATACCCTTCCACATGGCATACACATCTCCTGAGATCGTCTTTACTGGCAGGAAATAGCCTGATGATCATAGTTATAGCAATAGCCACAATGATTACTGTCGCTACGACGCGAACTCTGAAAAGTGCGTTATGTCTGAATTTTTTCGCTTTGAAATATCTCATGTTCCCATAACATCATTGCGTGCTATACAGTCTCATGTACATACGCATGGATCTCATACGCCTCGAAATGTATGTTTTTACACATGCAAAGTTAATCATTTTCTTTGTTGATAACATATCGTTCCATAGCTTTTTCTCCATTTATTATATTTATCAGACGATAGTCACCGTTTATATATTTTACGTGAAAATACCTTTGTTCGCATATTCCATTCCATCATTTTTAACTACCTTTGTAAAAGAAACCAAAGCGATGAAACAGACTGACAAGGATATTTTGCGGTTGGCCGTGCCATCTATCATAAGCAATATTACCGTTCCCTTGCTTGGCTTGGCCGATTTGGCCATTGTCGGGCACATGGGCTCCGAGCAATATATTGCCGCTATCGCGGTTGGCACCATGATGTTCAATGTGATCTATTGGCTGTTTGGCTTTCTCCGTATGGGTACCAGTGGCATGACATCGCAGGCCCTTGGCCGTGAGGACCATTCGTCTGTTAAACTACTGTTGCGCCGCTCCATGTACATATCCGGGGCCATAGCCCTGTGTTTTTTGGTGTTGCAGGTGCCACTTTGTCAACTCACGCTCCACCTCATTGGGCCATCCATTCAGATTAGACCGATGGTCACCACCTATTTCAGTATAGTGATTTGGGGAGCGCCCGCGATGCTTGGGCTGTACGCATTGAACGGATGGTTCATCGGATTGCAAAACACCAAAATACCCATGACTGTCGCCATCTTGCAAAATATTGTCAACGTGGTGGCATCACTCACTTTAGTGTTTGGTTTAGGCATGCACATATCGGGTGTAGCGTTGGGTACACTCATAGCCCAATGGTGCGGTTTCTTATTTGCCCTTTGGCACGCATCCCGTCAGCTGCGTTTGTATACCCATCCGCGACACACTGACAAGGCTGTCAATACCGGCATGGTGACATGGAAGGCTTTTTTCACCGTAAACCGCGATATATTTCTCAGAACGATCTGCCTTGTTGTCGTCAATCTTTTCTTTACTTCTGCTGGCGCACGCCAAGGCGACATGCTGCTGGCCGTGAACACGTTGCTCATGACGTTTTTCACGTTGTTCAGCTATGTCATGGACGGCTTCGCTTTTGCAGGCGAGGCATTGGCAGGCTTGCTCTATGGCGCCCAAGATGGGGTCCGGCTGCATGCCACCGTTCGTCGGCTTTTTGGCTGGGGAGCACTCATGGTCATAGGCTTCACGTTGGTGTATGTTTTGGGTGGCAACGCGTTTTTGGGCTTGCTCACCAGTGAACATGCTGTCATCGTGGCTGCTGACGAGTATTTTTATTGGGCATGTCTCATTCCGTTGGCAGGTGTGGCAGCCTTTGTCTATGACGGCATCTTTATTGGTATCACGGCCACGAGAGCCATGTTGGCATCCAGCGTGGCTTCTACCGTGGTGTTTTTTGTTCTTTTCTTTTTGGGCAAAGCATGTTTGCCTACCAATCATGCGTTGTGGATGTCTTTCATAGCATATCTTGCCATGCGTGGTTTGATGCAACATATTATGATGAAAAAACAAATAAAATTTTGAGAGAAACATGGAGTTAGCTTTTATTTTGGTGGGTATTGTTGTTGGATTTGTTATCGCATACTTGGTATTGCAGGGACAAAAGAAAACTGTGCAAACTGCTTTACTGTTAGCCAACAAGCAGGCAGACATGGAAGCGGAGACCATCAAAGGCTTACAGGCCAAGATAGATATATCCAACGATGAATTGCAATATTTACGCCAACAACTCACCGATGCCAAAGTATCGCTTGGTGCCGCGCAAGCCCAATTGACAGCCGAACGACAGCAAAATGCCGAGAAAGAGCAGAGAAAACAGGAGCAAGACCAAAAGCTCGAGGTACAGCGGCAACAACAATTTACGGCGCAATTAGAGACGGTGCGCGCGCAATTTGAGAACTTGGCGGTCAAACTGCTCGACCAGTCGGCCGACAAGTTGAAATCGAGAAACACCGAGACAATGTCCGCGCTGACCGCTCCGCTGAAAGAAAACATTGACAAACTGCACGAGGCCATCTACAACACCAACCAAGAGACGGCTAAAAGCACGGCTTCGCTGTCACAACAATTGAGAGAGATGGCCGAGCGAACGCAAAAAATAGACAACACGGCCACCCGACTGGCCAACGTGATGCGGGGTGGCAATAAGATACAAGGCAATTGGGGGGAGCTGATATTGACAGATATTTTAGAGCAAAACGGTTTCAAAGAAGGAGTGAACTACGATGTACAACAAGTTATCACGGATCACAAAGGAAACGCAGTGCTCAATGCCGAGAGCGGCAAGTGCATGGTGCCTGACGTGATATTGCACTATCCAAAAAACGAGGATGTGATCATAGACTCAAAGATGTCGATAGAGGCTTATGAGCTATACGTAAACACGGACAATGATGATCTTAAAAGAAAATATGCCAATGACTTGGTGCGAAGCGTTCGCACCCAATTCACGAGCTTGGCAAAAAAAGATTATAGTAGCTACATCAGGGCACCCAGGCATGCCATAGACTTCGTGATCATGTTTGTCCCCAACGAAGGCGCGCTGCAGTTGGCAATGGCCACTGACAAACGCTTGTGGAACGATGCCTTTGCCAAGCATGTCTTTATCACTTCGCAACAAAACCTGATGGCCATCTTAAAGATGATAGAGATAGCATGGCGTCAATACGCCCAAACAGAAAATCAAATTAAAATATACGGTATAGCTGAAGAACTGCTTAAGCGAGTAGGCGAGTTTGTCAAACGTTTTGACAAGATGAAAAAAGACATTGACACGTTGGCCAAGGATTATGATGACGCTTACAACAAGGTTTACACAGGTAGGCAGAGCGTTGTACGCAAGGCCAATGAGATGAAACAACTGGGCGTGAAAGAAGCTGCGAACTATCCCATACCTTCATCCGAGAATGAGCTTGGCGATTTGTAACCTTCGCGGATGCTATGTCGCTACATTGTAGGCTCGTGGCCAAATGTTCTTGCAATGGTGACACGACGTCAAGCCAACAACTCTGTTTGAGCATGGTGTCAAGGAGTGGTTGTTGAGAAAAAATATCATTGAAAGAATCTGACAAAAGCATGTTTGAAACTTCTGTATTTGTCAAGCGGTGCACATTCGCTTGCAAATAGGCGAAAAATGGGAGTTTTTCTCAACGTACTATAAAACAGGAACATACGAAGAAAAAGGAGCAAACTTGGGCAAATAGTTTTTTTAAGCGGGTGCCTTAGCTACCTATTCGCGTCGTGATTAGACACGAATCGCTTGCCGATTAAAGCCCATTCGTGTATTGTTTGAGCACTCAACGTGGCACGAATAAGCATTAATCGCAAAAAGACAGAGCAATATGAGGGCTTCAAAAATGATTTTAAACGAGAAACAATTCTTTTTATTCTCTATAATGTTATGTATGAGAGGGCATTTTTTCAGGATGTTTTTTTGACAAATATAAATTGATCGTTTCGCCCCAAATGTATTTTTCAGAATTTTGTGTGAGCCCTATATACAGAATGTTTTACCTGTGTCTTTATTGCAAAAAGAAATTGTTAGCGTCTGCATGACACCCTTGACTAACAATATGAAACAAAAAAGCTCACAAAAACTTGTGAGCTTTTAGATTGTGTCAAAGTATAACTTTGCGCGTGCCGCGCTGATCTTTGACGATAAATATACCATGCAGATTGAGATTGGAATAGTCTCCGGTGGCTATCTTGCGACCCTGCATATCAAATATTTGAGCTGGCCGTTGTGACGCTGTGGTGGGGCTTGATATACCTGTCAGCCAATTGTAATCGGTCTGATTGCTCACTGTGGGGAACTTTCCGTTGGCAATATGAATAATGACACTGTTCTTTTTGCCGTATTCAGCCCTTACTATTTGCCAATCAGCATCTCGTTCGTCTTTGAACCGTGGGTAGATTTTATAATCGCCATCGGGTAGGTCGGCAGGAAGTCTAAGGTTTTGCCATGAGTAAGGTTTCCAGAAACTGTCTTTTGCTGTGTAGTCCATTGAAACCAAGTCGCGCTGAATGCCATTTCCCTCAATGACGAGTTGGAAAATGCCATTAAGCGTAGAGCTGCTCACGTTCCATAATTGGATTTCAGCCACAGAAATGGATTTTTTAAAAAACGGTTGTATTGTTAGCTCATTGTCATAGTTTAATGTCAGATGGCTTTTCCATTGTCCGTCCTTCGCTGGCTGAATGCCAATAATCATATCTTGTTTGTAACTGTAGTCGCTATTGCCTTCAGGGGTGAGGATGCCGATATCAAAATAGCCATCCTCAAATCCTCCCCATCCCCAATTGACATGTACTTTGCCGTCTTGGTTGTAGCCGTCAATAACAAAGGCATGGCCATTTTTCCAGTTCCTATCGTTGCCAGAATAGTAGATGGGGCGTTTTTGGGACAGTTCGTTAAATACCATGTCCATCCACTCTTGCTCTGAATAATAGTTGCGTGTATAACGATTCATGTTGGGGTTGTAGCCGAAATACTTAATAAGCGCGTTTTGTGCGCTACTTGTGTATGACGAACTGAAGTTTGGTTCATACTTCATATTGACAGAGATGCCCACCTGTCTCATCAGTTCGGATACAACTTTGGCATCTTCGTCAGAGTATTTTGTTTTTTTATAGACCTTGAGCATTTTGTCCCATTGGTAAGTCGAGGCGGAGAAATCGGCTGTGAGTTTCTCGCCATGACTGGTGTAACTGTTAGATCCTATGCCTACAGTGGGATATTTGTAATAGCGCATAATCTGTGACATGGTGATTGCCACGCAACCCACTAAGTAAGGTTTTCCGTTATCGTCCTTTTGTATGTCGTTGTTAAACGGTGCCTCCTGATGCCATTTGGTCTCTATGAGTGCGTCTACATGGTCGGGTAGGGGCGCCGCTGGCGCAATGGCAGCGCTGTACGTCTGGCCATTGGCCAAGCGCGAGGCTACGGCAGCGTTGGCAGCTCTCAAATACCATTGAAAAGCGGGATTGGGATTTGTGCTGGTGGCATAGGGCTTGTTTGAAACTCCGACGACAGCCTCGATGGCATCATCATTGGCAAGCACCACAAAGCCCTTCTGTTTGTCACCGATTACAGTTAGGTTTGACATGGCCTGCAACGTTACAAGACGTGTGGCGGCGTTTGCTCTTGTTTCATTTGCATCTGATGAGGAGACCAACTGTCGAGCGGCGATGGCTTTGAGTTGAGCCAAGGTTCGGGGCTTTGCCGAGACAGCCGAGACCACAAGCGTCGCAAGGAAAATTAAGGTAAATGTTCTATATTTCATGACGTTCAAATTTATCACTATGTATGAAAAACCCAATGGGCTTGTAGGCGAACTGTATTCCGCCGCCCATTGGGTTGCAATTAATAAAAGAAACAACAAGTGTTATCTTTTTATTTTTCGCTCATTTTTTAGTCTAAAAACGCTATCCATTCTGGTTTCTGATTGTTTACCCACCATCCCCAATCGGGAGAGTACCAGTGGAACCATAACTCGAAAGTGTCATCATCTGGATGGTATTCGCCACATTCGTCCTTGGTCAAAGCGTCAATGTCGGCCTTCTTCCAAAGTTTCTCGCTATCACCAAACCAAAAACCAACAATCCAGAAATCTTTTATGCCATCGTTGTTCCATTTCTGCTTATGGATGTACTGTGGCTTCATGTGAAGTATGTTCTTACTATCTTTCCAGAAAGTAATGGTTCCCATGTCGCTGTCAATCCATTCAGCCTTTGCATGTAGACCTTTGATGGTGTAAGTTCCCTTAGGAAATTCCATGACATCAATATTCTTAAACATCCATCCATAATACCAGCTGTCCCAATTGGCGTGGTGCAGGATGTATCGGTTCACGGTGATGTCAAGCTCGGTGTTACCATAATCGTAAGCTTGCGCATCATCCACCTTGATGTTTACTTTCTCAGTGCTTGCGGGTTGCATGTCAAAGTTGACGTTGATCTTCTTTGTTTTTTCCCCAGCTTTAAACTCCACACTTTGTGGCACTTTGAACTTGCTGTTGTTGGTTATTAAATGAATGGTCGCAGCTGCAGAACCGTCAGGACGTCCCACCGTCAACTCAAGTTTTTGTGGCTCGCTGTTTTCCAAGTCTAAGACTGTTTTTGCAGTGAGGATATATGCTTTTTGTGTGGCAACGCTACTATCAGCTATTGCGGCAGGTTCATACTCGTACTCCTCAACACAAGAAACGAGAAACGCTACGCTCACAAACAGTAGTATAGCCTTAAAGGTTTGAAATGTCTTTTTCATAATTTCTAATGATATTACGTTACAATTTTAATTACTTTACCCATGGCGTGTATTTGTTGGATGGGTCAGGGTTGTTCCATCCTACAAGCGCTTTATTGTTGATTTGCTCTTGGTCTACAAACACGATGTTCATCCATGCTGGACGACCGTCGGTGTTAAACCTGCATCTCTCATAGAAGTTTGTGCCGGGATAGCCACGTTTAACGGAGTAGTTCAAACGTTTTACATCGAAGAATGTTTGTCCTTCGCCCCAAAGCTCAACTCTTTTTTGGAAAACAATTTCCTCTACTAAAGCGTCTTTAGTGGATGCTGTGACCGAATATTTCTTATCGCGATAGTTACGCATGAAATCTTCTATCAGTTTCTTTCCACGTGCCTTATCCTGATGTGCGGCTGCCTCTGCTTCGATAAAATACATTTCCTCAACGCGCATGAGTGGGTAAGCGGTAGACTCGCCAGTAATCATGTCATCAAAACGGCCATTTCCTGGTCTCCATTTTAAGGAAGCGTATGTAGGAAGAACAGATTTAAACTGATCGTCGACATAGACATTTTTAGCGGCCAAAGGTGAATCGTCTGGAGCTTTCCACATCAGTTTTCTGAAGTCAGTATCACTGATTCTGTCATAAATGCTCTTTCCAATCATTTGCTTACATGGATTTTGGAGGTATCCGTATTTAATCTCGTTGCTCTTCCATGACGTCCAATTCAGCCATCCGTCTTTGACCGTTTCGTCATCCTTGGTGTATTGAACAGCCCACATCCATTTGTTAGCTTGGTTGAAACCAGTTTTTGAATCAAGGCAATCTTTTTCTGTCATGGGTTGCACGCTTGCTTTGTTGATAGCGTTTCGAGCTGCCTTTTCAGCATTGGCATAGTCGCCCATCCAAAGGTAGAGGCGCGCTTCCAAACCATAAACAACAGACAAATCGGGGAGAGTTTGCCCACGGGTGCTCTTCAAATGAATGATGTTTTGCTCTGCATTTTTCAGGTCTTCAAGAATGAATGCAGTCATTTTTTCCTTTGTAGCACGAGGATTCACACGCGCAGAGTCATTGCTCATGTTGGGTTTGATGATAGGAACGGTTAGCCCGGTAACGTCATTCCCGTCAGCATTGATGTTGCTTGTCACTTTGTTGGGCAAGAACTCGAACATACGAGCGATATCCAAATACATCATGGCACGATTGGCTTGAGCCACGCCTAAATATCCTTTTTGCTCATCGGTCGCGGTCTTTGGGTCGATGGTTCCAATGACATTGTTCGTGTTCAAAATATATTTGTAGGGATATTCCAACAGGAATTGAGTGCAAAGTCTGTCTTGGCCAATGCCGGTACAGTTTGCCCACGGCCAAAACCAATCGAACTCATTGTCCACGGTGGCCAAATCTTCGGTCATGACATCGCGGATGTGCATCATGGCACCGATTCCCCAACTGTATGAAATGTCCCATGACCACCATACAGCTTTGGCATAAGCAGGGATAGCGTTGACCATCGCCTCGGTTGCCGTGGGCGATTTGCCAACTTGGTCTTTTGTAGCTTTAGACGTTGGGAATGTCTCGTCTATACAGCTTGTGAGCAGCGAAGAGCACATAAACGAGCCCACAAATGCTTTTGTGATTATATTTGAAAGTTTCATTTTTCTTATTTTTTTAAGTTAGAATGTGATCGATATACCACCTGTAATGGTACGTATTGGTGAATAGTTCACATTGTTACCAGTACCATCAATGCTTTGTCTTGGGTCCATGCCTTGGCGCTTCGACCACAACCATACATTGTCAGCAACGCCATAAACGCGTATTTTCTCCAAACCCCATGAAGTGGTTAACTTAGTCGGAAGTGTATACCCCAAGGTGATGTTTTGTAATGACAGGCTTGACGCATTGATCAAAAAGCGGTCGCTGTAAGCTGTCGAGAACTCGTCATTGCACTGTATACGTGGAATGTTCGATTCTGTGTTTTCTGCTGACCAAGCCTTTAACATATCTTTATGGAAGGCGTAGCCACGGCTGAGCGACATGGCGCTGGCATAGGTTCCATCGTAGTATTGACCGCCAATTTGGTAAGCAAAGTCAATGGAGAAATCAAATCCCTTGAAGTTAACGGATGTACCAAACCCACCATAGCCATCCGGAAGTGATGTGCCACAGAGGTAATAGTCGGCGTCGCCCGTTGTTTTTACGGTGGTTAACTCTTTCACAATGGGTTGCCCCTTGCTGTCCAGCACACGCTTGCCATTAGCGTCGGTCTCGTAGACGTTCTTGTAATACAAGGCCTCGCCCGTTTTGTGGTCAACGCCTGCGTAGCGATACATACGGAATACGTTGAGTGGCTGATTTTCGCCATAGAAGTAACCATCAGACATATAGCCCTCAACGCCGTCTACAACAGCGTTCTTGCTTTCTTTAGCCAACTTGGTGATACGGTTTTTATATGTCGTAAAATTCAAGTGCGCGGACCATGTGAAATCCTTAGTACGGATGATGTCTCCGTTAAGTTCTATCTCAACTCCGCTGTTGGCCATGTTTCCAATGTTTTTGTAATAGCCTTTGTAACCAGTTGTTCCAGGCAGTGTGTACCAAGCCAACATATCTGTTGTGGTACGGTAGAAGTATTCCAAAGAACCACTTAACCTGCTTCCGAAGAGCGAGAAATCAATACCGGTGTTGAAGTTTCCACCTTTTTCCCATGTGATTTCCTCATTTCCTACCGTTGCAGGTGTAATGGCAAGCTCACCGTTTGAATTGACAATGTTGTACATATAAGCATAGCGGAAGTTACCGATTCGGTCGTTTCCTTGCTCTCCATACGATGCTTTCAGTTTTAATTCATTTATCCAATTGGTCTTCAGCCAAGACTCTTTGCTCATCAACCAGGCACCACCCATTGACCAGAAATTACCCCAACGATGTTTGGGATGGAAACGAGAGGAGGCATCGCGACGATAAGACATCGAGCCAAAATAGCGTTGGTCATAGTTGTACTGAACGCGTCCGAACCATCCCTCGGTGTTGTAGTCGCCCATAGAAGAGCCCGTGTCGATAACCAATATAGCTTGGTTCATCTCGCTACTTTCGTTTGAGAAGGTTTTTTGGCGTTCGCCAAATATGTCGTAATCACGTGTACGGTAATATTCATGTCCCAGCATGGCCTCAACCTCATGTGCACCATACTCGTGATGCCAGTTGAGCAACTGCTGGTAGTTATAGCTCCATGTTCTCTTGTGTGAGCGTTTTACAGCACCCTTTTGAGCAGAATAGTGACCCAACCAAGGGTTGTGCGTGGTTATTCCTCTGTATTCATCGACGAACACACTGTTGGTTGTAGTGAACTTGAAATCTTTGAGGAAACGTATTTCAGCGAACCCAATGGCGCTGAAAGAGTTACCTTCTTCGCCGTTTTGGTTAAGCAAGTTGTCTGAAAGACCGTTTGCATTGGGCAAGAAAGCTCTTGGTATGCCTAATGTTTGACCATCGCCATAGTCGTATGCAGGTATTCCTCCATTGGCAAAAGTCATGATATTACCGTTCTCATCACGAAGATAGAGAGGGTAGATAGGAGCTATGGAAGCCATGGCAAAGACGTTGTCTGGAGCCCCGCTACTACCTCCATCTCTTAGAGAGTTGGACTTATAGTGTGTGTAACTGAAGTTTCCGCCGAGCTTCAACCAAGGTTTCATTTGATAATCCGCTTTCATACGTCCAGAGAAACGGGTGTAATCAGAGTTGGGAGAGATACCATCATATTTCAGATAGTTTGCCGAACCAAAGAAGGTTGATTTCTCCGTGCTGCCGTTTGCAGACAAGTTGTATTCCTGACGCATACTGTTCTTGTAGATCGCGTCAATCCAGTTGTCTGGATAAAGCATATATTTGGTGCCATTAGGAGCTGTAATTACATTACCTAATGTAGCGTTAGGGTTCAATTTTCCGTTCTTACCAATCAAATACTCATTGGTTGGAACGTTATAAACATTATATCCTAAACCAAAGCTGGTGTTCGAGGTTAAGTTCTCATTGGCAAATCTATATGCTTCCAAAGGTGAGGATTCGCGTTTGTCAATGGCATAGTTGTACAAGCCTTTGTACCACATTTCATAATATCCCGCAGGATGATTGATATATTCATAGTCAGGCAGCATTCGACTGTTTGAACCCCATTTAGCGTCAAATGTGATAGAAGCGTGGTCTTTCCGGCCATTTTTGGTGGTGATAATAATCACACCGTTGGCACCACGTGCACCATACAATGCAGCTGAAGCAGCGTCTTTCAATACAGTTTCGCTTTCGATATCAGCAGGGTTGAGAGAGTTCATATCACCGTCAAAAGGCACACCATCGAGTATTATCAAAGGTGCATTTCCTGAATTGATTGAACTAATACCCCTAATGCGGATTGCCGGAGCCGATCCACCGGGCTGTCCTGACTGACGGGTCATCTGTACACCAGAAACCTTTCCACGCAACGCATCAACTGGGTTGGTCACTTGCACTTTGGAGATTTCATCTTCTTTCAACACACCTGCTGAGCCCGTGAATGCAGATTTCTTTGCCGTACCATACGCAACAACAATCACTTCGTCCAAACCTTTAGATATAGGTATAAGCGTTATCTTCATGTTTGGTTTGGCCGTCAAGTCTAATGTTTCCATTCCTACGAATGAGATACGAAGGCTTGTTTTACCTTTGGGAAGTGTTACATGGAAATGACCGTCGAGATCTGTGATAGCTCCCACGCCAGTACCAATCACTTGTACGGTTGCGCCGACAATAGGTTCGCCATCGTCTTTAGAAATAACCGTTCCGGAAATTTCTGACTGCGCCATAGCTATCCCTGATAGAATAAAAGAGAATAGCATAGACAAAAATAGTCTTTTTTTCATAGATTTAAGTTAGTAAAAGTATTAAACTTAGGTTTTTGATCCTTTAAATTTGGCTGTAAAAGTACCACAGTTTTTTTAGAAAAAAAAATTTTGAGTGGTTAATACATGTTAAATTTTATCCTTTTTTTGTCATTTTGAAAGTTATAACATGGTTTTCAATAGCTTAGATTGAATAGTATTATGATAAAGTGGAAAGTCTTAGACTTTAATGAAACCGATATTTTGGAGGTAGCGAAATAGTATATAAGGACAATAGATGAAAAACTTTGATAAATGCTCTTCTTTGCCTATAAAAAATAATAAGACAATAATTAAAATAAGGTTTGTACGTAATGGGATAGGTTAACTTTAAGTTTTCGTTTAGGTAGTAACATTAATCAATGACTATCAAGAGCGGAATACGGGAGTCGAACCCGCCTTTCAGGCTTGGGAAGCCCGCGCACTACCGATGTGCTAATTCCGCGATTTTCAAGTATAGAAACAACAAATATTAGTCTGATATTCAAAATTTCTATCCATCTCATAGGATAGAGAGCCGATACCCGGACTCGAACCGGGGACCTACGCATTACGAATGCGTTGCTCTACCAACTGAGCCATATCGGCGATTTGCGTGTGCAAAGATATTATATTTTTTTTGATCCTCCAAATTATTGGAAACAAAACATTCTGCTTTCGTGTCTTTTTGTGCCAGTATCGAATAGGGGCCTTTAAAGTAATGAAAAACACAGAAGACTGTATACCTGTTTTCAGCACTTTTCCAAGAGCCATTGACTATGGCCGTTCCGATAGAGAAAAACTTTTGGCCATATACTTTTGGCTCTTGGAATTTTCAATTTTTATTGTCTCGTTATGAAATAATATTACAAGACACCATGCGCTTTTGCCGCCCAAAAGTATTGGATGTTTCTCTGTGTCACGCTCCACAGAAAAAGAGAACCACTATCTGGGCAGACAGTATCCTGAGGAACATGCTGAGCGGATAAACCGTCGAGTAACCCACGGCTGGTGCCTCTCTGCTGCAACTGGCATTGGCATAAGCCAATGCTGGTGGGTCTGTGTAAGTTCCTGCGATCATTCCCATGATAGTGAAATAGTTGAACTTATATTTCAACCTTGCAATAGTTCCTATAATAAGAATAGGTATAACAGTGATGAGAAAACCTGTATATACATATTTTAAACCGTCTCCCTGTGTCACAGTTTCCCAAAATCCGGCACCGGCCTTGATGCCCACGCTTGAGAGAAATAGCACCAAACCAAATTCTCGGAGCATCATGTTGGCAGAGTTTGTGGTGTATGTCACCAGTTTCATGCGGTATCCGAACCTACCTATAAGTATCGCTATGATAAGCGGTCCACCCGCCAAGCCTAATTTTAATGGCACGGGCACACCCGGAATGGCTATAGGAATACTTCCGAAGATAATACCTATCAACACGCCTATGAATATAGTCGCAATATTTGGAGCGTCAAGCCGTTTGACCGAGTTTCCCATCATTTCAGTCACACGGTCCACATTGTCTTCTCGTCCCACAACCATAATCTTGTCACCCACATGGAAGTGGTGGTTCCTACTAGCAAAGAGATCCATACCTTGGCGAGAGATACGCGTGATATTTACACCGTACACGCTTGAAAAGTGCATTTTACCCAGAGTCTTGCCATTCATCTTTGGATTTGTCACCACCACACGTCTTGAGATCATGTGTTGCTTGTTGATATCTTCGTGTATATCCCACTCCGGCTCAACCTCTGGTCCAATAAATGCCTCCACGGCCTCCGCGTCTGCCTCCGCGCAAACGATCAACACTTCGTCACCTATGTTGAATACCGAGTCGTGTTTGGGAGTATGTACCTCACCATTATGGCAAATGCGAGAGCATACTATGTCTCGATTTAGAAACTCGCAAATCTCCATAAGATTTCTGCCGGCTATTGGTGGATTGGTCACTTTTAAAGTCATGGCGTGTGCCTTAGCATGCGGACTTTCCTCCTCAGCTTCTTCCAGCTTAGCTTCTTCCTCTTCGAGTTTTGTTCGGGTAATATATCTTATAGCTATTGTGGCTCCAATGATGCCGAGCACACCAAGCGGGTAGGCGCAAGCGTACCCATTGGCTATCTGCGGAATGTTTCCTTTTGTAAACACCGCTCCCAAAGCCTCGTTGGCAGCACCCAATCCCGGAGTGTTCGTAACAGCTCCAAATAATGTACCCACCATCATGGGAAGGTTAAATGGGTTGCTTGTGTCGAAAAACAAGAAGTAGCAAGCAAACATCATCAGCACGTCCAGAACCACTGTCGACATGGCCAACAAGTTAAGAGTGACACCGCCTTTGCGAAAACTCTCAAAAAAACCAGGGCCCACTTGCAATCCGATGCAGAACACAAACAAGATAAGTCCAAAGTCTTGTATAAATGTAAGAATGTTCGTAGGGGCTGTAAAGCCAACATGTCCAGCCAATATACCTGCGAACAGCACAAACGTGACACCGAGCGAAATACCGCCAATTTTTACTTTACCCAATAAAATTCCAACTGAAATAACAATCGCATATAACATAACTATGTGTGCGATGGAGTCTTGTGTGGTAAAGAGATTGATTAACCAGTCCATTTTGTAATGCTAAAATTTAGTTTGCAAATTTACATAATTTAAGTTTAATGGCAAAGCATTTATCTTGGAATTTCAGCTATGCGTATATAAAATTAAGTATGAATACCACAGAGAGTACCATTAATGTCCAGTTAAGCTCTTGCCATTTGCCAAGGCAAAATTTTAGGATGACATAACTCAGGATACCTAAGCAGATACCATCCGCTATGCTATAACATAGCACCATGGTTATCATCGTTATGAATGCGGGAAATGCCTCGCCCACATTACTCAAGTCAATTTTCTTCACCGAGTCGAGCATGAGTACGCCCACCAGTACCAACGCACCCGAGGTGGCAGCTGCCGGAATGAGCAAGAAGATAGGGGAGAAAAAGAGAGACAACATGAACAGTACACCTACTACGAAGCTTGTCATACCAGTTTTGCCACCTTCGGCAATACCCGATGCACTCTCTATATAGGTAGTGATGGTGCTCGAACCCAACATGGCGCCGCACGTGGTACCGATAGCGTCACTCATCATGGCCTCTTTGGCTCTGCTAATACTTCCATCTGGCTGTGTGAAACCTGCTTTCTGGGCTAAGCCTACGAGCGTACCAACAGTGTCAAATATATTAACAATGAGCAATGATATTATCACCAAGAGCGTATTATAATTCAACAATCCGTTGAAATCAAATTGACAGAATGTCAATTCAAGGCTATGTGGAGCGGATATAGGCATCCAATTGTCAGTCAACACTGTCACTCCCATCGGAATGCCTATTATCGTAGCGATTATTATGCCATAAAAGAGAGCTCCTTTCACCTGTCTTGCCATCAGTATGCCGCTCAACATAATGGCTATTATACCTAATATGGAGACAGGCGTAAACTCGCCCAACCCCACGAATGTGCCATCTTTGGGCACGATAATCTCGGCGTTTTTCAATCCGATGAAAGCTATGAACATTCCGATACCTGCCGAAATGGCATATCTCAAATTTTGGGGGATGGAGTAGAGTATCATCTCTCGAATGTTGAAAAACGTGATGAAAAGAAATATCAGCCCTTCTATCAGGAGTATAGCCAATGACTGTTGCCATGTGTAGTGCATGGCCTGGCATAGCGTAAAGGCGAAAAAAGCGTTCAGACCCATACTTGGCGCTTGGGCGAAAGGTAGTTTTGCCATGAAAGCCAATAGTAGTGTCGCGATAGCAGAAGCAAGTGCGGTCGCTGTAAAAACAGCCCCTTTGTCCATGCCTGTTGTGGCGAGGATGGCAGGATTGACAGCCAAGATATAGCTCATGGTGAGAAAAGTGGTGGCTCCTGCCACTATCTCTGTGCGCAGTGATGAGGTGATATTGTTAAAACCGAGTGTTTTTTCTAAGAGTTGCATTGGACTATTTATTGTTTGATTTTTGTAGAAGACCCGTCCTCGTTAAACTGTATCGTTGGTTCAGGAAAATCAGCAGATGTTTTCTTGACAGATGCCAGCCATTGGTCTATGAGTTTTCTGGCAACAGAAAGTTTTTCTGGTATCTTTGGCAATTCATCATATCGAAACCATCCACCCTTGCTAAGCTCTGAACGTTGCAGGTGGATATAGCCCGAGACATAAGTCGCGGTGTATCCCACCATCAGGCCGCAGGGGTAGGGCCAGGGTTGTGAACGTTGATAGGTGATATCTTTGATGGTAAGTCCGGTCTCCTCCATCACTTCACGAGCTACAGCCTCCTCGAGCGTCTCGCCTGTCTCCACAAATCCAGCCACCAATCCATAGAAGTCTGATTTAAAGTTCTTAGCATGAACCAATAGCACCTCGTCACCTCTATGTATCAACACGATGACAGCAATGGCCAATTGTGGCCAAACTTCCTTGCCACACTCTGAACACTTCTTGGAGATGTCGGTGTGCATGTACATGGGTGCGCCACACACACCACAAAATTGTGTGTTGCGATCCCAATATAGCAGTTCGCTGCACTTGCCAGCCTTGATATACAATTCGTTAGAGAGATGATAATATGATTGCCGCAACCCGACAAACTCGTGACCGTTGTCGCGTAGTGCTACATCGGTGATGGTTATTTGTTGCGGGCTGTCTATATTAAAGGTTTTTACCAGCGTTCCATCATCCATCGGCGACACATCCATGATGTGCGTCCACGGTTTTACCTCAACCGGAACGTCCTCGCACAAGGGGATAGACAATGAGCCATCTTTTTGTTTTTGAAGCAGCAAGTCTGTCTTGCTGAATATAAAATAATATTTTTTCAATTTTCTTATTGCTATCACTTAATACAGAAACAAGTACACGCTCATTCCCTGACACCGAAGAGCAGCATCTTATCTCTCTTGCCTGCGGGCTTGGTCCATTTCTCGGGTACAAAGCGCCAGTTGTGGTTGGGTTTAGGATTCAGTATCCCAGCCTTTTTAATTTCCTCTGTGAGATAATATCGCTGATCCATATCAGAACGCCAAACAACTCTGTCCTTAAGCTCTTCTTGAGGTATGCCTGCGCCTCGCGTAAGCAGCTCACCGCCACCATTGGCACGATAACTGTTTACGGCTACTGTGTACCATGCGCGCTCATCAAACGGTTTTCCATCGCTCATCCTGATGATTTTCACTTTTTGTCCGTTAGGCTTGGTTACGTCTACCTCGTAGTCTATGCCTGCAGCGGCATCAAAATTGAAACTGAAGTTTTTAAATCCTGATCTTTGTGCGTCGCCTCGGGTGGTACTATCGAGCAACAATAGGTGGTCGTTTGCCGATTTCATGGTGTTTGTCCACAGATCATAACTCATCTCTAAGTGCTTACGTATCTCCTTACCCGTCATTTTTATTACGTATAGCTGGTTTTCGTATTTGTACAGGTTGAACATGTCGCTCATGTAGATAGGCCCAGCCTTTATACACTCGTTAAACGATAATGGGGCATTGAATGATACGTCGGCACCAGTTATTTTTAGTTGCAGGTTAAGGATGAGGTCATTGAAAGCGGAGTTTCCAAAATAGCTGTCTCGTGTGTAGATGGTATTCTTGATTTCACCAATCTTTTGGTTGGCATAAGCGTTTACTTTATCCGTGAAATACTTGAAATGGTTGGTGAAATCTGTGTCTATCGGCTCGGCATCCACGTCATGTAGTCTGCCCTCGCATGCCGTAACTGCCCATTTGCCATCTTTGGGCAGAAGGGTTACGGTAGCCTCTGCCACGGTCATGGCATTGTTGGCTGGGTTTAGACATAGCACCTTTTTGCCTTCCGCATTGGTCAGGATATTGTTGTATCGTGTGTGGTCGTGTCCGAATAGTATAATATCAAATCCAGGAACCTCGCGCGCCACTATTAGCGAGGCATCCTCTTTGTAGACATCGGTAGTGATACCACCATTTTTACCCGAATGAAACAGGCCAATAATGACATCCGCCTTCTCGTTTTCTTGCAGTACCTTCATCCATTTCCTTGCCGTGGACACCATTTCGTCAAACCGAAGTCCACTCCATAGATGTTTGGGCAGCCAGTTTGGTATCGCTGGTGTCAACATGCCCAACACGGCTATTTTCACACCATCGCGTTCTATGCAGACGTATGGCTTCACATATGGTTTTCCTGTGGAGGTACTTACAATGTTGGCTCCCACAACAGGGCAGTTCAGTTCGGATATCCATTTATCGTACACCGCATGGCCAGTCTCTATGTCATGGTTACCCACGGTCTGAGCATCATATTTCATATAGTTCACCACCTCGGCCGCAATATTGTGGCTCAAGGTGTCTATATAGTTAGAATAATAGGTTAAAGGCTGTCCTTGCAATATGTCACCGTTGTCAAGCAAAATGACATTTTGGCCATATTGGGCTCTAAGACCTTTGACATAACTGCTCACTCGCGCCAATGAACCGGCCTTGGGCTGTCGTCTAATGAAGTCGTATGGGAAAAAAGCGCCATGCACATCAGAGGTCTCAACGATCTTTAATGTTACAGGTTTGGTACTGGCTTGTGTCATATTAATGGTAAACAAGCAGAGAGCTGTCATGCTCGCTGCGACTAACTTGCTGTTCATTGTAGTGTGATCATCGTCAACATGGGGTTGTGTTAATATCTCATCCTGATATTTTCAGGTTGATGTTTTCACATCCCAATACTTGTTTTTTAAAAGCTATATATTAAAAGGTGTAAAACGTGGATAGGTGTTCAAGAATGGAACGCGAAGTTTAACACCCACTTGTTTGTTCTTTTGTCATATTTCATCAAATGTCGTTCGTGTCATGTCGCCTGTCTCCAAGCCAAGTTTGAACCACTTCATGCGCTGGGCAGAGGTACCGTGGGTGAAGCTCTCGGGTTGCGAGTAGCCTCGCGCTTTTTCCTGAAGGTAATTGTCGCCAATAACCTCCGCGCACCTCAAAGCTTCTTCTATGTCGCCATCCTCAATACTGTTAAACCATTTGTTGTCATAGTGTGCCCACACACCAGCATAGTAGTCGGCAAGCAACTCCAATTTCACACTCACCTTGTTTGCGTCCACCGTGTTCATCATGCTCATTTGTTCGTGTGCTTGTCCAAGCGTACCTAATAGGTATTCCACATGGTGCCCCACCTCGTGGGCAATGACATAAGCATACGCAAAATCGCCATCAGCGCCAAGTTTAGATTTCATGTCCATCAAGAAACTTAAGTCGAGGTATAATTTTTGGTCAGCAGAGCAATAGAATGGGCCCACGGCAGCCGTTGCGCCCCCACAGGCACTGTTCACCGAGCCAGAAAACAACACGAGCGTAGGAACGGTGTATTTACGCCCCATTTTTTTGAATTGCTGGGTCCACACATCTTCTGTGCCAGCCAAAATCTGACGTGAGAATTTAGCCAACTTTTGTTCTTCTTCCGTAAATTCACGTTGGCCGTGGCCGTCATTTGATAGTGTTTCTTCACTAATAGAGCCAGATTGGAAGACGTTGTTCACCACATCGCCAAGGTTTCCACCTGACAAAAGGGTGAATAATGCTATAAAAATGACGCCGCCTATGCCGCCTATGCTGGCTTTGGCAGTGCCACTTATACCCCTACGATCTTCTACATTGTTACTTTCTCGTCTGCCTGATAGCCTCATGATGTTTCAATTATAAAATGCTCATTTTTAGATTTCTATGCAAAGTTAGGGTTTTTATTCGTAAAAGAGATTGCAATATGGATTTTTTTCTCATGTCATCATGATATGTTCGAATGGGCAGATATCACCCATGGCATAGCTTATTGTATGAAAATAATCACAAAAAGATGACTGTAAAAATACGCCCTTTTATGGCATAAAATCTTGGATTTGCACCCTGCGTGAGAAGAATGACGAGTCGTGCTTGCCCCTTGATTTTACAAATGGTATCTAATCAAGGTGCGAATAGAGCCTTATTGTGGCATAATGAGGCCTTATTCGGCGTGCGATTAAGCACTATTCGCGATGCGATGAGATATTAAAGGCATGCGGATTATCAAACATATTTTATGGCATTGGCTTTTTTATTTGTTAAATTTCTGATTATCAGCGTTTTATTAAAGAGCCTCATTTCTCGCAAATTTGCACGCAATCACTCCATGGTTTACAAATACGCCAATCCTGAGAGGGTTTTTGTTAGATATTTTCCGATTAATAAAAAGTCCACATTGTCAATACTTATGTGTAGACAAAGCGTCTTTTCACGCTCATTTTCCAAATATTGAAACATGCTGATACACTACGCAATCATGATGACAAATCAATGTGGACGGGTTCTAAAAAGATGGCAATCGTTATGGAGTTTACAAAGCCTTCACTACTAAAAAAGTATTGTCAGTGGTGTGTGTCCCTATTGGCATTCTCAACGTGGCGCCGCATAGGGTAGGGTGATGACGATACAATTTAAGCGTTTTAGGCTTGTCGCATAGTTCCTGCGGCATGAAGAAGGTTTTTGACAATTTCTCCACCTATGATTAATCCGGCGGCCGCCGGCACAAAGGCGTTGCTTGCCGGGACTGGTCTTGTGTTTGACATGTTGGCCGAGTCGAAAGCGTTGTTAAGAGAACCGGAACGTTCGCAGTGGGCCAACTGGCCAACTGGCTTAAACGGTTGTTCCTCGCTGAAAACCACTTTGAGATGAAAAATGCCTAACTTACGCATTTTCTTGCGCAGTATTTTAGCTATTGGGTCCATCTTGGTCTTGCTGATATCTGTGACGCAAAAACCTGTGGGGTCCAACTTGTTAGCAGCTCCCATTGCACAGATAAGGGGCGTTTGCAACTCGTGACAACGCCTGATTAGCTCCAATTTGGCCGAGACCGTGTCGATACAATCGGCTACATAATCGTATTGGGCAAGGTCCACGTCGTCCGCGTTTTGAGACGTGTAGAACATTTGACGCGCCCGAACTGTGCAGTCGGGGTTGATGTCGCGAACACGCTCGGCCATGACCTCCACTTTATATTTGCCAACCGTTGAATTGAGGGCGCACAGTTGGCGGTTGATATTGGTGACATCCACTCGGTCGTTGTCGAATATATCTATGGCGCCTACGCCACTACGGGCCAACACTTCTACCACATAGCTGCCCACACCACCAACGCCAAACACGGCGACATGGGCGTCAGCAAGCGTTCTCATGGCTGGCTCGCCTAATAAAAGTTGGGTACGCGAAAATTGGTTTTGCATTTCTTGCTGTTATTTTGGCCTGCAAAGGTAACAATTTCTACACACTTATGTATCTTGGAGCTTGTTAATCTTTTCTGTCTATATAATTTTAACAGGTCGACAATAATCTTTACCTTTGCAGTCTCCAAGAAAGGGTAGAGATGGAAAAAGAATTTGAAGACTATTGGAACTTGCACAGAGCAAGGCTCATCAGGCGCTGTCCGACGTCACTGAAAGATGAACGTCAAAATTCGAGCAAAATGAACACGGCGGGAGATTGGTTGCTGTTTATAGTGCCCGTGGTGGCAATGATACTGTTTATAAATCATGGCTTTATCAAAAACGAGATGATCAACCTCGTTGTCACACTGGTTATTGGCATCATCATCTATGTCTTGTCCGATATGCTTAAGCCGTATGTCACCGGGAAGCGTAATGTCGTTGACATTGACAAGGATATAAAACGGCATTTCTACCAAATATACAAAGAAAAGGGATTGAAAGCCCTTGACGATCAAAATACATAATAGCGTGTCCTCGCCTCGGCCGTCGGGGTTGACGGATAAATGGTCGGTCAAGACAGCGGTTAGCTGTTGCGGATAGACGTTAAACCCACATCAGGTCGCTCATAATGGTGTTGCTGATGTTTATGCCAGCCATTGATAGGTGCAAACTGTTATCTTCCAACACAAGCAGTCCTCTGGAAATGTAATCCTTGCCGGCTTCTAACAGGTAGTTTTTGTATCGAGGCGCCAGCGTGTCGAGGTTTATCCCCTCTCTTGTTCGTAAAGCCGTGGTAACAAGATCGTTATATTTTGTTTCTTCGTCTAATCGCTCTATTTCCATGGGCAAAATGCCTTTCTCTATCGAGTCGATATATCTACGTATGTCTGATACGTTCCAGCTACGCGTGCTTTGATCATAGGAATGGGCTGCCGCACCTATTCCTATATATGGTATGCCATGCCAATAGGCGGAGTTGTGCTTGCTTCTGAAACCAAGTTTGGCAAAATTGCTAATCTCGTAATGCTCATATCCTGCCGATGTGAGCGCGCTCACAAGTTTGTCATACATTGCCAAGCTCAAATTCTCGTCAATCTCTTTGACCTTGTTGGCTTGCCACAGCTTATAAAGAGGCGTGCCCTCCTCGTACATCAATCCATAGGCCGAGATGTGCTCTACGTCCAACTTGAGCGCGCGCCGGAGATCTTGCTCCCAGTCGGTCATGGTCTCGTCAGGGAACCCAAACATCAGGTCTATGCTGATATTGCTTATGCCCTGTTGCCGCAAATGTGTCACGGCTTGTTCCACTTCGGTCGCGGTGTGACGGCGGCAGAGAAAACGTAGGCGAACGTCTGAAAAAGATTGAGCACCCATGCTCACCCTGTTGACGGGTAAATGATTGAACGTCTGCTCATTAATGTCGTCAGGGTTGCACTCCACGGTTATCTCTGCGTTGGTGTCAACCGTATATGTGCGGAAAATGTGGTCAAACAGTTTGACAAAGTTCTTGTATGACAATTGACTGGGAGTGCCACCTCCAAAATAAATCGTTGATATATTGGGCCGTTCTGGCCTGATAGTCATTTCCTGGCAAATTGAATTTACATATTTGTCTTGTAAGCCAACATTGGTGGTGGAATAAAAACCACAGTAAATGCAGCGGCTTGCGCAAAAAGGTATATGAATGTAAAGTCCTGCCATAAATTAATCTTTTGTAATGTAAAAGTACTAATTTGTTTTAAAATAATTCACATTTCCCTTTATTTTTTTTGAAGTATATTCGATTTTTCTTATCTTTAACAACGATTTGGAGATTAACCCTCCCAACCTGAATGAAATGAACTTATTTTACTAACACTTTAAATCTTTTGATATGAGAGTATATCAGACTAACGAAATTAAAAACATCGCGTTGCTTGGCAGTGCGGGTAGCGGCAAGACCACACTTGCCGAGAGTATGCTATACGAAGCGGGTATCATTAAGCGTCGTGGTACGGTGGAGGGTAAAAACACCGTGAGTGATTACTTCCCCGTTGAGCTTGAATATGGATATTCTGTCTTCCCAACTGTATTCCACGTGGAGTGGAACAACAAAAAGCTAAATATCATAGACTGCCCAGGATCTGACGATTTTGTCGGTGGAGCCATTACCTCATTAAACGTGACTGACCAAGCCGTAATAGTGATTAATGGCCAACACGGTCCAGAAGTAGGCACACAAAACAATTTCAGATATGCCGAGAAGCTGAGAAAACCGGTAATCTTTCTCATCAACCAATTGGATTCAGAGAAGTGCGATTTTGACAATATCATCAATACAATGAAGGATATTTATGGTTCAAAATGTGTACAAATACAGTATCCTTTACAAACCGGTCCCAATTTTAACAGCCTTATTGATGTGCTGATCATGAAGAAACTGACATGGGGTCCCAATGGCGGTGAGCCCAAACGCGAGGACATCCCAGCTGAGGAGATGGACAAAGCAATGGAGCTTCACAAAGCACTTGTCGAGGCGGCGGCCGAGAATGATGAGGCATTGATGGAAAAATTCTTTGAAAATGACACGCTATCCGAGGACGAAATGCGTGAGGGAATACGTAAGGGATTGGTGGCGTGTGGCATATATCCCGTGTTCTGCGTGTCAGCCCTACGTGATATGGGCGTGCAAAGATTGATGGAATTTTTGGGCAATGTAGTGCCATTTGTAAGCGAAATGCCCAAGGTTCGCAACTCGCGAGGTGAGGAAGTGGAAACCAAAAGTGAAGGCCCGGGAAGCCTGTATTTCTTTAAAACCGGCATGGAGCCACACATTGGTGAGGTGTCCTATTTTAAGGTGATGAGTGGAACGGTAAAGGTTGGAGACGATCTTACCAATGCCAACCGAGGCTCCAAAGAGCGCATAGGGCAAATCTACGCATGTGCGGGGGCTAACCGTATAGCCGTGGACCAACTGAACGCAGGCGATATTGGTTGTACAGTGAAATTGAAAGATGTAAAGACAGGCAACACACTAAATAGTAAAGACGTTGATTTCCATTTTGACTTTATCAAATATCCCAACTCCAAATACAGTCGAGCTATCAAGACAGAAAATGCGCAAGACATGGAGAAGCTAATGACCGCACTGCTAAAGATGCATCAGGAAGACCCCACATGGGTAGTGGAGCAGAGCAAAGAGCTGCGGCAGACGATCGTGCATGGACAAGGAGAATTTCATCTTCGCACCTTGAAATGGCGATTGGAGAACAACGAAAAACTCTCTATTACCTTTAGCGAGCCGAAGATACCATATCGCGAAACCATTACCAAGAAGGCCAAAGCGGAATATCGACACAAAAAGCAGAGTGGAGGAGCAGGCCAGTTTGGCGAGGTGCATTTGATAGTGGAACCTTATGCTGAAGGTATGCCCGATCCTACCAACTATAGTTTTGGTGGACAAGAATATAAAATGAACATTAAGTCGAAAGAGGAGAAAGACCTTCCATGGGGAGGCAAGTTGGTGTTCATCAACTCTGTAGTCGGTGGAGCAATAGACCTTCGTTTCATGCCCGCCATACTTAAAGGCGTGATGGATTGCATGGAGCGCGGGCCATTGACCGGCAGCTACGCTCGCGATGTCAGGGTAGTGGTATTTGATGGTAAGATGCACCCCGTTGACTCTAATGAGCTCTCGTTCACGCTCGCTGCCCGCCATGCGTTCTCTGACGCATTCAAGGAAGCAGGACCAAAAATTCTTGAACCTATCTATGATCTTGAGGTATATGTGCCATCCGACTACATGGGCGACGTGATGAGCGACCTCCAAGGCCGAAGGGCTATTATCATGGGCATGGACGCTGAGGCTGGATATCAAAAGTTGTCAGCCAAGATACCTTTGAAAGAATTGGCCAACTACAGTGTAGCTCTAAGCTCGTTAACGGGGGGAAGAGCCAGTTTCAGCACCAAGTTTGCCAGTTACGAGCTTGTTCCTAACGACTTGCAGCAAAAATTAATAGCTGATCACGAGGCGGAAATGGCAGCAGAAGAAGATTAGCCATTAATTAAACGCCATTATCGTTTATCCCTCACATTATCTTTTATAGATTTGTGAGGGATATTTAATTGCATATAGTCAACTAATAATATAATATTTTGTTAATATTAATAAAATTACCAATAATAATTAACAACTAACTGTTAATCTTTTAAGCAAAACCTTATCTTTGTAAATATGAAGAAAAGTACGATATGGATTGTAGCCATTGTGATGGGGGTGGCCTTTGTCATACTATTAGGACTCCAACTCACATACATCCAAGAGATGGCTAATATGAAGAAGGAACAGTTTGACGAGAGCGTGAATCGTGCACTTTATCAGGCATCGCGCAACTTGGAACTGAACGAAACATTGCGCTATTTGGAAAAGGATGTCAATGAGACCGAGCGCCGCTCTACTAACAAGAAGGATGTGTCAGCAAGCCGTGATCAGACTCAATATGGAGAGGCTCTATCATCCCAGCAACCCTCCATGTCAGGAAAAAACAGTAAAGGCTATTCTTCGTTTGAACTGAAAATATTGGCTTCTAAACCGGGAAACATGCCCAAAGCCATGATTTTAAGGACAGACAAAAACTCAAACAATGCTGCCAGCAAGTCTCTGCAAGAAATTGTAAAAAACAGATACGTATATCAGAAAGCATTACTCGATGAGGTGGTCATCAATATGTTGTACTCAGCGTCTGACAAGCCTTTAAAAGAGCGAGTTAATTTTAAAATACTCGACCAAGACCTGAAAGCAGAATTGATGAACAATGGCATTAATATACCCTATCATTTCAAAGTATGCACACAAGATGGCCGAGAAGTGTATCGTTGCCCTGAATACTCAGACGAGGGAGATGAGTTTACTTACAACCAAGTGCTTTTCCGCAATGATCCCGCCTCAAGAATGGGAGTGGTCAAGGTGCATTTTCCCGACATCAACAGTTATATTTATTCCAATGTCAGGTTCATGATACCCAGCGTGGTATTCACGTTCATATTGCTGATCACATTTATATTCACCATCGTCGTGGTGTTCCGCCAAAAACGGTACAGTGAAATCAAAAACGATTTCATCAACAATATGACGCACGAACTTAAAACACCGATAGCCAGTATATCCTTGGCCGCACAAATGTTTAATGACGAGACCGTGACCAAAAACGAGAAAATGACCAAGCATTTGGTAAATGTCATTACCGAGGAGAGTAAGCGATTGCGGTTTTTGGTGGAGAAAGTGTTGCAAATGTCAATGTTCGACCGAAAGAAAGCGTCGTTCAAAAAGAAGCATCTTGACCTCAATGAGCTTATTGAGACAGCTGCCAACTCTTTCTCACTACGAGTTGAGCATACTGGTGGTAAAATATATTTAGATATTGGCGCGGTTTCATCCGGCATGTATGTAGACGAGGTTCACTTCCAAAACGTAATCTTCAACCTGATGGATAACGCGGTAAAATACAGAAAACCAGACAAACCACTGAATGTGTATCTCAAGACATGGAATGATGATCAATATTTATACTTCTCGGTCAAAGATACCGGGATGGGTATGAAAAAAGAGAGCTTAAAGAAAATTTTTGATAGATTTTATCGTGTTCACACAGGCAATGTTCACGATGTTAAAGGTTTTGGGCTGGGATTGGCCTATGTCAAGAAGGTAGTAGACTTGCACGACGGCGTGATAAAAGTTGAGAGCGAGTATGGTCGTGGCACCAAGTTTACGATTAAACTTCCAGTGATAAAAGATTGAAATATTATTAATTATATAAAACTATAAAGTTATGGACGAAAAAATTAAGATTTTACTTTGCGAGGATGATGAAAACTTAGGTACATTGTTGTGCGAGTATTTGATAGCCAAAGGTTATGACGCCGTGCTCTGTCCAGACGGCGAGGCCGGTTTCAGAGAGTTTACAAAAGACAAGTTTGACATGTGCGTACTCGATGTGATGATGCCCAAAAAAGATGGATTCTCTTTGGCACAAGACATACGGCAAATCAATTCTCAAGTGCCCATCATTTTCCTCACAGCACGGGTGCAAAAAGAAGACGTGCTCGAAGGCTTTGACAAAGGCGCAGACGACTATATCACAAAGCCGTTCTCCATGGAAGAATTGGTCAAGCGTGTGGAAGCCATCCTGCGTCGCGTTCGCGGCAAAAAGAACAAGGAAAGCACAAGATACAATATCGGACGATATACGTTTGACACGCAGAAACAGTTGCTAACAATCGGTGACAAGCAAACCAAACTCACGACAAAAGAGAACGAGTTGCTATCACTGCTGTGCTCGCATGCCAATGAAATACTAAAACGAAACGACGCGTTACGTACCATCTGGATAGATGACAACTACTTCAACGCTCGATCGATGGATGTGTATATCACCAAACTGCGCAAGCACTTGAAGGATGACGAGCAAGTGGAAATAATTAATATTCATGGTCAAGGCTATAAACTGATTATTCCAGACGAGGAATAATAACATCTATCACCATTGTTTTCGCATGCTTTACATATTTGGTAAAACATGTCGAAAACATTGGATAATACATCTCCCAAGTTTTGCATATTCGCAAGCAAGCCACGCTTCGCTCACGAATATGCAAAATTTAAGTTTTTTATACAATTGGCTATGCTACAGTTTTTTATGAATATTTTTTGCTCTATGCTATTTTGCATGAGTAAAAAAAGCATTCACCTTTATTGATATAGTAGACCAAATCCATAAAGTTGCTTACACTCGTATCATTAGCCACACGAGCCAACATAGCCTTTTTTTTCTTTATACATTCAGCCAATTTGTTAATGTAAGAAAAGCCAAACAAGAAGCATTACTACATATTATATACGCAAGGTAAACCAATTAGGAAATTAGTAAAAGATGGAAAGTAAAGCGCACAAAACCCATTGCATTGAGATGCACTTTGTGTTGGAACCTTACTTGTTATTTTATTTGCTTAGAAATTTGTTTTATGCTCTTCCTAATATGATTTTGCTATCTTATAAACGTGTTTTTTTATAAAATTCGATTAATTCTATAAATTTTACAAATATTTTTTTGATAATTCCAAAAAAACATTTAAGTTTGTACCGAAAACAAAAAACATAATGGATTTCAAACATAACAAAGCAGTCCGTTTCGTTCACAATGCCTTCTATTTTTATGTAGATGGTTTTAAGAATATGACATTAGGCAAAACCCTGTGGACGGTTATACTCATCAAGCTCTTTATTATGTTTGCCATTCTCAAAGTCTTTTTCTTCCCAAATTTTATAAAGGAAAATTCAGAAAAGGGGCACGAATCAGATTTTGTCTCTTCGCAAATCCTTAATCGCCGATAACATGATTTTAAAATCTATACTATAATCAATATGTTAAATCTTTTATTAGACATTACCAATGCGACCGTAGACTGGTCAAGAGCCCAGTTTGCGCTGACTGCGATTTACCACTGGCTGTTTGTCCCACTCACATTGGGATTGGCAGTTATTATGGGAATTGCCGAGACTTGTTATTATCGTACTCATAATGTTTTCTGGAAAGACGTGGCTCGTTTTTGGCAGAAACTTTTTGGCGTGAATTTCGCTATGGGTATCGCTACGGGTATCATTCTTGAGTTTGAGTTTGGTACCAACTGGAGCAATTACTCTTGGATGGTGGGCGACATATTTGGCGCCCCGCTGGCCATTGAGGGTATCGTGGCATTCTTTATGGAAGCAACCTTTGTGGCTGTGATGTTCTTTGGTTGGGACAAAGTGTCACGTGGGTTCCACTTGGCAGCCACATGGCTCACCGGATTAGGCGCCACTATTTCTGCTTGGTGGATTTTAGTGGCCAATTCATGGATGCAATATCCGGTTGGGCAAGAGTTTAACGCATCTACCATGCGTTTTGAAATGACCTCTTTTACAGATGTTGCTTTTTCGCCGTTTGCAATTGATAAATTCTGCCACACCGTCACCTCAGCGTGGATTGTGGGCGCTGTCTTTGCTGCTGGCGTGTGCTGCTGGTATCTATTAAAGAACCGCGAACACAAATTAGCAACCGAAAGCATGAAGATTGCTGGCATCGTAGGTATAGTAGCTTCGTTACTCGCCGTAGTGACAGGAGATAACTCCGGCTACATGGTTGCCAAGGTACAGCCAATGAAGTTGGCTGCAATGGAGGCACTATACAATGGTGGTGAGAGCCAAAGCTTGACGATTATATCAGGCGTGCATCCGTTCAAACAGCCAGATTATGTTAACGAGAAAGAGCCACCTTATCGCTTGGCCATCCCCAACGGATTGTCTTTGCTGGCTACACGCTCCATGAATGGCTACGTGCCTGGTATCAACGATTTGATAAACGGCTATACCAAGCCTGACGGGACAAGAGAGCCTTCTTATCAAGAAAAAATAGAAAGTGGCAAAAAGGCCATCGTAGCCTTGCAGGCTTATCGTAAGGCAACCGCAGGCATGAAGACCGGTGATCCGCTGACACAAGAAGCTAAATCACAACTTAGCGTATTGAAAGCTAACATCCATAACTTCGGATATGGTTACATCAAAGATGTTCATGATTTGGTTCCATCTATTCCTTTGACTTTCTACGCATTTCGCGTAATGGTTGGTATGGGAGTGATATTTATCTTGTTTTTTGCCGTCTTGTTGTTCCTTGTTTACAAAAAGGAGATCAAAAACTTCCGTTGGATACATTGGACAGGACTGATACTCATACCATTAGCGTATATTGCCAGTGAGGCTGGATGGATAGTGGCCGAGATGGGACGCCAGCCTTGGACCATCCAAGACATGCTTCCGATAGGTGTAGCCGTATCTAACGTTCCTGCAACCAGTGTTGCAATAACCTTCTTTATTTTCTTGATATTGTTCACTACAATGCTCATCGTAGAGATTTCCATCCTATGCAAGCAAATCAAGAAAGGTCCTGAATATAGCGAAATCGTTTATAAAAACTAATTAGCCATGTCATACGAATTCTTACAATCATATTGGTGGTTTGTTGTTTCACTGATGGCCGCCTTCTTAGTGTTCTTCCTTTTTGTGCAGGGAGCAAATTCCATGATATTCGAACTGGGTAAGAACCCCGAAGAACGTCGTTTGGTTATCAACTCCACTGGGCGCAAATGGGAGTTCACGTTCACCACATTGGTAACGTTTGGAGCCTCTTTCTTTGCCTCATTCCCTCTATTTTACAGCACCAGTTTTGGTGGTGCCTATTGGGTTTGGATGCTCATTTTGTTCTCTTTCGTGCTTCAAGCTGTAAGCTATGAGTTCCAGAATAAATTAGGCAACTTCCTTGGGCCAAAGACATTTCAGATTTGTCTTATCATTAATGGTATCGTTGGCCCACTGCTTATTGGAGGAGCCGTGGCGACATTCTTCAATGGAAGTAATTTTGTCATAGAGAAGTCCAACATGTTCTCATCTGTACAGCCGGTCATTAGTCATTGGGCTAACGCCAGTGGCGGACTTGATGTACTGCTCGACCTCTGGGCTGTACTGTTTGGAGTGGCAGTATTTTTCCTTGCGCGCATACTTGGTATTCTTTATATTAACAACAATATCAATGACGCTGCCATACGTGAACGCATTCCACGTACTTTGTTATACAACACGATAATTTTCCTCGTGACGTTTCTGACATTCTTCATTCGTACTTTGCTCAAAGACGGATATGCCGTTGATCCAGCCACAGGAACCATCTTCATGCAACCGTACAAGTACTTCAACAACCTCATTCTGATGTGGCCATTGGCTGTCATTCTGCTTGTGGGCGTAGTGCTGCTGTTGTTTGGAATAGGTAAGACCATTTTTGTAAAAAATTATATCAAGGGTATTTGGCCTGCCGCTATTGGCGTGATGATGGTTGTTCTCGTGCTGTTCCTCATAGTAGGTTGGAACGACACCGCGTTTTATCCATCAAATGTTGACATCCAATACTCGTTGACCATTCGCAATAGTTGTAGCAGTGAGACCACGCTAAGAGCCATGGCATACGTTTCATTACTTATACCGGTTATCGTGGCTTATGGCTCTTACGCATGGTGGTCTATTGACAAGAAAAAGATAGATCGCGACGAGATTAAAAAGTCTGAAGCGTATTAATGCACGAATAGCTATGTAAAAGATAAGGATATCACATATCCTAAACAAAAGAAATCGGGTCGATTAGACTCGATTTCTTTTTGTTACAAGGGTTTGACAAGGAGACGTAACCATGCCAAGATAATGTCTCACTAAATTCGTTGCACTTGTTTTACCCCCTTCACGGATTGCAATTTCTTTATCAAAACTTGCAATCTGTCAGTATCTTCAAGTTGAACCACAAGATTGCCAGAGAACAATCCGTCGTTTGAGTCAATATTGATAGAGCGCATCACCACTTTCTCATCTTTAGAGATAATGTTGGTAATGTTGGACACTATGCCTATGTCATCATTACCAATGATGCGCAATGTGATAGCATATTTTGAGGTGTTCTTGCCACTCCATCGCGCTTTCACGATGCGATAGCCAAATCGCCGACGCAGCTCTGGAGCGTTCGGGCAGTTCAAGCGGTGTATCTTCACTGTCCCGTTTACAGTCACAAAGCCAAAAATACGGTCTCCGTAAATGGGATTGCAGCATGGAGCTAATTGGTGATCAATGCCTTTCAAGTCTTTGTCGATGGTGAGAATGTCCTCGTTATCTTGCACCATTTCCTTGTTAGGACTTTCAAACTCAAAGTTATCAGCCGACCGTGCTTCATGGTCGCGCCCCATGTTTTGGACATGGTCGCGAACCTCAATGTATCCCTCTATCACCTCGTTAGGGTCAAGTTTCCCATCGGCGATCTGTTTGTAGAAATCAGAAACCTCTTTAAAACCGAGTTTCTTGACAAGTTGACCCATATAGGTTTCTTCTATCTCTACCTTCCGATTTTTAAACCTTCGCTCTAACAATTCTTTGGCATATAAACCGTCTTTGATAGTGGTCTCTTTAAGCGCAAGTCTTATTTTCGATTTAGCTTTGGAGGTTTTAACTATGTTTAGCCAGTCGCGTTTGGGCGATTGGTTATTGGCGGTGAGCACCTCGACAGTGTCGCCCGAACGCAGTTGTTCTCTGATGGGCACAGCTCGATCGTTGATTTTTCCACCCACGCATGTGTTGCCCACCTTAGAGTGTATGCGGTAAGCAAAGTCGAGCACCGTCGATCCAACTGGAAATTTGATAAGATCACCCTTAGGCGTGAACACATAAACCTCTTCTGGAGCCAATGACATTTTGAATTGATCCATCACTTGGAGGCTATCTCCAGCTTCCAAGGCCGTTCTGATATTGGCCAGCCATTCGTCCATTTGACCACCAGACTTGATGCCTTTGTATCGCCAGTGGGCGGCTAAGCCGTGCTCAGCAATGTCGTCCATGCGCTCGGTGCGTATCTGAACCTCCACCCATTTCTTATCAGGCCCTAACACTGTGATGTGCAAGCTCTCGTAACCGTTCGACTTGGGCACAGAGAGCCAGTCGCGTAGTCGTTTGGGGTTGGGCTGGTACATATCGGTCACGATGGAGTAGGCCTGCCAGCACTGCTGCTTCTCGTATTCTTCAGGAGAATCAATGATGATGCGGATAGCAAAAAGGTCGTATATGCCCTCGAAACCACACTTTTGCTTTTTCATCTTCTGCCAGATGGAATGAATGGATTTGGTACGCCCTTTCATGTGGAATTTCAAGCCAGCCTCCTTGAGCTTTTGCTCTATCGGCCCAATAAATTGGTCGATGTACGCATCGCGTGATTGCTTGGTAGCGTTGAGCTTTTCCTTGATCATGTAGTAAGCATCGTGTTCCATATATTTCAACGAGAGGTCTTCCAACTCACTCTTCAGCGTGTAAAGCCCCAACTTATGAGCCAACGGCGCATATAGGTAATTGGCCTCCTCAGACACACGTTGCTTAGCCTCGACATTCTCTGTATCCCTTATTTGTCGCATGACGTTCACCCTGTCGGCAATCATGATGAGAATAACGCGCATGTCCTCGGCGAAACTCAGCAACAAGTTGCGAAAGTTCTCACTCTCGATGACAGGATTTTTTTCGTATAGTTTTTGTATTTTCGACAGTCCGTGTATAATGTGGGCCACACTGCCTCCAAATTTTGAGCTAATCAAATCTGTTTTTTTACTATCGTCGGGCACACTGCCATGGAGCAACGTGGCAAGTACGCCGTCGCGCCCCATGCACATGTCATCCACGGCAATTTGCGCAGTTTGGAGAGAGGTGAGCACAGGATTTAGTCCGAAAACGTCACGTTTGAGCATACCATTCTCGATACCATGGCGTATAAACTCTTCGACCATGACCTCATCATCGGTTGTCATTGCATGTCCGACAGTATCAAGCAGATGATAGCGTATGGTCTTGGCCTCCTGGATTTCTTTGGGTGTGAATGTCAGCTTATCTTCCATAATATAGATGGTTGCTTAAATATTGGATTACTCTTCCAAACATTTATCCAATGCAGATTCTATAGCCTTTCTGTCCATGTCATGGCCAATGAACACGATTTTCTGCATCCTATCGCCATATTTTTCATCCCAATCCTTTTGCATATCGGGATTTTGCTCCATGAATTTGGAAAGTTCCTCTTGGGGCATGGTGGCATACCATTGCCCAGCATTGGTTATATTGAACTGGCGACCAGCTTGCTCGAACAGGTAGCACGTGGCTTTCTCGTCACCGAAATAGCACATGCCTTTCGCCCTGATCACGCTTCGAGGCCATTGTGCTGACACAAACTCATCAAAGCGACTGAGATTCATAGGCTTACGCCTATAATACACAAAAGTGCCTATACCATATTCCAGCGCCTCACCAGACTCTTCATTTTTAAGCTCATGATGATGGTGATGCCCATCTTGGTGATGCTCGTCGTGCTCGTGTGAAGACTCCTCATTGTGCTCATGGTCGTGACCTTCGATGGCTTCTATCCATCGTGCCGACGTAGCCACTTTCTCAAAGTCGAACGAATGGGTGTTTAGCAGTTTGTCAAGCTCTACGTTACCGTAGTCGCATTCCATTATTTTTGCCTTGGGTTGTATTTCTTGAATGATGGCTTTCAGATGAGCCAAATCTTTCTTACTTATGTCAGAAGCCTTATTCAACAATATGATGTTGCAAAATTCTATTTGTTGTATCACAAGGCTTGCCAAATTTTCCTCCTCGTGACTGGCTTTTTTTAGCTCGTCGCCCAACCCAAACTCGTCTCTCATGCGAAGGGCGTCTACCACTGTGACGATAGCGTCTAACTTTGCCAGGCCATTTCGCAGTGTATCGGGCGAAACCATTTGGGGATATGCGCTGATGGTCTGGGCTATGGGAGCTGGCTCGCATATACCACTGGCCTCAATGACAATATAGTCAAATCGCTTCATGTTGATAATGTCGTTGATCTGTTTAACCAAGTCCATCTTGAGCGTACAGCAGATGCAACCATTCTGTAAAGCTACCAGACTGTCATCTTTTTGCCCTACAATGCCACCTTGCTCTATTAGCCTGGCGTCGATATTCACCTCACCAATATCATTGACAATGACTGCGAATTTCACACCTTTTTCGTTTGCTAAAATTCTGTTTAACAACGTAGTCTTGCCACTTCCTAAATAACCTGTAAGTAGCAGCGTGGGTATTTCTTGTGTGTTCATAATTATAGTTGTTGCCTTGTTTTAAGCGAATGCTTAAAATCATTTGTATTGTTTAATTTCTGTTTATCTTGTATTTCAACTCATGTTTCCTCTTTGTCATCCTGCCTTCTTGTGTCAATTAATTCATGCGATAATATCACTTCTTAAATCCAACATGTGTAATGTGGAAAATTATAGAAAAAATGCTATATCGATAAACTACCAGCATCAACGAAATAGCTCTATCTTATTTATAATGCAAAGTTACAAATTAAATGACAAAACCAAATGGGCATAACCTTTTTTATATTTAGCAAGTTTTCAAAATAAAACGTATATCCTATTTTTCAGCTTTACAATATATGCTATCATATTTTATATGTGATACACAATCTATCAAAATGGGAATAAAAGCGGAAGCACAAACGTCATTACTATGCCTATGATAACCTGCAATGGCAGTCCCACTTTGATGTAGTCCATAAACTCATATTGCCCCGCTCGCATCACAAGTGCGTTGGGAGGTGTGGAGAAAGGCGAAGCAAAACACATGCTGGCACCAAGCGTGACAGCAAAAAAAAATGCGTAAGGGCTAACGCCAACCTGTGTGGCGGCTGTCATGGCAATGGGTGCCATAAGTACAGCCGTGGCTGTATTACTTATAAACATGGTGAGCAGTGACGTGGCAAAATACATGCCTGCAAGTAATACCGTGGGGCCCATCGAGCCAAGCGATTCTACCAAAGACCTGGAAATGATGGCCGAGACACCAGTCTTCTCCAGTGCGATAGACATGGGCATCATGGCGGCGATAAGCACAATACTTTCCCAATTGATGGTTTTATAGGCTGCTTCCACATTGCGAAAACAGCCGGTAAGCACCATAAGTAACCCCGCTAAGATAATAGCGGTAACAGGTTGTATGGGTATAAAGTCGAACACCATCATGCAAACCATGATTATCAAGATAATAGTAGCTATCGGTGCTTTATAGTTCAGCGTGACAGAGCCAGCTTGCTCGTATGGTCTCCCGAGCACCACCCAGTCGTTTTTTGCATTGTCAAGCTTATCTATGTTGGCCCAAGAACCTTGCACCAACAGCACGTCGCCAGCATAGAGTTTGCGTTCCGCAAGATTAGTGAGAATGTAATCACCGTCATGCCTTATACCCAAGACATTAATGTTATATTGTTCGCGTAAAGCCGAGTCTTTAAGTAAGGAGTCACTAATTTGTGAGTTGGGCATAAGAACTATTTCGGCTATTCCAATGTCATAGAAGTCTATGCTGGCTTTATCAAGCGTTTCAAGTTTGTTTTTTTTAGCGTAATCGCTCAGTTTGGCATCGTCGCCAGTTATATAAAGGATATCTCCTGTTTGTAAAACAGTAGTGGCATTGGCAACGTTCTGCTTGACATTGCGAATAATTCCTCCCGTGTTCGAATGTTCATTACGTATTTCAAGAATTGAGAATCCCAAGCGGTTTTGCAAGTCCAACTCAGCTACGGTCTTACCCTCAAGTGGTGAATTGGCAGAGATACGATAGGTCTGCAAGTGACTTTGCAAATTGTATTCATTGACTAATTGATCTAAGCTTTTGCTATTGGATTTCTTATTACCATCTTCTTTTTTCTTTTTCACTAAGAAAATCTTACTTAATGGCAACAATACCAAAATACCAATAGCAATACAAATGACCCCAACTGGTGAGAAAGAAAAAAACGATAATGGCTTATAACCAGCCTCGATAATTGCCTCCTGTATCACAAGGTTAGGCGGAGTACCAATGAGGGTTAGCATGCCTCCCAAACTACTGGCAAAAGCTAATGGCATGAGCAGTCTACTTGGGCTGGTACCAGACTGTGCTGCCATACTAACAATGATAGGCATCATAAGGGCTACGGTGCCTGTATTACTCACAAAAGCACCGATAAACGAGGTGGTGAGCATCACTAAGAGAAACAATTTGAGGTCGTTTCCTTTGGATAATTGCAAAATATTATGACTTGCCACTTTTGCTAAACCTGTTTGTAAAATGGCACCTCCAACAACAAATAGACCAATCATCATAATGACGACAGGGGAAGAAAATCCAGACAAGGCCTCCGTGGGGGTTAATATTCCACATAGCATTAGCGTGACAAGCGCACATAACGCCACTATATCCGAACGTATGCGACCTATAACAAACATGCATACTGTAATGGAAAGGACTATCAGTGTGATAAGCATAAAAAAAGAATATATTGATCTAAGGAAGTGCCGAAAAGGACGTATTCCTATTATTATATATGCAAATTTACTGAAAATAAGTGGTAATTTTTCAAAAAGTTCAGTATTTAAATATAATTATAAAATAGGAAGACAAACTATATGCTTAATTGTTACAACCTTAATTTAGGTAGCTTTACTATCATCTCTCAAGCCGTATAACTATCGTCGGTTGTATAATACAACAAAAAAGAGTGGGGCATTGGCAGAGATTGAAACTTAACATGCACAGGATTGGCGTGTCATTCGTGGTGATAGGGCTCTCCATTAATGATAGTACAAGCGCGATACAATTGCTCTGTAAAAACCAATCGAACCATCTGGTGACTGAAGGTCATACGTGACAAAGATATTTTTTCATTGGCTCTCTGATACACTTCTTGATCAAATCCATAGGGACCACCAATAGCAAAAACCAGTCGTCGAACAGTGTTTTTTTTGTTTTGAAGCCATGATGCAAAATTCAAACTACGAAATTCCGTGCCATGCTCGTCTAAAAGCACTAACGTGTCTGAAGGTTGCAAACGCTTTAATAACAAAGAACCTTCCTTTTGTTTTTGTTGGTTCTCACTGATATTCTTAGTGTTTTTAAGTTCAGGTATAACCTCTACCTCTAATGGCATATAATGATTTATTCGTTTAATATAATCTGTTATGCCATTATCAAAATCTCTATTTTGAGTTTTTCCGATCAATATCAGCAGCGTTTTCATAGATGACTGTTGAGTTGTAATGATTTAATTGGCCCTTTACTTTATCCTGACATACAGTCGAATACTCTTCTTTTCGTTTGGGGTTCATGGGGAACCAACCTTTTTCCACACGTTTTTTTTGGGAGAACAATTCACCTATTGACCACAGCATGCTGGCTCCAACCACTCCCACGATAGACGAAAATATAGCATTTTCAATAAGTAGAGAGCATACAATACAAATAATGCCACCAATGAGAAACAACCACCAAGGCCGAATGCCAAAATAATACTCGGTCTTAATTACTATCGGATGGAAAAAACCGATTATTAAAAAAGTGGAGATTGCTATAATTAAACCAGTGAAAAACATCGCTATATCATTAAATTTTAAATATCAATCACAATGCTGTGAAAACCATGCAAAATTAATAAAAAATACCTATATTATGTAACTTTTTCAGGAAATAGTTGCTATCTTTGCGTAAAACAATCATTAAATAATTAAACAAACATCTATTATGGGAAATAATTCTGAACTGATAGCTCAATGCGAGAAAAAGGCTAAGGAATGGTTGTCACCGTCATTCGATGAGAAGACTCGCGCGCAAGTGCAAGCCATGCTGGATAACGAGGATAAAACAGACCTCATCGAGAGTTTCTACAAAGATTTGGAATTTGGTACAGGAGGTTTACGTGGCATCATGGGCGCTGGCACCAATCGGATGAACATCTATGTTGTGGGCATGGCTACACAGGGGTTTGCCAACTATTTGAATAAAAAATTTAAAGATAAAAAACAAATTTCCGTTGTGGTTTGCCACGACTGTCGCAACAACAGCAGACTCTTTGCTGAAACCGTGGCCAACATTTTCTCAGCCAATGGCATCAAGGCATTTCTTTTTGATGAAATGCGACCCACACCCGAGTGCTCGTATGCCATTCGCCATTTGGGCGCACAAGGCGGCGTTAACATCACAGCAAGCCACAACCCCCGCGAATACAACGGCTACAAAGCATATTGGGACGATGGCGCGCAAGTGCTCAAGCCGCACGACATAGGCATCATAGACGAGGTTAATAAAGTTGCCATTGAAGACGTAAAATTTGAAGGCAACAAAGCGCTTATCCAAATCATCGGCGAGGAAATAGACGAAGCATATCTTCGCGACGTTCGCTCCATCTCGATAGATCCAGAGGTGATTAAACGCCAACATAATTTGAAAATCGTCTACACTCCCCTTCACGGCGCAGGGCGAGTGATGATACCTCGGTCATTAGCTTATTGGGGATTTGACAACGTCCACTGTGTGCCAGAGCAAATGATCAAAGACGGCAACTTCTCCACCGTAGACCGTCCTAACCCAGAGATAGCAGAGGCGTTAACATTGGGATTAAGAGATGCCAAAGCTCTCGATGCAGATATCTTGATGGCCAGCGACCCTGACGCGGACCGCGTGGGTATGGCATGCAAAAACCACAAAGACGAATGGGTGCTCATCAATGGCAACCAAACATGCTTGCTATTCCTTTGGTATATCATAACCAATCGCAAAGCGAAAGGTTTGCTTAAGCCAACCGACTACATAGTCAAGACCATCGTCACGACAGAGGTTATAAAAAAGATAGCCGACGCTAACAATATAGAGATGCGAGATTGCTACACCGGTTTTAAATGGATAGCCAATGAAATTCGTCTTTCTGAGGGAAAACAGCAATATATCGGCGGTGGAGAGGAGAGTTATGGATTTATGGCAGAAGATTTTGTGCGTGACAAAGATGCCGTATCAGCCTGTTCTTTATTAGCCGAAGTTTGCGCTTTTGCCAAAAATCAGGGTAAAACCTTATATGATATTTTGATGGATATATACGTGGAATATGGTTTTTCCAAAGAACATACCATCAACGTGGAACGCCCGGGCAAGAGTGGGGCTGAAGAAATTCAGCAGATGATGGCCAACTTCCGCGAAAATCCGCCTCAAAAATTGGGAGACTCTAAAGTGACGCTGTGGAAGGATTATAAACCGCTGACTGCTATAGACGCTAACGGAAATGTATCTAAACTTGATATGCCAGAGCCAAGTAATGTGTTGCAATGGTTCTGCGAAGATGGTACCAAGGTGAGCGTTCGCCCATCAGGTACTGAACCAAAAATCAAATTCTACATAGAAGTTAAGGCAGATATGAGCAACGCTGAGCAATATGAAGAGCTTGACAGGAAGGGCGCGGAACAAATAGAGCGGATCAAAAAAAGTTTAGGAGTATAATTCTCTCGCATTTAGCCCTCGTAAGTTCTATTAAGAAACGCAACTTTTGGAGATAATCCCAAGGAGCGAGAAGATATATTTTTCAGAGGAAAGAGTGGGGGATTCCCCCCTCTCTCCGATGGATAGTTTTAACATCTTTGTAGCTCTTTAAATACAAAAGATGGGAACAACTTCACCAATAAACAAAGGTGCGAAATTTCTGTAATCTGCTATCAAGGTTTCAAGCAAAAGAGATAGTTGATACCATAAACAAAGACTAATCCGCCGCCAGTTGGAAGACTTAGGCATAATAGCAGTGAACATGGTTCATACAGTTACTCTCATGCAAAGATGTTGGCGGATGATGCTCGCAAAAGCATCTGTGCAAGAACAATACCTTTACGAGAGAGGTCAAGAACCGTATCAACCGTTAGCATTTTGGAGTTTAATCCTCCAGCAAAATAAATATGACAAATATTTGGATAATATTTCTAAATATAGTACCTTTGCACCGCAATAACTTGGAGCCACGCAAGTGGTAAATATTCTGCTATAAGTCAGAAATAGAATCGCAAGCTCACTTTGAGTTAAGGTTTTAAATGATGACTATCAGGGTTCCGTAGCTCAGTTGGATTAGAGCAACAGCCTTCTAAGCTGTGGGTCTTGGG
>ERZ1673752.152-NODE-152-length-125749-cov-47.735302_pt1 | contig 125749 bp, 96 predicted proteins | sample MGYA00580195_ERZ1673752 | MGnify/ENA primary metagenome ERZ1673752 (study PRJEB41218, sample SAMN15661744) | gut metagenome | host: Homo sapiens | place: Canada: London | collected 2015-08-20/2019-03-30 | study: EMG produced TPA metagenomics assembly of... | reverse complement strand
TGTGTATATATCGAATGGCATGACACTTTTCAGCCTGCAAAATGAGCTATAGGTCGAAATTCTTGCTAATTGCCTGACCGATGATGAGCGCAAACGAACGACCGAACTTGTTCGACCATTTACGTAAAAAAACGTGAATTAAACGTAAATTAAACGTAAATTAAAGCGAGACAACAAAGTATTTACGTCAAATTTACGGATGATTTACGGGCATTTACGTTAAAGAATCTCACCGTTTCATCGAGACGTGCAACTGCAGCAGCGCGGGCAGCAGGATGAACAGCGAGAAGAGGATGCCGAGACCGACATGAAGCGCGTTTCCGCCGTACAAGTCGGAGAGTGTCACATCGCCACTGGCAGACATGACGCCTCCAAGGATGAACACGGCGAGGTTGTTGGTGCCGTGGATGACGATGCCGGGAACGACGCTGCCGGTGCGCACGAACACCCAGCCCAACAGCAGTCCAAGAAGGAACGCATGGGGCATCTGCGCCGGGTTGACATGCGCCAGTGCGAAAATCGCGGCAGATATGACCACTGCGAGCGCCTTACGGTCGCGCCAGCCGAGCAGCGAGCGTATCACCGCGCCACGGAACACCACCTCCTCGCATACCGGCACGCACACCACAACGGCGAGATAGCCAAGGGGAGAGCCGAACAAACTTTCATCAGCCTGCGAAATATTGGGGAGGAACGTCAGGTGCTCGTCAAGCCACATCGACGGAATGATGGTCCCGAGTGATGCCGCCACGCACCAGAACGCCACCCTAACCGGGCGGCTGCGCACATAGTTGCGGCTCACGGGACAGTAGCCGCGCCACACGAAAATGCAGAAGGTGGCAATGTCGGCAACGGCCACCGCAACGAGGCCAACCTCCGTAGGAATGTTGCCGCCAACGGCATATTTATATATTTTGTTCGCCGCCAAAGACACGGTCCATGACACGAGCAGGAACAGCAGCAGGTAATACACAGCTTTTTTCATTGTCGCTTGTTTCTTTTCATTTCACTTTAATTCATATATCCACGGCAGGACGGTCAGCCATTCTGCCGCAGGCACTCCGCCGCCGCCGCCGCGTCCCTGCGCAGTTGCCCGGCAAGCGCCTCCTTCGACGCGAAACGCCTCTCGGCGCGTATCTTCCTTACGAATGTCACGCTGATGCGGCGGCCGTAGATGTCGCCGCTGAAACCGAGTATATGCACCTCGAGCGACTGTTCCGTGCCGCCGAAGGTGGGGCGCGTGCCGATGTTCATCATCGCAGGCCTTGTCTCCGCCGAGCCTTCCGTCCTCACTCTCACGGCATACACCCCAGACGCCGGTATTATCTTCAGCATGTTCTCCGGCTCGATGTTAGCCGTAGGGAAACCGAGCTCGCGCCCGACGTGATGGCCTCCGACCACCGTCCCCGACAGGAAATAAGGATAGCCGAGGCACTGACGAGCCATCTCCACCTCGCCATCGCGCAGGAATGACCGGACGACAGACGAGCTGACATCCACGCCATGCAGGCGGAAAGGCTGCGACGGCAGCACTTCGATGCCCATACCGCGCCCGTGGCGCACATAGTCGTCGAAGCCCTCGCTGCGGTTATGCCCGAAGCGGTTGTCATAGCCGATGACGAGAACCCTCACGCCGAGCCGCTCCTTCAGTATCTGTTCCATGAAGTCGCGCGCCGTGAGTTGCGCCATGCCCTCGCTGAACGGCAGCACGGCGCAGCGGTCTATGCCGGTCTTCGACAGCAGCCACATCTTCTCGTCGTTTGTTGACAGCAGCCGTGGAATGTAGTCGCTGCCCAACACCTGGCGCGGGTGGCGGTCGAAAGTGATCACCATCGACGACAGCGACCGCCGGCGTGCCTCGCCCACCACGCCGTCTATGAGAAACCTGTGGCCACGGTGCACCCCGTCGAAAAAGCCTATCGTTGCCACGCAGGGGATGTCGCACTGGCAGTCACCGGAAAGCATTATCTTCTCCATATCAAAACCTTTTTCAGCATAAAAAACGCAGCTCCTCCATCCATCGCCGTCCCTCCGGGTCGTGGAACGTCCGCAGCCCCACACTCTCCGCCGCAGCGCAGTTGGCTGCCGAGTCATCGATGAACAGCGTGTCGCCGGCATCCAAGCCCGCGTCGCCGAGCATACGGAGGAAGATGCCACGGTCTGGCTTCACCATCCCCATCTCGTATGACAGGAAGATGCGGTCGAAGAAATCGTCAACGCCAAGCCGCCCGAGGTGGAAGAACTCATCGACAGACCGCCGCCAGTGAATAACGTTGGTGTTGCTCAGCAGGAAGACGCGGTATCTCTCTCTCAGCATGACAATCCTAAGCAGTTTCTCCTGCGGTATCCCGGTGAGCAGCTCGCCCCACGCCCACTCTATCTCCGCGTCGCCGGCACTGCACGCAGGCGATTTCCTGCGCACCTCGTCGCAGAACTGCGGCACGGTGATGCGCCCCACCTCCAGCTCGTGGAACAGGTCCTCCTGCCGGCACTCGTCAACATACCCCGATATCTCGTGCGCGCCGATGCTGTCCAAGGCGGCCACGCAGCGGTCCTTGTCGAGACCCACCAGCACGGCGCCGAAGTCGAACACGATGTTTTTTATATTCTTATATTCCTTGCACATCCTTCTTCCCGGTTCCCTTAATAATGCGTTTCCACAGACGGTACAGCTCTCCCGCCCACAGCACTCCCGAGGTGGCAGAAATCACCAAGGCCCATTCCTGCCAGCTCATGCCGTCGGTGCGGAACATGTCTCCGCCGAACTCCACGATGACCCACTGCCCGATGACTACGCACAGCAGGACGACAATCAGCCCACGGTCGCGGTGAAGGTAGCGGAACGCACTGTGGCTGCTGCCGAGCGCCTTGGCGTTGAACAGGTTCCACACCTGCAGCATGACGAACGTGGTGAAGAACAGTGTCAGCTCGTGCCGCTGCACGCCTGTCTCCACGTCATCATACGGGAAGTGCCAGAGCATGGCAAAGAGCAACGCGAAGAAAGCAAGCCCGCAGAACACTATGCCTTTCACTATGGGGCGCGTGAGGATGAACTCGTCATGGCGGCGCGGCTTGTCTGCCATCACCTCGCGCGACGGCGGCAGCGAGGCGAGAGCCATTGCCGCGAAGGTGTCCATGATGAGGTTCACCCACAGTATCTGCGTCACCGTGAGCGGCAGCTCCGTGCCGATGACCGACCCGGCAAGCACGAGCAGCAACGCCGTGACGTTGACCACCAGCTGGAAGAAGAGGAAGCGCTGTATGTTCCTGTAGAGCGACCGCCCCCACATCACGGCGTGCGTTATGCTGCGGAACGAGTCGTCGAGCAGCGTCATGTCGCTGGCCTGCTTCGCCACGCCCGTGCCGGAGCCGAGCGAGAGGCCCACGTGGGCATAGTGCAGCGCCGGCGCGTCGTTGGTGCCGTCGCCCGTCACCGCCACCACGTTGCCGTGCTCCTGCAGCATCTGCACGAGCCGTTGCTTGTCCTGCGGCCGCGCGCGGCTTATCACCTTCAGCCTTTCCACACGTTGCCTTGCCTCGTCGTCGGTGAGCGCGGCGAACTCCGCGCCGGTGATGTGGAAGCCGTCCGACGGCTCGATGCCTATCTGCCGTGCTATCTCTATCGCCGTGCCGGAAACGTCGCCCGTGACTATCTTCACGTCGATGCCGGCCTTGCGGCACTGCGCCACGGCAGCCGGCACGTCACCGCGCACCGGGTCCTCGAGCGCCGCTATCGCCTGAAGGCGCAGGCCGTGCAGCTCCCCCTCTATGCCGTCGCCGTCAACTGGCTTTGCCGCCATTGCCAGCGTACGCATCGCCCTGCCCTGACTCTCGCGCAGGAACGCCTCGGCGCGGCTGCGTCCGGCCTCGTCCGTGTCGCACATCCGCATCACTATCTCCGGCGCGCCCTTCACCAGCAGCCACTTCCTGCCGTTTCTCTCCACCACCGTTGCCATCATCTTGCGCACGGTCGAGAACGGCAGCCTGTCGGTGACGGCAGCCTCGCGCCTCACCTTCTCGCAGTCTGTCCCCTTGCCGGCAATCCACTCAATCAGGGCAATCTCCGTGGGGTTGCCCACCCCCGCGTGGGCTGTCGTGTTGAGCGCGATGGCCACGGCAAGCGGCATGTCCTCCATGTCGCCGCCGCACATCAGCATGTCACTGACGCTCATGCGGTTCTGCGTCAGCGTGCCGGTCTTGTCGGTGCATATCACGTTAACAGCACCCATCGTCTCGCAGGCGTGGAGTTTCCTCACGAGGTTGTTGCTCTTCAGCATACGCCTCATGTTGAGCGCCAGTGCCAGCGTCACCGCCATCGGCAGCCCTTCCGGCACCGCCATGACGATGAGCGTCACCGCCATCATGAAATATTTCAGCACCGTCTCCGCCATCCCGATATAGTTGTCGGAGTGCCAGAGTGCGGTGTCCGTTATTATGTTGTGGCCAAGGAAAACGACGAACGCCGTGACGGCAATGGTGATGCCCACCTTGCTTATCAGTTTGGCAAGACGGCCCAACTGGTGGTCCAGCGGTGTCTTCACTCCCGTCTCCTCGCTGCTGCTGCGCGCCACGTTGCCAATCTCGGTGTGGTCTCCCACGGCGGTGACGACAAACTCACCGCTGCCGTTCATCACCATCGTCGAGCGCAGCACCATGTCCTGCGGATATGCCCCGTCGCCCTTGCCGTACCTCTCGGTGTCGGCATGTTTTGTGGTCAACTGTTCGCCGGTGAGCGACGACTCGTCGATCTGCAGGTCGGACGACATGACGAGCGTGCCGTCGGCGGGAACCTCGTCGCCCGTCTCCACGAGCACCACGTCGCCCACCACCACGTCGCACCGCGCGATGCTCACCACCACTCCGCCGCGCCGCACCTTGACCGGCTGCTCCTCGCCGAGCGACATCAGTTCGCTGAACTTCCTCGCGGCGTCGCGCTCAAAGTAGAACCCTATAGTGGTGGCAAGGAATATCGCTACGAAAATGCCCACCGTCTCCATGAACTTGCCATCGACGATCGACAGAGCCAGTGATACCGTTGCCGCCACGAGCAAGATTTTTATTATCGGGTCGTTGTACTTCCCGGCATAGAGCCGCCAGAGCGATGTCTTCCGTGGCGGGGTCAGGACGTTGTCGCCATGAAGCGTCCTGCTCTCCACAATCTCGCTTTCGCGAAGTCCCTCACGCCTGAACGGCATTTTACTTGTCTCTATCCCCATAAATAAAACTCACAATACAAATTGGAATGCAAAAATACGCAATAAGTTTGAAAAACGTTGCATGTAAGGACAATAATAATAAAAATCACTGCCGGATTAAGCCGTGAGGCGGCAAACCGGAAGGTGTTGTGACAACATTTCGTGGCAGGGGCGACGAGGTGCGGTTCACCCCCCCTGGGGTTCAACTGGCAACGCGTTTCGTACTGAACGGGAAAGCAAACACGGCGTAATTGGTGATCAAACACGGCGTAATTGGTGACCAAACACGCCGAATTTGCCGAGTAAACACGCCGAATTTACCTCGCCGTCCCTGCCTGACCGCAGTCCGCTTCACCATAAACAAGGAATAACCCATACGTTATATGAATATGACATACTGTAAATGCCATATTTATATAAGGGGCAGGCACAAGTGGAAAAAACAATCAATCACATACATTAATGGGGGGGGGATTTCGTGCAGCGGCAAAATACGGTCTGCGATTTCTCCTCTTCTGACAGTTGGGTTGTCCTGACACCCATTGAGCAGAGCATAAAGCGAAAGATTGAAGCGGCGGTAACGCCGTTGAAAGATTGGGACATAAAAATCTACCGGGGGTTCTTACCGGTTGCAATGATGCTTTCATGATAAACACCGCCAAGCGTGATGAGACACTTGCCAATTGCCTGACCGATGACGAGCGCAAACGAACGGATGAACTTATTCGTCCCGTAAAATACATACGGAAAGAATATTAAATCAGGGTGTTTTACATGAATATTTATCATGTACGCAATATTATCCCGTAAATATTTTACGGTGTGACAAATAATTTGTAATTTTGCCGTACATAATTATTAAATAGTCAATATTGCCATGCTAACAAAATTTGCCGTTAAGAATTATCGTGGATTTGCAGACAACATAGAGTGGAATTTGTCGCATCCATGCAGCTATTCTTTCAACATGGATGCCATTAAGAATGGCATCGTGAAGAATGGCATCATATATGGTCCCAATGGGTCTGGGAAAAGTAACTTGGGATTGGCCATTTTCGATATTGCCAATCACTTGTCGCACAAATGGAAGAAACTGGATTATTACTTAAATTATGTTTCGGCACATGGCTACAACAAGTCAGTAGATTTTGAATATATTTTCAAATTCGGCGAAGACATAATATCATACAACTACTCAAAGATTGCAAAGGATCTCAAAGGGATTATTCTAAAGGAGCAACTTTTTCTGAATGAAAAGGAGTTACTCTACAAGGACACAAACAACTTACGTCTGAACAAAGAGTTCGCCCTGACGAATGCCGCGATAGACAATTTGAAAAACAGCGCAAATAATATCTCTATTGTAAATTATCTGTTAAGTGCTATACCTTTTCCAGAAGGACATGCCTTGCTGAAGCTAAGAGACTTTGTTGAGAACATGTTGTTTTTCAGAAGCCTTGACAACCGTGAGTTCATTGGGCTTAAAGAGGGCGGCAGCAACATAGAGGAATACATCATCAACAACAACCTTACAGAAGATTTCTCGGAGTTTCTGAAAGAGGTTAGCGGTCAGCAATTTGTATTTGCCAATCCCGTTCAAGGCGAGAATATGCTTTATGTTGTCATTGATGGCATCCGCATTCCATTTGCATTATTTGCATCTACTGGCACAATGAATTTGGAATTGCAATACTATTGGCTGAAAGAGATGGTGAATGCTTCATTTATCTTCATTGATGAATTTGATGCCTTTTACCATCATGAGCTTTCATACGCCCTTTGCCGTCGATTGTTCAAGAGCGACAATCAGTTGTTTTTGACTACTCATGACACATTCTTGTTGTCCAATGACTTGCTACGCCCCGATTGTTTCTTCATATTAAAGGGCAACAACATAAGCGCGATATGCAACCTTACGGACAAGGAACTTCGATTTGGGCACAACCTGGAGAAACTGTATAGGGGGGGGGCGTTTGGCGTATGATATTGTTTGTGTTAGAAGGTGGAAAAGCCGAGCCTATGGTATTCGACTCAATAGGAAAATTATTCCTGCCGAACGAAGAACTGTGTGTGGTTAAATGCAGACATGACCTTCCTACATTGTACTCAAATCTAAGAGCCAACGGCTATGACTTGTTCCGCTCATTGCCGTTTAATGAAAATGGCATTGTATTGCCAAAAGACAAACGCGTGGATACGCTGTTTTCACAGGTGTTCTTGTTTTTTGATTATGATTTCCAAAATAAGATGGGTACACAGAAGGTCAACAATATATTGTACGAGATGCTGGACTTTTTTAATGACGAAACTGAAAACGGGAAACTTTATATCAACTATCCCATGATTGAATCGTTGAAATATACCAAAGAAATGCCAGATGCAGAATATTGGAAATATGTTGCAACAAGGCATGAGTGCGCAAAGCACTTGTTTAAAGGAAATGCCGAACGTTTCGCTTATGCACAAGCCAAAGCTTTCCGATTCATAAATCTTGCGAAGACAAGAAGAGAAATTGTCATTAGCAACTGGGAAAAGCTGAAAATTCAAAACGTATGTAAGGCTAATTATTTAGTGTTTGGCAGTAATACAATCCCGTTAGAAAAATCGATAATCAATCAGAAAAGCATATTTGAAGCGCAAAAAGAAAAATATGTAGATTCTAATGAAATGGTTTCCATACTAAACTCTTTTCCAATATTCTTGTATGATTATTTTAAATAATTAGGACTATAATATAGAATTGGGAATGAAGGTTATTTGCCTCCATTCTCAACATATATTATCTCATCCTTTGTCAAGCAATAAAATTTGTAAATATCTGAGTCGCTAATATTATTTCCATTTCGTGACATTTCGTAATTTCAAGCACTATTACCTGTTTTTCATCAAGGGGACTTTTAAGTCGTACTTCCCTAACGCTGTCTCTCACAACCGTTTTTGTTGAACTCGAAAGTAGGGTGTTTTTACCTCTTATGTTCTTTCTTAATCTGCGTGCATTTGTAAGATGTACAGGTATTACATTTGTTGACTCTACAATGATTCTGCCATGGTCTTAGACGCTATGCCAACAAGGTGTTCAAAGGTATTGCAAAACTACACTACCCACCAACCATTTTGACCTTTAGGTCGCATTTTTTTGTAGGGGATTGCCCGTTGGGCATTCTACCTAAAAAATCCACCGTTTGGTTTTCCCAATTCATGCCCAGGTATCATTTTATGGGGCTTTATACCAATATCTTACGAATAATGTCGCCGACGCGGACAATATAGATGCCTTTGGACGGCATTTGGATGGAATGGGAGGAGGTGAGGCTTCCCTGCTCTATCATCGTCCCGTCTATGGAATAAACAGAATAGAGGACAGGAGAAAAAAGGCTTTCCCCGATCTCAATGACAAGCGTGCCGTCTCTTTCATATACCTTGTATCTTCCGGCATCGTCCGCCTGAGGTGTCTCTATTCCTGTAGGGAACTTGTCAGTCTCAATGATATTGGTGAAGTAGTTCCACCCGAAAGCCTGACGGTACTTCTCGCCCGAACCAATGGGGACATACACAGGTATGTCGTTGGGCGTGTAACCATGGAATGGTCCGAGTCCTGGGTTTGCTTTGTCTTCTTCACAGAATGGGGGGATGGGAGAACGGGAATAAATTTTCTTGATGTATTTCCAATTTGCACCACTTCCTCCTCCCAAATACTCAAGTGAAGCGGGAAAGACAATAGAGTCGAATGCACAATACCAAAAGGCATTTGACTCTATGCGCTTTAATCCTTCAGGCAATTTAATTGATTTAAGTTTATAGGCAGCCCCGAAAGCGTCGCTTCCAATCTCTATTACACTTTGAGGAATGTTTACCTTCTCGAGCAAAGGACTCCAAGATGCAAAAGAGTTGGGAATCTTTGTAATGTGGTCGGGAATATGTATTTCTTCCAAGTAGGGACACGCGGAAAAAAGAAATCCAGGCAATTCATTAAGTGAACCAGGAATTATAACTTTTTTTAGATCACAGCCAGCAAAAGCTCCTTCCTTAATCTCCTGCAAGCCTTCTGGCAAGTTTACCTCTTCTATTCTTGTATTGTAGAAAGCACATACACCTATATATTTAAGCGTGGAGGGCAAGACCAGTTTATCAAAGCATTGGCAATGGACAAAACATTGGGCGGGAATATCCGTGATTCCCTCAGGGATAATTAAAGGGTCTGTACTCAGCCAATGGCAACTTGAAAAGCATGAACGCCCCAACTTCCTTAGGCTCTTAGGGAGATTCACTTGTTCTAATCTCATTCGGGAAAAAGCGAAATCTCCTATTTCTCGGATACCATCAGGAAGAATAAGACGACGAATAGGGAGATAAACCACCCCTTGATACGCTCTCGGATCATCGATTATTTGTTTGTCTTTTTTCCAAAATGCATATTCAGGTATCTTGTCGTCCTTCACTTGTGCATATTCCAAGTTCAGCACGGTGAGTTTTCCCTCGAAACTGCATTTCCACAAGGTTGTGAAATCGGCTTCGTTGATAGGCCCATGCACGACCAATGAGTCTATCGTGTCCCACTTGTCGCCCAAGACTTGCTCCAACTGACCGTAGTCGCTCACCCTCGCATCATAGAAACTGACTTGTCCCCACGTATTTTGAGAGAAAAAGAGGGCAAGGGTCAAATATATAAACAAAAGGAAATTTCTTCTTAGCATCATTGCAAGGTTTTATTTTATAGTGAGAAACGGCACAGGAGAAACTTCCCCTGATGCCAATAATGATTTACTATTTCTTATTGAAATTTTGACTGCCAATGGTATTATTAACATTTTTCCGTCGCAAAGTTACATGATTTCAAAACATTCTCCAAACTTTATTGCAGATTTTTGAGATACGCCTTAAATTATTTTGGCTTGCTGAAAACTCGTGTCCTGCGTCCCGCTTTACCTGTGGCCGTTGGCGCAGATGTCCCTTATCACGAGGCCTGCGAGGGTGAAGCCGAAGATAGCGGTGATGTGCGCCACGGTGCCGTTGACCTGCGCCTTGCGGAACGTGTCTGTCTCTATTGCATCGGCGGCGTTGGTGCCGAGGTTGGGCAGCAGCTCGTCGCTATAGACGCACATGAACTTGCGGCGCGGGCGCTGTCCGGGCTGCCTGAAACGCTTGCGCAGCGCACGCGCCAGGGGACAGCCCTCCACCTTCCAGAACTCGGCGACGCGGACGCGCGACGGGTCCATCCTCAGCGCGGCTCCCATGGAGGAGAACAGCGTGGCGCGGCTCTCGCACACCTTATTTATTAAAAGCACCTTGTCCTTGAGCGAGTCGATGGCGTCGATGACATAGTCGTAGTCGTCGAAACGGAACTCCGGCAGGGTGTCATGGCAGAACACCTGGCGGCGGACGGTTATCCCGGCTGCGGGGTTTATGGAAAGCAGCCGCTCGCACATGGCCTCCACCTTGGGACGGCCCACGGTGAGCGTGGTGGCCATCAGCTGGCGGTTGATGTTCGAGGCGCACACGTCGTCGCTGTCAACGATGGTGAGGCGCGTTATGCCCGAGCGCACGAGGCTCTCGGCACACCACGACCCGACACCTCCCACGCCGAAGACAATCACGCTGCGGGCGCCGATGCGCCCCATCGCGCCGTCGCCGACAAGGAGGCGGGTGCGCGTGAGGAAGTCGTTGTTGTTGTTCATTACGCGTGCAAAGATAAGCATAAGATGCGAAAGGAACAAGCGATGTAGCAGTTATGTAGCCATCTGACACTTGTTTTCGCCCGCCGGACGCGCTACCTTTGCAACCGCAAACAGCAAGACGGGGTTGCGGCTCGAGACACAACGACCGGATGCCGGATGCGAACCGCGCGGCGAGACACAGTGATAACAAACAATTTGATTACAATTAAAGAAAGGGTAAGAAGATGGCAGTATTTTACAAACTTTATCAGGACAACCGCAAGAACAGCAAGCAAAAGGGTTCTTGGTACGGGAGAGCGAAGCACGTTGACACCGTGACGACCGAGCAACTCGCGGAGGAGATGCAGGAGAACTGCACCGTGAAGCGGTCTGACATACTGGCGGTGATCTCCGAGCTCGTCACCACGATGCGGAAGAGGCTTCAGAACAGCATGGCAGTGAAGATTGACCGGCTCGGCACGTTCAAGATTGGCATAAACACCAGACCGTCAAAAACGGTGAAAGATTTCAAAGTGCAGGAAAACGTCAGGGGAGTGCACCTGCTGTTCCAGCCAGAGACGAAAGTCGACAAGAACGGCTACCGCCGGCGTGCGATGCTCACCGGAGTGAAGGTGAGGGAGCTGCCGAAGAACGACGTGAAAGTGGAGGACGAGGAAAACGGAACAGTAACACCTTAATGACGACAGGAATGAAAAAAGAAACATGGAAGATAATCCTCAAGGTGATTGTTGCTGTTGCAACAGCGGTGCTCGGAGTGTTCGGGGCAAATGCCGCAATGGGAACGTTTTAACCAGCGTCCGCCATACGGGCCAACGGCAATGGCCTGAGGGCGAGTGACAGCCAGCCCCCGCGCCCGGCAGGGAGAAATCCCACCGACAGGCGCGGGGGCTTATGATTTTCCAAAAGACGGTAACTGGAATAATTATTTTCCGAAAATTATTTGCCCGTTTGGAAAATATTACTAACTTTGCAGCATGAAAACTTTTCCAAAACGGGAAACTTTTTGTTTGCCAACGGGAAGAAAGTTTTCCGAAACAGAAAACTTTAATGATACACAAAGGTAAGTGAGATAGTAATTTAAGACAAAGAAAAAAAATAAAACAGTTATGGAAAGTAAACTTTTCTCTATTACCAAACGCGACGGGCAGAAAGTCCGTTTCTCGTTGGACAAGATAATGAACGCCATAATCAAGGCGTTCGAGTCTGTGCAGGAGCCCGTTGACCTGACGGTACTCAGCAAGGTGTTGGCACATCTCGACATCCATGAGGGCATAAAGGTGGAGGAGATACAGAACCAGGTGGAGGAATCGCTCATGAAAGAGGGGTTCTACCATGTCGCAAAGTCGTTCATGCTCTACCGCCAGCGTCACACGGAAGACCGCGAGACGATGGAAAAGCTGAACTTCCTGGTTGACTACTGCCATGCGGAGAACGCCGCGACAGGGTCAAAGTATGATGCCAACGCCAACGTGGAGCACAAGAACATCGCCACTCTGATAGGCGAGCTGCCGAAGGCAAGTTTCATACGCCTCAACCGCCGCCTGCTCACCGACCGGATAAAGAAGATGTACGGCAAGGAACTTTCCAACCGATACCTGGAGCTGCTCACCAAGCACTTCATATACAAGAACGACGAGACGAGCCTTGCCAACTACTGCGCCAGCATAACGATGTATCCGTGGCTCATCGGCGGCACGACATCAATCGGCGGCAACTCAACCGCGCCGACAAACCTGAAATCGTTCTGCGGCGGCTTCGCCAACATGGTGTTCATGGTCAGCTCGATGCTCAGCGGCGCATGCGCCACACCGGAGTTCCTAATGTATATGAACTACTTCATCGGACTGGAATATGGCGGTGACTACTGGCAGAACACCGACAAGGTGGTGGACATGAGCCTCAAGCAGAGGACGATAGACAAGGTGATAACCGACTGCTTCGAGCAAATCGTATACACCCTGAACCAGCCCACGGGGGCGCGCAACTACCAGGCGGTGTTCTGGAACGTGGCATACTATGACAAGTATTATTTCGAGAGCCTGTTCGGGGAGTTCCGCTTCCCCGACGGCAGCAAGCCCGACTGGGACGGACTGTCGTGGCTGCAGAAGCGGTTCATGAAATGGTTCAACAAGGAGCGCACGAAGGCCGTGCTGACATTCCCCGTGGAGACGATGGCGCTGCTGACGAAGGACGGGGACTGCATGGACAAGGAATGGGCGGACTTCGCATCGGAGATGTACGCCGAGGGACACTCTTTCTTCACATACATGAGCGACAACGCCGACTCGCTGAGCTCGTGCTGCCGGCTGCGAAACGAGATTCAGGACAACGGCTTCAGCTACACCCTCGGCGCGGGGGGCGTGTCAACGGGTTCGAAGAGCGTGCTGACCATCAACCTCAACCGCTGCATACAATATGCCGTGAACAACAAGATGGTTTACACCGAGTTCCTCGGGGAGATAATCGACCTGTGCCACAAGGTGCAGATCGCATACAACGAGAACCTCAAGGAACTGCAGAAATCGGGTATGCTGCCGCTGTTCGACGCTGGCTACATCAACATAAGCCGGCAATATCTCACAATCGGGGTGAACGGGCTGGTGGAGGCCGCCGAGTTCCTCGGGATAAAAATCAGCGACAACCCGGAATACCTGCGCTATGTGCAGACCGTGCTCGGGCTGGTGGAGAAATACAACAAGGAGTACCGCACGAAGGAGCTGCTCTTCAACTGCGAGATGATACCGGCGGAGAACGTGGGCGTGAAACACGCGAAGTGGGACCGCGAGGACGGGTATTTCGTGCCGCGCGACTGCTACAACAGTTATTTCTACATCGTGGAGGACGACTCGCTCAACATAATAGACAAGTTCAAGATGCACGGCGCGCCATATATAGAACACCTTACGGGCGGCTCGGCGCTGCACATGAACCTCGAGGAACATCTCACGCAACAGCAATACCGCAACCTGCTGCGCGTGGCGGCGAAGGAGGGTTGCAACTACTTCACGTTCAACATACCGAACACGATATGCAACGACTGCGGGACGATAGACAAGCGTTACCTCAAGGAATGCCCGCACTGCCACAGCCACAACGTTGACTACATGACGCGCATCATCGGGTATCTAAAGCGCGTGAGCAACTTCAGCGAGGCACGGCAGGAGGAGGCGCAGCGGCGTTTCTACTATGATGCCGCACCCAAGGAACTAAACGAGGCGTGAAAAACATATTGACGACATGCTGAAATATGTAAACACCGGCGTGGTCTTCCAGGAAATCCCTGACGAGACCACGCTCTCGGTAAACATCTCGAACTGCCCAAACCGGTGCCCGGGTTGCCACAGCCGTTACCTGTGGGGCGATGTTGGCGAAGTGCTGGACACGGATGCCATCGACACCTTCGTGGAGGAGTATGGCAGTAACTTCACATGCCTGTGCTTCATGGGAGGAGACAGCGACCCGGCGGAGGTGGAACGCCTCGCCATGTATATACACCGGAGATACCCACGGCTGAAAGTGGGCTGGTACAGCGGCAGGCAGTATTTCCCGCACCACATAGACCGCAACGCGTTCGACTACTTCAAGCTCGGGCCGTACATCGCGCACCTTGGCTGCCTGAAGGACCGCACCACCAACCAGCGAATGTACCACAAGACCACCGACGGCCAATTCGAAGAAATCACCGAACGGTTCTGGGGTCAGGAATAGCGGGCTGCGTCAAGAAAAAACGGCGGACAAGATGCCGGCAAGCTGCCGCAAGCAGACTGCGAGCGGGACTGCCAAGACGAAATTGAGAAATCAGTGTTGTATAATGACCGTATGGGGATAAAAAGGGGCGCACCGGCAAGCCGGCGCGCCCTATTAAATTATCACGCATGACCGTCATCATGCCTCATAAAAGCATCATCATTTCGTTATCTTGACAACGGTGTCGCCAATCCTAACGACGTAGATGCCGCTGGACGGGAGGTTTACAACGATGTTGCCCCTGCCGGAATTGTCGGCGTACACCTGGGTGCCGTCAACGCCATAGACAGCAACGGCGCTGCCCTGCGGGTTGGTGATATTGAGCATGTTCCCGGAAGCGGCGACACCCGGTTTCTCACGCAGCATGTTGCCGTCAATGGCAGACACGTCGTTTACAACACTCTCAAGGTTTGAGAACTTGCTCTCCCTGCGCTCAGGGCCAGCATAAGGATTACCGCTTCCCCTTGATTTAATGGCGCTGACCTTGTGATAAAGAGGAGCGTTGTATGCCTTTACCGGTATATCCACATCGATTGATGTTCCCTCGTGCCAGCGTGCATAGAGGAACGGCTCCATGAGCGATTCGCCCTGCTTGTAGTTCTGGGTTATCTTCAGGTCGTCCATATAAAGGTTTCCCGGTCCCCTCACGGCATAGATGCCAATCACCGAACACTTCGAGCCCTTTGTGAGCTGAACGTTGAATGTTTTCCACGCCGCCGTCACGCCTTCCGGATATATAAGCTGCGCCTGCTCGAAGTCGCCGAGCTGCTCGTTATAGTTGAAGAGCGCGACTGCCGCCTGTGTCTGTGTCGGCACGGGGTTGCCCTGCTCGTCATACATGTTGTCGATCTCGCCATAAAGCTTTATACTGAGGTTGATTTTACCATTGTCCTTCGACAGGTCAAGTTCCGGCGAGATAAGTCCGGCGTCACCCTGTCCGTTCATATACTGCCAGCCGTCAACACAGATGAAGTCGGTGTAAGGCATGTAGTGCTTCCCTCTCCATCCGGCCTGGCTCAGTTCCTTGATGTAAAGTTCGTCATACGAATTGAAATCGTGGTGTTCTATTGTCTGGCCTGTGAGATTGCCGTCAGCATCCCTCACTCCGTCGAAGTTCTCGTCTGTTACGACGAACTCTCCGTCCTTCTCCGCCGTACGCACGTTGTATGCCCAGTAGTTGTACCTCTCCGCCGTTGGCACTTCACTCCACCTTGCTGTATATTTTGCCTGATGCACCTCGCTTGCAGACTCAAGTACGGGAGCATCCAGGTCGAACACCTCAACCGGCAGCGACTCTATGCTCTGGTGTTCGCCCTTCACGGCGCGCACGGTGTAGTAATAAGTTTCGCCAGACACTATGCCAGTGACGACGAATGAGTTGCCCGCAGCCGCCTGGTCGGTGAGGAAAGCCTTCGGCATACGCTTATCATCAAGCGAGTACACGTTGAGCAGGTAACTCTCTGCGCCATCCACGGCCTCCCAGTTGGCGGTGAAGCTGCCGCCCATGTAGTTGGAGTGCGGCAAGGTTACCGGCGTGTTTACATACTGGTCTATCTGGCAAACCCTTATATCGTCAATACAAATCGGCAACGTTGGGTGCTGCACGAAATTGAACATCGTGGAGTGTCCCGTCCCCTGGAACATGATCTCATAGGTCTTCCACTCCTCGGTCATCTCCGGCAGTGCGACCGGCGCGCAGTATTCCCATCCCGTGGGCGACATGTTCTTTGTCTCGGCAGCCTCAACCGCCAGACCCGTAGCCGTGCCGCTCACGGCGCGTGCCTTGAACTGCACGAGCGCTATGCGGCATCGTCCGCCCACGTCAATCAGCGGCGTGTTGAGCTGTGCGCCATCATTGTTGTCGGCATCCATGTACAGGCAACCGCCTGCGGGGTAGACGAAGTGCGAGCCCCAGTTTGGCAGTGTGGTGTACTCCGGCTTGATGTTCCACCAATAAACTCCGCCGTCAACATACTCGTTGATTTCGGCATCGCGGTCAGGATTTTCCACCGTGCCGGTTGACATCTTTGAGAAATCCTCCCGCATTATCTCCACGACCTGCCCGTACGGGCTATAGTTCTCCTCGCCATCGTTCACCACACGCACGTTGGCAGCCGGTCGCGGCTGCTGCGCCTTGTTTGGCGCGAACGTCCGTACAGGGGCGTTAGGCATTGTTGCCTGCGTCCCCTCACGCGACATCATATTCTGCCCTGAAGCGGCCACCGACATTCCGGCGGCGAGGGCAATCATGGTAATTCTATTCATAGTAAGATTGTATTCTTTCGTTTTTATAATTTGCATTAACCATTTCCAAGTGTGAAAAACACCCGGCGTATATGGGAATGAAATCCCTTGAAGCCTTTTGCGCGGCTCCAAGGGATTTCGTTTTTCGTTACTTGCCTACACAAACCTTTGCTGTGTAAATCTTTCCGTTGCGGTCAGTAACCTTTATCACGTAAGCGCCCTGCACCAGTTTGGCATCGGTTGCTGTCATGCCTGCGGGAACATACTTGCTGGCAACGGTGCGCCCCATAAGGTCGTAAACCGTGACTGACACTGCGTCGATGCCACCGAAGTTGATTGCACCACCACAGTAGCTTATGCCACTACCGCCAACGATGATGTCCTCTATGCCAGTGCTAACTCCGGACTTCTCCACCGCGAGGTGCAGTACAGGCAGGCAAGTCCAGCCATATCCATCGCCTTGCTCTGCCACCTGGAAGTTGTTGTTGTCAAACAGCATACTGCGGTTTGTCGCTGCGTTCCAGTCGTCGTTGAACACCTTGAAAGAAACCGGGAACCACTCATCGTTAACATTACCGTTCTTAAGCACGGTGACAACAAGGTTCTTGGTGTCGTCAAACTCGAACGGTTTTTCAAGGTTGAACACCAACATGTTGCCCTGTCCCTGCATCACCTTCATACTGCCCTCGAACACCTTCGTCTGTTCAGGAAGCGGCTTCCACTGCGGGTTTTCCTTACTGTATACCGCATCGTCTGTCATGCCGAGATACAACATAACGTTGAAATCAATGTTTTCGAGCGGTGTCACGCTGCTTGGATTTCCATCGTATTCAAATGCGAGACGGTATATCTTACTGACATCCTTCATCTCATCAGTGTTGTAGATAGACTGCGAATGGCTGTACATGTCAGTGAACGAGATTGGGATACGCGTGTTTACGCCCTCGAAATCTCCGTTGATGTCCCTGTTGAAAGGCTTTGTGCCCTCCGGCTCGGCAAATACACTTATGTTCTCCGTGGTGTCATTGGACACATCCTCGTCACCTGGCAATACAACTATGCCAGCCAACAGGAAGTCGCCTTCCACGTCGGGAGTTACATTCACCTTTATGAGCGTGTCGGCCTGCGATGCGAGAGGCTCGTTCACCTCTGTCTCGCCGAGCATGACGCGGTTTCCGCCGTCAACGCGCACAGCCTGCACCTTGTAGGAACTTGCTGCCTTTGAACCCTTGTTCTTGACCTTTACGGCATATTCATTTTCAGTGCCCTTCACGGCGATCGCATTGCCCTCTATTGCCATTGCGGCGAGGTCATTGTCAAACACCTCCTCAATCCACGCGCCCGAAACGGTTATGTCGTCATATGGCTTGTTCTCGTAGTCCTTGTCATAGTAGTGGTAGGCGAAGTTATACTCACCGTCACTCTCTGGCTTGTAGAACACCTCGAATTCCAAAGTCTCATTCCAATTGAAGTGCTTGAAATCCTTCCACTGCTTCAGCTCCACATTCTGAGCCTCTGCCGTCGCGCCCTTGCCGACGGTTATGCTGAATGTCTGTGCGCGGTCCGGGGTGCGCTCTGTGGTGCAATACTGGAAGTAGACACGCAATTTCACCTTGTATGTCTTCCCGCCCTTCAGGTTAACGGCCGGCGAAACGACATACTCGTCGTTGCCATAGGTTGAAGTGCTGATGTGGAATCCCTTGGGTTCCATGTTGTCCCTGTACTCGAACTTGGTACCGTCACCGTTGGCGTCAACGCTTGTCCACTGGCTGCCTTCCTCCATCGTGTCGAATGTCGTGTGATAAGGAGTGTCGTAGGCGTTGCCAGCCATTACGGACGGACTCTCTGCCTCAAGGTCGCCTCCGTCTGCCGTGTATGCCCTTATGGTGTAGTAGTATGAGTTCATGCCACCCAAATCGTTGTCAGTTAATGTTGTCGTGCTTATGCCTGTCGCAACAACCTTTTTGTCAGGCATTCGCTTTACATCATACTTCACGTTTGCCTTGTCAAACCAACCGTCATTCTTTCCGACCGAAGGCTGTTCCCATGCAAGGGTCAGCGATTTGTTGCTGTTCTTCGTCAGTGTCACGTTCTCTGCATATCCCGGTACGTCGCGTCCGGAGAATGCCCTCCAAGTGTTCTCGACACCTTTCTCGCCGATTACCCGGCAAGGCACGATGTAGTAAACATGCACGCCCTGTGTCGCAGTATTGTCTGTCCATGTCATCTCGCCGCCCACTTCCACATTGTTTTTCAGTGTTGCCACGAGTTTGTCGTCCTCTGTGCCGTCACGGTAAACGAGAACCTCGGCAAGCTCGGTCAGGGGTTCCTTTTTCCATGACGTTGTGGGGTTCTTCCATTTCAGAGTCACCACACCGTTGTCATCGAATGTGGATGACAGCTCGGTGACGCGGCTTGCGGCATCCAGCGAAGCAGGCACCGTGCCGGGTATGTACATACCAGTGACTATATCGCCATATCCCATGGGGCCTTTCTCGTCCATCACGCCGGTTTCGGTGTTCAGCTTGTACAAGTGCTGGTAGCCTTCGGTGTTTGCGGCAGCGATATACAGGTCACCCGTCCCCGGTTCAAAGTACATCGTGTTCTGGAAATACATCTTGAAGTCATAGCCATCCCTCTTGAGTTTTATCACCTTGTCCTCCTTATACCCATTGTTCGGGTTGAGCGTTACGAGGCGTGAGCCATCTACTGTATTGCCGTCGCTTGAATTCCATCTGGCAGCCCACAGCGTGCCATAGGCATCGTATGCGATGGCGAAGTAATACTGGTCGAGGTCTGCCAGTTTGGTGTAAGCGCCCGTCTGGGCGTTTATCTCGCCGAACGTGGAGGCCACTGTGCCGTCGCGCTTGCGGGCCATGGCCATTAGTTTGCCCGTGGCCGGGTCTGTTGACATAGACTCAATGAAGTCCCAGTGGTCCTCCAGTGCCGACAGGTCTGCCAACTGTGTCCATGTGCCATGCTCCAGGTCAACGGATGCGAAAGCCCGTGGGTGGTTGATGTTGAAATCATAGCGGTAATAGAAGAACGCGAGATACTTGCCGTTGTGGTATGTGCCACTCGACATTGTCCATCTACGCAGCTCGTCCTGCTCGCGCGACATTATGATTCCGGTCTTGGTCAGATACCTCGGCCTGTTTGAGTAGAAATACACAAAGCCTGGGTCACGGTTGTAGTCGGTGACGGTCGAGGCCCACATCTTAGTGCCCCAGTCCTTGTCGTCGTTCAGCCCCCCGAGCGGGACATTGCGTGCGGAACCGTTTTCTCTAACTACCGGCGCGCGGCCCGGAAAGTGGTCAATAGTGCGCACCTTCTGGCCATTGTCGGCATTTGCGAGCGACACGCACATCAGCATGGCGCACGCCAGGAAAGTAATTTTCTTTTTCATTTAATATAACAATTTAGTTAAACATTTTTCTTCATCAATGTAAGTGAGTGTTCAAAATCAGCCGAATATGACCGAATATATTTGTTTAACCTTAAAAAGTGCCCTGAAATTTCCCGGCCAATGATGAACACTCACACTACATTTATCTTATAATTATCTTGGAGCTCGAAGTCCCCTGCCTCCTTATATATATGCCCGGCCTGAGGTTTCCCGCGCCGACTTTCATCCCCTCAAGAGTGAAATACTCAACGGGTGCGGCCTCTGCATTGCCGGCCGGAGAGATGCCTGCGGAGACATCTACGGGAAGGACGAGTTTGAAATGACCGTTCTTGTTTGCCCAGTACCATGTGTCCACCACGGCTGGGAACTTGATGCACAATGAATTCCTGGGGAAGGTAATCTCGTTGCCGACGCACTTGCCATAAAGGCCCATGGCCTCTATTTCCTCCTTCGTGTTCGTCCCCTCGACAAGGTATCTGTCAGCCCTGCTCCACGGCACCATAATGCCCACGTTGAAAGTGAGGCCGCAGCCGTATTCCATCTTGTGTATCACGACACGGTTCTGGTCGGAAGCGTCAATCTCCATGTAGTAGCGGTGGCTGGTGTCGTAGTTCTGGCTGGTGGCATACTGGTAGTGGGGCGGCCCGTATGGGTCGACGAGGCGGAACAGCCCTGGCGTCTTCGTGCTTTCCTGCACCGGCACCTGTGTTGTAACGACATCAATACCAATCTGCACGCCACAGTCGGCAAGGAAACCGTCGGTGTAGCTTGCGGTGCCTATGTCCTTCCAGTCGGTGTCAAGGTATGAGAACTCTTCTGTCAAATGAACGGCATCTTTCGGCTCACCTTTATAATAAGGCACCGCGACGAAGGTGTACGTCCCGTCTTTCTCGTACCGGAAGAGGTGCTCACCGCTCGCAGAGATCTCCTCAGACGCTATCGAGCCGTCGGCGATGCCGCCTGCCATGTCATAGTCATAGTCACCCTCCAGCATGGCAACCTTTACCTTCTCCACGTCCTTGCCGATGTTGAAATCAACGGGGATGAACGATTTACCGTCTTGCTCCACCATGTCCTTTATCGTCATGACAACGTCGAGGTCTGGTGCCCCGGGGATTTTCAGGCGGAACTTTCCGTTTGCGTTTGCAATCTTGTAGTTCATCTGCCCGCCCCCGCCGTCAGGCACCGTGCCGTCAACGACAAGCAGGGTTCGTTCGGGGAAAGTTATGACACCATCCTTGAGGGTGCCGCAGATACCCTCCGTTACGGCAGCGTTGAACTTTCCCTTGTCGTAATAGTCGCCCGCCATGGAATTTATCATTATGTTGCCGTTCCCCAAGTTCAGTCCCGTGTCATAAAGCCGGAAAAAGACCTGTTCGGGATTGGTGGCGTTGATTTCCATATAGGTGTCGCCATCAAACTGCGCGGGGTTGTACGGGTAATGCTTGTAAGGCGACACCAGGCGGTATAGGCCCGGGGTGGTTGTGCTTTCCTCGAAATCCACCTCAAACTCGTAATTGTCCACAAGATACAGGGCCGTCACCATGTCATCGCGGAACAGACCCTTGCCAATGGGTTTCCAATTTCCGTCATCCGCCTTTGCTACATTTTTCCGCAAGGATGAGGCATACAGGTCGGAGTCCGCCACAGGAACCCTCACCGTTTTATACTGCGCGTTCGCCGCACTGAAAAAAAAGACCGCAAGCAGCGTCAGCAATTCTTTGAGTAAAGATTGTTTTTTCATATTTCCCTTTTTTGTTATTTTATCAAATAAAGAAGTGATAGATTCTTACATGCATGTCATGCATTTCGGCGGCAAACATATAAAAAAAGGACACTCTTGCAAAGCAAAAGCGTCCTTATGAGTTTCTAATTCGTGAAATAGTAACAAATTCATGGCAAAAGCGTGCTTTTGCCACCATTATTCAGCAAAATCATTTGCAAAGCGTACAACCTGCGCACTTGCCAAACTGTCCACGGAAACGCTGTTCGACGAGGTGGTGCAGGCGGTCGCGAAGCGGTTCGAGTTGCATTTTGTCAATCACCTCATTGATGAAAGCAAGCTCGAGAAGCAGCTTCGCCTCTTTCAGCGTTATGCCCCTTTGGCGCATGTAGAACAGCGCCGCATCGTTGAGCTGCCCCACTGTGCTTCCGTGCGCGCACTTCACGTCGTCGGCGTATATTTCCAGCATCGGCTGCGAGTACATCCGCGCCGTCTTCGATGCGCACAGGTTCTGGTTTGTCTCCTGCGATATTGTCTTCTGCGCGCCATGCTCCACGAGAATCCTGCCTGCAAACGCCCCTACGGCATTCTCGTCAAGTACATATTTATATAGTTCGTTGCTCGTGCAGTGAGGCACGCGGTGGACGATGAGCGTGTTGTTGTCAACATGCTGCCTCTTGTCTGCCATGACGCATCCGCACAGGTTGCACTCCGCGCCCTCGCCGTTGAAGACGAGGTCGGTGCGGTTGCGCGTCACGCCGTTGTGCAGCGTTATTATGTTGTGGTTCACATAACTGTTGGCCTTCTGGTTGATATACACGTTGCTCACGCGCACGTTTCCCGCATGTGTCTCCTCAAGGCAGTAGAACTCGAGGCGCGCGCCGTCGGCAACGCTTGCCTCCACAATCTGCGTGGTGAGGAAATTGCTGTCGTCGGCAGTGTGGTCGCAGAATAGCAACTTTATCTCCGCGCCCTCCTCCAGGACAATCAGCACGCGGCGGTTGGTCATGAAGTTGACGTTGCCCCGCGCGCCATGCTCACCAGTCGCGCCCTGACGTGCCGGCGCCACAGGCGACTTGAGCATGTTGATCACCTGCACGGCGCGCTCCACCTTGACGCCACGCGGCACATAGACGAAAATGCCGTCCTGCGCCAGCATTGTGTTGAGAGCCGTCACGGCGTCCTCCTCCGTCCTGGCAATCTTTCCGTAATACTTGGCTACCAGCTGCGGGCGCTCGGATGCCACCTTTGCGAGACTGTCAACAATAACGCCCTCCGGCAGGCGGCTGCTGGGCAGTGTCCTGCTGTAGAAGGCATCGTTAATAACGAAATAGAGCGACGTGCTGAGGTTGGGAACGTCGCAACGGAATGCCTTGTACGGGTTCACCGGAATCTCAAACCGCCTCAGGTTAAGTCCGTAGTCGGGGGCGAAAAGCGATGGGATGTCGGTGTATTTGTACCGCTCCACCTTTTTGGTTGGAAAACCGAGGCGCGCGAAATTACGAAATGCCTCGTCGCGCAGGGCGTTCATCACCTCCGCGCTGTGTTCCTTTATCACCCCGGCAGACTGGCTGTACAGGTCTATATATTGCTGTTCACTTCTCATAACTGTCTATTACTCAATCCTCTCCCGCTTCTTCCTTGATCCAGTCGTAGCCGTGCTCCTGTATTGCCTTGGCAAGTTCGGGGCCGGCAGTCTTCACTATACGGCCCTTGTAGAGCACATGCACGAAATCCGGGCGTATCATCTCGAGCAGGCGGTCGTAGTGGGTTATCACTATGCACGAGCTCTCCGGAGTGGCGAGTTTGTTCACGCCATCCGCCACGATGCGCATTGCGTCCACATCGAGGCCCGAGTCGGTCTCGTCGAGTATGCTCATCTTCGGCTCGAGCATCGCCATCTGGAAAATCTCGTTGCGTTTCTTCTCTCCCCCGCTGAAGCCCTCGTTCACCGAGCGGTTCGACAGTTTCGAGTCCAGTTCCACCACCTTGCGCTTCTCCCTCATCATCTTGAGGAACTCGGCGGCGTTGAGCGGCTCCTCGCCGTGGTACTTGCGCTTCTCGTTCACGGCGGCGCGCATGAAGTTGGTCATCGACACCCCCGGTATCTCCACGGGATATTGGAATGAGAGGAAAATGCCCTCGTGGGCGCGGTCCTCCGGCTTCATCTCCAGGAGGTTCTTGCCGTTGAACACCACCGTCCCCTCCGTCACCTCATAAAGTGGGTTTCCCACGAGCACCGCGCTGAGCGTGGACTTGCCGGAGCCGTTGGGTCCCATTATGGCATGTGTCTCGCCGTCGTTGATGACGAGGTCTATGCCACGGAGTATTTCTTTGCCGCCTATGCTGGCGTGTAAGTTTCTAACCTCTAACATATTTTTGACTTGTCGTTTATTCCTTGTTACAGCAACCTGATATCAATGATGGCTCACTCCGGCGTAAGCCAGTGTGCGGCCGTCTTTATCCCACCGTTCCCTCAAGCGATACGGAAAGCAGTTTCTGCGCCTCCACGGCAAATTCCATGGGGAGTTTGTTCAGCACATCCTTGGCATATCCGTTGACGATCAGCCCCACGGCCTGCTCGGTGGGTATGCCGCGCTGGTTGCAGTAGAACAGCTGGTCCTCGGATATTTTGCTCGTCGTTGCCTCGTGCTCGAAGATGGCGGTGTCGTTATGCACGTCCATATACGGGAAGGTGTGCGCCCCGCAGTCGCTGCCAAGCAGCAGCGAGTCGCACGAGCTGTAGTTGCGCGCGTTCTCCGCCGTTGCCGCCGCCCGCACCAGCCCTCGGTAGGAGTTCTGCGAATGCCCGGCGGAAATGCCCTTCGAGATGATTGTCGACTTGGTGTTGCGCCCGAGGTGTATCATCTTTGTCCCGGTGTCGGCCTCCTGGTGGTGGTTAGTCACGGCAACGCTGTAGAACTCTGCCTGCGAGTTGTCGCCGCGCAGTATGCACGACGGGTATTTCCACGTCACCGCGCTTCCGGTCTCCACCTGCGTCCACGACAGTTTCGAGCCTTCGCCGCGCAGCTCGCCGCGCTTCGTCACGAGGTTCAGCACGCCGCCCTTGCCATGCTCGTCGCCGGGATACCAGTTCTGCACCGTGGAGTATTTCACCTCGGCGCGGTCGTTGACTATTATCTCGACGATGGCGGCATGTAGTTGGTTCTCATCGCGCATCGGGGCAGTGCAGCCCTCCAGGTACGAGACGTATGCGTCGTCGTCGGCAACAATCAGCGTGCGCTCGAACTGCCCCGTGTTGCGGGCGTTGATGCGGAAATAGCTGCTCAGTTCCATCGGCGAGCGCACCCCTTTCGGGATGTAAACGAACGAGCCGTCGCTGAACACGGCACTGTTCAATGCGGCAAAGAAATTGTCGCGGTATGGCACCACCGTGCCGAGATATTTCCTGACGAGGTCGGGGTGCTGCTTCACGGCATCCCCTATCGAGCAGAATATGATTCCCTTCTCGGCGAGTTTTCTCTTGAACGTCGTCTTGACCGACACCGAGTCCATGATGGCATCCACGGCGGTGCCGCTCAGCGCGAGCCGCTCCTCGAGCGGGATGCCGAGTTTGTCGAATGTCTTCATCAGTTCCGGGTCGATGTCCTCTGCCGTCGCCGGTCCTTCCTTCTTAGGTTTTGCCAGCGGGTCGGCATAGTAGGAAATCGCCTGGTAGTCTATCGGCGGCAGGTTGACATGCCCCCAGTCAGGCTGTTTCATCGTCTGCCAGTGGCGGAATGCCTTGAGGCGGAACTCCAGCAGCCAGTCTGGCTCGCCCTTCTTGGCAGAGATTAGGCGCACGACATCCTCGTTGAGCCCCTTCTCTATAATATCCGTATGCACGTCGGTGGTGAAGCCGAACTCATATTTCTGATCCGCCACCTTGCGCACGAAATCGTTGTTTCCCTTGTTCACAAAGCATTATGATTTATCTGGCAGCCGGCAAACTTGATTGCCCGGCAGTCAGAGTTTCTGTTCAACCTCTATCTCGGTGAACGTCTCAATTATGTCACCCACCTCTATGTCGTTGTAGTTGACGAGCGAGATACCGCACTCCAGTCCCGTCGCCACTTCCTTCGCGTCATCCTTGTAGCGTTTCAGCGCGTCGATGGCGGCGGTGTGCACCACGATGCCGTCGCGCACCACCCTCGCCTTGTCCTTGTTGTGCACCTTCCCGTCGGTGACGAGGCCGCCGGCCACGGTGCCGACCTTCGAGATCTTGAACACCTGCTTCACCTCTATCTCTCCGGTGACTATCTCCTTCTTCACCTTGTCGAGCATTCCCTCCATCGTCGATTTCACCTCGTCGATGGCGTCGTATATTATTGAATATGTGTTTATCTCAACGCCCTCGCGCTCCGCAATCCTGCGGGCATCGGCGGACGGGCGCACCTGGAAGCCTACTATGATGGCGTCAGATGCACTTGCCAGCATCACGTCGTTCTCGCTGATCTGTCCCACCGCCTTGTTGATTACGTTCACCTGCACCTTCTCCGTTGACAGTTTTATGAACGAGTCTGCCAGAGCCTCGATACTGCCGTCGGTGTCACCCTTCACGATGATGTTCAGTTCGTGGAACTCGCCGAGCGCTATGCGGTGGCTGATGTCGTCGAGGCCGAGTTTCCTGGTTGTCCGCAGGCTCTGCTCGCGCTGCAGCTGCGTGCGCTTGTTGGTAATGTCGCGCGCTTCCTGTTCCGATTCCATCACATGGAACGAGTCTCCGGCCGTCGGCGCGCCATTGAGGCCGAGGATTATCGCCGGCTCTGATGGCTTTGCCTCCTGGATGCGCTGGTTTCGCTCGTTGAACATCGCCTTTATACGTCCGTATGACGTTCCGGCAAGCACCACGTCGCCTATTTTCAGCGTTCCGTTTGACACGAGCACCGTGCTGACATAGCCGCGCCCCTTGTCGAGCGACGACTCTATTATCGAGCCAGTGGCATTGCGGTTCGGGTTGGCCTTGAGGTCGAGCATCTCGGCCTCGAGCAGCACCTTTTCCAACAGTTCGTTCACGCCGATGCCTTTCTTTGCCGATATTTCCTGGCACTGGTATTTTCCGCCCCACTCTTCCACGAGCAGGTTCATTTTTGACAGGTCCTCGCGTATCTTGTCGGGGTTTGCCCCTGGCTTGTCAATCTTGTTTATGGCGAACACCATAGGCACGTTGGCGGCCTGCGCATGCGCGATGGCCTCCTTGGTGGTGGGCATCACGGAGTCGTCGGCGGCAATGATGATGATTGCGATGTCTGTCACCTGCGCTCCACGGGCGCGCATGGCGGTGAACGCCTCGTGCCCGGGGGTGTCGAGGAACGTTATTTCCCTTCCGTCACCGAGTGTCACGTTGTATGCGCCGATGTGCTGCGTGATGCCCCCGGCTTCGCCGGCGATGACGTTGGTGTTGCGGATATGGTCGAGCAGCGATGTCTTTCCGTGGTCAACATGCCCCATGACGGTGACGATGGGGGCGCGCGACACGAGGTCGTTCTCGTCGTCCACCTCCTCGGTTATCGCCTCCTGCACCTCGGCGCTCACATACTCCGTCTTGAAGCCGAACTCGTCTGCCACGATGTTTATCGTCTCTGCGTCGAGGCGCTGGTTGATGCTCACCATTATGCCGAGCGACATGCATGTGCCTATCACCTGGTTTACGCCAACGTCCATCATGGTGGCAAGTTCGCTCACGGTGACGAACTCCGTCAGTTTCAGCACCTTGCTCTCTGCGCGTGCCTCTGCCTTCTGTGCGTCCATCTTCTCCTGCGCGGCGTCGCGCTTCTCCCTGCGGTATTTCGCGCCCTTCTTGTTCTTGGACTTAGATGTGAGCCGCGCGAGCGTCTCCTTAACCTGCTTTGCAACGTCCTCCTCGTTCACCTCGAGCGGTTTCTGGGGGCGGTTCTTGCGCCTTCTCTTTACGCTGCCCTGCTGCACTTTTCCTCCGCCGCCCTGTTGCTGAGAGGCCTGCCGTGCCGCTGCGGCTATGTCAACGCGCTCCTTCGTGATGCGCTGGCGTTTCTTCTTTCCGCCGCCCTGCGTTTTGCCCTGTGCGGCCTTCTCCTCGCGCTCGCGCCGCCTCTCCTCCTTGGTTTTCTTCTTGGGGCGCGTGCTCTGGTTTATCTCGTCGAGGTTTATCGAGCCCAGCACCTTCACGCGCGGGGCGAGTTCTTCCTCGCTCCTGAGTGTGAACACTTCGTTCTTCTTTTCTTCGTTCTTCTCAGTCTGCACTTCTTCCGCCTTCTGCGGTTTCGGCTGCCCTGCGTCGGCATGTTGCGCTGCGTTCTGCGCCTGCGCCTTCCGTTTCGTGTCGTGCGGCTTCGGCGCCTGCTGCTTTGGCGCGTCTCCCGCGCCTTTCGCCTCCGCGCCATTCGCCTCGGCCTTTGGCATCGCCTTATTCCCAGCCGCCGTTTCCGGCTTAGTTTCCCCGACGGCCTTTTCCGGCATTTTCACCGCAGGCCCGGTGGTTTTCCCCGTCACGGCGGCGGTATTTTCCTTTTCCGCTTTAGGGCTGTGTTTTTTTGCCGCCGGCTTTCCTATCCCGTCAAGGTCAATCTTGCCGAGCGGCGTGTAAACCTGCGTTCTGGGTTGTTCTGCCTTGCGTTCCACCTTTTTCTCCGTCTTACGCTTTTCCTTGGGTTTTTTAGGGAACAGCTTGCCGGCATCGTCCTTGACTTCCTTGTCTTTCTTGAAAGCCTCAACCAGGGCGTTGTACTGAGCCTCGCTGAGTTTGAAGCTCATCTCTGGCTTCACCTCACCGAGGTTCGGTCTCTTCTCGAGGAATTCAACTGCCGTTTGAAGACCGATGTTCAATTCTCTTATTGCCTTATTTAATCTTACGTTCATCTATATATTTTCAGGTTTCTTGTTCTTTTAATGTTCTTCGCTATTGACACTTGAGCCATTCCGCATGGCAACTGTCTCTTTGAGAGAAATCGGGTCCCCGTGTTGTCCGTCGCCGGACATTGTTGCTGCTGTTCACCCCAGCGTGACGCTGCCCTGCGGGCGTGGCGCTCACTGCTCGAACTCTGCCTTCAGTATGCGGATGACGTTGTCCACTGTTTCCTCCTCGAGGTCAGCCTTCTCGATGAGCATCTCGCGCGGGGCGTTGATCACGGCCTTCGCCGTGTCGAGCCCGATGCCCTTGATTGCGTCGATGACCCACTGGTCTATCTCGTCGGCGAACTCGTCAAGATAGATGTCCTCGTCGGCCTCGCTCTCGTCGACCTCGCGGAACACGTCGATGGTGTAGCCCGTGAGCATCGAGGCGAGCTTGATGTTAAGGCCGCCGCGGCCAATGGCGAGCGACACCTCCTCGGGCTTCAGATACACCTCGGCCTTCATGTTCTCGTCGTCGATGTTGAGGCTCGACACCTTTGCCGGGCTGAGCGACCGCTGTATGAAGAGCTTGTTGTTCGACGTGTAGTTTATCACGTCGATGTTCTCGTTGCACAGCTCGCGCACTATGCCGCGCACGCGCCCGCCGTTTACGCCGACGCACGCTCCAACCGGGTCGATGCGCTCGTCGTAGCTTTCCACTGCCACCTTGGCTCTCTCGCCCGGCATCCGCGCCACGCGGCGCACCGTTATCAGCCCGTCGGCAATCTCGGGCACCTCGGCCTCGAGCAGCCTCTCGAGGAACACCGGGCTGGTGCGGCTCAGGATTATCTTCGGGTTGTTGTTCTCGTTGTCAACGCGCAGTATGACGGCGCGGATGGTCTCTCCCTTGTGGTAGATGTCCCTCTGTATCTGCTCGCTCTTGGGGAGTATCAGCTCGTTGTTGTCATCGTCAACGAGCAGCACCTCGCGCTTCCACACCTGATACACCTCGGCGCTTATCACCTGCCCCACGCGGTCCTTGTATTTGTTGTACAGGGAGTCGTGCTCCAGCTCAAGTATCTTGGACGACAGCGTCTGGCGGAGGTTCAGTATGGCGCGGCGGCCGAACTTCGCGAAGTCGACGCGCTCTGACACGTCCTCGCCAACCTCGTAGTCGCCCTCGATCTCGCGCGCGTCGCTCAGTGAGATCTCCTTGTTCTCGTCCTGCACCTCACCGTCTGCCACCACGACGCGGTTACGGTAAATCTCGAAGTCGCCCTTGTCGGGGTTCACGATAACGTCGAAGTTCTCATCGGAACCGTATATCTTCGCTATCACGTTGCGGAAACTTTCCTCAAGCACGCTAACAAGGGTGGTGCGGTCGATGTGCTTCGACTCGTTGAACTCCTTAAAGGTATCGACCATGCTTATGGTCTCTTTCTTTGTTGCCATTTTATATCTTTTTTGTTTCTTGTCATATTTGTTTGCGCCGCAGCCCTGCCCGCACGGCGGGCATGACGTCAGAACTTGATGAGGTACTTGCAGTATTTCACCTCGTCCATGCTGAACTCGTGGTCAACGTCTTGCGTGACGGGGCGTTTCCTGCCCTCGACCTTGGCCTTCTCCTGGACGCTGACGGTGAATTTCCTGCCATCGACGGCCTTCAGCGTACCCTTCACCTTTTTACCTCCGGCAGGAAGCACCTCCACCTCCTTGCCGATGAAGTTGCGGTATTGCTGCTCCACCTTGAACGGTTGCCCGAGCCCTGCCGAGCCCACCTCCAGGTCATAGTCCTCCTCGTCACGGCTGAGATGCTCCTCTATGAAGCGGCTCAGCTCGACACAGTCCTCAATCCACACCCCGTCGGCATGGTCGATTTCCACCACGATTTTGTTGTCCGCGCTGACGTCAACATCCACGAGGAAATACTCCTTGCCCTCAAGCCACTGGTTCACAAGTTCGCCTACAATCTTCCTGTCAATCATTCTAACGTATTACATTATATTTAAATGAAAATGTGGAACTCCGAGAAGCCCCACATTCCACCGAACGTTTGCAAAGGTACAATTTTTTTTATTTCCATACAAGTGTTTTCCGTAAAAAAACAACCAATGGAACAAAAAAGTCGCCCTCCTTATTTGCCTCGCGGCGTTTCAGGCCTGCAAATAGTGCGGAGATTAAACCCAAACCGGTCATTGCAACACTGATTTTTCCATTTCGTCTTGGCAACCGGCTGCAATCAGTTCGGGCTACGATAACCGATTTGGGTTCAATAGCCGCATGGCCTCGCATCATCAGGAACGGCGGTGTTGGGATTGCGTGAGGCGGGCATGCGACAGTCTGAATATGAGAAAGCAAGCCCCGGGAACTGGCTGTGCAGTTTCCGGGGCTTGTTCATTTCGTGGCGGGCTCAAGGAAATCAACCCTTGCCGCCATTCGTGCGACGGCCTTTAGAAGTCGATCTTGTCGAGGTCGTCGGTGAAGCCCTTTGGCTCACGCTCTGCCATCGGGTCGAACATCTCGCCACCATGTTCCTGGCGGTGGTCGTTGTGCCTCGGCTGGCGACGCTCGCCGCGCTCAGGGCGCGGACGGCGCTCTCCCCTCTCGGGACGCGGACGGCGCTCGCGCTCGACATATCCCTCCGGCTTCGGTACCAAGCAGCGGTGCGACAGTTTGTACTTTCCGGTCTTCGGGTCTATCTCAAGCAGTTTGACGGTTATCTTGTCGCCTTCCTTTATTCCGGCCTCCTCGACCGTCTCAAGGCGTTTCCATCCGATTTCCGAGATGTGCAGCAACCCGTCCTTTCCTGGCAGTATCTCGACGAAGCAGCCGTAAGGCATTATCGAGCGCACTGTTCCCTCGTACACCTCGCCGACCTCTGGGACGGCCACGATGGCGCGTATCTTGCCTACAGCCGCATCGATGCTCTCCTTGTTCGGCGCCGACACCTGGACGATGCCCCTGCCCTCGTCCTCGTCGATGGTGATTGTGGCTCCGGTGTCCTCCTGCATCTGCTGTATGATTTTCCCGCCCGGGCCGATGACGGCGCCGATGAACTCCTTGGGAATGTCAAACTGCTCGATGCGCGGCACCTGCGGCTTGAGGTCGGCGCGCGGTGCGGACATTGTATCCGTCAGCTTGCCGAGGATATAGTCGCGGCCTGCCTTGGCCTGCATCAGCGCCTGCTCGAGGATTTCGAACGACAGTCCGTCGCACTTGATGTCCATCTGCGTGGCTGTCAGCCCGTCGCGTGTCCCCGTTGTCTTGAAGTCCATGTCGCCGAGGTGGTCCTCGTCGCCGAGAATGTCAGACAGCACGGCATACTTGTCCTCGCCCGGGTTCTTGATGAGTCCCATCGCGATGCCGCTGACCGGTTTCTTCATCGGCACGCCGGCATCCATCAGCGCGAGTGTCCCGGCGCACACCGTTGCCATCGACGACGAGCCGTTCGACTCGAGGATCTGGCTCACCAGGCGCACCGTGTATGGGTAGTCTGCGGGTATCTGCCCCTTCAGCGCGCGCCATGCCAGGTGGCCGTGACCGATCTCGCGGCGGCCCACCCCGCGCTGCGCCTTTGCCTCGCCGGTGCAGAACGGCGGGAAGTTGTAGTGCAGCAGGAAGCGCATGTAGCTCTTTTCGAGCGCGTCGTCGACGAGTTTCTCGTCGAGTTTCGTGCCGAGCGTGCATGTGGTGAGGCTCTGCGTCTCGCCGCGCGTGAATATGCTGCTGCCGTGAGGCATGGGCAGCGGGCTTACCTCGCACCATATCGGGCGGATCTCGTCTGTGCGGCGGCCGTCGAGGCGCTTGCCCTCGTCGAGGATGCAGCGGCGCATAGCGTCGCGCTCGACGTCACTGTAGTATTTGTCTATCATCGCCTCGGTGTCCTCCCTTGTCACCTCGGCGTCATCGGCTATCTCGTGCTCTGCGAAGTATTTCTCCTTGAAAGTGGCGACAATCTGCTCGAAGGCGTCCGCGCGCTCCTGCTTCTCGAGTGCCTTGCCGACCACCTCGTAGGCCTTGTCGTAGCACTCCCTGCGAACCATGTCGCGCAGCGCGTCGTCGTTTGTCTCGTGGCAGTACTCGCGCTTCACGTCCTTGCCGAGCTCGCGGCTCAGCTCCGACTGCAGCTCGCACATCGGCCTGATGGCATCCATTGCCACCTTGAGCGCGTCGAGGAGGTCCTGCTCGGACACCTCGTCCATCTCGCCCTCAACCATCATTATGTTCTCGGCGCTCGCGCCCACCATGATGTCCATGTCAGCATTTTTCATCTGCTCTGTGGTGGGGTTCACCACGAACTGTCCGTCAACCCGTGCAACGCGCACCTCCGAGATGGGGCACTCGAAAGGAATATCTGAACATGCCAGGGCGGCAGACGCTGCGAAGCCCGCAAGGGCGTCAGGCTGGTCAACGCCGTCGGCAGAGAAAAGCATCACATTGACAAACACCTCTGCGTGGTAGTCGGCTGGGAAAAGCGGGCGTAGCACGCGGTCGACGAGCCGGGAAGTCAGTATCTCGTTGTCGGAAGGCTTGCCCTCACGCTTCGTGAACCCGCCGGGGAAACGCCCTGCGGCGGCATACTGTTCGCGGTAATCCACTTGCAAAGGCATGAAATCAGTTCCGGGAACTGCATCCTTTGCTGCACAAACAGTTGCGAGCAGTACGGTGTTGTTCATGCGGAGCATGACCGAGCCGTCGGTCTGTTTTGCAACTTTCCCGGTTTCAATCGTGATGGTTCTTCCATCAGGCAATTGAATGTTCTTGGTAATTACGTTCATCTTTTTATATACATCTTAAAAATAAAATCGCACAAAGGTACTCATTATTACAACAATAAAAGAAAATTGCAAGCGAATTTTACCGTTTTTTATGAAATGCGGTGCTCGTGGCGGAACGGGAATGCGCTTTCCACAAACGTGAGGCTGACATGAATTTATCGTGGATTAGTGGGCCCTGCCCTCCAGTGCCTGGCCAGCGGAGCGTGCTTTTTTTGTTTCGCACGCAAAAAAAATGATGAAAAACTTGCACGTTATTAAAAAACTTTCTACCTTTGCACCCGCGTTAAGATAAAAAGCGCGGAAAATGCTTCAGTAGCTCAGTTGGTTAGAGCACCTGACTGTTAATCAGGGGGTCGTTGGTTCAAGCCCATCCTGGAGCGCATTAGGCGGAAGTCCCAAACAGCGAGGCACTTCCGCCTTTTTTGTTTCATATACAGCGGCTTACGGGCAACATAAAGGTTACCATTTATGACATGTCAGGCAAAACTTTCGGGTATCCACTCTTGGGAATGCTTTTATTGCACATGGCATTACTGCGGCGAAAGTTGGTGATGCAAACGAATTCAAGTTAAGAAGAAAGACCCCAGTGCTTAAATGCACATGGGGCTTTTTCATGCCTGAAATGTTAAAAACACAGCGCGATTACAAAAAAGATAGCAAAACTTTTGGCGTATGATTACATTTTTGTTATCTTTGCACTGCTCTTTAAAGCAAAGGGTTCATTTACATCATGAAACATTCAGAACTAATTCGTACGTTGAAGAAAGCTGGTTGCCTTTTGAAACGGCATGGTGCTTCGCATGACATTTGGATAAACCCCAGGACTGGGGCGAGAACAAGCGTGCCGAGGCACGGAAGCAAGGAAATCAAGGAAAAGACTGCAAGGTCTATTCTTGATGACCTTTTGAACGAGTAAAAGATAGCCGCCGTCCACGAAAGGCGGCGGCGTATATTCTCTGAATGTGTACGGGTGTGATTGTAATTTTTTAATGTGTAAACGATAAACGGCATGGAAAAGGTAATAGCAAGAGTAGAGCGGGAAGTAGGTGAAAGAAACTTCTCATGCTACATGAAAGTAAAAAGCGTCAATGCCAGTGTGCTTGGACAGGGCAATACGGCAAGTGCAGCCATTGCCGACATGCTCCAAGGATGGGAGGACACCAAAGAAGACTTGAAAGAGGAAGGTATCGAGGTTTCTCCAGTTGAGATTGAATACACCTTTGACATAGGGGCGTTGTTCAACTACTACGACTTTATCAATGTTACCGGCGTATCAAGGGAAATAGGCATTAGCCCGGCGGTCATGCGCCAATACGCCACTGGTATCAGGAGGCCAAGCAAGGAACGAAAGGAGAGGATAGTGAAAGGCATCAAGTCACTTGCAAAAAAAATGGAAATGGCAAGGGTCTATTGATAGGACATTGAATGCTTCGTGCTTCAATATTTTAAATGAACTCTTTGAGCCGCCCCCACGCGAGTGCAGGCGGCTCTTCTCGTGCTTGAAATGTTAAAAATGACCTTTTGATGATTTTTTCTTCTTGATTTATTTGAATAATACGCAAAAGGTTATTATCTTTGTGTTGTCAAATATAAAACATGAGTTATGCAGTATACAGAAAAAGAAGATGAACTGATACAAGCAATCAGAAATTACAGAAGAGCCTATCCGAATGGGCAGAGAAATCTTGAAATCTACATTTTGGATTTGGTTTATGAGTTAATGGAAAATGAATAATCAAACGCCCTCTCCGCAAAAAAAGGGATGGCACAAAAAAGAATAGAATGGAGATAGTAGTAAAACAGCAAAAAGCGACCGTTCGCCAAGTTTTGGCAGATGTGTATGAAGAGGTAAACTGGGCATACTTGGCTAAAAATTATTTTGGCAAGTCACGTTCCTGGCTTTATCACAAGTTCAGTGGAATGAACAACGGAGTGGCAGACGATTTCAGCGAGATTGACCGTGAACGTTTGAAGAACTCACTACAAGACATAGCCAATCGCATAATGCAGGCGGCGGACAGGCTCTAACTCATAGCCTGGTATTTGACGGGGAGAGCACATCTAAATAAGGTGTGCTCTCTTTTTTCGTGTCCGTGCGAAAAGAAATTAAGCAAGACACATACAGTTGCCAAGTCTAAATAGAAAAATCAGTGCTGTAATGGCCGATTGGGGTTCAAGCATATTTTCAAGGGCAGACGGAACGCAGGAGACGACGATCGGGAATTACGGGCAGAAGCACAACATCAAGGACGGCAAGACAGTTGGAGAAACCAGGCCACAAGGCAACAGGGGGTGTCAATGGCACCCCTGCTCCCGTCATTACACTGCCAGAGTGCCAAAGAAGCCCTTTGGGCAAAGTTGCAAACAGGACGGGATGTATGCGGGACGTCCGCGAACCAAAATTTTCATGCCATCTTGTATTTATTAACATAACATTTTGCTGTTGTTTGCAGGAAAAACATAACTTTGCACTGTTGTTTTGTTTAAACAAACGGAATTATTAATCTATAAACATAGAGAACAATGACATTACGAGAAATACTGGAACACCGCCGCGCAGTCAGGGTTTATGATGCGGAAAAGCCTTTGGACGCGGAGAAGGTGAAGGAGTGCATACGTTTGGCGACGCTCGCGCCAACGAGCTCGAACATGCAGCTGTGGGAGTGCTACCATGTCACCGACCCGGAGGTGCTGAAGAAACTGGCCGTGGCGTGCCTGGGGCAAGGCTCGGCAAAGACGGCGCAGCAGATGGTGGTGTTCGTCACGCGGCAGGACAGGTGGAAGAGCCATGCCGACGCCGTGCTCAAGGCCAACATAGAGGAGATAAACGCGAACAGCCCCGAGGAACGCAAGGCGCACCGCATATCCATGCAGGAGGACTATTACAAGCGGCTTATGCCTCACGACTACAAGCGGTTCCACGGCCTGTACGGCATTTTCCGGAAACTGGCAATACAGGCAAAAGGGCTGTCACGCCCCGTGAAGCGCCACGTCTCGGAAAGCGACATGCGCGTAGTGGTGCATACGAGCTGCGCGCTTGTCGCGCAGACTTTCATGCTGGCAATGAGCGAGCAGGGCTACGACACATGCCCGCTGGGAGGCTTCGACAGCCTGCTGGTGAAGAAGGCACTCGGCCTGCCATACGACTGCGGCATCAACATGGTGATAACCTGCGGAGTGCGCGGCAGGGGAGGCGTGCGCGGCGACCGCTTCAGGCTTCCGTTCAAGGAGTTCTACCACAAGGTGTGAACATCGGGGATGTGATGCTACGAAATGTTATAAAATCATAATTCCACAGTATTACTTGCATATATATAAATGTAAAAACGTATCTTTGCAAAACTTTGCGACTATTCAATGATTAAAAACCTTTAATATAAAAGAATGAAAAGATTATTTTACTCGCTTGCAATGTTGCTCATTGCACTCACGGCGGCGGCAATTCCCGCCAAGAGGGGGATTAAGACAAAACTGACACTGACGGACGGGACGCAGGTCATTGCGGAACTCCGTGGTGACGAGTTCGGGCACTTCTACGAGGCAGCCGACGGCCGCGTGTTCGTGGAGACGGAAACGCCAAACCTGTTCAAGGTGGCCGACAAGGCAAAACTGATGTCCAAGGCAGACGCGAAGCGCAGAGCGCGCAACGCCAGACGGGCCGAAAGGCGGAAGGAGTTTGGCGTGCCGACGTCATACACCGGGAGCAAGAAGGGAATCATCATTCTCGTCAACTTCCAGGACAAGTATTTCGCCGCAGGCAACACAAAGGAGTATTACGAAAGAATTGTAAACGAGGAGAACTTCAGTGACGGCAAGTTCACCGGTTCGGTGCACGACTATTTCAAGTCGCAGAGCAACAGCCAGTTTGACCTTACATTCGACGTGGTCGGCCCCGTGACGCTCTCGCATAAATGCGCGTACTATGGCGGCAACGATTACAACGGCAACGACATGCGTCCGCAGGAGATGACCGTCGAGGCATGCAACCTCGTGGCAGACATCGTGGACTTCAGCGACTACGACTGGGACGGCGACGGCGAGGTGGACCAGGTATATATATTGTACGCAGGGAAGGGCGAGGCAGACGGCGGCGCGCCGTCAACGGTTTGGCCACACGAGTGGCAACTCTCCGCGACGGGCAATGCAATGAACATCGACGGAGTGCGCATCGACACATACGCCTGTGGCTCGGAACTGAACGGCAGCGGGTATATCAGCGGCATCGGAACACTGTGCCACGAGTTCACACACTGCCTCGGCATCCCCGACTTCTACGACGTGAACTACGGCGGCAGTTTCGGTATGGGCTCATGGTCGGTGATGGACTATGGCAGCTACAACAACAACGGCTACACGCCGTGCAACTACACCGGCTACGAGAGAATGTTCTGCGGATGGCTGAAACCAACCGAGCTGAAGAAAGACAAAACCGTCACAGGCATGAAGGCGCTTGAGGACTTCGGCGAGGTGTTCATCATGCACAACCCGGGATTCAAGGACGAGTACTACATACTGCAGAACGTGCAGAAGAAAGGCTGGGACAAGTACGCAGGCGGCAAAGGCCTGCTCATCATGCACGTCGACTACAGCAAGTCGGTTTGGCAGAGCAACGGCGTGAACACCAGCGCTGCACGCCAGCGCTGCACGATATTCCCCGCAGACAGGGAAAAATCGATATATTCACTCGATGGCGACCCGTTCCCATACGGCACGAACAAATCTTTCGGGAACACCACATCACCTGCCGCAACGCTGTACAACCCCAACACCGACGGCAAGAAGAAGATGAACATCGAGATTACGGGCATCACGCAAAACGCCGACGGAACAGTGTCGTTCAACTTCAAGAACAACAACGAGAACTCCGGCGGCTCGGACGATCCGACAGGAGAAACGTTCTTCAAGGAAACATTCGACCAGTGTGCAGGCACAGGTGGCAATGACGACCTCTGGTCAGGCTCGATAGCAAGCGCCGGGTTCGCGCCGGACAACGAGAAATGGGAAGTAGGCAGCGCGTTCGGCGCATACCACTGCGCACGTTTCGGCACCGGCAAGATGGCAGGACATGCCACGACACCCGAGCTCACCATCGACGGCGAGGCTACGCTCGTGTTCAGCGCAGCACCCTGGGGGACGGAGAACTGCACGCTGAATGTAGAATCCTCGAACGGTGACATCACGCTGTCGGACGCTTCATTCAAACTTAAGAACAAGGCCTGGAGCAAATGCACACTGACACTCAGAGGCAAGGGCAAAGTGAAACTCACGTTCACTGCAACAAGCAACCGCTTCTTCCTTGACGACATGACGGCATGCAAGAACGAAGCCTCTGGCATAAGCATCATAAGGCCTGCCGTGAATGCCGGCAGCCACCGCATCTACAGCATCGACGGCCGGTACCTCGGCACCGACATCGACGCTCTCGGCAGCGGACTGTACATCGTAGGCGGAAAGAAGATCGTGAAATAAACAAAGCGGCAGAAGCCGCGGAACAATGACACGGGCGGGGTGCGGCAATACGCATCACGCCCGTATTTCTTGCGCCGCCACATGATGCCGGCACGGGCGGCTGTTGCTTTTCCACAGCGCGCCACAGATCACCTCTTGCCATGCCTGCGGCAAAACGCGATGCAAAAACGCCGTAATTGCACAGCAAACTCGCCGTATTTGCAGTATTGCCAGCACCGAACGGCGGGCATGTCCATAACCAACATGCATGGGGAAAGCCTGCATACACGCATGGGAAAGCCTGCATGCCGGTTGGGGTTGCCACAAAATGCCCGAAAACATGCCGTGATGACATTTTAATATTAAATGCTTTCCTGTTCTCACAGGAAATCACTATATTTGCTGAAAAATCAGCAACTAAAGACTTCGCAAGGCGCAACGCACTGCGTGCAAGAGAGATATAAATTTTACAGTTAACAGTACAAAACAAACAAATTGACTATGAGAAGGATTTTATCGGTATTGGCTATGGCCGCGTTTGCCATTTGCGCAAGCGCGCAGATTGGAGCGTATGTTCTTGACGATGCGGGGGAATGCACGAACATCAGGAACGCGCCCCGGGGAAAGGTCGTGAAGAGGCTCGCGAGGGAATGTTCATACATGATGCGCGTTAGGAACGTGCGCGACGGATGGTGGGAGATCGTGCCGAACACCCTGGAAAACGCAGAGGATGGCAGGATGGTAAATCTTGATAACGCGGAAGGCCCGTGCTACATACACTATTCCGTCATCGCGCTCGACACGCGCAACTATGGCGGGCAGCGGCTCTGCCTGCGCAAGTCGCCAGGCAAGGACGGCGCCGTCACTTTCTCGTTCCGCGAGGAAATCAGCGTGAGGCCGGTAGGCGTGAGGGGCGGATGGGTCAAGGTGCAGACAACAGACCGGAAACACACGGGATGGATAGAATATAAATGGCTCTGCCCAAACCCGCTGACAAACTGCAGCTGACTTTTTTTGACGCGGAAACGCATCTTCTTTCAGCGAATTTTCGTAACTTTGCCCCCAAATAACCAAACAGCAATGAAAGAGAAGAGAAATTTCAAGCGCACGACGGTGACGTCGGCACTGCCATACGCCAACGGCGGAGTACACATCGGACACCTCGCGGGGGTGTATGTGCCTGCCGACATATACGTGAGATACCTGAGGCTGAGGGGCCAGGAAGTGATTTTCATCGGCGGCTCCGACGAGCACGGGGTGCCGGTGACTCTGCGTGCGAGGAAGGAAGGGATAACGCCGCAGGACGTGGTTGACCGTTACCACAAGATGATAAAGGACTCGTTCGCGCGGTTCGGCATCTCGTTCGACATATACAGCCGCACGACGAGCAAGACACACAATAAGTTCGCCTCCGACTTCTTCCGCAAGCTATACGACGAGGGAAAGCTGGTGGAGGAGACAACAAAGCAATACTACGACGTGGAGGCGCGCCAGTTCCTCGCCGACCGATACATCACCGGGGAATGCCCATACTGCCACAGCGAGGGGGCATACGGCGACCAGTGTGAGAAATGCGGGCGCGACCTGTCGCCCACGGAGCTCATCAACCCGCACAGCACGATAAGCGGCTCGAAGCCGGTGATGAAAGAGACAAAGAACTGGTACCTGCCGCTCGACAAATACCAGGGCTGGCTGAGGGAGTGGATCCTCAAGGGCCACGGGGAGTGGCGGCCCAACGTTTACGGGCAGTGCAAGTCGTGGCTCGACATGGATCTCCAGCCGCGCGCCATGACGCGCGACCTCGACTGGGGCATCCCCGTGCCGGTGGACGGAGCTGAGGGCAAGGTGCTGTATGTGTGGTTCGACGCCCCGATAGGCTATGTCTCGAACACCAAGGAACTGTGCGACAGCGACCCCACGCGGTGGGGGACGTGGCAGAAATGGTGGCAGGACGAGGACACGCGCCTCGTGCATTTCATCGGGAAGGACAACATCGTGTTCCACTGCCTCATCTTCCCCACGATGATGAAGGCGCACGGCGGATACATCATGCCGGACAACGTGCCTGCAAACGAGTTCCTGAACCTGGAGAACGACAAGATAAGCACGAGCCGCAACTGGGCGGTGTGGCTGCACGAGTACCTCGAGGACATGCCGGGCAAACAGGACGTGCTGCGCTATGTGCTGACCGCCAACGCGCCGGAGACGAAGGACAACAACTTCATGTGGAAGGACTTCCAGGAGCGCAACAACTCGGAGTTGGTGGCGATATACGGGAATTTCGTCAACCGCGCGCTGCAGCTCACAAAGAAATACTTCGGCGGGAAAGTGCCGGAAAGAGGAGAACTGACCGACATTGACAAGGCCGCAGTCGAAGAGCTTGCCGCAGCCAAGGAGAAAATCGGCACGCTGCTCGACCAGTTCAAGTTCCGCGAGGCACAGTTCGAGGCGATGAACCTCGCGCGCCTCGGCAACCGCTACATCACGGAGTGCGAGCCGTGGAAGGCGTGGAAGACCGACCAGGCACGCGTGGCAACGGTGCTGAACATCTGCCTGCAAATCACGGCAAACCTGTCGATAGCCTTCGAGCCGTTCCTGCCGTTCTCGTCGGAGCGACTGCAGGCCATGCTCAACATCGCCGTCACAGACTCCGGCGCCGGCAGCGGCAAAACGGATGACGGGAAACTGTCGTGGGAGAGCCTCGGCAATGACTGCCTGCTTGAGCCGGGACACCAGCTGGCAGAGCCTTCGCTGCTATTCGAGAAGATAGAGGACGAGACGATAGAACGCCAGATGCGGAAACTCGAGGACGCCAAGAAGGCGAACGCCGCAGCGGCATACAAGCCCGAGCCAATAAAGGACCTCACCGACATAGACGCATTCGGCAAGATGGACATCCGCGTGGGCAAGGTGCTGAGATGCGAGAAAGTCAGGAAGTCGAAGAAACTCCTGCAGTTCGCCATCGACGACGGCAGCGGCACCGAGCGCACCATACTCAGCGGCATCGCGGCATACTACGAGCCAGAGCAACTCGTGGGGAAGCAAGTGCTGTTCGTGGCAAACTTCCCGCCGCGCGAGATGATGGGCATTGAAAGCCACGGAATGATCCTGTCGGCGGTTGACTCCGACGGGTCGCTGCACGTCACTACGGTGGCAGACAATGTGAAGCCAGGAAGCCAGGTGGGATAGCAGCGGATTTCATTCCAAAATAATTGCAAAGTGATTAAAATGCAAATAAAAACACGGCAGCTATTGCTTTTGTTTACTTTTTTTGTTATCTTTGCACCAGTGTTACATATTATAATTAATAATTAAAAATCATGGAATTATGAGAAAAACTTTACACATTGCCCTCGCGGCACTATTCTCTACACTGGCTCTCAGTGCATACGCACAGGAGCAGACGGTTATCTGGGAAGAGGACTGGCAGAGCGGACAGGACAGGCAGCCCGTCACCGAGATAGTGAACGCCAACGCCACCTACACGGTGAACACCGCAGGAGGCGCTGAGGCGAAGTACACAAAACTCTACGCCAACACCAGTGACGCATCGAACATCGAGCTGCTGCTGCCGAAAGCAGACCGCAACGAGTCGTGGGGCGTTGCCATCAAAGACCTGAAGGGCAAGAGTGGAGCGCTCACGCTGACATTCACCTACAACAAGGACCAGGTGGAAATCACCTCCACGACTGCTGGCGTAACCATCACCGACCTGACAAAGAACGGAGCGACAATAAACGTTCCGGCAGGAACAACATCGCTCAACCTTGTGTTCAACAATCCATTGTCAGCCAATGGGCGCATCGACAACATAAAGCTCGTGGCGGGAGAGTCTCACGGGGAGGTTCCGCAGGTTGACAACATCGCTGCACTCAAGGCACTCGCAGAAGGCTCCTATGCCATACTCACGCTCACCGATGCACGCGTCAACTTCACTTCTGGCAAGGATATGTTCATCGAGGACGCAACGGGCGCAATCGACTTCTACAACTGCGGGCTGAAATACACTGCCGGCCAGAGGCTCAACGGCACGATAAAGGTGGAGTACAAGACCTACAAGAAACTGCCGGAGGTGATGTCAGTGAGCGACAACAACCTCGTGGCCACAGACGGCGAGGTAACGCCAAACGAGGTCTCCATAGAGGGCATCAGCGAGGCTATGGTCTGCAAGCTGGTCAAGGTTTCAGGAAAGGTGACAACCACGACTGAGCAATATCAGGACAAGAACGGCAACACGCAGACACGCACAAACTATTTCCTCGAGGACGAGGAGAACAACACCGTCCAGTTCTACCGCAAGTGGTACAAACTTGAAGGAACAGACATCTCGGTACTCGCAGAGGGCGACAAAGCTACCGTCACCGGCATCGTGGTGTTCCTGAACGGCAATCCCGCCATCGGCGTTACGGCGTTTGCCAAGGAAGAGCCCAACGCCATCGACACCGTGACAGCGCAGGACGACGACAACGCGCCAATCTACAACATCGCAGGACAGCGCGTTGAGAAAGCCGTCAAGGGTATATACATCCGCAACGGGAAGAAATTCGTTGTGAAATAGCACAATGATTGCGGGACTTTCGAGAACAGTCCGCATCATGCGGCTGCTCTTGAGGTCTGCCTGACACGAACAAGAAAGGGAGTTCCTCCCCGCCGGGGAGAAGCCCCCCTTCTTGTTAACAAACACAATCCCAAACCGGCCATTAGAGCCAGAAATGATAGCCAGGCTGAAATGGGAAAGCCATTGCCTTAATGACCGATTGGGGATAATCTTGCAGACCGTTGCAGAAACGGTCCTCGTCCATACTTATGGACACAGTTAAGTATATTCATGTTTATTTACCTTTATATATCACTGCTTATGAAAAATATAAAAGCTTATTTACTCATGCTCTTCGGGCTGCTGACAGGCCTGTACGGCAATGCCAAGACCGAGGACGTGATCGTCAGCGACTACAAGGTGGATTTCGAAACACCGATAGTCACAAACACAGGCAAGTATGGAGACACAGACCGTGACTTCATAGTAAGCACGGGCTGGGGACACCTCGTGGGGATGCTGGAGACAGGCTATAACAATACCCCCACCTACGTTCCATACATCTACAACAAGACAAACGGCGTTGGCAATTCCGGATGCCTGGAGGCCGGGGCGGCGCTTTTCTACGACTCGTGGGAGAGCGACTACCTCGAAATATGGGATTACCTGATAACGCCGCTCGTAAAGGGAACCGTGACCGTAAAGATGAAGAAGTCAAAGTATGGCGGCAAGATCGAGTTCTACACGATGAGGAAAAACGGAGACAAATGGGAGAGGTCGCTCGCCATTGCCGCCACATCGCTGGCTACCCCGAACACTGACGACTTCGTGGAATACATCCTGCCAGAACTCGCCGACTACACATACATAGGCATCAGGATGTCAGACTGCTACATTGACGACTTCACGGCATCATCAGCAAACTTCAAGAAAACGGAAAGCCTAAAGGTCAACGACATCATCCCAGACACAGACCAGTCGGTTGATGAAAATGCCGATGGGAAATTCACAGTGACATTCAAGACCACCGTGACGAACAATGGCGATTTCGACCTTACATCCGCAACAGAGAACTACAGCGTTTCACTTTACAAAGTAAACAATGACGGAGGCGCTGACAAGGCGGACCACCAGCTCGTCGCCACTGTGCCTGTCGGGGAAGACCTCGCCATTAACGGCACCTCGGGAGAACTGACGCTCACCGGCACGCTCAACATGGCAGATTGCCCAGAGGCGGCAGCCGGCGGCATAAAATTCAGGATCTACGAGGATGTCACCGATACATACAAGGAAACCAAGAACGTGACAGTCGTGCCATACGCGCCGGTTATCGAGCTGCTGACAAAGGTGGACAACGCCACCAAGAAATACAATGACGGAGACAAGATGTATTTAGGCGCGTCGCGAACGGCATTGACGCAGGAAATGATAATCGTGGACAAAGGCGCGTCACCGCTTGAGATACAGAGCGTGACGGTGCCGGAGGGCTTCACGTCCACGCTCGCGGCACAGACCGTCGCACCGCACGACACATTGAGATTCTGCATCGCAACCACAGAGACCGCCGGCACAAGGGAAGGCGACTTCGTGATAAAGAGCAACGCCGGCGAGACAACGCTGAGACTGAAGGCGGTGATTGCCGGGGCGGATGAGTACTTCGTTGACTTCGAAACAAAGGAGTCCACAATCGGAATGATTGCGGAAAAGTTCAAGGAGGACTATTCCGAATATGGATGGATAACGGACAACCAGAACGATGCTGGCTATCCGGGAAACAAGAAGAACGCCTACATGAAGACCGACTACAGCGAAAAGTCGCACGGCCCGTTCAAGATGATCACGCCGCAGCTCGACTTCGGGGCGGGAAATACTTTCAGCTTCGACGCCGCCCGCTACTACAGCAGCGAGGGGGAAATAAAGGTTTACTACTCGCCAGACCGCATCGACTGGCAGCTGGTCCGCACGCTGAGCACTGCAAGCGGAACACCTGCCGAGGATCTCTTGTCTGACGCTGATGCCCCTAAGTACGGCAAGGAATTCCTGAGGTACACAATAACCAACATCCCGGCGGGACAGTACTATGTCGCCATAGAGGGCGGAAACAACAAGCCGGTATATGTTGACAACATAATCGGCCCGAAGAAGGTGGAGAAGGAACACGACATATTTGTCAATGCCAAGATACCCGAAAATGGTTTCGTGAACAGCAGCATGAACATATCCGTCAACACGCGGAACATGCTGCCAAAGGAAGAAAAGGGCGAAGGCTATGTTGTCAAAGTCCTCTTCGGTGACAATGTCGTGAAGGAGATTGCCGGGCAGACACTCGCACCGGGCGAGGCGGCAGACCTGAGCATCGACGTGACGCCGCATGCCGCCGGGACATTCGAGGCAATGGTCAAGCTCGTCTTTAACGACGGATACGAAGTATCTTCCGCAAAGTCTGGCGTGAATATAAACGAAGAGGTGTTTGAAAGCATCGTCGAGGCCGGAGGCCCGGCGGCAGGAAGCAGCAACACCGCGCCGATAGGCCTCTATTTCAACAAAAGCGAGGCGCAGTCCATCTACTCGAAGTCCGACCTTAACGGCATCGAAGCAGGGCAAAAGATAGCAAGCATCACATACCGAGGCAACAACACCTCGACACGCGACAATATCTTTGACATGAAGGTGTGGCTCGGCGAGACCGAGATGACAGAGTTCGCAACGCCGATCACGCCAATAGACAACACCACATTGACCGAAGTGTTCAACGGAAGTGTCGAGCTGCGGCACACATCCGGGGCAAACGCACACGATAATCTCGTGACACTGAATTTGCCCGTGCCATACGAATACAAGGGCGGCAACCTCGTGGTCAACGTACGCACGTCGTCAAGCAGCTACAACATGTCGTTCGGAGTGGACTACAGCGAATGCGGAATGACACTGAAGACCATCCGCCGGGGAGCGGACACGGGCGATTTGGACGCTGCGGAATGGAAACCGGCTTCCACTGCAACATACAACGAACAGCCAGTCATACTGCCCGTGATTTACTTAGGCATGCAGGCAGAGGCACCGGGCGTGAGCGGAGTGGTGACAGACAAGGAGACGAAACAGCCAATAAGCGGTGCTTCCGTGTCGGCAACATGCGGCGGAGTGGTTTACAGCACAAGCACCGACAGCGAGGGCAAGTACTCCATGAAGATAATGAAGCCAGAACTGGATTATGTGCTGAAGGCTTTTGCCAGCGGATATAACCCGGCAATGGAAAACATCAACGTGAGCGGCGGCTCGGTCAGCGGAAAGAACCTGGAACTGGAAGCCGCGAAGGGACTCTTCATTGAGAGCGCCGACATACCGCAGACGGGCGTGGTGAACTACGCTTACAGAGCCAGCGCCAAGGTGACAAACTACACCACGGAAGACATTGCCGGCGGCTCCTACACAGCCAAACTGTATGTCGGCAACGAGGTGGTGGCCGAGGCAGATGCCGTGGAGGTGGCCAAGGGCAAGGGCGCAGACTTCACATTCTCGTTCACGCCACATGCAGAGGGAACATTCCCGGCATACATCGAGTTCGTCAAGGACGGCTACAGGTCAGCAACCGCGACGGCAGACATTGTTATAAATGCAGAGGCGGACGGCGGAATTGTCCAGATTTGCGACAGCACCAAGAACTCCACGGACCTCCCGGTGAACATGTACTTCAACAACTCCACGAGCGTGATTGTATACACACCAGACATGCTGAAGAAATACGGAGTGCCGGTAGGCGGGGTTATATCCAAGGTAAAGTACAATATGTGGGCCACTTCACCGAAACCGGGACTGTCGTTCACCCTGAACGCATGGGTGGGAACAGTGGAAGGCGGCCCGTCCAGCGTCATGGCGATGTCTGCCAGTGCCAAGGCAGAGGCGAAAGAAAGCATGAACCATGCCGTGGTTGACAAGGTCTACGAGAACTTCGCGCCAGAGGGAGTCACCACCGATAATCCCAAACTCACCGAGATAGAACTTGACTTTGGCGACAAGCCAATAGTGTTTGACGGCATCAATGGCGTGCGCATAATATTCGAGAAGAGCTCTGACAACTGGACCGGCGGCAGTACGTTCGCGCTTGACGCAAACTACAACACTGCCTATAATGGTCAGAAAGACAACACGCCGCCAGAGGATATCGACGCGACAAAAATGAACAACACCCCCGTGGCATTCTTCACGGTGGCTGTCGGGTGCAACGTTACGGGAACCGTTGCCGACGCACAGACATCACAGCCTGTGAAGGGCGCGTCTGTAAGGATGAAGAGCGGCGACGTGCTTTACGAGACGACCACCGGCGACGACGGCAAGTATGAGGTCAATGTCAAGCAGACACAGCTCGAGGACTATGTGCTTGAGGTTGAGGCAACCGAGGACTATGAGGTCAGGACCGTGCAGGTAGGCAAGGTCGAGGATGGAATGGTCAAGGACGTCGCGCTCCGCAAGTCTGCGACGGTGAGCGGCAAGGTCGCTTCCGCAAGAGACGACAGTGCGATCGATGGCGCGGAGGTGACGCTGAAGGATGCTGACGGCAATGTCGTCAAGACTGCGGCGACAGACGCTTCCGGGCATTACAGCCTAAAGGTGCGGCGGCTCGACGCAGACTACAAGTTGGTCGCCACGGCAGACGGCTTTGTAGACGGCGAGGCAGAACTCAATGCGGTCTCTGCCGACGTGGAGCAGAACTTCTCGCTCGAGACAATCAGCAAGAGAATCTATGGCGTTGTGCGCGACATGGATACCAGCGAGCCGATAGAGGGTGCAACAGTGTCCTACTCCAGAGGCACCGGCACCGAAGTCATCGTGCACACCGATGCGGAGGGAAAATATGAGATGATGGTCGAAGCCTCGGAGGAGCAAGCCACAGTCAGCGCGCGCAAGACGGGGTATGTCGGCGATGCCCTGCACATCATGTCGCTGACCGAGGATATGAAGATTGACTTCAATCTGGAGAAGGACGAAACCGTGGCAGTCGGCGGCATACATGCCGACGAACTTGCAGGCAAGAAGGTCTACGACCTGAACGGCCGCCTCGTCAGCACCGACGGCGACACGGGCAAGCTTAAGCGCGGACAGATCTATGTCGTTGACGGCAGGAAAGTCATTCTGAAATAAGCCCGTTCCATCACGGGAAACCTTTCAACAAAGGGGATGCGCCACGAACGGCGCATCCCCTTTGCAATAATCCCGAACCGGTCATTACGACACTGACCTTTTCCATTCCGTCTTATTTCCTCACCAACTTCCTCCACCGTGGGCAAAGCCGGTTTCAGGCGATAAGGTATAGCCTTTGATCGTTGTAATCACTCACGCCGATTGGCTGTCCGCAGCCATAGAGCGCGTGTTGCTGCGCCAACGCATCATCTCCAACGTTGCAAATACGGCGTGTTTATGTTGCAAATACGGCGTGTTTGGTTTGCAAATACGGCGAGTTTACGTTGCAAACACGGCGTGTTTGCTGTCTTGCTTGCAGTCAACGGCTGGTCTGGTCGGCATTTCCCTCCCGTTCGCCGTCATGCTTTTCGATGAAGCGTTTCCAGAATCCCCAGCGGCTGCGGTGGCGGTAGCCGTGGCAGCCCATTGGCAGCTGGCGTCCTGTTTCGCGGTAGCACACCGCAGGCTTTACGTCGAAGGCGAAGGTCATGGCATCGCGTACGGACGGCGTGCGCAGCTCGGTGGCGGCGAGCGCGAAGAAGACATCCTCGTTGTGCATCGAGTTGCGCGCCTCGATGAATGCCCTCGCCTCGACGGCGTGGTTCTCACATGCCGCGATGAACGCGCTGACGCGGCGCAGCGACAGGCCGCCGTTGCCCACATGCCCGTAGGTGTCGCTGCGCAGCATCCTTGTTTGCGGGACAATGTTGCGCCGCAGCTCCATGAGCTGCCTGAATGGGAAGTGCGAGTATATCGGCCATGTCACCCACGGCGCGGCAACATGGTCAACGGGCTGCGCCATCCACCGGTCGAGGTCGTCGCGGAATATCCACGCGTCGGTGTGGCACACGAGTATGAAGTCCGTGTCGGAGAACATGCGGTAGAAGTCTGCCGACATCATCATGGCGTTATACCCGGCGATGCCTCGCTTAGTGCCGAGCCACTCCGTGCTCACCCCGAGCGTCTCCGCCTGTGGGTATTTCGCCTCTATGTGCGATATGTCAAGTCCGTGCGGCTTGAGCAGCACGATGTCGCGGCGTGCCAGCCGCCGTATGTTGTTGTCGAGAGCCTCTGCCTCCTCCGCCTTCAGCGCGGCGCGGTAAATCGGTATTATTACTTTCAGCCGTGGCATATACTTACACGTCTATTTTGAAGGGAAGTTTGTCTTTGTGCCTGTATTTTCTCCAGAATTTGCGCCGCAGGGCCATCGCCTCCTTCTCGCAGTCATTCCCGTCGAAACCCCGCGCGCGCGCATAGCTGCGCACCATGACGGCAAACAACCTGCGCGAGCCCCACATTTTCCTCATGTTGGCGCATCCCTCGTGCATTCCCACCTTGCCGAAGCGCATGCGGTTGGTGTCCACGAGGGCGAAATGGAACGTGCCGCCGGCATCCCTCGTCCACAGTATATTTCCCGGTGTGTAGTCGAGGTGCATTATCTGCGCATCGTGCAGGCGCGCGGTGAAACGCCCGAGCGCGTCCATGAGAGCCTCATACACATCGCCGTCCTTCCCTGCCACCTCGTACATGGTGTGGCTGTCCTTGCGGTGTATGCTGACGAAGAACGAGAAGCCGATCAGTCCCGCCGTGCGCTGCTCGATGTATGCCACCGGCTCCGGTGTGTCGATGCCTGCGGCGGCGAGCGCGGCAGGGTGCTCGAACGCGCGGCGGCCCTTCGCTTTCCTTATGCCCAGCGAGTAGATAACCGAGTTCGGGAAGCACGGCTTGTGATAGCGCTTGACGTTGAGCGCAAGTCCTCCCGGCGCGTCCATCACCTTTATCACGTTGCGCAGGTTGTGAATCTCATGCCCGTCGTCGCGGAACCTTGCCGGCATTTCCTTCAGCCATTGTCTCAGCCCCTCGTACTCTGGGTTTATGAGCATTTTCGTCTTCATGGCTGCAAAGTTAAGCGAAACATCAGACAATACAAAATTAAAGGGAGTGATTTTTGGTTTGCCGGGAATGGCTCTTCGTCGGAAATTAGTGTCTTGTCGCCGCTGTGCGTTCCGCGCGCGGGGATTATGCCCTCCCGTGCTTGCCGACGAGGGCGGGGAAGTATCTGTAGGTCACGAAGGCGATGGCTGTGCAGGCAGCATACGTTGCCGCCAGCGCGGCAATCACCTGCCAGTATTGGTTGTACCCAAACCCTGCGCGGTTGAATGTCAGCGCCACCACGGACGGCACCGCGCCGCAGAAGAAATAGTAAACGAGCGAGCGCGCCCCCGTCCAGCCGACCATCGGCAGTCTGCCAATCAGTTTGCCAAGGCTGACAAGGAACGCGACCGACACGCAAATGTCGGCAAGGAACATCGGTATGCAGGATATTTCAATGCTGCCAATCACGGTATCAACATGATATATAACAATAAATGTTTTTATTATCAATAAAATAACAAACAACAAGGATGTATATGATATGGTGTTGAAACGGTTGAAAAGATGTTCCCACCGCCGGTAGAACACGCCGCAAATCATTATGCCTGTGGCGAGAAGGGCATCGTTGGCATACCACAGGTTTTGTTCATAGAATAGTGTGGAGGGGTCGTGTCTGTTGCCGACAACAAACGCGGTGGCAAACGACAGAAGTGCCACGGCTGAAAGCCACGTTGCTTTTCCACGGGTTATCAACATCACAAGTGCAAGTAACATTTCTGCGACGATGAGCGCCGCGACGAACCATGACGCGCGCCCTGATATTATATCAATGAATATGTCGGCCGGCGCGGCATGGCGCGCCGCGATCTTCACCGCCCCGACGATGCCCGTGAAGATGAAATACGGCATGATGAGCGTCCTGGATATGGATTTCACCTTGTGCGCGAAACGGAAGCCGCCGCCATCGCGGCCGCCGCAGAACAGGTAGCCAGAGATGAAGAAGAATGCTGCCAGCGCGTTGTGGACGTAGCAGCGGTATGGCGTGATGTCGCGTCCGGCATAGTACATCTCCGTGTGGAACAGCAGTATGGCAACCATGCAGATGCCCCTCACGGTGTCAATCCAGTGTTTCCTCTCCGTTCCCCTCACCATTGCGGCGTGTCAGTTGACTATTGCTATCTTGCACACGGTGCCTGCCTTGCCGTCGGCTGTTGCCGTCTGCACCATATACACGCCCGACGCCACCCTGTGGCCGTCGCCGTCGCATCCGTCCCAGGTGAACATGCCGCCGTTGCTGCGTCCCTGGCACACTATTGCGCCGTTGCTTGTCGTTATCTTGACATCAGCGTCGCTGGTCAGCCCCACGACGCTTATCAGCCCGTTGTAGTCTGGCTTCACGGGGTTGGGATAGGCATAGACGTTGTCCTTGCCTATCTCGTCGTATGCCTGCGAGGCGTTGCTCATATAGGAGCATAGCCCCCTGTTGGTGCCGAAGAACACCTCGCCGGTCCTGTCGTTTATCGCGATTGACTCTATCTCGTTGTCAGGCAGCGGGCTGTTCATTGCCGTGAAGTGCTTCAGCTCGGTGATGCCGTCGGCATCGATGAGATACGCCCCGTCGCCGAACGTTCCGAACCATTTGCGGCCGGCGGCGTCCTCCGCCATGCAGTTTATGTTGACACCGTTGAGCAGGTAGTCGGCGAGGTTGCTGCCGTCGTTTCGCGGCACCTTCACCTGCACCAGCGTGTTGTTGTCTGTCCCGATATATTCCTTGGGCAGGTATGCCGGCCCGCCGCTGCCTCCTATCCATATATTGCCGTCCCGGCTCTGCATGATCCACTCCACGGCATTTGACGCATACTCCGTGCCGTCCTGGTTCCTGAACGGCTGCTTGTATGCCACGAGCGTGTTTTTCCCGGTGTCGAACCTGAAGAAAGACGGCATCTGCCAGTAGTCGTTGGCGAACCACAGCTGCCCGTCCCTGTCCATGAACGAGTGTGACGGATAGTGCAGTGCCACGTTCTTTTCCTGTATCAGTTCGTTGTCAGGGAATTTCTCCCACTTCCCGTCGGCGCCATATTTCAGCAGGCAAACGTCGTATGACATACCGTTGAGCAGCCACAGGTTTCCCTTCTTGTCGAAGTTTACGCCAAGTACGAGCACATAACTGTTTGCCAGCACCGTGTATGCGGCCTGCAGCGGCGAGTTGTCGGTGTTGTACAGTTTCACGAACTTTCCGTCGATGAACTCATAAAGGCCCGTCCTTCCACCTGCCATCAGCCTGACGCCGTTTGTGTAGGTCGGATCGATGTCGAAGTCCATGACGTCGGAATATGGCAAACCTGTCTTCTCGCGTATGTCGTCCTCGTAGTTGAACCATTCCTTGCCGTCATACGTCTGTATGCAACCCGGCCTCAGTTTGTCGCCCCAGCGCGTGAAACTTCCCCCGCAGGTGTACAGTTTGTCGCCGTAGAAGCGCATCGTTGTGAAGTAGTTGTATGTCGGCCCGTCGGGCATTATTCCGCTTGCGGTGACTGTCCTGCTGCCGTCTTCGTTGCGTTTCCACGACTGCAGTTTCCCGTCTTCCTGCGTGCTCCAGTAGCATTTGTTGCTGCTGTCGTATGCGATAAGCTCGTCATATCCGTTCTCCGTGCCGTGCGTTATGGTGTTGTCGTTGTTGTAGTCTGGTTTGTCGCCGCTGTCCAGTGGTTTCCACGATGCCGGGTCGAGCAGGTTGTCGCTCATGTCGCCGCGCTTCTCCCCCTTGCTTGTCTTGCAGAAGATGACGCCGTCCTTCACCGCGATGTCAGTCACCTTGGCGCCGAGGTTGTATGTCGCGCTTATCTCGTTGTCGGCTACGTTGAACTTCATTATGCCGAACGCGGTGCCGATATAGGCGTACTTGCCGCTTATCGTTATGCACGTCACCGACTTGTCCTCCGCCATTATCTTGCTGTACAGGCTGCTGTTGTTCTCCACCGTGCCGTCGTCCTGCAAGAGGTCGATGTTCTGGTTGCCGTATATTATGACAAGTTTCCCTGCCGCCCTGCACCATGCTATGTGCGATATGCCGGTGTCCGAGAGGCTGTTGACCTTGTCGTATGTCTCGGTGCTGTTGTCGGCGGTGTTGTACGAGAACAGGTTGTTGCTTGCAAGCACATAGACCTTCTTGCCCGATGGCTCTATGTCTGTTATCTTGCTGTATGCCATGTATGCCTTCCACTGCCCCACGGCAGCCATTGATGCCGTTGCCGACACGGCCATTGCGACGGCTAATAACAGGTATCTTCTCATGTGGCCCATTGTATTTTTCATATTGTCATTTGTCAAAAACGCCCTCTGCCGCTCCACCGCTGCAAGTTGATGAAGTACAGGAGTTTGTATATATTAAACTTGAAAACTGATGGATTATTGCTTTCCAGGTTGTGCAAAAGTGGTTTTCGCAGCAGCCTGTAGAGGCCGCGCATCAACGGCGCGAGGTGCAGCCGCCGCACTGCGCGCTCGTAGCGCAGCAGCGACGAGTATCCCCGCAGTTCGGCGCAGAACTCGTGCAGCGTGCGCAGTCCCTCCTCTGTCTTGCGCACGAAGTCGGCGTTCGGCTCGAAGTCGGCGAATGTCAGTGGGTTGTCGGTGTGCTTTATCGCTATGCCGTTGTCGCGCAGCGTCTTCCCCCACAGCACGTCCTCGTAGCCATAGTGGCGGAAACGCTCGTCGAAGGGGAAGCGCGTCATTATCTCCTTCGTCACCATGAAGTTGCTCGTGTGGAAGTCGTTGTACGGCCTTTTGCTGCGCGCCGCCGCGCAGTGGTTGCCCTCCGCCCTGCGCTCATACCTGTAGCGGAGGTTCGCCATGAGCCTCCCGTCGTCGCGGACGATGTCGTATCCGCCATAGACCACGGGCTCGTCGCGCATCAGGTAACTGGCTATGAAGTCGTCCCTGCCGACGCTCATGTCGCCGTCAAGGAACAGGAGGTTGGCATGGCGCGCCTCCGTGGCGAGGAAATTCCTTATCCTTGACCGTCCCGAATTGAAGCCCCGCTCTATCAGCCTTACGTTCTCCAGCGGCGCGATGCTCCTGTTGTCCCTTACTGCCGCCATGTCCGTCGAGCCGTCGTCGGCCACGATTATCTCGTAGTCTGCCTCTGACAAGCGCAACTGCCGGTGCACGGACTCCACCAAGTCCCTGCACCGGCAGTTGAACACGGGTATCAATACAGACAGTTCATGCTTCATCTGTCAACGCGCTCTTGCCTCTTCAGCAGGTAGCCGGCAAGTTTCCTCACCGCCCTTGCGCGGTGTGATATGCCGTTCTTCACGTCCATGCCGAGTTCGGCGAATGTCCTGTCATATCCCTCCGGCATGAAAACCGGGTCGTAGCCGAAGCCCCCGTCGCCGCGTCTCTCCGTTGTTATCCGTCCCTCCACCTTTCCTTCGAAGGTGTGCAGCGTTGCCTCGCCTGCGCCGGCATCGCCTTCCCCATGCCTTTCGAGCAGTGCTATGACGGTCCGGAAGCGTGCCTCGCGCCGTGTCTCGCCAGCGAGTTTCCGCAGCAGCTTGTCCATGTTGGCGTTGCTGTCATGGTCGGTTCCCTCGGCGTAGCGCGCGCTGTGCACCCCCGGCTTGCCGCCAAGCGCGTCAACCTCAAGTCCGGTGTCATCGGCGAAGCAGCTGTAGCCGTATTTCTCGCAGACATAGCGTGCCTTCTGCACGGCGTTCTCCTCGAGCGTCGCACCTGTTTCCGGTATGTCGTCGTGGCAGCCTATCTCGGCGAGTGACACCACATTGAAATCGCTGCCGAGAATGCGCCGTATCTCCGCGAGCTTGTTGGTGTTGTTCGTTGCAAAGACTATCTTCATGTCACTCAGCCTCCTTGCCCGTCCTGTTGCACGAGGGTTTTCCCTGCCCGTTCAAGATGTTTCTTCTTCACCTTCACCTTTATCTTGTCGAAACCCTCGCCGAACACGCCAATCACGGAACTCTGGCTGACGAACGCATTGGGGTCTATCATCTTGACGATACGGAATATCATCACACTCTCACTCTTCTTGGCGAGCATCACTATCACCCTCACGCTGTTTCCGGTGAACCATCCGTGGCCGTCGAGCAGCGTCAAGGTATGGTCGGTTTCCTCGGCGAGAGCCTTTGATATCTCGTCATATTTCTTTGAGAAAATCATGAACTGCACTGACTGCCTCTGCCGGTTCATTATGTAGTCGAGCATGAAGTTCTCTATAATCATCGTGCAGAAGCCGAACACGACCATCTTCATGCGGTCCAGCAAAGAGCCGAACTCCGGGATGAATAAGCAACTGCCTATGATGAGGAAGTCAACGAAGATAAGCACTGTCCCCAATGAGAAGTCGCTGTATTTGTTGACGGATGCCGCGATGATGTCGGTTCCTCCCGTGCTGCCGTTGTTGAGGAATGTCAGTCCGAGACCACTGCCGGTCATAAGGCAGCCAATAAGCAGCGACATGAAATTCTGCCCCTCGCCGAGTATCTTCACCATGTTGCCGGCCTCGTCCACCGGTGCTATTTCCTTCATCAGCCACAGCAGGAACGAGAGCATGAACGTGGCGTATATCGTTTTCATCAGGAACTTCACGCCGAGGATTTTCAATGCCACCACCAGCAGCGATACGTTGATGATGAAATATGTGTATGAGTTGGGGAACGATGTTGCGTAATACACGATTGCGGCGATACCTGCCACGCCTCCCGTCACTATGTTGTAGGGCATCAGGAAGAATGTGAACGCGAAGGAATACAGCACAAGGGCAAATGTGATGCCTAAGTAGTCCCTGAATTCTGCCCTGAGCATTGCTTTGTTCATTACCATGATATGAATGTTTTTTTATTTGTTATTGTTTTTTTCATTTGCCTCCCAGGACGATGTTCACCATCCGCTTTGGAACGATGATCACCTTCACGATTTTCTTCCCGGCGGTGTATTTCGCCGTGCGCTCGTCGTTCCGCACCGCCTCTTCTACAGCATCGTTGGCTGCGCTGGCGTCAAACTGCATCTCGAAGCGCCGTTTGCCATTGAAGGCCACGCCCATCGTCACGCTGCTCTCGGCAATGTGTTTCTCGTCGAAAGTGGGCCATGAGGCATCGCAGACGCTGCCTCGCTGCCCAAGGCGTTCCCACAGTTCCTCAGCGATGTGCGGTGCGAACGGCGCGATGAGTATGGTGAGAGCCTTGATCACCTCGCGGTCGGTGCATTTCTGCTGCGACAGTTCGTTGACGCATATCATAAACGCCGAGATGCTCGTGTTGTAGGAGAAGAGCGGTATGTCCTGCGAGACCTTCTTGATGAGTTTGTGCAGGCTCTTCATCGACTCCCTCGTGGCGGCGGTGTTCTCCGTTGCGGTGATGGCCTTGCCGGCAAGGCTCCAGAACTTCTTCAGGAAACGGTGACAGCCGTCGATGCCGTTAGTGTCCCATGGCTTCGACTGTTCCACGGGCCCGAGGAACATCTCGTAGAGGCGCAGCGTGTCTGCACCGTATTTCTCGACAATCATGTCCGGGTTGACGACATTGAACATCGACTTCGACATTTTCTCTATCGCCCATCCGCAGATATATTTCCCGTCCTCGGTGACAAACTCCGCATCGGCATATTCGGGCCGCCATGCCCTGAAGGCGTCTGTGTCGAGGATGTCGTTCGACACGATGTTGACGTCAACGTGTATCGGTGTCACGTCGCCGCAGTCCTTCCTCAGGTTGAGCGACACGAACACGGGATGCCCCTTCGCGGCGGTTGCGGCGTTGTCGCGGTAGACAAAGTTGCTGCGCCCCTGTATCATGCCTTGGTTGACGAGTTTCTTGTATGGCTCCTCCCTGCACGACACCCCGAGGTCGAAGAGGAACTTGTTCCAGAAGCGTGAGTATATCAGGTGCCCCGTGGCATGTTCCGTTCCTCCGACGTAGAGGTCGACGTTCTGCCAGTATTCATCGGCTTCCCTGCCCACCAGCTCCTTGTCATTCCACGGGTCCATGTAGCGCAGGTAGTAGGCGCTCGAGCCGGCAAACCCCGGCATGGTGTTCAGTTCGAGTGGGAACACCGTGGCGTTGTCTATGAGCGTGTTGTCAACGACTGTTTCCGACTTGGTGTCCCATGCCCAGCGCCTGGCGCGTCCCAGCGGCGGCTGCCCGTCGTCGGTAGGCCTGTACTGGTCAATCTCGGGCAGCTCCAGCGGCAGGCATTCCTCTGGTATCATGTATGGCATACCGTCCTTGTAGTAAACGGGGAAAGGCTCGCCCCAGTATCTCTGGCGCGAGAAAATGGCGTCGCGCAGGCGGTAGTTCACCTTCACGCGGCCTATTCCATGCTGCTCCACATACTGCTTTGCCTTTACGATTGCCTCCCTGACGGTCAGCCCGTTGAGCGACAGCTTGTCAGACGACGAGTTGCACACGATGCCTTCCTTCGCGTCGAAACTGCTTTCCGACACGTCCGCGCCCTCGATGAGCGGCACTATGGGCAGCCCGAAGTGGCGCGCGAAGGCATAGTCGCGAGAGTCGTGTGCCGGCACCGCCATGATGGCGCCGGTGCCGTAGCCGGCGAGCACATATTCCGAAATCCATATTGGCACAGGGTCGCCCGTGAGCGGGTTGACGGCATACGAGCCGGAGAACACTCCCGTGACCTTCTTGTCAGAGATGCGCTCGCGCTCGGTGCGTTTCTTGACGTATGCCACATATTCCTCCACCTCACCGCGCCGGTCGCCGGTGGTGAGCATCCCCACGAGCTCGCTCTCTGGCGCGAGCACCATGAACGTCACCCCGAACATGGTGTCGGCGCGCGTGGTGAAGATGGTGAACGAGCGGTCGGAGTCCTTGACGCGGAACTCCACCTCTGCGCCCTCGCTGCGCCCTATCCAGTTTTTCTGTGTCTCCTTCAGCGACTCGGTCCAGTCCACGGTGTCCAGCCCGTCGAGCAGCCGCTGTGCGTATGCCGACACGCGCAGGCACCACTGCCGCATCTTCTTCTGCACCACGGGATAGCCTCCGCGCACGCTCACGCCATCGACGACCTCGTCGTTTGCCAGCACCGTGCCGAGCCCTGCGCACCAGTTGACCATCGTCTCGCCGATGTAAGCGATGCGGTAGTTCATCAGCGTTTCCTGCCTGCGCCTGTCGTCCCATGAGTTCCACTCGCCGGCGGTGAACTTCATTTCCACGGAGCATGCCACCCCGCAGGCTGCGAGGCCCTCGGTGCCGTGCTGCCGGAAATATTCCTCAAGCTGCGCGATGTCCCTCGCCCTCGGTTTCTCGCCGGTGTCGCTGCCGGCGAGCGGGCGGTCGCTGTAGAAAGAGCGGAACATGCGTATGAACGCCCACTGCGTCCACTTGTAGTAACGCGGGTCGCAGGTGCGCACCTCGCGATCCCAGTCGAAGCAGAACCCAATCTTGTCGAGTTGCTCGCGGTAGCGCCTGATGTTTGCCTCCGTCGTTATTGCCGGGTGCTGTCCCGTCTGTATGGCATACTGCTCGGCAGGCAGTCCGTATGCGTCATACCCCATCGGGTTGAGGACGTTGTAGCCCTCGAGCCGCTTGAAGCGTGCGTATATGTCGCTTGCGATATATCCTAAGGGATGGCCGACATGCAGCCCGGCCCCCGAGGGGTACGGGAACATATTCAGCACATAAAGTTTCTTCTTATTCTTGTCCTCAGTCACGCGGTATGTATTCTGCTCAACCCATCGCGCCCGCCATTTCTTTTCAATGGCTCTGAAATCGTATTCCATCATCTGTCGTCGAGGTTTATTTCTCCGTTCTTTACAATATGCCTGCAAAGTTACTGCAAATAAGGAAAATGACAAAGAATTTTCTTTATTTATTTATCCCGGGCCAGTCATTGCGGCACTGATTTGGTATTGCGCGGCAAGGCATGGCGGAACCAGCCACTTACTTGCAGACGCGCCTCGACACGGCAAGCAGCAGGAAATAGAACACCAGGCCGGTGGCCAGGCCGGCTATGGCATCTATGGCGTAGTGCGCCTGTATGTAAACCGTTGAGATGCACAACAGGACATACAGCGGCAGGAGCGTCCACACGAGCCACCGTTTCCTGGTGCGCAGCGCCAGTAGCATCAGCACAGTGCTGCACCCCACATGGCTGCTGGGGAATGCTGCCGTGGGGCGCTCGCCAGCTTCCTTAGCCGACTCCACGAGGGTGTAGAACAGTCCGTTGGCGTCGCCCGGCGAGGGAAGGCACTCCTGGTGACTGCTGAAATATGTGCCGAGGCTGGGGAATATGCCGTCGGCGATGCGGTCGACGCCCACGGCGCGGAAATAGAACGTGGGGCCAGCGACGGGGACGAAGATGAAGATGACGTAATAGAGGAAGAACGCCCCGAGGACGATGAAGGCCGCACGGTGGAACTCGTTGTAGCGCGCCACGAAATAGAACAGCACCACAAGGGCTATCATGGGGTAGTAGGAGGCGTAGCCGAGGTCCATCAGCTCGCTGAAAATCCTGCCTGGCATCGCCTCGTGGAACAGCAGCGCGGGCTGGAAACCGAACAGCGACTGCTCCCACGCGGCGAAAAGGTGGTCGAGGTTGGGGAACATGCGGTTTATCTCGTAGGTGTCAGGGTACCACCATGAGAGCAGCGCCATCTGCACCACCACGCGCAGGAAGCGCGTCATGCGGCACGGCCACAGGCGGTAGGTGAGCCACATCGCGGCGGTCATCGCCGCCACGCGGACGCGCCCCATGAGCATCGCACGCGGGTTGACGGCGTCGGTGTAGCAGAAAAGTATCACTGTCGTGGTGAGCAAGAGATACGCCACCACCACCCACTCCACGGCCATCAGCCCTTTCAGCGGCTTCTCCGCAGAGAGGTATTTCCCTATTCTATTCATCCCTTTCTAAATCCATTTGTTATCCCGGTACCACTCCACCGAGCGCCGCACGCCCTCGTCCAGTTCCACACTGGGGCGGTAGCCGAGCTCCTCGCGTGCCGGGTTGATGTCGCACAGCCAGTTGCGCTGCCGCATGATGTTGTACTTGTCGTCGTTGAGCGCCGTCACCTTGCGCGTTATCCTGCCATATCTCTCGCCGATGAACGTGGCGGCACGCAGCACTGCCAGCGGTGCCTTGACGCGCAGCAGGCCCTTCACGCCGAGGTGCTTACGCAGCAGGTCGCTGAACGTCTGCGACGAGTAGCTGCGCCCGTCGGTGAGGAAATACCTGCCGCCCACCGGGCCGCGCTCCAGCGCGAGGAACACGGCCTGCACCACATCGGTGACATACACGAACGTCAGCACCTGCCGGCGGTAGCCCACGGCGAAGTCGACGTGGTTCTTTATGCTCTTCGCCATCATGAAGTAGTCGCGCTCCCGTGGCCCGTACACCCCCGTGGGGCGCAGTATGACGTATGGCAGCGCCGCCTGCTGGGTGATGAAATTTTCCGCCGCCAGCTTGCTCTGTCCGTATGCGGTGTTCGGCACCGGCGTGTCGCCGTCGGTTATCTCGCGGTATGGCTGCTGCTCGCGTGCCGGGCCGAACACGCTGAGGCTGCTGAGGAACACGAACTTCCTCAGTGGCATCCCCAGCGACGTGACCGCCCTGACGAGGTTCTTCGTCCCCTCGGTGTTCACGCGGAAGAAGTCGCGGCGGTCGAGGCACTTCGTCACCCCGGCGGCATGCACCACATAGTCGAAGCGGTGCGGCGCGAGAGCCTCGCGCAACTGCTCCTCGCTGTCGAGGTTGAGCGTAATGAAATTGATGCGCGGGTCGGTGAGGTATTTCGTCGAACTGCTTGCCCTCACGGCGGCCCATGTCTCCATGCCGCGCCGGATTGCCTCCTCGACTATGAAACTGCCGATGAACCCTGTCGCGCCAGTTACCAGAATTTTCATGGCTGCAAAGTTAGTCAGAAAAAATCAATTATGTTACAATAACATTAAAAACCATGTTTTTTTGCAGAAAAATTGAAATAATCCGGATGTTTTGTCACAATGTCGCAGAAATTTATTACTTTCGCAGTTGATTACCAATAATATCGGCTTATGGCAAAGGGAAAAGACAGAGGTAAGCGCCTTACCAAGAAGAGATTGGTGGAAATGCTCTCCACGCTGTTCAAGACAAACGCAAACGAGACTTTCAGTTTCAAACAGATATTCAAACGCCTGAACCTGAAGAAACATCCCGAGAAGATGCTCGCCATCGACATCATGGAGGAGATGGCGTGGGACGACTTCCTCAGCAAGGTGTCGGAAAACTCGTACCGCCTGAGCACACACGGGCAGACCGTGGAGGGAACGTTCATACGCAAGGCCAACGGCAAGAACTCCTTCATCGCCGACGGCTCGGACAAGGCGGTGTTCGTGGCGGAGCGCAACTCGCTCTTCGCGCTGACAGGCGACCGCGTAAAGGTGACGATGATGGCGCGAAGGGAGAAACACATAAAGGAGGCGATGGTGATCGAGATCGTGAAGCGCGCCCACGACCAGTTCGTGGGAAGGCTCAAGGTGGAGAGGGACTTCGCATTCCTTATAAGCGACTCAAACATATTCGTACACGACATCTTCATACCGAAACGCAAGCTGAAGGGCGGGAAGACCGGCGACAAGGCCGTGGTTAAGGTGACCCACTGGCCGTCTAAGGACGACAAGAACCTCGTGGGGGAAGTGGTTGACGTCCTCGGAAAGATGGGTGAGAACAACACCGAGATGCACGCGATACTCGCACAATACGGACTACCATACAAATATCCCAAGAACGTGGAGGCTGCGGCAGAGAAAATCGATGCCACGATAAGCGGCGAGGAGATCGCACGGCGCGAGGATTTCCGCGACGTGATGACATGCACCATAGACCCGTACGACGCGAAGGACTTCGACGACGCGCTGAGCATAAGGCAGGCGGGCGACGGATGGGAAGTAGGCGTGCATATTGCCGACGTGTCGCACTATGTCAGGGAAAACTCCATAATAGACAAGGAGGCATTCCGGAGGGCAACGAGCGTGTATCTCGTTGACCGGACGATACCGATGCTCCCCGAGAGGCTGTGCAACTTCATCTGCTCGCTGCGCCCCGGGGAGGAGAAACTTTGCTACAGCGTTGTGTTCCTGCTCGACGGCGAGGCGGAGATAAAGTCGTGGCGACTGGTGCACACCGTGATAAAAAGCGACCGCCGCTTCGCATACGAGGAGGTGCAGGACATACTGGAGAAGAACGGGGTGAGGGACGGAACGGGAGAGCCGTCGCCAGTGAGGGTGAAGAACCTTGAGGAGGCAAAGACCAACAGACCGGTTGACTGCGGAGAGGCGAAGGTGACACCACAGATGGCGTGCGGACTGCTGATGCTCGACGCACTGGCAAAGAAACTCCGCGAAAAACGCTTCAAGAACGGGTCGGTGAAATTCGACCGAGAGGAACTGCACTTCGACATCGACGGGAATGGAAAGCCAACGAGGGCGTTCTACAAGAAATCGAAGGACGCAAACAAACTCATCGAGGAGTTCATGCTGCTCGCAAACCGCACAGTGGCGGAAAGCGTGGGAAAGAAGGAAAGTGGAAAGAGACCCAAGACACTGCCCTACAGGGTGCATGACCAGCCAGACCCGATAAAGCTGGACAACCTCTCGAAGTTCATCACAAGGTTCGGATACAGGATAAACACGGCAGGCACGAAAGGACAGATATCGCGATCGCTGAACCAACTCATGGACGACATCAACGGCAAGCGCGAGCAGAACGTGATAGAGATGGTGGCACTGCGGGCTATGATGAAAGCCAAGTACAGCGTGCATAACATAGGGCACTACGGGCTGGCGTTCGACTACTACACGCACTTCACCTCGCCGATACGCCGCTTCCCGGACATGATGGTGCACCGACTGCTGACACGTTACCAGAACGGCGCACGCTCGGCAAACAAAGACCACTACGAGGAACTGTGCGAGCACTCGAGCGACATGGAGGCGCTGGCACAGCAGGCCGAGCGCGACTCCATAAAGTATAAGATGGTGGAGTTCATGGGAGACAAGATTGGCAACGAGTATGACGCACACATAAGCGGGATAACGAGCTACGGAATATACGCCGAGATTGACGAGAACCACTGCGAGGGAATGATCTCAATGCACGACCTCGACGATGACTACTACGACTTCGACGAGAGAAACTATATGCTCGTGGGGCGCAGGAGACACCACAGATACCAACTGGGAGACCCGATACGCATCGTGGTGGCAAGGGCGAATATCGAGAAAAGGCAGCTCGACTTCACCATCGCCGACTGAAAGGAACAATGCGCGGACATGCGACACCGCAACGGCAGGGCCGCATGTCCGCGCATTCACCAAACTGACAACAAGAAAAAACAAATGGACATAATGGAAATTGAGAAAGAAGCAAGAAGCAGAAGCCCGTGGATCAATGCAGGACGGGCCGTGGCACTGGCAATCATCGCGGTGATGGCTGTCTCACTGTCGGCTTGCCGCACAGAGACAAAGGGCAAGGCGGAGAGGAACGCCGTGAGCGATGCCATCGACAGCATGGAACAGAAACTGCCGTCGGGGACGGGCTTCGTGGCGAAGTTTCCCGACAAGCGGAGGCACTGCCTCTTCTACCTTAACGGAGGACACCTGTATAAATTCGACGCCGTTACGAAGCGGCTCGACGAGGTGTCGTTCACCAGCCTCACCGAGGAAACGGCGATATACTACAATGACAACGACATAGACGCCGGCATACGCGAGGCGGTGCTGTCACCCGACAAGGAGTACATTATGCTCACGGCAAAGGTGGCGGCAGGCGGCAGCGACGGCAAGGCGGCGCAGGGGCTGTACAGGATGAACACAACAAACCTCGCCATAGAGGCTCTGGCACAGGGTGAGGTGACACGAGAGGGCGACATGTTCTTCGTCGCCGTCACCGACAAGGCAACCGGCAGGCAGCGCGCGTTGCTCGGTTTCGACAGGTCGGGAAACCAACTCTCGCGGGAGAAACAGCAGCAGGCGGCAAGGCTCATCAGACCGGTCACGGCGAAAGAGGAGGAGGGAAGCGCGGAGGAGACTGAAGGACACGTCACTCCGGAGCCGCCAACGGCGGCAGCACCGGCGGAAAATGCAGCCGGAGACCAGCCGCACGCAGCAACGGCGCCGCCAAACAAGGAGGAATGAGAAGGATTTTCTTCAACCACAAGGAGGAGATGTGGAACAGCTGGAGCCACGCAGGCGGCATCTTGATAGGAGCCGTCGTGGGCAGCATTTTCCTTTACATGTGCTTCACCAAGGGCAACGGCTGGGCGACGGCCGGCATAATACTGTACCTCTTCGGGATGCTGATGTCATACATCGCAAGCACGACATACCACAGCCTGAGCGCGTGGTCGAAATGGAAGGAGCGGCTCAGGAAGTGGGACCATGCCGCGATATACTGGCACATTGCGGGCAGCTACTCGCCGATAACGCTCGTCGCGCTGCGCCAGGAGGGATACTGGGGATGGACGCTGTTCTCGTTTATATGGCTCGCGGCGATTGCCGGGACGATTGTGAGTTTCTGCAAACTTAGCAAGCACAGCATCGTCGAGACCGTTTGCTTCGTGCTGATGGGACTGTCGGTGCTCGTCGCCTTCGGGCCGCTCGTGCGCAGCGTAAGCACCGCATCCGTGGCATGGCTCATCGCCGAGGGCGTGGCATACATCACCGGGGCGGTGTTCTACTGCCTCAACAAGCGGAAGTACATGCACACGGTGTTCCACTTCTTTGTCCTTACCGGCTCGGTGTGCCACATAATTGCCGTCTGGGACATGCTGGTGGACTACCTGTAGGGTATGCCGCGCGTGATACTTTTGTGCTTTTTCATTAAAATATTTTATAATAAACTTGCAGGTATGGGAAAATGCCACTAAATTTGCAGAAATTTATAACAATCTATATTCAGCACATGGGCAACAGTACCTTTCACCCCGTCGTTGCATTGTTACGTTATAAGCGCAAGAATGAGGAGGCAATTATGTTAACAAACGTTACTCCCCCCCCCCTCGCCATTATGTTATATTAACACTCTCTTCTCTCTTTCTTGTCTTTATAGCAAAGGCAAGGCTACTTATTAGTGCATGGTTTCACAGGCAGCCGTGCACCTTGACCGTATCCGCCTGTCGCACACAAGACAATTATAAAATCTAAAACTTTATTCATGATGAAACAAATTTACTTACTAAAAACAAAACGCTGCGGCATCTTCCTCGCCTTGCTGCTGCTCATGGCATTGCCCATGGCAGGACAGGACTTTCAAAGTGGACAATTTTGGTACCATGTAACAGATGCTACAAATAAATACGTGTCCGTAACTAAACCACAAGACACTAATCCAGCAAACTCGTATGCACAAACGCTGTCTGGCGACATTACCATTCAGCAAACTGTTACGGATAACAACAATCAACGATGGACGGTTACCGGGATTGACGAGAATGCTTTCAATGACGTATCCACCATCACCGCCGTTACGCTTCCGTCCTCCGTGATGGTAATAGGAAGGCTTGCTTTTTATAGGACAACCAAATTGAAATCCATCAACTTCCCTTCGGCACTATCATATATAGGTTTGAGTGCCTTCGAAGAAAGTGGCTTAACGGAGGCGGACATTCCTGGTAAAACCTTCATAGCCACGAAAGCTTTTAAAAACTGCAAGAACCTTGCACAACTGAGCATCCCTCAGGTTACCTGTCTGGGAGATAATAGCTTTGCCTTATGTACGAGCCTGACAAGCGTCACCGTTCCGGCATCTGCTCGCCTACAAGAAGAAGTCTCACCCAATGTTCAAAACGCGTCCTCAGAAAAAGTATCAGGCAAGAATGCGTTTTTTGGATGTTCCAAGCTGAAGGAGGTGACGATAGAAGACGGCGTCCGAAACATTGCGGCTGGGATGTTCAGTGAGTGTCGGTCAATAGCGAAGATGGAATTACCTGCGTCGGTAAAATATATCAGAGATGGTGCTTTTTCAAGTTGTCGCAGTTTGGAGAGCATCAACATGCCCGGAGTCACAACCATTGAACTGAGCGCATTTGTGTTTTGTGGACTCAAGGGAGACTTGGTTATTTCATCTACTGTCAAGACAATTGGAAATTCTGCTTTTCCCAATAATGACGGACTAACAGGTTTCACTTGGAAGGGTAAAGAAGAATGCGCGCTCGGTGCTGGTAACTTTGACGGCTGTATTAACTTGGAGTTCATAGACCTGCATACATTAGATAATCCGAGCATAGAAAATCCCGAGTTGAATCGGAATGGAAGTGAGACCCTTTTTGAGGGACTGCCAACCCACACCGTGGTGTACCTGCCGAAAGGCACAGAGTTTACATTTGCTGAGGGCGAGGACGTGAACTTTGTGAGAGCCGATAGCACTTGCAATCTGCTAAGCATACAAGACGGAGCTGACTATGAGTTCCCCAACAAATTCAAGGCCAAGAAGGCTGTATATAACAAGTACAATGCTACTGTGTCAAATGGCACTTGCGAATACTCTGATGGTTCTGAACTTCCATCTCCAACATTAGATAGCGACAACTCTCTATCGACGTACCGCGATTTTTCCGGCATAAGCAATGGCAAGAACTGCTTCACCATGCTGCTGCCATACGAGGTAAACGTGCCGAAGGGGTTCCGCGCATACAAGCTGTCCTATCGCGGCAAATATAAAACATCAGTACAGGGAGAAAACACATACAATGAATATTACCTGTTCAGTTCCATAGACGGTAATACGCTCGAGGCCAACAAGCCCTACCTGCTGCGCATTACCAACGGCCAAGCGTACACCTCGGAGGATATTGTAGCCAACAACGTACAGGTTGCGGCATCGGTCAGTACCAAGGTAAATGATGATGGCACTGAAGTCACTCAAACGCCTTCAAACTCCGCTTTGTGCAACGTCAATGCCGGCACGCTCAAGCCACAGGGTTTTTTCGACACCAAGACCGGCCAGTCATACAAATTCGTGGGTGGCACCGAGCGGCTTAACAACCACTTGGCAGTCAAACTCAATACGTGGCTGCTGAACACGGACAGCAAGGGGCTTGACGTGTGGAGACAAGTAAATGAGTACGAAACCTACCCCGGCATAGATGCTCGGATTCCTTCAACAGCCACAGCGGCGCCGTTCCGTGGCTACATCCAACCTATTGACAATACAGCGCCAGCCAAACCATTTGTCATCCTCACCGACGACGAGGCTGCGGCGATAGACAGCCTGGAGCAAGGCACGCCGCTGACTGGCGAGCAGGGCATATACACGCTCGACGGACGCTACGCAGGCAACGACCTCAAAGCGCTGCCAAGCGGCATATATGTAATAAAAGGAAAGAAAATTGCAAAATAACGGAAAGATGAAAACAGAGAACATAAACAGCAAGGCACCCACGAGTGGCAACCGTGCTTACATCAAGCCAAATGCCGACATCATCAGGATTAACACGAACTATGGCATGATGGATACCAGGACCATAGCCATAGACCCCAGTACCCCAGCCACAGGCGACGGCAACGCCAAGCAATTCGACGACGACGACATGTGGGGCGACAACCACGAATGAGATACAGACCATCTTTAAATAAAGACAGCTCCACTCACGATGCCGTCAATTCACCATGAGACGGCATAGAAGGACAGGGTTACCTTTCGACCAAACGGAACGACAGGTAACCCTGTTTCGTATACAGACCTTGCCATACATGGCGCTTTCGTTTGCAGTTAATGTGTCGGACAACAAATGTAAGTGAAGTCAATATAGTAAACAAGATAATGAAGGCAAGCGTTCTGCGAAAGCAATTCTGCCGAAATCTTTTTGAGGAATACCAGTCATTGAACTGCTGGTTTAATGAACCGGAAGTAATATTTTTTATAGTTGCAACGGAATAACACGGAAAGACAAGGAGGTGCGGTAAAGCTCTGAAAATTTTGTTGGAATAGACGACACCTACAATGCGCTTCGCTTCGTTTGTTAGAAGGCAGGCGTTCTTGTGCTGTTTTGATAAAGAAAAAAATAATCGCCAAAATGCTGTGGGTCCTGTTGACGGAGATTTTTCTGCACATTTAAGATGATAGAGAAGTAACGTGTGCGGAGATGTTTTTAGAACTGCCGTCCATGCAACGACATGCAACAGCCCATTCAACTATGGAAAGGTCACGAGAATGTTTCTGTGCCTTGTCGAAAAGATGAATGGGCTGATGAGGCTGTTGGTTATCGCTTAACTACTTTCTTGCCACCGATGATGTAGATGCGTGTCATACGGGGAAACAAAAATGTCAAAAACGCACTGCCGTTATTTGCACATATACATTATTATTACTACCTTTGGCAAATTATTATCAATTAATTTATCATTAACCGCAATCATTGTATCATTATGAGAAAAACCTACACCTTGTTTGTGCTGCTGGCTATATCCATAGCCGTAAGCGCACAGAGTTCAAAGACCATTGACGTAACCACGCCCGGTACGCTCGACGACCTTGTCGGCGACGATGCCGCTACGGTCACCGACCTGACCATAACGGGAACGCTGAACACCGCTGACTTCAACGTGTTCCAGAAGACAACAAGCCTCGAGAAACTCGACATGGCGGGCGTCACCATAGTTGATGCGGGCGGAAACGTCACCGGGCTGTTCCCGCCATACACCTTCTACGGCTGCAAGACACTGAAGAAAGTGACGCTGCCATCCACGCTGCAGGACATAGGCGAGAGCGCGTTCTTCAAATGCCAGGCACTGGAGGAGGTGACGTTCCCCGAAGGACTGAAGACAATAGGAAAGGGAGCGTTCATGAGTTGCCACAAGCTTGCCGAGGTGAGCCTGCCCAACTCGGTGGAGAAAATCTCCGACCGGGCCTTCTACGCCGCGCCATTCACCAAGTTCACCATGCCGTCGTCACTGAAAACCATCGGCGCGACAGTGTTCTACGGCACGCTCATTGCCAGCGTGAAACTGCCGGCAGGCGTGAGCAAGATTGGCGAGTCGGCGTTTGGCGGATGCAAGAACCTCGCGACGTTCGAGGTGGAAGAGGGCAACACAAGCTTCAAGGTTGTTGACGGCGTGCTGTTCTCCGCCGACGAGAAGACACTCATCGCATATCCACAGGCTGACCCGCGCGAGAAATACACCGTGCCGGCAACGGTGGATTCGATTTACAAAGCGGCATTCGACTGCGCAGGGAAAATAAAGGTGCTTAGGATAAACAAGGGCGTGAGGACGCTCCCGGTAAGCATGTGCTACGGCACGGCAGAGTTGCAGAAACTTTACATACCGTCGACCGTGACGCTGCTCAGGGCGGGATGTGTTGACAACTGCCCAAAACTGAAGGAGGTGCACGTGCGTGCGACAACACCGCCGGAGGTGGAGACGGGGGCGTTCGGCGTGATGTTCCCAAACTACTCCATGAACCTTTACGTGCCGACGGGAAGCCTGGCACTGTATGAAGCCGCGCCCGAGTGGAAGGACGCTTTCCTGTCATACAACGAGGAGGACCTGCCGCAGATAACGATGACAACGGCACGCGAGATAGGAGAATACGTCAACATCGGCATGAAAGTGGAGGAAGACGTGGATATTACCGGAGCGGAGTATGACGAGAACGGCTCTTTCAAGATAACCGACAAGGACATCGTGATTACCGGCGCAATATCGAAACTGGAGTGCTCGTCAAACAAACTCACGAAACTCGACGTGTCGAAGGCACCGGACCTTGAGGAACTCTACTGCGACGACAACGAGCTCACCGAGTTGGCGATGGGCAAGAGCGACAACCTGCGACTGGTTTACTGCGGAAACAACAAACTTGGGAGCGTTGACCTGAAGGGACTTGCCGCGCTCAGTGATTTCAGCTGCTGGGGCAACGAGATGACATCAATCGACGTATCGAAGAACGCCGGACTCACGTCGCTCGTCTGCCGCGACAACATGATTGCCGGCACCCTCGACCTTTCGGGAAACGCCGCGCTGCGCGAGGTGAACTGCTACAACAACGCCATCACGGCAATAAAGCTGGCGGGAAACTCCGACCTGCGCCAAATGGAGATGCAGCGGAACGACATCAACGGGGAGAAAATGACCGCATTCATGCAGGCTCTGCCAAAATTCGTGGCATACGCTGACGGCGAGTGGGACGACTGGTTCGGCATGAACCCACAGGGACTTTACCTCACGGAGATTGACATGACACTCGAGAAGAACAAGGCGACGGCGGCCGACGTCAAGATCGCAAAGGACAAGGGATGGCCCGTGTTCGGAATGAACATCGACGACTATGGACTGGAGAAGCCCACGCCATACGACGACATCTTGACCGGAGTGCAGACGGCTGACCATGACAACGCCGCCATTTCGGTTGCCGTCACGGCCTCCTCGATAGACATCGCAGGACTTGCTGCCGGCACAGAGGTGACGCTCTACGATGCCAACGGCAGGATAGCAGCGAGGAAGACAGCCAGTGGCAACACGGTTTCCATCGCCACCGCAGGCCTCGCCAAGGGAGTGTATGTCGTCAAGGCATCCTCAGAAACAAGGAAATTCGTGGTGAGGTGATAAAACCCAAATCTGTCATTACAACACTGATTTTTCCATTTGGTATCGGCAGTCCCGTCCCCCGGATGCAGGCAGCCGTGCAACGGGTTGTTGAGATGAAAATGGAATAATCGGTGTTGGAATGAATTATTTGCGTATCACACTATTTATTAGTAATATTGCACTTTGAAATTTCAACAAGGCAAATATACAATTCATTTATGAAGGAAATTGAGAAATATTCATGGGCTGAGGACATCGAGGGTGCGGTGACTGTCTCTGACACGGATGGGAAGGTGCTGTTTATGAACAAGCGCTCGCGCGAGACATTCAACAAGCCCGGGGAGACAATGGTGGGAAAGAGCATGATACCATGCCACAGCGAGCGGTCGCAGGGCATAATACGCGACATGCTGGAGAGCAACAGGCCGCACTGCTACACCATAACGAAGAACGGCCGCCGCAAACTGATTTTCCAGACACCGTGGCGCGAGGGCGGCGAGGTGCGCGGACTGGTTGAGTTCTCATTCGTGCTTCCTGACGAGATGCCGCACTACGACCGCGACAAGAAATAGAGAGAGCGGCGCGGCAACCAACGCGCGGGGCCTCCGCAGGAGGGGGTCTGCGGCGGTCATTTGCCGGCAAATGCGGCGGCCTCGGCTGCCGCTATGATGTCCTCGTAGTCTTCGCCGCCGTTTCTTATTGATATGTCGGAGAGGTCGAACTCGCTTTCGCCCTCCCCCGTTTCCTCATGTGCTTCGGTTTGGCGTTGCTTCCCTGTGCCATTACGTTGCAAGGTGGTGTCATGCTGTTGCGCTTTTTTGCCATTCGCGCCGTCGGCATCGCCGTTTTCCTTGCCGCTTTTTGATATTATGAAGTCGGGCCTTGTCTCGCCCTCCGGCACGCCGACCGGCATTTCCTCCATCTTCGTCCGTTCCGACTTTGCCGCAAAAACGGCATCTATGAACAGTGGCTGCTTGCGCAGCCTTGCCAGTGTGAGCCTGCTGGCCTGTTGCTGGCTCTCCTTCTTGGAGTAACCGCGCCCCATGTCGCCGTCGACGCCCTCGAGCACAGCCTTGTAGCAGAACGTCGGGTTGCCGTCCTTGTCCTTGTCATCCTTAACAAGCCTGAAATCTAATTTCACCTTGTTCTTCTGGCTCCATTCAATCAGTTTCGACTTGAAGTTGACTTCCTTGTACGCCACCTGGTCGATGTTGATGATTTGTGCCAGTATGCGCTTCTCCATGAAACGCATGCACGCGTCGTAGCCCCTGTCCAGGTAGATGGCCCCCACGAGAGCCTCGAAGGCGTTGCCTCCCATGTAGCTGTTGTGGCTCGTGTTTGCCCGTGAGGATTTTATAAGCCGGTTTATGCCCGTCTCCTCTGCAAGCCGGTTGAGCGTCTCGCGCTGCACAATCTTTGAGCGCGTGTTGGTGAGGAAGCCCTCCCGCTTGCCCGCGAAATGGTTAAACACGATGTGTCCCACCACTGAGTCCAGCACGGCATCGCCGAGAAACTCGAGCCGCTCGTTGTTCACCGGCCTTCCTTTCTCGTTGCGTCTGCGCATACTCTTGTGCATCAGCGCCGTCTTGTAGATCTCGATGTTGCGTGGATAGAAGCCGGTGATGCCGTGAATAGCAAGAAAAAGCTCCTTGTCCTTGCGGAAAGGGAGCTTAATCCTGTCTATGATACTATTCAGCATATTTCTTGAAGATGACACAGGCGTTGTGCCCTCCGAAGCCGAAGGTGTTGCTCATCCCCGCACGCACCTCGCGCTTCTGCGCCGTGTTGAATGTGAAATTCAGGTTGTAGTCGATTTCCTCGTCCTTGTCGTCCTCGCTGTGGTTTATCGTCGGAGGCACGATGTCGTTCTTCACCGCGAGCACCGTTGCCATCGCCTCAACTGCTCCGGCGGCGCCGAGGAGGTGTCCGGTCATCGACTTTGTTGAACTTATGTTCAGCTTGTAGGCAGCGTCGCCGAACACAGCCTTTATGGCCTTGACCTCCGATATGTCGCCCACTGGCGTCGACGTGCCATGCACGTTGATGTAGTCGATGTCCTCCGGTTTTAGGTTCGCGTCTTCCAGCGCGGCCTGCATCACGAGTTTCGCGCCGAGGCCTTCCGGGTGCGATGCGGTTATGTGGTATGCGTCTCCGCTCATTCCCTCTCCCGCCATCTCTGCGTAAATCCTCGCCCCGCGTGCCTTTGCGTGTTCCAGCTCCTCGAGAATGAGGCATCCTGCGCCCTCTCCGATGACGAAGCCGTCGCGGCTCGCGCTGAACGGCCTGCTGGCGGTCTCGGGCGAGTCATTGCGTGTTGACAGGGCGTGCATCGCGTTGAAGCCTCCCACGCCGCAGTCGCATATTGCCGCCTCGGCGCCTCCCGCCACTATGGCGTTTGCCTTGCCGAGCCTTATGAGGTTGAATGCGTCGGCCAGCGCGTTGGTTGAGGAGGCACATGCGCTCGTCGTTGCGTAGTTAGGCCCGTGGAAGCCGAATTTTATTGATATTTGCCCGGCCGCGATGTCGCTTATCATCTTGGGGATGAAGAACGGCCCGAACCTTGGGCCGTCATCGATGTGCTGGCCGTAGTATGTCACTTCGTCCTGGAATGTGCGGATGCCGCCGATGCCCACTCCGAACACGACGCCAATCCTTTCCTTGTCGACACTCTCCAGATCCATGCCGCTGTCTTCCACGGCCTGTATCGCGCTGACGAGAGCAAGCTGCGTGTAGCGGTCTATCTTGCGCGCTTCCTTGCGGTCTATGTATTTGTTCACGTCGAGGCCTTTCACCTCGCACGCGAAGTGTGTCTTGAACTTTGAGGCGTCAAACTGAGTGATGGGGCCCGCTCCGCTCTTGCCCGCCACGAGGTTGTTCCATGTCTCCTCGCTGTCAAGTCCCACGGGCGTCACGGCACCAAGTCCGGTCACTACTACTCTTTTTAACTCCATTTATTAATAAAAAATTGATAATTGATAATTGATAATTGACGCAGTGCTGCCCTCAGGGCAACATCATTAATTATCAAATGTCAATTATCAATTACCAATCAGATTGAAAATGATCTTATTTCTGGTTGTCCTCGATGTACTTTATTGCATCGCCGACGGTACCGATCTTCTCTGCCTGGTCGTCAGGAATGGATATGTTGAACTCCTTCTCGAACTCCATGATCAGTTCCACGGTGTCCAGGGAGTCTGCGCCAAGGTCGTTGGTGAAACTTGCTTCCGGCTTAACCTCTTCTTCATTAACACCGAGCTTGTCAACGATAATATCCCTTACTTTCAATTCAATTTCTGACATAATTTTAATTTTTTAATGTTTGTAATATTCATTAATATCTAAAAACTGGCTGCAAAGGAACAACTTTTTATCCATTTATGCAAATATTTCAACTGAAAAAAGCATTTTGCCTGCACACAGACCCCCCATGTGTGCAACTATTTGATGTTTTTGCTAAAAAAGTTTGCCGTTATGAAATAAATATATAAATTTGCAACAAATCTAAAGAAAAACCCAAAATGTCATTCACAAATTTCGCCAACGAGATTTTCAAAAAGGCTATCGATGATTACCATGTCACCGATAACGTTGATGCACAGATCAACAACCCGTATGAGCACGGCTCTATCGAGAACAAACTTTACCTGAAGTGCTGGATCGACACCGTGCAGTGGCATTACGAGGACATAATACGCGACCCGCACATCGACCCGGACGAGGCTCTGCTGCTGAAGCGCAGGATAGACCGCAGCAACCAGGACCGGACTGACCTCGTGGAGCAGATAGACAGTTATTTCCGCCAGCTGTACAGCGAGGTAAAGCCGGCCGAAGGCGCAAGGCTGAACACCGAGAGCCCGGCGTGGGCGATAGACCGACTCAGCATACTGGCCCTGAAGATTTACCACATGAGGGAGCAGGCGGAGCGAGGCGACGCGCCACAACAGCACAGGGAGAAGTGCGCGCGGAAACTGGACGTGCTGCTGGAACAGCAGGAGGACCTGTCCACGGCGATAGACCAGCTGCTCGAGGACATCGAGGCAGGCAGGAAATACATGAAGGTGTACCGCCAGATGAAAATGTACAACGACCCTGCCACAAACCCTGTGCTGTACGGCAAGAAAAAAGACTGATGAAGACAGAACACCTGCTGGTCATAAGATTCTCGGCGCTCGGCGACGTGGCTATGATGGTGCCGGTGGTCAGCTCGCTGGCACGGCAGTACCCCGACCTGCGCATAACAGTGCTCAGCCGCGAGTTAATGCGGCCGCTATTCGAGGACATGGCGCCAAACGTTGGTTTCATGGGAGCCGACCTGAATAAGGAGTACCACGGAATAAAGGGGCTAAACGCACTCTACAGGCGCCTGATGGCGAAGAACTTCACCGCCGTGGCCGACATGCACAACGTGCTGCGGTCAAAGTATCTGCGCATGAGGTTCAACGCCGACCGATACCGCGTGGAGCACATCGACAAGAACAGGCGTGGCAGGCGAGAGCTGACAAGGAAGGAGGACAAAATACTCGCGCCGCAGAGGTCGTCTTTCGAGAAATACGCCGACGTGCTGGGACGGCTGGGCTACCCCGTGAAACTTGACTATGACTCCTTTTTCACCAAGGAAGGCGGCCCAATCGAAGAGATAGCCGATGCCGTGGGCGAGCGCGGCGGCGGCCCGTGGATAGGCATCGCGCCGTTCGCAGCGCATGCCGGCAAGGTGTATCCCCCGGAAAAGACAAAGGAGGTGATAAGCATCATCTCCGCCAAGCACCCCTCCGCGCGCTTCTTCCTGTTCGGTGGAGGCGAGAGGGAGAGAAGGGCGATGGACGAATGGGCTGCCGCCATGCCGCAGTGCAGCGTGGTGCCGAGGCTGTTGCATGGCCTGCGCAGCGAACTGGTACTGATGAGCCACCTCGACGTGATGCTGACGATGGACAGCGCGAACATGCACCTCGCATCGCTCGTCGCCACACCGGTGGTCAGCGTGTGGGGCGCGACTCACCCCTATGCGGGCTTCAAGGGATGGAACCAGCCGGAGGAGAACTCAATACAGCTTGACATGCCGTGCCGCCCGTGCAGCATCTTCGGCAACACGCCATGCATGCGCGGCGACTATGCATGCCTCACCGGCATCGCGCCGGAGAGAATCGCCGCACGCATGGAGGAGTTCCTGGAATAGGCCTTGCGGGCATGGCGCGCGCGCCATGCCATCAAGGTGTTGCAAGAACATGATGCGGCTGTCACGATGCCACAATGATATTTATGAACAGAAAAGCAACCACACTGATAATGTTTGCCGCCTTGTCAGCCCTGCTATGCTCATGCAGGCGGCAGGGCGGCGTCCGCTATGACCCCGGGACATTCAAGACCGAGGTGCGCATGCGCACCACGCCGGTGAAGGACCAGGGCAAAAGCAGCCTGTGCTGGGCATACGCCATGCTCGCCACGATAGAGACGGAGCACATCATGCGCGGCGACTCGCTCAACCTGAGCGTGACGTTCCTGGCCAGGAAAATGCTCGAGGAACAGGTGGAGCGCGCCTACCTCGCGCGTGGCAGGGCGCGGATAACGACACGCGGCATCGCCGCCGACGCGCTGAGACTGATGGAGTGCCACGGCGCGATGCCATACGACACATGGCACGACGACGCCGACTACAACCTGCTCGCAAGGAAACTGCAGGTGGCGGCGCGCGCAGCAGGAGCGCACAAGACCAGCCTCGGGCGGCTGATGGACGAGGCTGGACAAATCATGGACAGCCACATCGGGGCATACAGGACCGGGGTGTATATGTACGGGGCGGAATACACGCCGGTGGAGTTCGCGCGGTCGCTGTTCCGCCACGGCGAATACGAGGCGCTGACAAGTTTCACACACCGGCCGTTCGGCGAGCGGATGTCACTGGAAGTGCCCGACAACCGCCACGGCAACACCATGCTCAACGTGCCTGTGGACACACTCGTGGCGCGTGTGGTGAAGGCACTGCGCAGCGGCCACCCCGTGTGCTGGGAGGGCGACGCCAGTTCGCCGGGGTTCTCGTTCGCAAGGGGAATAGCGGTGCTCGCCGACGAGACGCGCGCCGTGACGCAGGAAAGCCGGCAGCGCGCGTTCGACACCATGCGCACCACCGACGACCACTGCATGGAGATCGTAGGCATCGCCACCGACAGCTCGATGCGCCGCTTCTTCATCTGCAAGAACTCATGGGGAACGGCCAACCCGTATGGCGGCTTCATGTATATGAGCGAGGGCTACCTGCGCATGAACACCCTCGCGGTTTGGTATTCGTCATACGGCGGCTGACGCGAGATACAGGCAACGTGATATGAAGCAAAGGATAGGCGAGATTGATTTCCTGCGGTGTGTGCTGATACTGCTTATGGTGACGTTCCACATCGTGTATGCCGGCGACACCTACCCGCTTGCCAAGCGCGTGGTATACACCTTCCACATGCCGGCGTTCCTCGTCGTGTCGGGCTTCCTTTGCAACACGTCGAAGGACCGGCGGCAGTTCTTCCGCTCCATGCTGTGGATCTTCATACCATACCTCGTCATGGAGTCAGGCTATGTGGCGATGGCGGCGGTGCTGCCCATACGCGAGCACATCGACAACCTGACGCTTGCGCTGATGGCCAGGAAACTGTTCCTCCACCCTATCGGCCCATACTGGTACCTGCACACATGGGTGCTGTGCTCCGTGGTGTGCTTCCTCGCCATGCGCCTCACGCGCATACATCCCGGCGCGCGACTTGCCGCAGCCGCCGCAGCGTGTCTGCTGCTCGCCCGCTCAGGGATATTGAGCGCGCCAAACGCCATGTATTTCATGGCAGGCGCGGCCATACGGCAGACCGGCGTGCCGTTCACGGCGGCGTTCCGCCCCGCGTGGTGGGCGGCGCTTCCCGTCATTCCGGTTATCATATTCCTGCCCTCGCAGCTCGACCGCGCCACCCCAGGCGGCATAGCGGTTGTATGGCTGATGACCTCGTTCATACTATATATGTACAGGCTCACGGACGACCGCGTGCGCCGCGCCATGCTCCTCGTGGGCAGCAACACACTGCTGCTGCTGCTGTTCTCCCCCGTTTTCACCGCACTGTCAAAACTCTACCAGCCGTTTTTCATATCCACAGACCCGTCGGGCATAGCCTTCTGCGCCGTCACCGTGACCGCCGCCACACTCGGCAGCCTGCTCATCGGCTATCTGTCGGACCGCCTGCACATCTCGCCGCTCCTCTTCGGCAAGCGCGAGGTGCTGAACCGTCCCGCAGGAGAACACTGACGCGCCTCGCGCAGACGACCATACGCAACACAAATTCGCCGTATTTGGTCAGCAATTACGGCGAATTTGCAGCATAAACACGCCGTATTTGCAGTGTAAACACGCCGTATTTGCATCGCCGTCCGCATGCTCTCGCGCGCGCTGCGCAATGCTGTTTGCGCCCATCACGATAAAAAACGCATCGCGATTGACCATTAGTCACAATATTTTATTACCTTTGCAAGCATATAAACGACAGTAATGATGGAACAGGATTTTTTGATCTACAACACCCTTCACAGGCAGAAGGAGCGTTTCGTGCCGCTGCACGCGCCAAACGTGGGCATGTATGTGTGCGGCCCGACGGTGTATGGCGACCCGCACCTGGGACACGCGCGCCCGGCGATAACGTTCGACGTGCTCTTCAGGTACCTGCGGCACCTGGGCTACAAGGTGCGCTACGTCAGGAACATCACCGACGTGGGACACCTCGAGCACGACGCCGACGAGGGCGACGACAAGATAGAGAAGAAGGCAAGGCTCGAGCAACTCGAGCCGATGGAGATCGCGCAGCACTACACGAACCGCTACCACAAGGCGATGGACGCGCTCAACGTGCTGCCGCCCTCGATAGAGCCGCACGCCACGGGGCACATCATCGAGCAGCAGGAACTGGTGCGGCAGATAATGGACAACGGCTTCGCCTACGAGAGCAACGGCTCGGTGTACTTCGACATAGAGAAGTATAACCAGAAATTCCACTATGGGAAACTGAGCGGGCGGAACCTCGATGACGTGATAAACAACTCGCGGGCGCTGGATGGCGTTGGCGAGAAGCGCAACCAGGCGGACTTCGCGCTGTGGAAGAAGGCGCAGCCGGAGCACATCATGCGGTGGCGCTCGCCGTGGAGCGTGGGCTTCCCCGGGTGGCACTGCGAGTGCACAGCAATGGGCAGGAAGTACCTCGGCGACCACTTCGACATACACGGCGGAGGCATGGACCTGGTGTTCCCGCACCACGAGTGCGAGATAGCGCAGGCCACGGCGTCGCAGGGCGACGAGATGGTGAAGTACTGGATGCACAACAACATGATAACCATCAACGGGCAGAAGATGGGCAAGTCGCTCGGCAACTTCATCACACTGGAGCAGTTCTTCACCGGAAGCCACCCCTCGCTCGAGCAGGCCTACGGCCCGATGACGATACGCTTCTTCATCCTCGGGGCGCACTACCGTGGCACGGTGGACTTCTCGAACGACGCGCTCAAGGCGAGCGAGAAGGGGCTCGAGAGGCTGATGCAGGGCATGGACGACCTGAAACGCGTGCCTGTGTCGGAGAAATGCGACCCGCAGACGGAGAAGACCGTGGGCGAGCTGCGCCGGAAATGCTACGACGCGATGAACGACGACATGCAGACGCAGGTCGTGATAAGCCACCTGTTCGAGGCGTGCCACGTCGTCAACTCGCTGATAGACCGCAAGGCCAGCATCTGCGCCGAGTGCCTGAGGGAGCTGGGCGACACGATGCGCCTGTTCGCCTTCGACATCCTCGGGCTGAGGGAAGCGGGCAACACCGACAATGCCGCGCGCGAGGAGGCCTACGGCAAGGTGGTCGACATGGTGCTGTCGCTGCGCGCCAAGGCGAAGGCGGAGAAGGACTGGGCGACGTCTGACAAGATACGCGACGATCTCGCCGCCGCCGGTTTCGTGGTCAAGGACACCAAGGACGGCGCGACATGGCATCTTGACAAATAGGATGCGGCGGTGGAGAGGAATGTTGATTTATGTCAAAATATCAACTCCACATTGCATTTTATGATGCTAAGTGTTGCGGAATACTGAAAAACTGCTTACCTTTGCACCGTGTTCGTGAGAATACATCCCAAAAGTTTTCATAGGTTAGTAGTTTGATAGATTTAAGGTAAAGATTATGTTATTAAATTAGAAACATGGCGTTGCGTCTGTTGTTGTAACTATTTTTGGCGATGCTTGCATCGTCCGCAAGGCAAGAGCGACGTGCGCTGAAGTTTTCAGGAGGCCGAAGTGAGAGATTCATATCGTCCTCTTTTTTAATTTAAATAGCCATACGCCCTCATGGCGCGGATGGCTTTTTTGTTTCCCGCCGCCATCGTCATATATAATAAGGAGAAAACACCTTGATATTGTTTATGGATGTTAAATTATTGTTTCTCGATAAAAATATATCGCGAAAAATTTGCAGGAGTTATATGTTCATTATACATTTGCATATCGAAAAACAATAAATATTAATTGTAAAAGGACGGGCTTATGAAAAAGAAGATGAACATGCTGTGTGTCGTGATATTGGTTTTCACGATAGTGATGGTGGCGGCGAGTTTCCATTTTGTGTTTTACTTTCATGATATGGACAAGCCCGTGATGGAATTGTTTGTATCGCCATCGCATTTCGGTGACGACAACTGCGTCATGTTTACAGACGGTGCCAGCGGAAAGCCCGTGAAGGGGTGGGCGAGCAGAGTGTTTGTGGAAACCGGAAAAGACACTTTCAATGTAAAGACTGGCATGAAAATGATTGCCCTCGCGCCACTCTCGCTCATTGGTCTTGTGACGTGGGTCCTGTTCGTGGCATACCTCATCAAGTTTGTCATCGCCGTGAACAAGGGCATGGTGTTCACCTGGAGGACGATACGGCTGCTGCGTCAGGCCGGCTGGGCGGCGCTGGTATCAAACGTGTCGCTAATCATAATGTACGCGTCCATGCTGTGCATCGAGTCAGGCATGTTCTCGCTAAAGGGCTATGCGTTCGACTATTCGGACGTCATAGAGCAAATATCGTCGCTGCTCCCCGGCCTGCTGTTGCTGCTAATGGCGCAGACGTTCGGCATCGGGCTGAAGCAGAAGGAGGAACTCGAGCAGGTGGTGTGACGCGCCGTATGGTGAAGGAAGTGGTAGAAAAGGAATGAAAAGGAAACAGACATGGGAAAGATAATCGTGAACCTTGACGTGGAGATGGCAAAGAGAAAGGTTGGGCTGGGCGAGCTTGCCGAGCGCATCGGACTGACACAGGCCAACCTGTCGATACTGAAGACGGGCAAGGCAAAGGCCGTGCGCTTCACCACGCTCGAGGCCATCTGCCGAGAGCTGGGCTGCCAGCCCGGGGACATTCTCGAATACAGGGAGGGAATGACGTGAATGCGCAAACGTAAATTTCCAGTTTTTAAAACGTGAATTAAACGTAAATTGAACGTAAATTATCCGTAAATTGAACATGAATAAAACAAAGCGAAACAATAAAGTATTTACGTCAAATTTACGAATAATTTACGAGCATTTACGTTAAAAACATGATTTGAACGTGAATTAAACGTAAATTGAACGTAAATTGAACGTAAATTAAAAATAAATAATATTTGAGTGTCATGAGAGATGATTACAAATGGACAGTTTACAGTGTTATAGGCTGCGCTATGGAAGTATACAATGAACTTGGATTTGGATTGGCGGAGTCAATATATCAGGAGGCTATGTCAATAGAACTGAACTCTCGCGGTATAGAAAATGAATGTGAGGTAAATGTAGATATTTATTATAAAGGAATGAAGATGGTTAAAAAATGCAGGCTGGATATGCTTGTTAATGACGTTATCGTTGAATTGAAAGCTGTTGTGGAACTTTCATCAGAACATCGCATGCAACTGTTCAATTATATGCGATTGACAAAAAAGGAAGTGGGGCTTCTCATCAATTTCGGTGAACGTATGTTGCACGCAGAACGATATTGCTATGATAAAAAAACAAATATGTGTTACAGAGTGGACAAAAACATGATGCCTGTAACGTGAACTAAACTTAAATAAGATGTGAAAAATAAACTTAGCGCATTATTTACGTCAAATTTACGGATGATTTACGAGCATTTACGTTAAAAAAACGTGAATTGAACGTGAATTAAACGTGAATATAACAAAGCGAAACAACAAAGTATTTACGGATAATTTACTGGCATTTACGTTAAAAAAAGAAAGTTACATACAAGTTAAACGTTAAATAACACAAGAGAATTATGGTAATCAGTACGACACCCACACTGGAGGGCTTTCCGGTGAAGCAGTATTTAGGAGTTGTCACGGGCGAGACCATCGTCGGCGCGAACTTTTTCAAGGATTTCATGGCAAGCATCCGCGACGTTGTCGGCGGTCGCGCGGGAGCCTACGAGCGCGTCCTCGCCGAGGCAAAAGACACGTCGCTCGCGGAGATGAGCCAGCGCGCGGAGGCTCTCGGGGCGAATGCCATCCTGGGAGTTGACATAGACTATGAAACGGTCGGGCAGAGCGGCTCGATGCTCATGGTGGCAACAAGCGGCACGGCAGTGAGGATATGAAAAAGAATAGTGACGATATATAAAAAAGGAAAATGAACATGAGGAAAATGATGATCGCCATTATTCTCGTTGCGGCTGTCGTAACGGGGGCGAAGGCGCAGATACTGTACCGCATATCAGGCAACGGACTTGACAAGCCAAGCTATGTCATTGGAACATACCATGTCGCGCCGGTTTCGTTTGCCGACAGCATACCTGGACTGAAGGCGGCGCTTGCCGGAACAAGCCAGGTGTACGGCGAGCTGGAAATGAAGGACTTTATGAACCCCGACAGCGTCGCGATGATGCAGCAAGCCATGATGCTCGGCGACGGGCAGACGCTCACCACGCTGCTTGACGAAAGGCAACAGGCGAAACTGAACGCCGTACTCAACAAACTGATTGGGGCAGACCTCACGAGCCCGATGCTGAAGGCGCTGTTCGACGAGATTAAGCCGGGCGCATTGCTCATGCAGCTTTCGATGATAATGTCGGTGAAACTCAATCCGGACTTTGACGCGACGAACACCTTCGACGGCTATTTCCAGAAGGTGGCACAGAAGGACGGGAAGCCTGTAAGGGGCTTCGAGACGATGGGATACCAGACGGACGTGCTGTTAAAAAGTGTCACGATGGATCGGCAGATAGAGCAGCTGATGTGCCTCTGCGACAACTACGAGTATGACGAGGACTTCTCGAAGCGCATGGCGAGAGCCTTCTTCTCGCAGGACATCGAATGGATAAAGAAGTTGTTCGATGAGAGACTCGGCACCTCCTGCGACGCCACCGACGAGGAGAACGACCGGCTGATATACAACCGCAACCGCAACTGGCTGAAGGTGATGCCGGCGATAATGAAGCAATCCCCAACGTTCTTCGCCGTCGGCGTGGGACACATCGTGGGAGAGAAGGGCATACTGGAAGAGCTGCGCAAGGCCGGATACACGGTGGAAGGCGTGAAATGAGACCACTGCGCAACCGTCAGGCGCGGCAGTCATTATGCCTTACATATTACAATTTCATAAAATTTATTCACATATAAATGATTTTTAAGAATTAAAAGGAGTAAAAAACACATGCTTAGAAAATATTTTATTAATTTTGCAAGCATAACAGGAATTTGATACTAATTGAGATAACACTATATTTAATAACCAAAAGGTATGAAACTTAAAAGAATCTTTTTTGCCGCGGCACTGCTTGTTGCAAGCGCCACGGCGGTGATGGCGCAGCAGCTGCCTCCAATCCCGAAGGACGACAAAGTAAGGATGGGCAAACTGGACAACGGGCTGACCTATTACATCCGCAACAACAACTGGCCTGAGAACAAGGCGAATTTCTACATCGCACAGCGCGTCGGCTCGATACAGGAGAACGACGACCAGCGCGGACTGGCACACTTCCTCGAGCACATGGCGTTCAACGGCTCGGAGCATTTCCCCGACTCAACGCTACTGGAATACACCCGCTCGCTGGGTGTTGAGTTCGGCAGCGACCTCAACGCCTACACATCGATCGACCAGACGGTGTACCGCATCTGCAACGTGCCGACGAAGAACGCAACGGCGATAGACTCCTGCATACTTATACTGAAGGACTGGTCCAACGGACTGACGCTCGACTCGAAGGAAATAGACAAGGAGCGCGGCGTGATACACCAGGAGTGGCAGCTTGGCTCGGGCCCGGTGATGCGCATGTATGAGAGGGTCCTGCCGAAGGTTTACCCCGGATGCAAGTACGGCGAGCGCCTGCCCATCGGACTAATGGAGATTGTGGACAACTTCGAGCCGGACGTGCTGCGCGCATACTACCACAAGTGGTACCGCCCGGACAACCAGGCAATCATCGTCGTGGGCGACGTTGACGTTGACCACGTCGAGGCAGTGATAAAGAACCTGTGGAAAGACGTCGTGGTGCCGGCAGACGCCGCAAAGGTGGTGCCGGAGATGGTGCCGGACAACGCAGAGCCGATCTACGTCTTCGACAAGGACAAGGAGCAGCAGTTCTCCATCGTCAGCATAATGATGAAGCACGACATCGTCCCCGATGCAGACAAGGAGAACATCGGATACCTGCTCGACCAGTATGCAAAGGAGATGATTTCAATGATGCTCAACTTGCGCTTCGAGGAACTGTCAAAGAAGGCAGACTGCCCGTTCACCGGCGCGTCGGCAGGAGACGGACAGTATATGCTCTCGAAGACAAAGGACAACTTCGAAATGCAGGCATACGCAAAGGACGGCAGGGATCTTGACGTGCTTTCCGTCCTTTACCGCGAGGCACAGCGCGTGCGCCAGTTCGGCTTCACGCCGGGCGAGTACGACCGCGTGAAGGCAGAGTACCTGAGCCAGCTGGAGAAGGAGTACAACAACCGTGACAAGGTGAACAACTCTAAATACGGCAACGCTTACCGCGACAACTATCTCGACAACGAGCCGATTCCTTCCATCGAGATGAAATACCAGATGATGTCACAGCTCCTCGGGTCGCCGATGATAAGCGTTGACATGATCAACGAGTATGCCAAGGAACTAATCAGCGAGAAGGACTCGAACCTCGTCGTGCTTGTTATGGCGCAGGAGAAGGAGGGGAAGGTCTACCCGACCAAAGAGACCATGGCAGAGGCAATAGCCAAGGTGCGCGGCGAGAAACTCGAGGCATACGTTGACAACACCAAGAACGAGCCGCTGATCTCTCCCGAGAACATGCCGAAGCCAGGCAAGATCGTCAAGGAGACTGAAAACAAGCAACTGGGCTTCAAGGAACTCGAACTGAGCAACGGCGCGAAGGTCATACTGAAGAAGACCGACTTCAAGAACGATGAGATAAAGTTCCGTGGCATAGCAAAGGGAGGCAACACCAACTATGGCGAGAACGACTTCGTGAACCTCAAGTACTTCGGAGGCGTCATAGAACAGAGCGGCCTCGGCAATTTCTCGAATACCGAGTTGCAGAAGGCTCTCTACGGAAAGCAGGTGAGCATGAACCTCGACATGGGCAACTTCACCAAGGAAGTGAGCGGACAGTCCGTGCCGAAGGACATCGAGACCATGATGCAGCTCGCATACCTCAACTTCACGAACATATCGAAGGACCAGGAGTCTTACAACTCAATGATGCAGCAACTCAAGCTGATGCTCGCCAACAAGGGCCTAACGCCGGAGGCAGTGTACACCGACTCGCTGATGCTCACACTCAACAACCACAACCCGCGCTTCGCGCCGAACGACACGACCGACCTGCCGAAAATCAACTACGACCGCATCATGCAGATTTGGAAAGAGAGCTTCGGCAACGCACGCGGCTTCACGTTCTATTTCGTTGGCAACTTCGACGAGGCAACGCTGCGCCCGCTCATCGAGAGATACATAGCGTCGCTGCCATCTGCCAAGAAGGCTGACAACTGGAAGCCGATACAGGTTTACGCAACGGGCAAGGTGACCAACGAGTTCACACGCAAGATGGAAACGCCAAAGGCAATAGCGTTCAAATTCTGGCACACCGAGATGCCCTACACCCTCGAGAACAACATCCTCTCCGACGCTGCCGGACAGGTGCTCTCAATGGTTTACCTGAAGGACATACGCGAGGACGCAAGCGCGGCATACTCCGTTGGCGCGAGCGGCGGACTCACACGCCAGTGCGACAAGGCCTACGCCTTGATGCAGGCCTACTGCCCGATGGACCCGAAAAAGACCGACATCGCAGTCAGACTCCTGGCAAAGGGCATGGCAGACAACACCGTCAAGGTTGATGCCGACAAGGTCGCCAAGGTGAAGGAGAACATGCTCAAGAACGCGGACACCCAGGCAAAGAGCAACATCCACTGGATGTATGTCCTCAACGACTACGTAATGTCGGGTGTTGACTTCGAGACGAACTACAAGAAGGTCGTCGAGCAACTGACACCAGAGAAAATCGCGGCATACCTCAAGAGCCTGACCGCAGGAGGCAACGAGATAAATGTCATTATGACACCGCAGAAATAAACATACAAATGAGAACCGGCCGCCGCGCAACGAGACGGCCGGTTTTTTTTACACCCCGCACGTTTAACCCAAATCTGTGTCGTAATGACCGATTTGGGTTAAACATTATTAAATTAACAGAAAACCCCAGACTTTTCCATGTCTGTATTTCTTTTATTGAGTAACTTTGCAACGCAACCGATTATTATTAATACTATGGGCATCGTCTGGTGCCATAATTAAACTGAAAAACAATAAAATGGCAAACGATTCAAAGAAGTTCAGAGTAGAATCTGATTTGTTGGGCGAACTGCAGGTCCCGGCCAATGCTTATTATGGCGTACAGACCCAACGGGCTATCAACAACTACAAAATCTCAAACAGCAAGATGATGGACTATCCAGAGTTCATCATAGCAATTGCATACGTTAAGAAGGCTGCCGCAATGGCCAACGCCGAACTGGGAGAACTCGACCCGAAGATCGCAGACGCGATATGCCGCGCGGCAGACGAGGTGATCGCAGGAAAGCACTGGGACAACTTCCCCGTTGACATGATGCAGGGCGGAGCAGGCACGTCGGTCAACATGAACGCCAACGAGGTGCTGGCAAACATCGCGCTCGGCATTATGGGACATGAGAAGGGCGACTACAAACACTGCTCGCCGAACGACCATGTCAACTGCGGGCAGTCAACAAACGACGCATACCCCACAGCAATACACTATGCCGTCATACGAATGAACAAAACACTCGTCAAAAGCCTGGAAAACCTCATAGCAGCGCTGCGCGCAAAGGCAGAGGAGTTCAAGGACGCGGTGAAGATGGGGCGCACACAACTTCAGGATGCAGTGCCCATGACATCGGGACAGGAGTTCAACGCATACGCCAACACGCTGCAGGAAGAGGTTGCCAACATAGAGTATAACGTGAATATGCTCAAGACAATAAACATGGGCGCGACCGCCATAGGCACCGGACTGAATGCCGTGCCGGGCTACGACGAGCTCTGCACACGCCGGCTGAGCGAACTGACAGGCGAGAAGTTCGAGAAGGCCTTCGACATGATAGCAGCGACACCCGACACGGGAGCATTCGTAAGCTACTCTGCCGCACTGAAGCGACTGGCAGTGAAACTGTCAAAGATATGCAACGACCTGCGCCTGATGGCCTCGGGCCCGCGATGCGGCCTAAACGAGATCAACCTGCCGCCGATGGCGCCAGGGTCCTCAATCATGCCGGGCAAGGTGAACCCCGTGATACCAGAAGTGACAAACCAGGTGTGCTTCAAGGTTATCGGCAACGACACCACGGTATGCTTCGCCGCAGAGGCAGGACAACTGCAGCTCAACGTCATGGAACCGGTGATAACGGAATGTATCTTCGAGAGCATGACATGGCTCGGCAAGGCAATGGACACGCTGCGCGAGAAGTGCATAAACGGCATCACGGTGAACGCAGAGCACAACCTCAAAATGGTGAAGAACTCCATCGGCATTGTCACCGCGCTGAACCCGTACATCGGCTACAAGAACAGCACCAAGATCGCCAAGGAAGCGCTCAAGACAGGCAAGAGCCTCGAGGAAGTGGCACTCGAGAAGGGCCTCCTGACCAAGGAGCAACTCGACGATATTCTCGACCCCAAGGCAATGCTCGAGTCCCACAACAAGATTGGCTGACAAAAGAAAACAAACAACAAAACAAGTGGGGCTGTGTCGGAATAGGCACAGCCCCACTCTCTTTCACAAACCAGGTGCCAGACGCCTGCGCCCCACCGCAGGCAGGCATAGCCTCCGGGGCAGACAGCAACGAGGCGGAGGACGGCATACGCGCGGATACCGGCAATGCTTTTCCCATTTCATATTGGCTGCCATCCCGGGCTATAATGACTGGTTGGGGTAAAAAAAATGGCACATTGTTGTCCCCCTCGCCAAAAAACGCTATATTTGCAACCGTGAAAGGCGCGGCGCGGCAATGTGTGCCGGCAACGCTCCCTTCATTGGTCTGACATTCAAATCAAATCAGTAAGATGTACGATATAAACAAGGCAAGGGAGGACTTCCCTATTCTGAGCCGCGAGGTGTATGGCAAGCCGCTGGTATATTTAGACAATGCCGCCACGACGCAGAAGCCGCGCAAGGTGGTCGATGCAATGGTCGAGGAGTACTACAACGTCAATGCCAACGTCCACCGGGGCGTGCATTACCTCTCGCAGCAGGCAACCGACCTCCACGAGGCGGCGCGCGAGCGTGTGCGCCGGTTCATAAACGCCGGGGACACCGGGGAGGTGATATTCACGCGCGGCACCACCGAGAGCCTGAACTTAGTGGCGTCGTCGTTCGCAGAGCGGTTTATGAAAGAGGGCGACGAGGTCATCGTCTCAGCCATGGAACACCATTCCAACATCGTGCCGTGGCAACTGCAGGCCGAGAGGCGCGGGATACGCCTGCGCGTGATACCCATGACAGACGACGGGCGGCTTAGCATCGACGACTACGGGCGGCTCTTTTCCAGCCGCACCAAGATTGTCAGCGTGGCACATGTGAGCAACGTGCTCGGGACGGTGAACCCCGTGGGCGACATAATACGCATTGCCCACGAGCACGGCGTGCCGGTGATGATAGACGGTGCGCAGAGCGCGCCGCACTTCAAGGTTGACGTGCAGCAGCTCGGCTGCGACTTCTTCGCCTTCTCGGGACACAAGATGTACGGGCCCACGGGTGTCGGCGTGCTTTACGGCAAGGAGCGGTGGCTCGAGGAGATGCCGCCATACCAGGGCGGAGGGGAGATGATAGACCGCGTCACATTCGGGCATACCACCTTCGAGCGGCTGCCCTTCAAGTTCGAGGCCGGCACGCCGGACTACGTTGCCACACACGGCCTGGCATGTGCCATAGACTACATCGAGTCGCTCGGAATGGACAGCATTTCCGCCCACGAGCAGGAACTGACACGCTATGCCATGGAGCGGCTCTCCGCCATAGACGGAATGAAAATCTACGGCGTGCCACCCACCAGCGCGGCGGCGGAACACGATGCGGTAGTCTCGTTCAACCTCTTCAGCGGCGGCCCGTCAGACCGGCAACTAATCCACCACCTCGACGTCGGCACCCTGCTCGACCGCCTCGGCATCGCCGTGCGCACCGGGCACCACTGCGCCCAGCCGCTCATGGACCGCCTCGGCATACTCGGGACGGTGCGCGCATCATTCGCCCTTTACAACACCTTTGAGGAGGTGGATGCCCTGGCGGATGGAATTGCACGCGTGGTGAAAATGTTCTGAAAGACGGTCGCGCATGGGAATTTCGGAGGTCAGGATGAAAAAACTTTCGGCATTAAATTTCCCCCTTTGCGTTAAATTTATTATCTTTGCACCCATAAATTCTTTAACTTAAACTTTACTATGGCATATACACGTATCACGGCTGCGGAAGCCGCCGCACTTATCAAGAATGACGAGAACATAGGCATGAGCGGATTCACGCCGGCCGGCACAGCAAAGGCAGTAACACGGGAACTGGCCAAGAAGGCCGAGGCAGAACATGCCGCAGGCCGTCCCTTCAAGGTGGGCCTTTTCACAGGGGCATCGACCGGGCAGAGCACCGACGGCGTGATGACGCAGGCAAAGGCAATAAAATACCGCGCGCCATACACCACCAACGGAGACTTCCGCAAGAGCGTCAACGCCGGGGAGATTGCATACAACGACATACACCTATCGCAAATGGCGCAGGAACTGCGCTACGGCTTCCTCGGAGACGTTGACTGGGCGATAATCGAAGTGTGCGACATAGAGGAGGTGGGAGACAAGATACGCTGCTACCTGACCGCCGCAGGAGGTATCGCGCCAACAGTGGTAAGGCTCGCAAAGAAAGGCGTGATACTCGAGCTGAACAGCTTCCACAGCCCCAACGCGAAATACATCCACGACGTGTATGAGCCGCTCGACCCGCCATACCGCAAGCCAATCCCAATAGAGCATGTGGGCGACCGCATCGGAAAACCATACATAGAGTTCGATGCAAGCCGGCTGACTGGTGTCGTTGAGTGTAACCTGCCGGACGAGGCACGCGCATTCAAGGACAGCGACCCGATAACGGACAAGATCGGATACAACGTGGCCGAGTTCCTCGTCGCAGACATGCACCGTGGAATCATACCTGAGACGTTCCTGCCGCTGCAGAGCGGGGTCGGCTCGACGGCAAACGCAATACTCGGGGCACTGGGACAGAACAAGCACGTGCCAGACTTCGACGTATATACCGAGGTGATACAGGATGCCGTGGTAGACATGCTGCTCAACGGGCGCGTGAAGAACGCATCGTCATGTTCGCTGACAGTATCCAACGAATGCCTAAAGCAGATCTACAGCAACATGGACTACTGCCGGAAGCACCTCACGCTGCGCCAGAGCGAGATTTCAAACTCGCCCGAGGTGATACGCCGGCTCGGGGTGATCGCCATAAACACCGCGATAGAGGTGGACTTATACGGAAACGCAAACTCCACCCACATCAGCGGAACGAGAATGATGAACGGCATCGGAGGCTCGGGCGACTTCGAGCGCAACGCCTTCCTCAGTATCTTCACATGCGCATCGACGGCAAAGGGTGGGGTTATTTCAGCGATAGTGCCATTCTGCTCGCACCTCGACCACAGCGAGCACGACGTGAACATCATTGCCACAGAGCAGGGCATCGCTGACCTGCGCGGGAAGAGCCCTTACGAGCGCGCACAGACAATCATCGAGAACTGCGCACACCCGGACTACAAGCAACTGCTATGGGACTACCTCAAGATTGCAAAGATGGGACAGACGCGCCACAGCCTCACCGCCGCGTTCGCAATGCACGACACGCTGGCACGCAAGGGCGACATGCGCCTCACCGACTTCGCCGAGTATGTGAAATAATATCGGGCGACGAAACAGGAACATATTTCCTGGACAGCAACGGGAAAGTATAAATAAAAATCATGCCCATGCCACGACACCGTGGTTTGGGCATGATTCCATTACGCACAATTTTGCAAGCCACTGCCAGGCAACCACGGCTTACAAGACGGCAATAACTTCATTACATGTAGCAAAGCGCCGGCACGGCACGGAAAAAAAGTCTCCCCGGGCGATTCTCATCGTCCGGGGAGCCGTAATCAATTAAATCATTACTGTACATAATTTATCAGCTGTAATTCAACAGCCTGTCACATATATATATATATTTTAAGTAGATGTATTCCATGAAGGCTCATGGTTGGTGCCCGCCGGCACCTTCGCCCTTATCTTCTTCTTTTGTCCTTTGGATACATGTTGTCCCTTTTCATCTTGATGTCGCCATATTTCGCCCACATGCCTAATGACGTCAGCTTGTTTTCGTTTGCATACCTCCACGCACAACTTTCGTATGCCACCATCGGGCCCTTGAACGTTCCCTCATAGTGCATCACCTTGTTCAGACTGTAGCGGTAGGTTGCGGGGCCGGCGAGTCCCTGCTCATCGTCCCGCGCGTTGTAGTACGGCACGCGGTAGTATGTGATGTTCAGGAACGGGAAGCGGTATATCTTCCCATTGGCGTCGCGCCCGAAGTTGTCAACGATGTCGTTGGGGCTGGCAATCGATATGTTGGTGCCGTTGCGCGTGATGAAGAAGGCATTGCAGAAAGAGTTGTTCGGCACTTCCCTGCAAATGGTGGGCACCGGCGCGAACTCATTAAGCAGGTTGGCGTTCTCCCCGAGAAGTGCTATCTGGTATATCCTGCCCTTATAGCCATCGAATGTCCTGCTGGCAAGCCACTCGGTATATCCCGTCACCAGCAGTGACGCGCCGCTGGGCAGTATTTTCTTTTCCCTGTCGTTATACAGGAACTTTGCCCCGTTCTTCTCGAGGTTGCCCAGGTCAATCACTCCAGACGGTGTCTCCGGCGAGCCATAAACTGAGCGCACGAGGTAGTAGCCACGGAGGTCTATGTCGTGGTCAGTGGCATTGGTTATCTGGAGTATGCTGCGGTTAACGCTTCTTTTCAGGTTGCTATGGTAAGCCGATATCACCAAGTCGTGGGCAAGCAGGGGATTTATCTCGTTCTTTTTCTCAAAAAGACAGAAAAAATACGAACCGTTGTTCTCGAAATTAAAACATTTCCCCCCGGTGTCTCTCGTCACATAGCGTGCTGCCTCGTGCTCTGTGCCTCCGATGCCGACGCTGACGGTGGTTGGTTGCTTCGACTTGTGGTCAAGTATTGGCGAGAACCACATGAGCAGCGGCTGTGCCTCCTCGCCGGCCTTCACCTCAAAGTTCTTTACCTTGAACCTGATGTTGTCAGTCTGCAACGGGTCTGGGGTCCACTTGGCGTCTCCACCCTCCGAGTTCAGCAGGTCGAGTGTGCCAGTCGTGGAAACGACATCAGAATTCACCACGAAATGGTTTGGACGGGCATTCTCGTTGATTTTCACCCGTGCGACAATCCAACTGCCAAACGACTTGAAATGCAGGAATATGTCGCCACTCTCCCCAACGCGCGTGAGGGGAACATAGAACGGCAGGTTATACTCGCTTGAAGCAGCATCCACCTCGTCTGCCATTTCTATCCTTATCTGGCCATCCGCCGTCAGACCCGCAGCCCATGCGCCATTATTCACTCCCGGCTGCTTGCCCATGGCCGCACCGATATACAGGTCTCCGCTTCTTCGGTTGAACCCTGCGGGGATTTTCTGTAAGAACGAGACTTTGTTGTTTTCCTTGATTACCACTTCTGACTTGACAATCTTTTGCTTATCCCTTTGTTTGAAGCACATATATACCGGGACTCTCTCTCCCTTTTTCCAGCAAAACTTGATTTTGTTGATCAGTTTGTTATATTGCAACTCCGTTCTCGTCTCTGGGGATTCCTGAAACATCCCGTCCACTTCATCGGGATCGAAAGTCCCGGTGCCGGAAATCACATCACCAGACAGTTCCGCCGCATCTCCCTGCGCGTCACATGGCACGTCGCTTTCCGAGCAACCAGCTAAGAGGCAAAGCACGCCGAAAAGCGTAAATTTCAAAAACAGTTTTTTCATATTCGCATTTGTTTTAGTATGATTAGTATAAATATCTTGAAAATCAGGCCAGTAAAAATCCATCACGCACCAACATCTTCCTCATCATCATAAGAATCCCATTCATCGAATTCATCCTGTTTGGAAGGAAAGCCGCCCCCATGCCCTGTTCCGCCACCAGCATCGCCATTAACATCAGACCCTGCCAACAACGCGTTTGTCATGCCGACAAAAACGACTCCCACTGCAGGAACAACATACATCTTTTTCATAACCTGTCTCTTAATAAATGATTTGTTTTAGTAAATTAATTTTTCTCCCATCTTCGTCAGGCATAAGCCTTGGAGGTCAGTCACATGGACATGACCTCAGTTTCCTTAACAAGTCCCGCACACAACCGTTTTCATGAGGTTTTTGCAAATGTCGCTGCGCATGACTGCGTTGCGCCGTGCTGGCCCTTGTCTTTTCTACGGGTGCAAAGGTAAGCATATTCACAATCACCGCCCAAAACAAAAAATTCCAAAAAGTTATCGTTTTGTTTCAATCTGAATGTCGCCATTTACATTATGGCGGGAAATGCCGCTATATGGCAAACGGAACATTCCTTGCCAACAATTCCACGGCATAAGGAAAAAAGGTGGCTGACAACCAACATGACACAAAGTTCTTGTTAATAATTGTAAATTACCCCCCCTGTATTAAATATTTGTTAACACATGGTCAATGTTAGATGTTTTTTACTAAATTTGCGAACACCGATTTATAAAAAAACTACTATGCAAGTATATTATCTCAACAAGCACACAATGTGCGAGCATTATCAATGCAACAGTCCGGTAGGCTTCAGGGTGGTGACAGAAAAGAAAGGGGCATCCGCACGCACCGTATCTTCACGGTCGGCGATGCTGTTCCTGGTGAAAGGCTCCCTGCACGTGGAGGGAGAGAAATTCCCCGCCTTCACAGTGCGCAGGAACCAGATATTCCCCATGCCTGCCGGCATAGAGAACACCATTCAAGTACTGGAGGACAGCAAGGTGCTGGTGCTGTATTTCATGGACAGCAAGTTCCGCTTCTGCCACAACATCCTAAGCGACGAGATGATCAAATCGGCACCCAAGCGCAAGGACTGGCTGTTCCCCATAGACATGACAAGGGCAATGAGGGTGTTCGCCTATCAGACAACCGAGTATATCATGGACGGGCTGCTCTGCTGCGACATACAGCTCATAAAGCAGCGCGAGTTCACCGCCATCATGCAGGCATACTATCCCACGGATGTCCTTGCAACGTTCCTGGCACCGCTGTTCCACGTCAACCTGTCGTTCCAGGAAACAATCGTGAACATGGCAAAAACCTACCCGTCAATAGACGAGATGGCGGACAAGGTGTGCATGAGCCGGTCGACGTTCATACGCAACTTCACACAGTGTTTCGGCGAGACGCCAAAGGCATGGATAAACAAGGTGAAGGCAGAGGCGCTGTTCAAGGCCCTGCGCACCACCAACGACAGCATGGAGGAAATCGCGAGGCAGTTCAGGTTCTCATCAGTACAGCGGCTGTCAACGTTCTGCAAGGAAACCATCGGAGGCACGCCGATCGAGATAAGGAACGGGGAAATCACACCCGAGCAGGTAAAGTGACGGCTTGCGGGCAAGACGGGACACCACGGACAGGAAACAAACATTTTCGCTAAAACAACAAGAAAAGATAATAAATAATGTGAAACGGGGGCATTTGACGTTATTATGATGTAACTTTGCAGCCATATATGAAAATCCGCCGGCAGGACATCACATTATTATATACATGAACACACACAGACTATCACACGTCTTCGGGGTGGCAGCGTTGGCTCTGTCGCTCCTTGCCTCCGCCGCCGCAACGGCACAGGAGGGGAAAGACCACAACTTCAAGGTTGCCAAGAACATCGAGGTATTCAACGCCATATACCGCAACCTCGACATGATGTACGTGGACTCGCTGGACGCAGACGAGGTCATTGGCAACGGCATCAACGCAATGCTGCGCTCGCTCGACCCGTACACCGTGTATTACCCGGAATCGGAGGTGAAGAGCCTGAAGATGATGCTCACCGGGAAATACGCCGGCATAGGCGCGCTGATACGCTACAACGCACGGCTCAAGCGCGTGGTCATCGACGAGCCATACGCCAACACGCCGGCAGCGGAGGCCGGACTGAAGAAGGGAGACGTCATACTGAGCATAGACGACTCGCTGACGACCGACAAGGACGTGGCATACGTCAGCAGCCACCTGCGCGGCGACCCCGGCACAACGTTCGCGCTGAAGATAATGCGCCCCGCCACTGGCAAGACAATGACGAAAAAGATAACGCGACGCGCGATACAGATGCCGGCGATACCATACTACGGGGTTGTCGATGGCAACATCGGATACATCAACCTGAACAGCTTCACCGAGGACTGCTCGAAAGACATGCGCAGGGCGTTCGTTGACCTGCGCGGACAGGGTATCGTCAGCCTGATGATAGACCTGAGAGGCAACGGAGGCGGGTCGCTCGACGAGGCGGTGAACATAGTGAACATGTTCGTGCCGAAGGACATAACGCTGGTGACGACAAAAGGAAAACTGACAAGGGCAAACCGGGAATACCGGACGACAAAAGAGCCGATAGACACCGGCATGCCGATAGTAATCCTGGTGAACGGCGAGACGGCATCGTCAAGCGAGATAACCGCCGGGGCGATGCAGGACCTCGACCGGGCAGTGGTGCTCGGCACGCGCACCTACGGCAAGGGACTGGTGCAGACACCACTCGACCTGCCATACAACGGCAACCTGAAAATAACGACAAGCAAGTATTTCATACCCAGCGGACGCTGCATACAGGCGATAAACTACAAGCACTCACGCGGAGGCTACACCGAGCATATACCAGACTCGCTGACCAAGGTGTTCCACACCTCGGGAGGAAGGGAGGTGCGCGACGGCGGAGGCATCAAGCCCGACGTGGAAATAACGCCAGACTCGCTGCCAAACATCGCATTCTACCTCGGCGCGACGGGGCGAGACACCACGGAGGTGATGTTCGACTACGAGCTCGACTACATCGCCGCACACCCGACCATAGCACCGCCGGGAGAGTTCTGCCTCACCGACGGGGACTACGAGGAGTTCAAGCGGCGCGTCATGGCGAGCGGCTTCTCATACGACCCGGAGACGGAGAAGGCTCTCGAGTCGCTGAAGAAACTGGCACGCTTCGAGGGCTACTACGACGGCGCGAAAGACGAGTTCGAGGCTCTCGCCGCGAAACTGAAGCACGACATCGGGCGCGACCTCGACCGAAACAAGGAGGTGCTGAAGAACATGATATGCGCAGACATCGTGGCGGCATATTATTTCCAGGCCGGCGCGATAGAGAACGCCATCAGGACCGACAAGCAGATAAAGGAGGCGCTGGCACTGCTGCGTGACACAGAGCGATACGCCAAGATACTCGGCAAGAGCCCGCGCAAGCAACTATGACTTGTCCCCGCCGGACGCATCTTCCGCGCCAGGCGCTGACTTAGGCAGCAGCAGGTTGAGCAGCACGCCGACGATTGCCGACAGGCCGATGCCTGACAGCGCGAAGTCGCCTGCGGACAGCACCGCGCCCCCGATGCCAGTGGTAAGGGTTATGGAGATGATTATGACGTTGCGCGTCTCGTTCATGTCAACCTTGTGCTGCACGAGGTTGTTGACGCCAACGCTCGCTATGGTGCCGAACAGCAGCAGCATGATGCCGCCCAGAACGGCCTGCGGAATGGACTGCAGCAGCGCGCTCAGCTTGCCAATCACGGAGAATACCAACGCCGTGGCGGCAGATATGCGGATCACCGCCGGACTGGTTACCTTGGTTATCGACATCGCGCCAGTCACCTCAGAGTATGTGGTTTCCGGCGGCCCGCCGAGAAACGCCGAGGCGAGACATGCCAGACCGTCGCCCAGCATGGTGCGGTGCAGACCCGGCTCCCTGACGAAGTCTTTCCCCGCAACGGCGCTCACCACATAGACATCACCGATATGCTCGATGACCGGAGCCACGGCCACGGGCATCATATACAGGAACGGCGCCCACTGGAAATGGGTTATCGTGGAGAGGGAAACGGGATTGGTAAGCCACGGCGCAGCCACGACAGGCGCGAAGTCAACCTCGCCGGCAATCACCGCAGCGACGTAGCCGGTGACGATGCCGCATATCACGGGGACAAGCTTCAGCAGCCCCCTGGCAAAGGTGAGAACGAGTATGGCCGCAAGCAATGAGACGAAGGCGAGCAGCCAGTTGGTCTTTGCCATTCCAACCGCGCTGCCCGAGAGCGAGAGGCCGATGAGGATAATCACCGGGCCGATGACCACCGGAGGGAATACGCGGTTGAGGAAATGCCTGCCCTGCCACCGCACCAGCGCGCTCATAAGGAAATAGACCAGCGACACACTCGTCAGCCCGGCCAGCGTGCCGGGCAGCCCCCACTGCCCGGTGGCGGCGATGATGGGCGCGATGAAGGCAAAAGAGCTGCCGAGGAATATCGGCACCTTGCCCTTGGTTACGAAATGGAAGATGAACGTGCCAAGCCCTGCCGTGAAAAGGGCGGTGGAGGGATTGATGCCGACGAGCAAAGGCACGAGGACCGTGGCGCCGAACGCAACGAAAAGGAACTGCACCCCGACAATGGTCTTCTTGGTGCCCGAGAGTGTTTCTGTTCTCATCTGTTGTTAAAAGATTATGTTTTAAGGCGGCGCAAAATTACAAAGAAAAAGTCGAAACACCAACACTCACGCCGCATGTTTATTGCACTTCGTTTTGGAACTTGCCCCCTTTCCACCGCCACCGCACACACGGACGCGGAGAGCCGTTTTAAAAACCCAAACCAGTCATTACAACACAGATTTTCCTATTTCATCCTGGCAACCTGTTCTGTATCTAATGACCAGTTTGGGTTAAAATCACTCAGGCAATCACTTGTTGCCCGGGAAACTTATGTAGCCCTTCAGGGCTTCCACATAATCCTCGAAGGCACGCAGCCCTTTCCGGGCTATGCGGCAGGTGGTCTTGGGACGTTTGCCCTCGAAACCTTTCTCCACATCGATGTAGCCTGCCTGTTGCAACTTGTCTATCTGCACGCTGAGGTTTCCTGCCGTTGCGCCCGTCTGCTCGCGGAGGAAAGTGAAGTCGGCCTCCTCCACGTTTATCAGTACAGACATCAGCGCAAGCCTCAGCTCGCTGTGCAGCAGCGGGTCCAGTTTGTCAAACATAGGCTCACTCCCCCCTTTCCCTTTGTCTCATGACTATCGCGGGGACTATCAGCACAAGCACCGACACCGCTGCCAACACAATCATCTCCGACGGACCGAAAAACACCAACGACAGCACGCTGCCGACACCACCGGCAAGGCAACTGCAAACCACTATCAGTTTGTTGTGCAACATGCGGCCCGTTATCATGCCTGCCACGCCCATCGAGAAGATTATGATACAGGTCAACGGGAATTGCACAACCGTTGCAGCACCTGGGCTTGAGGCTTTCAGCAGGCATGAGTTGTCCGGCGAGGGTAAAAGGTATAACAGTCCGACGGTTAGGCCCATCGCTCCCAGCACATATCCGAATGACGACCACACATAGGTGATGTTCTTGTTCAGGAAACTGACAGGCCGGCGTGGCCCACTCCTGCGCATCTTTAAGTCTATCAGGGCAACGACGCCCATCAATGCCCAAATCATGTTGGATGCCGGCCCCACATCGTAGTGCATCCAAATATGGCCATTGGCAAGGGCGACGACACACACAGACACTCCCCACAGCAACATGTATTTCCAACTCCCGCGCTCGATGTCGCGGCGCGACTGCTCGATACTGCGCTCGATGATTTCCAGGCTGCGCTCGGCAGACAGATTTTTCAGATCTTCCATAATATTCATTCCTTTAATGGTTACACACTGTTTTTTAATTGTTACATTCTGTTTGATTTGTGATCACGGCGCAAAGATAAATAAGTTTATAATATAAACCAAACAATTTCATAAACAATTTGGTTCTACAAGGCCATTTTTAACATTTTACCTTATTTTATTAACAATTCATACGGAATTTCTACTGCGCAGCCAATTAATATCACCTGACATGCCAAGCCACAACGCCTCCACCCTCCCTGTGTGCCAGTTCGCAATCGACCGTTCAGCAATAACGGCGAATTTGGAACGTAAATACGGCGAATTTGGAACGTAAATACGGCGAGATTGCAATACAAATTCGGCGAGATTGCATTTCGGTTAGCCATAAACAAGGTTCTAATTTGTCATCAATGTCAAGTCTTTGGATAATATGTTGGATTGCAGATTACTAATATTCGTCATTTTTTCAGCAGTCCTATTTGCGTGTTGCAATACCTTGGTCGAAGCCAATATTGTCAGAAATGGATTATAGTTATGACAAAAATGCGTTACTTTTCTTAAATTCATTTTTATATAAACATAAAAATAAAGTTATTATAGTTTCACATTTCAAGATTTTTATTTAATTTTGCAATATAATAAAAAGATGTTGTATTATTTAATACTACTAATTTATGATACTATAATAGTAAACCATCAAAACTATTATACATAATTTGGGATTAGAACATAAGTTTAACGACTATAAATTAAAGAGTTATGAAAGTTTGGAGATTAGTATCTGGCATTTTGTCAATGGTTTCGTTTATGATTGTCACAATCCAATCATGTGCTACGGGAATTGTTAATGTGATGGATGACAACACAAGTGATAAAAGTGATACTGGTGGTTTTTTTGTTGCTTTTGGACTTTTATCAGCAGGTATTGTGGCTACGATTTTTTGGAGGAAAGAGAACAAGGGAGGTGATATCGCTATAATAATACTATACGGATTAACAGCAATAATAGGATTTACTAATCAAGGTACTTTTTCTGATTTGGTGTTTTGGTCATCTTGGTCTTTGATTTGCGCTATTATGGCTGCAATTACCCTTATTCTTCACCTTAAATCCAGAATTTGAGATAATGTGAAAAGGATTATCATTGTTTGGTAATTAAAACTGCTGCAAATAAAAATGAGGCTGTGTCGTGATTAAGTTTTTATGGCGCAGCCTCGCAAAAAGGACCTTTTGCAATAATAAAATATTCCGACATAGCCCCTTTGTGCATCGCATGGACTTATGGATATCTTTCGTGGTTTTACGCTCTGTAAATCCCTACAAGACATCATAACATTATGACAAAGAATAAATTGGCGGACTTACAGGACGCAAGTCCTTACATTTTGCCTTCAATTCACCGACAAACACACATGGTTCACGACTTGTTGCATGTAAAGGTATTGACTGCGAATGTCCTTGTGTCATTTCACACAAAGCAAAGGCTTGCCATTTCCTTTATGCACAACATACATTATATATAAGAGTATGCCGAACGTACTGGTTTCTCATCGCTCCAGATAGGAGTCCTTGAAGCCGAGGAAATACAGCACGCCGTCAAGTCCTATGGTGTTGATGCTCTGCTCGGCGTTTGCCACAACCCTTGGCTTGGCGTGGAATGCGATGCCAAGCCCAGACTCGGTGAGCATCGGCAGGTCGTTGGCGCCGTCGCCCACGGCTATCGTCTGTGCTATGTTCACCTTCTCCACCTGTGCGATGAGGCGTAGCAGCTCGCGCTTGCGATGCCCGTCAACGATGTCGCCGAGATACCGCCCCGTGAGTTTGCCGTCCTCGCCTATTTCCAGTTCGTTGGCATACATGTAGTCCACTCCCCATCGTTTCTGCAAGTATTCCCCGAAGTATGTGAACCCACCGCTGAGAATTGCTATCTTATATCCGTATTGCTTCAGCACCCGCATCAGCCGGTCGGCGCCCTCTGTTATAGGCATTTTCTCTGCAATGTCCTTCATCACTTTCACGTCGAGGCCTTTCAGCAGCGCCACGCGCTCGGTGAAGCTCTCCTTGAAGTCTATCTCGCCCCTCATGGCGCGTGCCGTGATGGCCTTCACCTCGTCGCCGACACCCGCGCGCATTGCCAGCTCGTCGATGCACTCGGTCTGTATCAGCGTGGAGTCCATGTCGAAGCATATCAACCGCCGCATACGCCGGAACATGGTGTCCTGCTGGAACGAGAAGTCCATGTCCATCGTGCTGGACAGCTCCATGAGTTTCGCCTGCATGGCGTTCCTGTCCTTCGCATTCCCGCGCAGCGAGAACTCTATGCACGCTCGTGCGTCCTTTCGCGGGTTGCGTATCGACGGGCGGCCGGTCAGGCGGCGTATATAGTCGATGTTGAAGCCCTGTAGGGATATAAGTTTCGTCGCAGCCTCTATCTTGCGCGCCTCGAGCCGTTTCCCCAGTATGGTAAGCACGAAGCGGTTCTTGCCCTGGCGGTTCACCCAGCTCTCATAATCATCATCGTTGATGGGCGAGAAGCCGATGTTCACGCCGAGCTCGGTGGCCTTGAACAGCAGTTCCTTCATCACGTTGCCGGAGTTCTTCTCGTCTATGCGGAACATCACTCCGAGCGACAGGGAGTTGTGGATGTCGGCCTGGCCGATGTCGAGTACTGTTGCGTCGTATTTCGCCAGTATGCTCATCACCGATGTCGTCAGTCCCGGCAGGTCATGGCCAGTTATGTTGGCAATAATCTGTTCCTTGCGTCTTGATTCTTTCATCTTTATCTGTTTTAGAGGTTGCTTCTGCACTGCAAAGGTATTGAAAAATGCGTATATGCCGACATGTATATGCCGTTGTTAACAATTTTTTATTGTATGCCGCCTCATTTTGTTTATAGGAAAGTATATCTTTGCACCTATATGATTAATCAGGCAACAATGGACTTCGCGCTGCGTCACCGCTGCGAATCCCCCGTGAAACTTGCCCTCGGTGCAAGGCCCGCCCCCGGCGTTGACCTCGCCTCAGCCCTGCGGCAGGTTGCAGGCTGGCAGGCAGCGCGCCGGAAACTGCCCTCGTGGGCTGCCATGGATGGCATCGTCTATCCCACTCACCTTGCCATGGAGCAGTGTTCGTCGGAGCATACGGCAAGATACAAGGCTGAGGTGGCGGCGCGGTTGCTTGGCGATGCCGCCGCAAACGGCGTGATGTATGACCTCACGGGCGGCTTCGGCGCTGACTTCTCATTCCTCTCCCGGTTGTTCGGCAGGGCTGTTTATGTTGAGCGGCAGGAGGAATTGGCAGAAGTTGCGCGGCATAACTTTGCCGTTCTCGGAATAAAGAATGCCGAGGTGCGTTGCTCCACGGCAGCAGAAACGCTCCATTCCATCGGTCATGCCACGATGATTTACCTCGACCCGGCACGCCGCGACACCCACGGCGGACGCACTTTCGCACTCGCCGATTGCACCCCTGACGTGCTGGCGATGATGGGCGAGCTGCGCGGAAAGGCCGACCTGCTGATGCTTAAACTGTCGCCGATGCTCGACTGGCACGAGGTGGCACGGCAGCTGGGCGGCATCAGCGAGCTTCACATCGTGTCGGTGCGCAACGAGTGCAAGGAAATCGTAGCAGCATTGCTGTCGCCCGCATCAGCAGGCATGAGTGGCGATGAAATCGGCGAAAACAATGCCACGGCAGTCCACTGTGTCAACGATGGAAGCGAGTTTGTGTTCATTGCGGCAGATGCAAGTCAGCGTGACGCCAGGCAGGGCTGCGCCGTCGTGGCGGAAATCGCTGCCGGCGATTTCCTTTATGTCCCCAACGCGTCTGTTATGAAAGCGGGCTGCTTCGGTGAGATAGCGTCGCGCTATGGCATGACACAGGTCTCTGCCAACAGCCATCTGTTCGTTTCGCCCCATTTCACCGGCAATTTCCCGGGTAGGGTGTTCCTTATCAATGCCATTTCGTCAATGAACAGACGCGAGTTGCGCAAGGCTCTCGGCGGCATCAGCTGTGCCAATGTTGCCGTCCGCAATTTTCCGTTGACTGCCGAACGGCTGCGGCGCAGGCTCGGGCTGTCGGATGGCGGCGATGACTATCTCTTCGCTACGACGGACTGCGATGGTCGGCACATTGTCCTGCTGTGCCGCAAGGCGACACCGCCCGACGGCGGCGCCGCTGGCACATAGCCTCTCTGCGGTGCTGCCGCCGGGCGGCGGTTTTCATTTAGATGCCCGGGGTTATTTGTTTTTTTTCGGCCTGCGGCGCGCCCATCCCTCATCCTCGAAGTCCGGGTTGAGGAATTTCATCCACTCTTCCTTTGTGAACCTGGTCTGTTTCTCGCGTTTGGGCTGTCTGTCATCGCGCCTCCCGTTGGATCTGAAGTCACGTTTCTTGCCGTGCGGCTCAAACTGCCTCCGCGATTGAGAGCCCTGCCTGCCAGGCTCGTCGCCGCTGTTGCAGCGCACCTCGCGCCCCTTGTAGTTGACACCCGTAAGTCCGCTCATCACCTTCTCGGCGTCGTTGTTGCCAACCTCGATGAACGAGAACGTGTTCTGCAGGTCGATATGCCCCACGGCAACATGCCCCTTGACGTATCGGTTGATGAACTGCATCACCTCGCCAGGGTAGAAGCCGTCTTTCTTGCCGAGGTTGATGAACAGCCGGCTGTATCCCTCCTCGGTCTGCCTGCGTCCTCCGCGCCCGCGCTCCTTGCGTTCCCTGCGCTCCTCGTCGCGGCTCTTCTTGCCCGTCTCTATGCGCACCTCCGGGGCGTTGGCATAGTAGTCGAGGAACTTTCCGAACTCCACGCTGACGATTTTCTTTATCAGTTCGTCCTTGTCAACGAACTCGAAATACCTGCTGATGTCCTGCATGAACGGTGCTATCTGCTCCTCGTCAACGTCAGTCTTCACGATCTGGTCCATCACCTTGTACAGTTGTTTCTTGCAGATTTCCTCCGGCGACGGCATCTCTCCCACCTGGAAATTCTTGCCGAGGTGGCGTTCCACCTGCTTTATCTTTCCCTTCTCGCGTGTGTGGACAATGGCGATGCTCGTTCCCTTCTTCCCGGCGCGCCCCGTTCTTCCCGAGCGGTGGATGTAGTTCTCTATGTCGTCCGGCATACCATAGTTTATGACGTGCGTCAGGTCATCGACGTCGAGCCCCCGCGCCGCCACGTCGGTTGCGACGAGGAGTTGCGTCAGGTGCTGCCTGAATTTCTGCATCGTGAGGTCTCTCTGCTGCTGCGAGAGGTCTCCGTGCAGCGACTCGGCGTTGTATCCGTCCTTTATCAGTTTGTCGGCAATGTCCTGCGTCTCCACCTTCGTCCGGCAGAATATTATCGCGTAGATGCGCGGGTGGAAGTCGACGATGCGTTTCAGCGCGAGGTATTTGTCCTTCGCGCTCACCATGTAGTAAATGTGGTTTACGTTCTCCGCCCCCTCGTTGCGGCTTCCCACTACGATTTCCTTCGGGTCGTGAAGGTATGTTCGTGCTATTTTCTCTATCTCCTTGCTCATCGTCGCGGAGAACAGCAGCGTGTTTCGCTCCTCCGGCACTCCGGCGAGAATGGTGTTCAGGTCTTCCGAGAAGCCCATGTTGAGCATCTCGTCGGCCTCGTCGAGCACCACGTTGCTCACTGCCCCGAGCTTGGCCACGCCCCTGTTCATGAGGTCGATGAGCCTTCCGGGTGTCGCCACGATGATGTGCACCCCTTTCTTGAGTGCCCTTATCTGCGTCTCGATGCTTGCGCCGCCATATACGGGAATGACGTGTATGCCCGGCACATACTTCGAGTAGTCCTTCAGGTCGTCTGCTATCTGCAGGCACAGTTCGCGCGTCGGCGAGAGCACTATTGCCTGTGTCTGCGGTATGCGTGTGTCAATGCGTTGGAGCAGCGGAATGCCGAACGCGGCGGTCTTTCCCGTACCGGTCTGCGCGAGGGCAATCACGTCGTTTCTTGTTCCCAGGAGATAGGGGATCACTTCTTCCTGGACGGGCATCGGATTTTCGAAACCCATCTCTTCGATGGCGCGGCGAATCTCTTCGCTGACGCCCAATTCTTCAAATGTCTTCATTTATAAATGTTACGTAATAATTGGAAGTTTAGGAGTAAAGAACTGCAACAGTAAAGACACCGCAATACCGTGTCACCGGTGGGGAAACCCTCCCCGTCAATGCCAAAATTGCCTAAACTTCTGCTCTTCTTAAATCCTGAACATGTAATTAGCGGGTGCAAAGTTACTTGTTTTTTTGTAATTATGGTGCTGTTATACAATTATTTTGTATTTTTGCATCATATTTTTAACGATTATGAACATAGGAGTATTCTGCAGCGCGAACGACAACATCGACAAAGCATATTTCGACAAGGCGCGCGAGCTCGGCGAGTGGATGGGGCGCAACGGCCATACGCTCGTGTTCGGCGGCTGCGACATGGGACTGATGGAACACGTTGCCCGCGCCTGCCACGATGCCGGCGGGCGCACCATCGGTGTGGTGCCGTCGATAATTGAGGAGCACGGGCATGTCAGCAATTATGCGGATGTGCAGATTCCCTGCGACAACCTGAGCGACCGCAAGGAAATCCTCACGGCCTACAGCGATGTTGCCGTTGCCCTGCCCGGAGGCATAGGCACTCTCGACGAGCTGTTCACCGTTGCCGCCTCCGCAACGATAGGCTATCACGGCAAGCGCGTCGTGCTTTACAACATCAACGGCTTCTGGGACAGCCTAATCGCCTGTCTCGACGACTTGCAGGCGAGGGGCATGATACGCGGCGACTACCACAAATACATAAAGATGGCCGACAGCCTTGAGGGAGTGATAAATTGCTTGTAATCCTAAGGGGAAAGTTTACAAAGAAATTGCACTTATATCTTGAATGTTTATAAACGTGCATTGTCTTGTGTGTTCTCTGCACAGTGATGCACATCCCCTACAGGTAGAATATGGCCTCGTTGCCCATGTTGAACAGCAGGTCGAGTACGCTCAGGTTGGGTATGAACCCGCGCGCTGCGCCGTGCACCTGATAGTATCTCCGAGGCACGAAGCCGTCGTCCGTCACCGGGTGCTTCGGCCGTATGACATCGCGGAAGTCGTTCTCCGCCTCCGCCGTGTAGGCCGTTGTCAGCTCCACCTGCGAGCGCACGTCGAGCAACTGGCACAGCAAGCGTGTCATCTCCATGTTGAAGTCAAGCAGGAAATCATATTTCCTGACGTACATCGGGTGCAGGTCGTCGGCATAGTAGTCGAAGAACGGGCTGTCGCCGTATGCCGTTGCCAGCGCGTTCCAGTGCAGCCGTCGCCAGTTGCCGTGGTCGCTCACGCGCACGTCGCGCATCAGGCACTTTCCGCCGGCGGTATTCTCCACCGGTATGGTGAGAGCCTGCGTGCCGTTTGCCGTTGCGATCACGCAGCGGTTGCGGTAAGTCTGTTTCCGGAAATTGTCATGTTGCTCTATCAGCACCCTGTCGTAGCGGTTGAGTTTCTGGAACCACTGCACCGGAGCGCAGTATGCCGATGATAGCAAGGCCGTTGTCATCTTATTGCGAGTGATATTTTGAATGCCTTTCCGATGATGTCGTCGCGGTGCAGCAGAGCCCTTTCCTTGCCCTGGCTCACCATGAACACCGCCCTGCGGCTGCATCCGCACTTCTGGCATCCGCACCGCTCTGGCAGTATATACAGGCTGCCGTCTATTGCCACCGTGTCGCCCGGAACGTCCTCAACGATGCCGATGCGTGGCCTGTTCCTGCCGAACGCCACCATGTCTCCCCGTGAGAAACGCCCGCACGGCAGCCTGTTGACCACCACGCGGTCGTTCTTTTTCAGCGCCGGGTAAAGGTTGTTGTCAGACACCCTGTAAACGGTGAACGCGTATGCCCTCACGACGAGCATGACAAGTACTGCCGTCGCTGTTGCAAGTATGAACTTCATGGCATTGCGCATGTTTCTCCTTTTCCTTTGTCAGTCCATTCCCTCCGGGCCGTGTTCAGTCTGACGCTACATTATTTATATTGCCTTCGGCGGCAAGCCGTTGCGTCCTCACTTGATGTTGTCGACCATCCTGAACAGCCTGCCCCATCTTATTCCCGACAGTCCGCTGCGGTCCGGGTCGCTGCTCCACCAGATGAAGATGGGCTTCCCCACGATGTGGTCCTCCGGCACGAAGCCCCAGTATCTCGAGTCGGCGGAGTTGTGCCTGTTGTCGCCCATCATCCAGTAGTAGTCCATCTTGAAGGTGTATTCCCTCGCCTCCTTGCCGTTGATGTAAATTTTTCCTCCGCGCACGTCGAGTTCGTTGCCCTCATATACTTTTATGGGGCGCTCGTAGATGGCGATGTTCCTCATGTTCAGTTTTATGCTCTTGCCCTTCTGCGGGATCCATATTGGGCCGTAGTTGTCCCTCGTCCATCCGTAGTTCCCGTTCAGGGGGTAGAGGTCGCCGGTCACCGCCTCGGTGTTGAGCGTCACGTCGCGCACCAGTTCCCTGTGCTTTCTCAGTTCCCCGGCGGCCTTTCCCGTCAGCGGCATGTAGCCGTTCTGGTTGAGGCACGTCAGGTCCTCCATGCTGATTCCCAGTTCCTTCATCAGTTCGTCGGGGAAGTCGGCCACCTTCTTCATCCTGTATGTATACTGCACGTTGTCCGGCTCCTTGTTCGCCCTGCCGTCGAGGTAGACGATGCGGTTCCTTATCTGCAGCGTCTGCCCGGGCAGCCCGACGCATCTCTTGACATAGTTCTCCCGCCTGTCAACGGGCCGCGAGTCAATGTCGCCGTAGGTGTTGCGGTTCTGCCCGAGATACCTCCGCCCCGAGGCATAAATCTCGCGGAAATAATCCCACTGCTGCTGCGGTGTGAGCGAGTCCACCGCCACCTCCCTGCCGTATGCCTGGTAGCCGTAGCCGTAGCAAAGCTGGTAGTAGTCCTGCGCCTGCCACTGCGGCGCGCTGCATATCGTGTCGCCGGCGGGGAAGTTGAACACCACGATGTCGTTGAGCTCCACCTTGCCCGTGCCCTTCACCCTGCGGTAGTCCCATTGCGGGAACTCGATGTACGACTTGCACTCGAACAGCGGCAGCGTGTGCTGCGTGAGCGGCATCGTGAGGGGTGTCTGCGGTATGCGCGGGCCGTAGCTCAGTTTCGACACGAAGAGGTAGTCGCCCGTGAGCAGCGACTTCTCGAGCGACGACGACGGTATTACGTAGTTCTGGAAGAAGAACTGGTTGATGAAATACACCGCCACGAGCGCGAACACTATCGCGTCGACCCACGACATGATGAACCTCGTCGGGCCCACCGAGTCTTTCCACCATTGCCATCGTATCTTCTTCGTTATATACACGTCGAATATGAACGGCAGCACGAGCAGTCCCCACCAGCTCTCCACCCAGTAGAGGAACAGCAGGTAAAGCACGGCTGCGACAGCGAACTTGGTCCACTGCACTTTCATATTAAGTTTCTTCTTTGACTTGTCAATCATATCTTTTTTACGTTTTTGTTTCCCTTTTTCGTGTTTGTTGAACTCCTACTGCCACCTGAACATGTCGCCGATGGTGAGCAGTCCGCTGTGGTCCTTGGTGTATTCCGCCGCCAGCACCGCGCCGATGGCAAAGCCCTTGCGCGAGTGTGCCTCGTGGCTTATGGTGATGCAGTCTGCCTCCGAGTCGTAGCGCACGGTGTGTATGCCCGGCACCTCTCCCCTGCGCAGCGAGTCGATGCGCAGCATCTTAGGGTCGTAGGGCATGTTCTCCTGTCCCCTCACCCATCCCTCCTTGCGGTCGAGGCCTTCGATTATGTCCTCCGCCAGCGTGATGGCCGTGCCGCTCGGCGCGTCGATCTTGTGTATGTGGTGCGTCTCCTCCATGTGTACGTCATACTGCCCGAAGCCGTTCATCAGCCTTGCCAGGTAACGGTTGACTGCGGAGAACACCGCCACGCCCACCGAGAAGTTGCTTGCCCAGAACAGCGTCTGTCCGCATGGCGTGCCGGCCTCCTGCCCCTCACCGCGCGGGCTGCACATCCGGCGCACGTCGTCTCCGTGTTCCTCCATCCATCCCGTGCTGCCGCTGACCACCTTGACGTTCTTGGCGAACGCGCGCAGGAAATTGCCGTATGCCGCCTGCGGGGTGGTGAACTCTATCGCCACATCGGCTCCCGCAAAAGCCTCACTGTCAAAGTCCTGCTGGTTGCCGATGTCTATTATGCTCACAATCTCGTGACCCCGGCTCAGAGCGACCTGCTCTATCATCCTGCCCATCTTGCCGTAGCCTATAAGCGCTATTTTCATATTTCAGCAAATTAAAACACTGCAAAGGTAAAAAAAAATATGTATATATTGTTGGTTTTCAACTTAAATAACATTTTTGTACCAAACATTCGTGTCCTGGCCGCGTCCGCGCTGCCGCCGGCAAGCCTTGGCCGCCAGGTATTCAATCACTAATCGCAGGGAATTAATGCAGGGAATTAATGCAGGGAATTAATGCAGGGAATTAATGCAGGGAATTGATCATGTAGGGACTTACGCCCTGTAAGTCCGCAATCATCATCGCCAGCGCAGATAATTTTGTCCGGCATGCGCATGATTTCTCGCAGGGCAGACTTAAATGACGTGATAGCCTTGCGCAATGTCTAATGACCAATTGTTGTTTTAACAAAAATCACCAGAAATTTTAACACTGAAAACGGCAACATCCTGAATGAAAACTTTTTCGCGTCCGAATATGCGTTTTTCAGCGCGCTTTGCAAGTGTCTGACAGCAAGGCGTTTGAAATGTGTTGACAAAATCAGCACTGCGTTTTGTGCCTAACTGCATTGCGTTTTGTACCTAAACGGCGGCTCGTTTGGTGCAAACGGCATCGTCATTAGGCACAAAACGCAGTGCGATCAGGCACAAAACGCACGGATTCGAGGCGAAAAGTGTGCCGCCGTTACCATAAAATTCGCGAATAATTACAAACGAGGTTTCTGGTTTGTCTGTAAACACGGAAAGGAATCGAGCCTGCGAATTAACACAATTAACAATTATTTGCCCACGCGCAGGCATGAAGTGAAGTCTGCCGTGCAACGGAGACACATACATGTCACAGCCGTCGCTGAAGGTTGACTTGTCTGTCCAGAAGAACATGAAGAACTGGTGGGTGAAGCTGGGGGTCACGGACCTGCTCAACGCGAAGGAGAAAGGCTATTCAAGATACGACAAAGTATATACTTCACACGAGGTGGACTATCGCGACCCAGTCGTGAGCCTGACGGTATCATATTCATTCAATCCCGCAAAGTCGAAATACAAAGGGCAGAAGGCCGGGCAAAGCGAGCTGAACCGGCTGTAATGACCACCGTGTGGGTTGGATGCCGCTCACGCAAATAGGTGCAAGGGAGCAAAAAAAGTGTTGCGATTTCTTTTTTATTTGCCTCTCTTGCACTATCTTTGCACTCTGTATGGTGCTGAACTACATTTGGATTGCGTTTTTCGTCATCGCGTTCGCCATCGGGCTTGTGCGCCTGGTGTTCCTCGGTGACGTTGACGTGTTCCCTGCGATGATGGACTCCACCTTCTCGTCGTCGAAGACCGCATTCGAGATCTCGCTCGGGCTGACCGGCGTGCTGACGCTGTGGCTCGGCGTGATGAAGATCGGCGAGAGGGGGGGCGTCGTCAATGCGTTAGCGCGGGTGCTGTCGCCGGTGTTCGCGCGACTGTTCCCCGACATACCCAAGGGGCATCCCGTGACGGGCAGCATATTCATGAACATCGCGGCGAACATGCTGGGGCTCGACAACGCAGCGACACCACTCGGCCTGAAGGCGATGGAGCAGCTGCAGGAACTGAACCCAAGGAAGGACACGGCGAGCAACCCGATGATAATGTTCCTCGTGCTGAACACCTCGGGGCTGACAATAATACCGGTGTCGGTGATGGTTTACCGCGCGCAACTGGGCGCGGCGCAGCCCACCGACATATTCATCCCGATACTGCTGGCGACGTTCTTCTCCACCCTCGCCGGGATAATCACGACATCGGTTTACCAGAGGATCAACCTGCTCAACGGGGTGATGCTCGCCACGCTCGGCGGGCTTTCGCTATTCGTGGCGGCTGTGATATGGGGCTTCTCCGCAATGGACAAGGCACTGGTCAACACCGTGAGCACGTCGGTTGCGAACATATTGCTGATGACGATAATCGTGGCATTCATCATCGCCGGCGTGGTGAGGAAGGCCAACGTGTATGAGGCTTTCATCGAGGGGGCGAAGGACGGCTTCGCCACCGCCGTGAGGATAATACCATACCTGGTGGCGATACTCGTGGGCATAGGCGTGTTCCGCGCCTCGGGTGCAATGGACATGCTCGTGGGCGGCATAGGATGGGCGGTGAAGGCCTGCGGGATGGACGGCGACTTCGTTGCCGCGCTGCCCACGGCGCTGATGAAGCCGCTGTCGGGAAGCGGGGCGCGCGGCATGATGGTCGACACGATGACAACCTACGGCGCAGACTCCTTCGTGGGCCGCCTGTCGTGCATCTTCCAAGGCTCAACAGACACCACGTTCTACATCCTCGCCGTATATTTCGGCAGCGTGGCAGTGAGGAAAACGCGGCATGCCGTGGCGTGCGGGCTGCTTGCCGACCTCGCCGGCATCATCGCGGCGATATTCGTGGGATATATGTTCTTCGGGTGAGCCGCAGGACGGAACAGACAAACAAGACATAAGCAAATGGCTAATCTGAAATCACTGGCAAAGGACACTGCAATATACGGCCTGCCGAGCATCGTGGCGCGGTTCATCAACTACCTGCTTGTGCCGATACAGACCGAGTGCTTTGCCGCATCAGGGGGCGAGTATGGCATAATAACCAACGTGTATGCCTACGTCTCGATTATGATAATCCTGCTCACATACGGCATGGAGACGGCGTTCTTCCGCTTCATGACGAAGGAGGGGGAGAACCCCGTCCGCATATACTCCACCACGCTGCGCATGGTGGGCTTCACGTCGCTCGCCACGACGGCTCTCGTCCTGCTCTTCCTGCGCCCCGTGGCGGCGGCGGTGGGATACGCGGACCATCCCGGCTACATAGCCGTGATGTATGCCACGGTGGCGATGGACGCCTTCACGGCAATACCGTTCGCATACCTGCGGATAAAGCACCGCCCGGTGAAGTTCGCCGTGCTGAAGATTGCCAACATCGTGATGAACATCATCCTCAACCTCGCTTACCTCGTGGTGCTGCCGGCACTGAAGATTAACCTGTTCGGCATCTACGACGAGCGGTTCACGCTCGACGTGGCATTCGTGTTCTACATCAACATAATTTGCTCCGCGTTCACCCTGCTCCTGCTGCACCGCGAGTTGCGCGGCATGACCGGCGGGTTCGACAGGCGCGCCTGCCTGCGCATGCTCTCGTATGCGTGGCCGCTGCTGGTGATGGGGCTGGCGGGGCAGCTCAACCAGGCGGCATCGCAGATCCTGTTCCCACACTTCTACGACGGCAGCGTGGCAGAGGCCCGCGCGCAGCTCGGCATCTACGGCGCGAGCATCAAGATAGCGATGATAATGGTGATGATAACGCAGGCGTTCCGCTTTGCCTATGAGCCGTTCGTGTTCGGCAACAAAGACGCCGACAAGCGCGAGACGTATGCCAAGGCGATGAAATACTACGTCATCTTCACGCTCCTCGCCTTCCTCGCCGTGATGGGCTACATGGACATCCTGCGGTTCATCATCGGCAAGTCGTACTGGGAGGGGCTGCGCGTCGTGCCGATAGTGATGGCGGCGGAGATAATGTTCGGCGTGTTCTTCAACCTCTCGTTCTGGTACAAGCTCACCGACCGCACCATCTGGGGCGCGTATTTCTCGGGCATCGGCGCCGCCGTGCTGATAGTGATTGACATCCTGCTGATACCGCGCTTCAGTTATATGGCATGCGCGTGGGCGGGCTTCGCGGCATACGCCGTGTCGATGTTGCTGTCCTATTTCATCGGGCAGAGATACTACCCCATCAACTACCCCGTGCGCGAGATACTCATGTATGCCGGCATAGCCATGGTGCTTTATGCCGCGATAAGCGCGAGCAACAGCCACCTGCCCATGTGGGCGGCGCTCATGGCGAACACTGCGGCGGTGCTGGTGTTTGCCGCGATCGTGGTGAAGCGCGACTTGCCCCTGCGCAGCCTGCCCGTGGTGGGGAAGTTTTTCAGGAACTGACAAGCGACATTTAATAACAAATAAAAATAATAATACAATGAAGAAACTATTATTTCTAATCTCAATGGTGACAATGTTCCCGTGGCAGCAGGCGCGCGCCGACGAGGGCATGTGGACACTCTACAACCTGCCGTGGGCAGTGTACGAACAGATGAGGGCCGAGGGCTTCGACATGCCTTACGACGCGCTCTACAGCGGAGAGGACGCGCTGAAGAACTGCGTCGTCAATTTCTCGGGATATTGCTCCGGCGTGGTGGTCAGCCCCGACGGGCTGGTGTTCACCAACCACCACTGCGGCTTCGAGAGCATACGCAGCCATTCCACCGTGGAGCACGACTACATGCTGAACGGCTTCTTAGCAAAGACCTACGAGGAAGAACTGCCGAACGAGAACATGTTCGTGAGCTTCATGGTTGACCAGAACGACGTGACCGGCAGGATTGCAGCCATCGCGAAGGCAAATGGCGTTGACATGGATGACATGGACGAACTCATCGACTCGCTGCAGAACGTGATGAACGACTCGGTGAAGAACATCGACAAGACATATCACATCGAGATAAAGCCTTTCTACGAGGGAAACAAATACTACGCCACGACATACCAGATGTTCACCGACCTGCGACTGGTGTTCACCGTGCCAAAGTCGATGGGCAAGTTCGGCGGCGAGACAGACAACTGGATGTACCCGCGACAGACATGCGACTTCTCCGTGTTCCGCATCTACGCCGACCCCAAGACCAACGGACCGGCGGCCTACAGCAAGGACAACGTGCCTTACCACCCGAAACGGTGGGCAAAGGTGTCGATGCAGGGATACAAGGATGGCGACTTCGCAATGACCGTGGGATACCCGGGGACGACGAACCGCTACCTCTCGAGCTTCGGCATAAAGGAGATGCGCGATGCAGAGAACGCCGTCCGAGCACAGGTGCGCGGCGTGAAGCAGGAGATAATGAAACGCCACATGGACGCATCGGAGGCCGTGCGCATCAAGTATGACTCGAAATACGCGCAGAGCTCCAACTACTGGAAGAACTCCATAGGCATGAACAAGTGCATCGACTCGGTGGGCATAGTGAACCTCAAGCAGCAGCACGAGGCAAGGATACGCGACTATCAGGAAAAGACGGGCTACCTGAAGGGGGAACTCGACATCGACGGACTGGGCAAACTCTACCAGAAGCGTTTCGAGACGACACGCGCGATGAACTATTTCTTCGAGACGTTCTACCGCTCGAACGAACTCGTGACGCGCTCGCTGAAGGTCAACTCGATGCAGGTGGAGATGCAGGGGCCGGAGGACAAGCCTGAGAAACAATACTGCGTGATCGACGACAACAGCGACCAGTGGGACGCAGCGCTCGACAAGGAGGTGCTCGCCGCGCTGATGAAGAACTACCGCGAGCATGTCGACGGGAAATACCTGCCGGACTTCTATACCACAATCGACAAGGATTTCGGGGGCAACTATGCAAAATACGTCGACCACCTTTACAAGAAATCGGTGCTGATGAAGAAGGGAAAGAAACTGTTCACCAACAAGAAGAACTTCGTGAAAGACCCCGGCGTAAGCATGGGCATCGACCTGCTCGCGGAAATCGCAATGATGTATGCCGAGGTCGGCGATGCGAGCAAGGAGATTGCAAGGCAGGAGAGAATGCTCTGTGCCGCTAAACTGCGCATGGAGGAGGACATGCCGCACTACTCCGACGCGAACTTCACGATGCGGCTGAGCTACGGACAGGTGGGAGGCTTCATGCTCAACGGCTCGCCGTCGGGCTACTACACGACGGCCGAGAGCCTGCTCGCGAAGATGAAACGTGCCGGCGAGGTGGAGGACTACTATGCCGAGCCGATAATGCACGAACTGTTCAGCAAGACCGACTACACGCCATATTCCGACAAGACCACGGGCAAGATGCAACTGTGCTTCCTGACAAACAACGACATCACGGGCGGCAACAGCGGCTCGCCGATGTTCAACGGAAAGGGAGAACTCATCGGACTGGCTTTCGACGGTAACTGGGACAGCCTCTCGAGCGACATCTTCTTCGACACGAAACTCGCACGATGCATCGGCGCAGACATCCGCTACGTCCTTTACATGATGGACAAGTGGGGACACGCCGACCGGCTGCTGAAGGAAATAAACGCGCAATAGACAACAGCGTTCCCCGGACATCGCAAATGGCGGCGTGCCGGGGAACGCATCACAATCACAAAAAAAACAAACACCTCTGACGACAAAAAGGACGCAGAGTGTCATAATCAAGCATAAAAACCTATAACACATTACTTTAATGAAAAATTTATTATTACTGGGCTTGTGCGCGCTATGCATCACATCATGCACCGCAAGCGGGAAAAGCGACAACGGCAGAATTACTGAGAAGAAGCGTGTTGCCTCAGACAGGCAGGCGAGGGAATCGCCGCAAGACGATGGCTTCGTCACGCCAGACTTGTCGCTGCTGGAGTTAAAAGGACATGTCAAGAGCGTCAAATACATCAAGGACAATTATGAGGACCTGTCGTACACCTTCGACAAGAACGGTTTCCTTTCTTCTTATCCTTGCCATCACTACGAGGAATACGACTTCATCTTCAAGGACGGCAAGGCGGTTGGCGAGGACTTCTCGTCGGAACGCAATGCCAAGGGGCAACTCACACAGTTCTCATGCGGCTCGGCGGTTGAGGCAATGGACGGCGGCGGCTCTGGCTTCGACGTACACAGCATTAGTTATGACGCTGACGGAAGGCCATGCTCCATAGAGCATTCCGGTATGAAATATAACTACGGCATGCAAAATGAATATGATGAAAGGGGACTGTGCATACTTTCCACAAAGAAAGTGAGTGTTTTCGGAATAGAGCCTTGTTTCTTAGACATAAAAACCACATACACCTACACCAAGTTCGATGAGATCGGCAACTGGACAGAGCGCGAGTGCAAGGCGCGCATCGTGGAATGGGAGGACGAGGAGCATACCTCAAAAAAGAATGTCACCGACAGCAGAGAAGTGGAGAAACGTGTGATTACATATTACCGCTGACCAGGCTGGCGTTGATGGCAGCAGCACAAACAAGCTCACGGCTTGTCATTTAAAAACACATTAACAACATATCATTATGAAGAAGTTTTTTTTATTGGTCATCTGCATTGGCGCGATCATTTCATGCGCCGCCAGCTGCAAAAGTGACAGGGAAGAGGGGAAGAAACATGCCGTTCAGGACAAAGGCAACAGGCAGGATGAGGATTCGGACAAGAATGCCGGATTCGTCACACCCGACTTGATGCTCTTCGGTGTGAAAGGGCATGTGAAGTCGGTCGAGACAAACGACGGAAAAGAAAAAGTCAGGATTACGTTTGACGGGAAAGGCTTGCTTGCGTCGTATCCATGCACCGAAGGAAGCCGCGACTTCATCTTCAAGGACGGCAAGGCGGTGGGAAAGTATTTCTCATCGAAACGCAACGCAAATGGACAGCTCGTCAGATTAGCCTTCGAGCCTAAGGCACCCGATGATTTACTGGGGGCTAATATTTTCAAACTGAAATACGGCGCCACCGGAAAGTTGGTAAGACTGGATCAGAGCATATGGGAAGCCAGCATCACGCTGAACTATGAATACGATGACAAAGGACTTTGCGTAAGGATGTTGTGTGAAGGCGGCGAAGAGGATTATAGCTACAATACTACGACAACCTACACATACACCAAGTTCGATGACCGTGGCAACTGGACCGAGCGCAAGTGCAAAGTGCACAGTGTTGAGTGGGAATGCGAAGAGGAGAATGTCACCGACAGCAGAGAAGTGGAGAAACGTGTGATTACATATTACCGCTGACCAGGCTGGCGTTGATGGCAGCAGCACAAACAAGCTCACGGCTTGTCATTTAAAAACACATTAACAACATATCATTATGAAGAAGTTTTTTTTATTGGTCATCTGCATTGGCGCGATCATTTCATGCGCCGCCAGCTGCAAAAGTGACAGGGAAGAGGGGAAGAAACATGCCGTTCAGGACAAAGGCAACAGGCAGGATGAGGATTCGGACAAGAATGCCGGATTCGTCACACCCGACTTGATGCTCTTCGGTGTGAAAGGGCATGTGAAGTCGGTCGAGACAAACGACGGAAAAGAAAAAGTCAGGATTACGTTTGACGGGAAAGGCTTGCTTGCGTCGTATCCATGCACCGAAGGAAGCCGCGACTTCATCTTCAAGGACGGCAAGGCGGTGGGAAAGTATTTCTCATCGAAACGCAACGCAAATGGACAGCTCGTCAGGTTTGCATACGAGCCTTATGAAGATATGGATGAACACTGGTATACAGATATATACGAACTGACATACAATGCCAGTGGGAGGGTGGTCACCACTGTGCAAACTGGCTGGGAGAGTTCTTCCACAACCAAACACGAATACGACGGCAAAGAGTTATGCACCAGGGAGGTGTGTGAAGGCATGGCGGAGTCTCTCGGCTACAAGGTCATCACGACCTACACCTACACCAAGTTCGATGACCGTGGCAACTGGACGGAGCGCAAGTGCAAAGTGCACAGTGTTGAGTGGGAAGGCGAAGAGGAAACCGCAGAAAAGAACACCTCAGACGCCACGTCTGTCGAGAAGCGCGTCATAACATATTACCGCTGAGAGATCATTTGCCTCCAATCTCCCGCAGCGCCTCCCCCACGGCCTTGCGCATCGACATCCCCTGCGCGAGTCCGTGGGAGACGCGCCTCACGTTGTCCCGCATCCGCCGCATCCCGTCCTCAGTTATTCCCCCGAGGCGTTCCTCGATGTCGTCTATACTTTCCACCGCGATGCCGATGCCCTCGCGCTCCACAATGTCTGCGATGGCCGACCGGCTCCACACGATAAGCGGCAGGCCGGCACGCAGGTAGAACGATGCCTTGTGGGGGGAGTTCACGCGCAGGTATTCGCCGAAGGCACCGGTGCAGGCGGTGAGCGAGTCGCCGTCCCACACCAGCCCGAAGTCGCCCGCCACCGTGGCGATGAACTCGTCAGGCTCCACCGGCCCGTGCAGCATCAGGTTGCGCGACGGTTTCAGTCCGGCGATGTGGTTCGTGCCATACACGTCAACCACGCTATCGCGCAGCCGCCCGGCAAGCCCCGTGAGGAACATGTTCTTACGCTCCGAGATGGAGCCGGCATAGACAATCCTTCGCGGCGGGAAAGACGAAGGCTTGCCGTCGGCCTCCGAGGCGGAGAGGTAGTCGTGCAGCCCCAGTCCACGGCACGGGCGCCGCAGCCCATGCCCAGTGAGCCATTCCGCCATCACGTCGTTGGCGGCGATGATTTGGTCAGCGTGCGACAGGCGGCGTATCTCCCGCTCCACGGTGAGGCGTTTGCGGCGGAATGCCCCGAGGTCGTGGATGAACGCCATCGTCTTGGCACCGCGCCACCGCGCCACCCGGCACATCATCGCGAAATACTTCTTCGTCGGGTATTGCAGGAACACCACGTCACCCTTCCTCACCGACAGCGCGTAGGTCACGATCCCTGCCAGGTCGATGAGGAAAGCCGCGATGCGCTCCTTGCAGTAGGTGCGCCTCAGCCCGAGGTTGCGCGCCCCCATCATTGCCATGATGTCCTCATAGTCACCCTTAGCCTTGTTTCCCGCGCTGTGCATCCCCTTGTAGTTGCGTGACACATAGCACAGTCTTCTCACGTTTGCCATTTTGTATATGCCGTTGTTGCCTGAAATCATTTATGGTCGCAAAGGTAGCAAATAATATCTTCTGCCCAAAGAAAAGGCCGCGTTATTACAGGTTTGTGTCTACCGTGCAAGAAATTCCACTGACGTGATGCGTTTTCCAAAATTTATCCGTACTTTTGGAACCATTAAGAAACAATCTGAGAGAATTATGAACAATCACCCTATATGCTTCGCCTCGCTCGGCCCGGGCGACCCTGACCTGATGACGTTGAAGACGCTGAAAGCGATACGCCACGCAGACATCGTTTTCGTCCCCTCAACCTCCGGGGACGATGGCAGAGAGTCTTCGCGTGCGGCAGACATTGTCACCGCCAACGTGCCGGATGCGCCCATACGCACCTTCCGCCTGCCAATGAGCAGGGACCGCCGCCGCGCAATGACGGCATACGGCGAGGTGTTCGACACCGCCGTCTCCGCATGGAGCGAGGGGCGGCGCGTGGTCATCGGCGTTGAGGGCGACGTGAGCATATACGCCTCTGTACACTATGTCATGGACATGATGGTCGGGCGCGGCATCGCAGTGGAGCAACTCCCGGGCATCCCCTCGTTCATCGCCGCTGCCGGGACGGGGCACCTGTCACTGGTCAGTCAGCAGGAGTGGTTGCTCGTCATGCCGGGACTGGAAGACGGCGCCGCGCTCACCCGCGCCCTCGACTCCGGCTGCGTGGTGGTGCTGATGAAACTGTCGGGCAGCGGGCAAGCGGTGAAGGACTACATCGCCGCAAATCCCGGCAACACATATTATTATATAGAGAACGCCAGCAGCCCTGCGTCATACCACACCGCCGACCCCGGCGAGATAACAAGCCGCCACTTCCCGTATTTCTCGCTGATGATTGTCAGGCGGAAAGACCGTGTGGGGTAATACCAAACCGAGACCTCTGCAAAACTCATTGTTCAAGATTTGCTCATTTCATCATATTTTTGTACCTTTATAGTATGAAACAACGTCCTTCTTCTCCGAGTTTTGCTGACCTAATAGTTGGTCATCGTAAGGTTAAACAGACCTTTTTCTTTCAAATTGATCAGATAATCGACTGGAATCCCATTCGTGGACTTATTGAAATTGCTTACACCAAAGGCAACCGTCCCACTGGTCGTCCAAGCTATGACAGCCTTGTGTTGTTCAAGACCGAACTTCTTCGTACATGGTATGGCTTGAGTGACGGCGAGGTCGAAGAGCAGGTAAATGACCGTCTGTCCTTCAGTCGCTTTGTTGGTTTAGGATTGGATGACTGCGCTCCAGATAGTACAACTGTATGCCGTTTCCGTAACATTTTGGTTGAAGCCGACCTTTACGACAATGTGCTGCAAGAGATAAATCGCCAGTTAGAGTTGGCTGGTGTTTTGGTTAAGCGTGGTGCCATCGTTGATGCAAGTATCACGGATAGTCCTCGTCGACCTCGCGGCCGTAAGGAATACGAAGTAGTTGAGGATCGCAATGAGGAATCAGGCAGGGATGTAGCAGAAAACGCAATGGTTAAAGAGATCGTCAAGCCCAATGTTGATGGTGAAGCACGTTGGGTAAAGAAGATGGGGAAGCTACACTTCGGTTACAAGCGACATTCGGTTACAGATGAGAACGGTTTGGTGATAGCCGAGGAAACCACACCGGCTAACGAAAGTGACATCAAACATTTGGAAAAGCCATTAGAAAAAGCTAAACTTCCACAAGGTACACCTGTTTATGCCGACAAGGGTTATGATTCCACAGCAAACAAGGATGTACTTAAACGTATGAAGCTCAAGAGTCGTATCATGCACAAAGGAGTAAGGGGACGTAAGCTAACGGAAAGAGAGCAGCGTGTTAATGTAGCCATCAGCAAGACACGGTACAAAGTGGAACGTACCTTTGGATCTATTCACAGATGGTTTCATGGTGGCATAGCCAGATATGTAGGTTTAGATAAGACTCACGCACAACACATCATGGAGGCTATTGCCTACAATTTATATCGAACTCCAGGGATAATTGTGTCTAATTCTCTCAAATAAGGGGAGAATATGAGATGAAATAGAGCATATACAGCCTAAAAATCAAAAATATTGACTGCAGGTGAGCCAATAGTGCTCAAAAAAAAGAATGATAGAGAATGGGGTAAGGTTTTGCAGAGGTCTCATAACTTCATTTATCGTGCGAGCGGACAGACCGATTGCTTCCAGTTCCTCATGCTGCTCAATCTCGGATAGCTTGCCATTGCGGACTATCTTGTTTACGGCTTTCATCTTCTCCTGCAACTCGGTGAGTGTGTCGAGTTTGTTCTGCAAGCGTTCCACTTCTGCCCAACCGACCAGACGCTGTTGACGGTTTACTCGCTTGATGACTTTCTCGCGCCATGTTTCAAAACGCTCTCGGGCGGGACATTTCGCAATTTCAAGCACTATTACCTGTTTCTCATCAAGGGGGGCTTTTAAGTCGCACTTCCCTAACGCTTTCTCTTACAACCGTTTTATTGAACTTGAAAGCAGGGTGTTTTTCCCTCTTATGCTCTTTCTTAATCTGCGTGCGCGTGGAAGATGTGCAGGTATTACATTTGTTGACTCAACAATGATTCCTGTATGCCATGATCTTAGACGCTATGCCAGCAAGGTGCTCAAAGGCATTGCAACAAACGGGAAAGGGGCCATGGGCTGGTGTCACGGATTCATGCTTAACCCGAACTGGGGTAGCCTCTTTCACGTGACACATTGTTAGCCCCCCAGAAATCCGGGCAACCGGGGTTTCTGGGGGGCTTGACAATGTGTGTGAGCAACACGTGGTTGCCACGCCGAGGTTATCGTGACTTGTTTACTATTGTGCGAGCGTCTTGAACGGAATGATCTGTACATCTGTTGTCACGGCAGAGTCAAATCCACAGACGATGAGGACGTATTCCGTGTCGGAACTTCCCACCTCTTTCTTGCCTTCGTAGTTGCCTGTTACCGTGTAGTTGTCGGCATATCCGCTGTAGGCGATTCTCAACAATTCATTTGCAGTCTCAACAGCATTGCCCTGATGTTCGGAAAGGGCTTGCTCCCATACCGCCTTGGGTTGTGCCTCGATGATGTATGGGTCGCCGTTGGTCGTTGTCGTTTTCACATCGCAGCCGTCGGAATATGTTTTTACAACTTCGCATGTGATGACGTTTGTCGAAGGGGTGACAGCCTCGGTGGAGAATTCCTGCTCGTACACGTCGGTTGTGAAACTGCCGTCGCTGTTCATTCCGTAGCAGTAGGCGTAATAAACGGTGTTGGGGGTGAGGTTACCCTGAGCGATGTCTCTCGCGTCCTTGGTGACGGGACCCTTGGCCAGTATCTGACCGAGATAGAAGTTAAGGTCGTAGCCGGCAGACTGTGCGCAGTATTTGAGATATTCAAGGTCGGCATTCTGGATATTTCCATAATTGTCAATCATCTGTTGTCTGTTCGCATTCGACACCACGAAGTAGTAGTAGGTCATGGCATTGTCTTTCGGGGTGAAAGTGACCGTCGCTGAAGTCTTTGTCACGTCCTTCACTTCAATGGTGAACTGGTCTTTTGTTGCTGGCAGCGTCGTGGCCGAGGCTTTGGCTATGCCGGCAGGAACGCCGTCGTTGTCGAACATGAGCGCATATATGTAATAGATCGTCCCCGGGTCAAGTTCGGTTATGCGCAGGAACTTTGACTCATTGAACTCGTCGTTGAATTTTGCTTTTATCGCCATGCGCACTTCTTTGTCGGTGCCGGTTATCTCCTCTTTCGTGATGCACATGAGCCAGAATTTGCAGCCCTCGGGCATGGGAAAATCGATGTCCATCGCATCTTGCTGGATATTGCTCACTGTGATGTCCATGGTGAGCGGGGTGATTTCCTCGAAGCAAATGTCCTTGATGTTCTTGGTGAGCAACGGTGTCATAGTCCCGTCGGCTGTATGGGTTCTCATGACGATATCGGCGCTGGTTTGAGCGAACGATATTGCCGACATCAGTGCGGCAATTGTCAGTATAATCAATTTCTTCATATTTTTCAATGTCGTTATGTGTTTGTTGTTTTTGTTACATCATGTCGTTTCGCATTGCTTGCTTAGAAGCTGCCATTGGGCAGTACGAAGTCTATAATCACCGGATCAGTGGTGGGGGCTCCGTGGTCGTCCACGCCGATACCTATGCCGTAATACTTCTGTCCTCCCTTATTTGGGCTGAATTCCCAGTCCTGGCTTCCTGTCTTGCTCAGGTTGGAGTAGTCTGTGCCGCTGTTGAGCAGCCATTTCACGAGATCACCGGCCTGGATGTGCGCATCGGCCGCCTCTGCACTTTGCACGTTCACGATGTAGGGGTCGTCGTTCGTGACATTGGCTTCAATCACCACGTCTCTCCAGGCGTTTTTCTTCAGCGTGAGTGTGATTTCGTTTTCCGAATGTTTTGGTGCGAGCGTCCTCACCTTGGTGGTTTGTATGGGTGTCACCAGTTCTCCCTGGTCGTTCATGCCGAATGTGATGATCACCTGATCGGCATCCCACAGCAGTGTCTTCTGCGTGTTGTAGTCGGCCTCGGAGTCGTAGGTTCCGGTCCTCAAGTCATATTTCATCGCTTGCAGCCATGTCTGGCCGTACATTTGTCCCAGGGCTTCCCACAGCGAAATGAAATGTTGTAATACGTCACCCCTGTTCATGCCGTCGTCGCACCATTTCCTGTACATGTCAAGTCCTGTCGTCTGCACCACGTATTGCACGCCCTGGTCTTTCGGTGTGACCACATAGTCGAGTGTCGTTGTCGTGATGTTTTTAGCATTTACCACGAATGGGTCGTCGGCGGTCTTCCCTGTGGTCATCTGTAATTTGCTCACCTCGCTTGCCAGCCCGTTCGTGTCGTAGGCCAGGGCGTACACCACGTAGTCTGTCTCGGGAGAGAGGAAGTCGAATGCTTTCTTGTACGATGTCGGTGCATCAACCGTAGCATGTTTCTCCACGTACGCTTTCACGTCACCAATCGTCTGGCTTGCCGGCACGCACACGGCCTTCACCCGGCTTGCATTCACGTCGATGTCGATGTTCACGCCGAGTGATGTGGAGGTCTTGTATCGCTCACTCAGCGTCGCCTGCACCTTACCTAATTTTGCGAACGTTATAGAGTCCACCTCATCGGTAATGACACTTAACTTGGATCCGTCCCGCATGTTTATCTTCATCTTGTAAGCAGATGATTGTGCCGTGACTGTCAGCCCCATGCAGGCGGCGACCAGTGCTATAATGTATTTCTTCATCATTATTTCTTGAATTTTAATGTTGTATTGTTGATTGTAAACACATAAATGCCTTTCGGCAGCGAAGAAATGTCCACCGGATCTCCCCTCCAGTTGTCGAAGCCAAGGACTTTCTCTCCAGCAATGTTGAACAGGGCCAGCGTGTAGTGCTCCCTGCTGTCGTATCCGTGGATTTCAATGGCGTTGCCGCCGGCTTTCACGCTTATGGAGAGTTTCTCCCCTTCCACTTTCAGGTCGTTCACGCCCGATTTGACGTCGAAGTCGATGTTCACGATGTCGGCAAGCGGGTAGGTGTCGGCGTCACTGACCTGTTTGTTCACTTTCAGGTTGTTCCCGTCGAAAGTCATCGACTTGATGTCTTCCAGATGGTACACCTTCTTTTCTGAGGCCAAGGTGATGGTCATGTCATCTTGGGCAAAGCAGCTGGCGCAGACGGCCAGCCCCATAGCTACGAGAATCTTCTTTTTCTTCATAACATATTCTTGTTTATAGTATTATTAATGTGTTTAGATTCTTTCCTTTCCCTCGGGCTACAAAATACACAGGGCTTCATTTAGCCTAGTTAAGACAGAAACAAAATTAATTACGGGTTCAAATGTAGTTATTTTTTTCGATATGAGAAATTTTTTCGCATGAAAAGTTCACTTTTTTGCAATGTTGTCCTAAATACCTCAGTTCGGGATAAGAAAACGCAAAAAAGTAAATAAAAAACAAGGTAGTCTCATAAACATTTTATGCTTTCATAGTTCATAATCAAATAGTGAGACCTCTGCAAAACTCATTGTTCAAAATTTGCTAATTTCATCATATTTTTGTACCTTTATAGTATGAAACAACATCCTTCTTCTCCGAGTTTTGCTGACCTAATAGTTGGTCATCGTAAAGTTAAACAGACCTTTTTCTTTCAAATTGATCAGATAATCGACTGGAATCCCATTC
>ERZ1673752.151-NODE-151-length-125754-cov-13.227798_pt1 | contig 125754 bp, 120 predicted proteins | sample MGYA00580195_ERZ1673752 | MGnify/ENA primary metagenome ERZ1673752 (study PRJEB41218, sample SAMN15661744) | gut metagenome | host: Homo sapiens | place: Canada: London | collected 2015-08-20/2019-03-30 | study: EMG produced TPA metagenomics assembly of... | reverse complement strand
CTTTGCGGACATTTAAGAAGATATAAAAAGATAGTCAAAAAGACATATATAATTACATAGAACTAATTACGCCAAAAGAAATATATAGTACGGAAAAGTATTTGTATAAGACGGCGTTACGGTGTGTTGCCATCATTATTGCAAGAAAAGGTGCTAGTGAACGTGCACTTACAGCAGCAAGGGGATGTTTGCGAGAAAATGGAAAATTGATTTTATGTTTGTCAGATGAGGACTTAATTCAGATGATGGATATTAAATTAAAAGAACAAAGAAAACCGGCAGAGTATCTATCGGATATGTTAGATGATATGCTAATTAATTTAGAGAAATAAATAACGATAAGGAGGGATGATAAATATGATGTATCCATATATGACATTAGCAGATGAAACAGAGATCGTACATTCACAGATTATAGAAGAAAACGGAAAAAAGAAAGTAATTGTACATTTTGAACGTCCAACAGAAAATGGATTTGATTCCGCACGATGTGAATTACCAGATTATAAGTGGACAGAAAAAGAAGGGTATTCGGATGAAGAAATAGCAGTATTTGAGGAACTTTTGCACAGTAATGCACATTTGTTGTACAAATATGCGGAGAATGGAGGAATTCAAATTGCCTAAATTATTTACAGTAAGTGGTTATATGGTATATTTTTGGTCAAATGAAGAAGGAGAACCCATTCATGTCCATATTTCTAAAGGAAAGCCATCGCCAAATGCAACAAAAATATGGATTACAAGAACGGGAGGATGTATTGTAGCAAATAATGGCAGCAAAATACCGAATAAAGAATTAAATGAGTTAATGGAGTTTATATCCGCACAGTTTTTTCTTATATGTTCTAAATGGAAACAGTTTTTTGTTACAGATACCATTAAATTTTATTGTTAAGATTATTGTGGAGAATATCATATTTTAAAATTATAGAGGAATCAAAACAGGAGAACACATGCAAACAGAAAGATTAAACATCACTCAAATGACAATCAAAGAAACAGGAGCGCTCATAACAAAGACCAAAGCCACAGCCCCGGAGCTGAGTGAGGCATATGCTGAGATGTTAGCAGGAGGAAAGATTCATATATAGTTTACATAAAACAGAGGTTAAAATGAAAGAAAGACAAAAAGAACCATCACAACAAAAGAATCCGCGCAAGTGGGGCATGATCCTGCTGATGGCAGTACTCATCATCGTCATGCTGGTATCCCTGTGGAACATTTTAGGATACCTGTTAGAAGGCAGGAAAAGCGAAAAATTTGCACAGAACTTGCAGGAATCGGCAATTATTATAGAAAAAGACAATATGGATTCTAAAGATACAAAAAAGGAAAAAGAGGAGAAGGAAGAACCGATACCGGATGCGATTGATTTTGATACCCTGCATGCGATCAGTAAAGATGCAGTGGCATGGCTGTATGCACCGGGCGGTGGGATCAACTATGTAGTAGCACAGGCAGGAGATAACGATTACTATCTCCATCGGTTGTTGAATGGTACAGAAGCAAAAGCCGGTACCTTATTTATGGATTATCAGAATCATTCCGATTTTTCCGACTGGAATACGATGATCTATGGACATCACATGAAAAACGGTACAATGTTTGCCTCCTTGGTAAAATATCAGGATCAGGAATATTATGAAAAGCATCCTGTCATGTATCTCTACACACCGGGGCAGCGTATGAAATTAGAAATCCTTGCGGGGTATACAACGGATATAGAGGACAGTGTGTATACCATCCCAACGACGAAAGAAGGCAGGAATGAGTTAGTAAAGCATGTCCTTCAAAAATCCAACTTTACATCAGAAGTATCGGTAACGGGGGAGGACAAATTGGTAACTCTATCTACCTGTACCTATGAGTATGAAGATGCAAGATTTGTTGTTATAGGAAAAATCGCAGAATAATCAGATTGACAAATCAGAGTTTCTAACGTATATTATATCCTAGTAAGTAACTAGGATATAATATACGTTTTTCTGTTGCAAGGAAAATAACAAAAAATAGTCGTATCACGACTATTTTCTACTTCAGATATTCCCGCAAAGAGAACGTCAGGCATACCGACAGGATGATCTGGCTTGCCAACAGCCCCCACAGATAACCTTTGATACCAAAGGCAGGGATGGCAAACAGTGCAAACAGAAGGCGGATACAGATACTTACTAGATTATAACAAAAAGTTTGTACGGTCCTGCCAAGTCCGTTTAAAATGGCGGCGAGTGTAGAAGTCAGATAGAGGAAGGGGCAGATAAAACCGAGCTGCATAATAAAATTGCCGCTCATCTCATTTTGAAACAGCCACATGCCTAAGAAATTGCCGCCGAAGAAAAAGAAAGCCGTACAGGCAAAACCAAACAGCATGCAATAAGTAATGGATTTTGAAACCGCTTTTTTGATCCGGTCGCGTTCTCCGTGTGCAGAGGCTTCCGAGACAGCAGGAAGCAGCATGACAGCTAACGAATTTGTGATCGAGGTCGGGAACAGAATCAGTGGGAGAGCCATTCCGGTCAGGACACCGAACATGCTTAAAGCCGCAGAGGTGCTAAGTCCCGCCTCTTTGAGTTTTAAGGGGATTAAAATAGCCTCAATACTGGTAAAAAGATTTAAGACAACACGGTTTCCGGTCAACGGTATGGACAAGCGTCCGATCTTTGGCAGGGCATTTTTAAAATCGCAGAGCCGTAACTTAGAAAAACGCACGGCAGCGGCAGAAAAAAGAGCAGAGGAAATCTCGCCACAGACAATTCCCCATACTGCAATGGCAGGTGTCACGGGAATCTGTTCCTGCATCTGGACACGGTAGATGACATAGACACTGGCAACACGCACGATCTGTTCAATCAGTTGGGACACAGATGGGATCATCGCTTTTTTTAAGCCGTAATAATAACCGCTGATACAGGAATGGATAGCACCAAACGGCAGGGAATAGGCGAGAATTCGAAGCAGCGGTGCAGTACGGTATTCGTGGATCACATGATAAGCTAAAAAGTCAGCCTGTGTATATAAATAGAAAGCACACAAAAAGGACAGACTAAGAGATAGCAGTAAACCGGCTGCCAGGTAACAGCGTCTGCGGCTTTCGTTTTTATCATCGGAGACTTCGGCAACAAATTTAGAGATAGCGGTCTGTATTCCGGCAGTAGTAAAAGAACTGCACAGGGCAAGAAGCGGAAAGATAAGCTGATAAATTCCGATTCCTTCCGCACCAATCGTATGAGATAAGAATATTCTATAGAAGAAGCCTATGATTCTGCTCAAAACGCCGGAGGCAGTTAATAAAAACGTGCCAAGAACCAGAGGATTTTTCATATAGTGCCTGATATAACGGGAAAGATTCATTTTAACTCCCGAAAGAACATTTATCTTAATATATGCAAGATGTCCTATTGACAGAACCGGAAAACGTATTATAATATACATATAAAACATATAGGAATAGTAGGAGATAAAAATATGATTTATTTGGATAATGCAGCAACAACAAAAACGCATGAAGACGTTGTCAAAGAAATGCTTCCTTATTTCACAGAGAATTATGGAAATGCATCAAGTGTATATGATTTAGGTTCTAAAAGCAAACTTGCCATTACAAAGTCCAGAGAGACGATCGCAGCAGCATTAAATGCAAAGCCGGAGGAAATTTATTTTACAGCCGGTGGTTCTGAAAGTGATAACTGGGCATTAAAGGCGACAGCAGAGGCATACAAAAACAAAGGAAAACATATTATTACGAGCAAGATTGAGCATCATGCCATCCTGCATACCTGTGAATATTTAGAGAGAGAAGGATATGAGATCACTTATTTAGATGTAGATGAGAGAGGTCTCGTTGATGTAGAGGAATTAAAACAGGCAATCCGTCCGGATACGATCCTGATTTCCGTTATGTTTGCAAACAATGAGATCGGAACGATCGAGCCGATCGAGGAGATTGGAAGCATCGCAAAAGAATATGGGATTTTGTTCCACACAGATGCCGTACAGGCATTTGGCCAGATACCGATCGATGTGGAAAAAATGCACATTGACATGCTGAGTGCAAGCGGACATAAATTAAACGGACCAAAAGGCATTGGATTTTTATATATCCGAAAAGGTGTAAAGATTGGTTCCTTTATCCATGGTGGAGCACAGGAGCGGAAACGCCGTGCAGGAACAGAAAACGTTCCGGGAATCGTAGGACTTGGAAAAGCAGTTGAGATTGCAGTAGCCACAATGGAAGAACGGACAAAAAAAGAGAGCGAGCTTCGTGATTATCTGATCGAACGGGTATTAAAAGAAGTACCGTATTCGAGATTAAACGGACCGCGTAAAGACCGTCTGCCGAATAATGTCAGCTTCTGCTTCCAATTCATAGAGGGCGAGTCCTTGTTGATCATGTTAGATATGAAGGGGATCTGTGCATCTTCCGGATCAGCCTGTACATCAGGTTCCTTAGACCCTTCCCATGTATTGTTGGCAATCGGTCTGCCGCATGAGATCGCACATGGTTCCCTGCGACTAACCCTTGGTGCAGATACCACAAAAGAAGATATGGATACAACCATAGAAGCAATCAAAGAAATTGTACAGAGACTGCGTGATATGTCACCGCTCTATGAGGATTTCAAGAAAAAAAGTGCAGTTTCAGAATAAGGAGGATTTATTTTATGTACAGCGAAAAGGTAATGGATCATTTTCAGCATCCAAGAAACGTAGGAGAGATAGAGAACGCAAGTGGAGTTGGAACCGTAGGAAATGCAAAATGCGGGGACATCATGAGAATTTTTTTAGATATTGATGATGACGAAGTCATCCGTGACTGTAAGTTCAAAACCTTTGGCTGCGGTGCGGCAGTAGCAACCAGCAGCATGGCAACAGAGCTTGTAAAAGGTAAGACCGTACAGGAAGCGTTAGAAGTTACAAACAAAGCAGTGATGGAAGCACTTGACGGATTGCCACCGGTCAAGGTACACTGTTCTTTGTTAGCAGAGGAGGCAATCCATGCCGCACTCTGGGATTACGCAGAAAAGAATAATATAGTAATACAGGGCTTAGAGCAGCCAAAATCCGATATTTCCGAGGGCGAAGTGGAGGAGGACTACTAAGCCGGAGGAAATTATGGAGAAAAAAAAGGTAGTAGTGGGAATGTCGGGCGGTGTAGATTCATCCGTAGCGGCATATCTCTTAAAAGAACAGGGCTATGATGTCATCGGAGTTACGATGCAGATCTGGCAGGACGAGAGCACACAGATACAGGAAGAAAACGGCGGATGCTGTGGACTGAGTGCTGTGGATGATGCAAGAAGAGTAGCAGGAGAACTTGGAATCCCTTATTATGTCATGAATTTTAAGCGGGAATTCAAAGAACAGGTCATGGATTATTTTATCGGTGAATACCGCTTAGGAAGAACACCGAATCCGTGTATTGCCTGCAACCGTTATGTAAAATGGGAAGCGCTGTTAAAAAGGAGTCTCGATATCGGAGCAGATTACATTGCCACCGGACATTATGCCAGAATCGAGCAGCTTGCAAATGGCAGATATGCCATCAAGAATTCCGTAACAGCCAAAAAAGACCAGACCTATGCGCTGTATAATCTGACACAGGAGCAGTTGTCACATACCCTGATGCCGGTGGGAGATTATACGAAAGACGAGATACGAAGCATTGCTGAAAAGATCAATCTGCGTGTGGCAAACAAACCGGACAGTCAGGACATCTGTTTTGTACCGGATGGCGATTATGCCGGATTTATTGAACGCGAGATCGGAGACAGTGTCGCAAAAGAAGGGAATTTTGTCTTAGAAGACGGAACGGTTCTGGGAAAACATAAGGGAATTACCCACTATACCATTGGACAGAGAAAGGGCTTAAATCTTTCTATGGGAAAACCGGTTTTTGTAACGGAAATCCGTCCTGAAACGAATGAAGTGGTCATTGGAGATAATGAAGATCTTTTTGTGCGGGAAGTCTATGCAGACCGGATCAACTTTATGTCGGTACCGGATTTAAAGGAAAAACAGTATTTTAAGGCAAAAATCCGCTATGCACATCAGGGAGCACAGGCACTGATCGAGCAGATTGACGATGATCTGATCCGATGCACGTTTGAAGAACCGCAAAGAGCCATGACTCCGGGACAGGCTTTAGTATTTTATGATGGAGAATATGTTGCGGGCGGTGGTACGATCATCAAAAGATGATCATACCCGCAGAAATTTTCGTTTATATTCGTTTGGAATCGCAAAACCGCTCTTTTGTACGGCAGCCATACGATAGAGTTCAGAAGCAAGCACATCTTTTTTCAAAAGAGCTTGGGCTGCTTCATCTAACTGCTGTTTTTTGTCCAAAGGAGAGGTAAGAAGCGGGATCGTGGAATGTTGTTTCAGTTCCTTTAAAAGGGGAGCAGCATCTTTGCGAAAACCAAGTATTTTTCCATATGGTACATAATCAAGATTACGGTAAAAGCCGTAATCTTTTTCTTTTATATCTAAAAGAATGTGAGTAAGAAGCCTGCTCAGACGGGTGTAGGTTACTTCTTTGGTCTTTAGATCATCCAGAAAATCCACAACGGATGAAAAATGTTCCCGCTGTCGCAGGATCCGGTTAGAAAGCTCCAAAGAGCCGTCTGCATAGTCGGTAAATGAGTCGTGAGTAACCAGACAATAGCCTAGCATAGCGGCAAAATCCTCTTCAAACATTAGCGGATGTGCGTTCAATGCTTCGCATAAGGTCAAAAATGCACTTTCCGGCATCCATGCCTCTAAGGCAGAAAGGTCACTGTAAAGGTCGGCCAGTCCGTTCAGATAAGAACGGATTCCGGTCGCAGACGCAAAAGAAGTATCTAAGTTATTGGCGTGATAACCGCTTCCGATACGGGCAATGGGAACCGGGCGGATCTGACTGTTCCGGCGAAAAAGAGCTTTGCAGTATTCCAGTCCTAAGATATTATTCGGCGAAGCTAAGATCGTTTCTGCTAATTCGGGTGTAACCGAAGCTAAGACAGAAGGATCACCGGATAAAGGGGCAGACAGGGAAGTCTGTACGGCAAAGGCTCTTGCGGCAGGATAACTCATTCCTTTTTTTAAGGCATCATTCAAAGCAGAGCGATATGCGGAAGGTTCTTCGGCTAAAAAACGTGCTAATGACAGCAGGGCAGCCTGATCCGGCGTTTCACAGCCAAAGCAGACAGCGGAAGTTACCCCGATGCGGTCTAAAAGGGCAATGCCTGCCCCGGCAAAATATTCCGCACTTGCCGTAGACCAGAGGACCGGAAGTTCTAATACCAGATCCGCTCCGTTTTCTAATGCCATTTTGGCTCTTGTATATTTGTCGATCAAAGCGGGGGCACCCCGCTGTACAAAATCCCCGCTCATGACCACGATAAGATAGTCGGCATTTGTATCATTTCTTGCTTTTTCTAACTGATAAAGATGTCCGTTGTGGAACGGATTGTATTCTGCAATAATACCTGTAACATTCATTTTTTCGTACACTCCCTGTTTAGTGATGGCTTTGGATGAGAATGGCTCAATTATAGCATGCCCGTTTTTTATCAGCAAGACTCCGGCAGGGGGACTTGTATAAAAAAGAGAAAACGATTATAATAAATATACTTTACTGTTTAAAATCAGGAAAAAAGAAGAAGTGAGGAAAAGAAATGAATATATTGGTCATCAACTGCGGAAGCAGTTCTTTAAAATTTCAGCTGATCGATTCTGCAAGTGAGGAAGTGCTTGCAAAAGGTCTGTGCGAGAGAATCGGAATTGACGGAAGACTGGTTTATCAGTCCGAGGGAAATGAAAAAGAGATTACAAAAGAGCATATGCCAACACATACAGAAGCTGTCAAACTGGTGTTAGAGGCACTGGTAAATCCAAAGACAGGCGCCATTTCATCTTTAGATGAGATTGGTGCGGTCGGTCACCGTATCGTTCATGGCGGAGAGGCATTTACAGAATCCACATTAATTACAGAGGAAGTAATTGCGGCAGTAGAGCGTGTCAGTGAATTAGCACCGCTGCACAATCCGGCAAACCTGATTGGAATTGAAGCCTGTCAGAAGCTGATGCCGGGCGTTCCGATGGCAGCAGTATTTGATACGGCATTTCATCAGACCATGCCGGCGGAAGCGTATATGTATGGTATTCCTTATAAGTACTACTCACAGTTCAAAGTTCGTAAATACGGTTTCCACGGAACCAGCCACAGCTATGTATCCAAGCATGCTGCAGATATGTTAGGACAGCCATACGAATCCTTAAAGACGATCGTCTGTCATTTAGGAAACGGTGCATCTGTCTGTGCAGTAAAAAATGGAAAATCCGTAGATACTTCCATGGGCCTGACACCGTTAGAGGGACTTGTTATGGGAACGAGAAGTGGTGACATTGATCCATCCGTCATTGAGTATATTGCAGAAAAAGAGAATTTTGAGATGGAACACATCATGGATGTATTGAATAAAAAATCAGGAGTCTATGGTATTTCAGGCGTGTCCAGCGATTTCCGTGACATTGAAGCCGCAGCAAAAGCAGGGGATGAGAGAGCCGCACTGGCACAGGATGTATTCTGTTATCGTGTGGTAAAATATATCGGTGCCTATGCCGCAGCCATGAACGGAGTGGATGTCATCTGCTTTACTGCAGGTTTAGGAGAGAATTCCGGTGAGACCCGTAAGAAGATCTGCGATTATTTAGGATACCTTGGCGTAGAGTTAGATGAAGAAGCAAATAAGAGACGTGGAGAGGATTTAGTGATCTCTACAGAAAGCTCTAAAGTCAAGGTTCTGATGGTGCCGACAAATGAAGAACTTGCCATTGCAAGAGAGACAGCGGCACTGGTTCAGAAATAGCTCAAAAATATAGCTGAAATAAGGCAAAATCTGTTGACAAATATCCGGTGGATATGTATAATTGTTTAGGTGTGAATAGGAGAAGAAGATGAAAGTTGATTTGACAGATATCAAAGCCTTGGAAAACAGGGAAGTAGAAAAAAGAGTTCCCGTGGACCTCGTCACATTCGACTCGAAGCTGGGTAAATTTCCTATTACAAAAAAGGAAGACGTGGCACTCCATATCAGGAACGAAGAGAATAAGCGGCTGTTTGTTCAGGGTACGACAGAGCTGACCATTGAGATTCCTTGTGACCGTTGTCTGGAAGAAGTTCCGACAACATTCCATATAGACATCAATAAGGAGATCCCATTAGAGGAGACTCCGGATGTGGATGAGGAAAAGCTGGAAGCGAAGGACTACATGCTTGGATTTCATCTTGATTTAGATAGAATCATTTATGATGAAGTTTTGGTTAACTGGCCCATGAAAGTATTATGTAAAGAGGATTGTGCAGGCATTTGTAAGAAGTGCGGCAAGAATCTGAATCATGGTACCTGTGACTGTGAAAAGACAGAACCAGATCCAAGAATGGCAGTTATCCAAGATGTATTTAAGAATTTTAAGGAGGTGTAACCAAATGTCAATTTGTCCAAAGAACAAATCCTCTAAGGGTAGAAGAGATAAAAGAAGAGCAAACTGGAAAATGACTGCTCCGACTTTAGTAAAATGCAGTAAATGCGGAGAGTTAATGATGCCTCACAGAGTTTGCAAAAGCTGTGGCTCATATAACAAGAGAGAAATCGTTGCACAGGATTAATCTGTCATCATTGAGGAGTGTTTGAAAGAACACTCCTTTTTTGCTATATAGGAAATTCCTATATAGCAAAAGCCCTTCGGGCAGAATCGCACTGCGGCGGAAAGGAATTGTGTCGCAGATGCGACCCGCCGCAGGCGGAGAATCCTGCAAGCAGGATTCTTTCTTAGGAACTTTTTTTCAGGAGGGAAAGCTGTGAACACAGAACATGATAATACGCTGCTTTCTATATTAGGAAAAATCACAGACAGTCTGTTACTCTGTCTGCTGTATCTGCTCAGTTGTCTGCCGGTGATTACGATCGGAGCGGCAACGACAGCACTTTATTATACCACGCACAAAGTACTCCGCTGTGACAGGAGTTATCTTTGGAAAGAATATAAGCGGGCATGGAAAGAGAATTTTAAACAGGCAACCATCTGCTGGCTTATCTTTGCCGGGATAGGTGCTTTGCTTGGATTTGACATCTATGTGATGTATGGGATCTTTCGTGCCGGAAGTCCATACGGAAGTGCCTATGTATTTTTTGCGGTACTGCTGCTGGCGGAAATTTTGTGGATGGTATATACCTTTGCATACATTGCAAGATTTCAGAATAGTACAAAGGAAGTGTTAAGAAACAGTGCGATCATGACGGTCATCCACATTCCAAAGAGCCTTGCACTTTTAGCCGTGTTAGGAGTAGGAGCCTTTTTGGTATGGCTGATACCGCCGCTGTTTTTGATCATTCCGGTGTTGTGTGCCTGGTTTGCAGAGGTAATCTTAGAGAGTGTCTTTGTGAATTATATCAAGGAAGAGGACAGGGAAGACGGGAAAGAAGATTTTTCGTAAAAGGCAATTTTTAGAAACAACCGTTTTTTGTGGTTGATTTATAGAAACAGATATAGTATATTTTCTTATAGACATGCGAATAAGGAGGTATTCCTATGCAGGAAGAGGTACGGGTTGTACTGGATGCAATGGGAGGAGACCATGCACCGGAAGAGATGATCAAGGGTGCAGTGGAAGCAGTAAACGAAAAAAATAACATCCATGTTCTTTTGGTCGGACAGGAAGATGTCATATCCGAGGAACTGGAAAAATATACCTATCCTAAGGAAAGAATGGAGATTGTCCATGCATCCGAAGTGATAGAGACAGCAGAGCCGCCAGTCATGGCGATCCGCAAGAAAAAGGATTCCTCCATTGTGGTAGGAATGAATATGGTAAAAAACGGTGAGGCAGATGCTTTTGTGTCAGCAGGAAGTTCAGGAGCCATTCTTGTAGGTGGACAGGTTATCGTAGGCAGGATCAAAGGAATTGAAAGACCACCGTTGGCACCGCTGATCCCAACGGAACAGGGAGTATCCCTTTTAGTCGATTGTGGTGCGAATGTGGATGCGAGACCGAGCCATTTAGTACAGTTTGCAAAGATGGGTTCTATTTATATGGAACATGTCATGGGCATCAAAAAGCCGAGAGTTGCGATCGTCAACATCGGAGCAGAGGAAGAAAAAGGAAATGCACTGGTAAAAGAGACATTTCCACTGTTAAAAGAATGTGAAGATATTAACTTTGTTGGAAGCATTGAGGCGAGAGAGATTCCGCACGGATATGCAGATGTCATTGTGTGTGAAGCATTTACCGGAAACGTGATCTTAAAACTCTATGAAGGCGTGGCATCGACATTAATGAGTGCCGTAAAGCAGGGCATGATGTCATCGTTAAAGAGCAAAATCGGAGCATTGATGGTAAAGCCGGCGTTGAAGAGCACGCTGAAACAGTTTGATACCGCACAGTACGGTGGAGCACCGCTGTTAGGCTTAAACGGTCTGGTCGTTAAGACACATGGAAGCTCTAAGGCGGCAGAGATTAAAAATACCATTTTGCAGTGTGCCGTATTCCAGGAACAGGACATCAATCAGAAAATAAAAACTTATATTGTACAAAAACAGGAAGAACAGGAATAAGGAGGAAATCGATATGGAATTTGAAAAAATTAAAGCGATTATCGCAGAAGTATTAAACGTTGATGAAAATGAGATTACAATGGAAACAACATTTACCGATGACTTAGGAGCAGATTCCTTAGATGTATTCCAGATCATCATGGGATTAGAGGAAGAATTTGATATTGAGATCGCCAACGAAGATGCAGAAAAAATTGTGACAGTCGGTGATGCCGTAGAGCAGATTAAGAATGCTTTAGCATAACAGAACAAGGAAATGAGTAGTGAGAAGCCCTTTCTTTTTCAGAGGGCTTTTCGTTATATATGGAAAGAGGAGAAAGAATTTTGTACCAGAATCAGAAAAAAATGGAAGAGTTTCAACAGGTGATCGGATATCAGTTTCAGAATAAGAATCTGCTGCGTCAGGCATTGACACACAGTTCTTATGCAAATGAGAAGCATATGCACAGACTTTCCGATAATGAGAGACTGGAGTTTTTAGGTGATGCAGTCCTTGAGATCATCTCCAGTGAGTATTTATTTAACACATATCAGGACAAGCCGGAAGGAGATCTGACAAAATTGCGTGCAAGCATTGTCTGTGAACCGACACTGGCACTCTGCACCAAGGAAATGGATCTTGGAAAGTATCTCTATTTGGGAAAAGGAGAGGATATGACAGGCGGAAGAAGTCGTAAATCCATTCTTTCCGATGCGCTCGAGGCTGTGATAGGTGCCATTTATTTAGATGGTGGTTTTGCTAGTGCAAAAGAGTTTATTTTACGTTTTATCTTAACGGATATCGAGCACAAACAGCTCTTTTATGATAGCAAAACTATCCTGCAGGAGATTGTACAGGCATCCCATAAGGAAGAACTGGGATATCGTCTGGTAAAAGAGGAAGGACCGGACCACAACAAACACTTTGTGGCAGAGGCATATGTCGGCGACCGGGTCATCGGACAGGGCGAAGGCAGGACCAAAAAGGGAGCAGAGCAGGAAGCCGCGTACCGCGGAATACTGAAACTGCGTGAAGAACAATCGTAAGCAGTGAGGGAACAGGATGTATTTAAAAAGTATCGAAGTACACGGTTTTAAGGCTTTTGCGAATAAAATCGTATTTGATTTTCACAACGGGATCACAGGGATCGTAGGACCAAACGGAAGTGGAAAAAGTAATGTTGCAGATGCAGTGCGCTGGGTACTTGGGGAACAGAGTGCAAAGCAGCTTCGTGGTGCGAGTATGCAGGATGTCATTTTTGCGGGAACGGAGAATCGGAAACCGTTGAGTTATGCTTATGTTGCAATTACATTGGATAATTCAGATCATAAGCTGCCGGTGGACTATGAGGAAGTGACTATTGCAAGAAGAGTCTATCGTTCCGGTGAGAGCGAATACCTGATGAACGGAAGTCCGTGCCGGTTAAAAGATGTCAATGAACTTTTTTATGATACGGGAATCGGAAAAGAGGGTTATTCCATTATCGGTCAGGGACAGATTGACCGTATTTTAAGCGGAAAGCCGGAGGAACGACGGGAGCTTTTTGATGAAGCGGCAGGTATTGTAAAATACAAACGCAGAAAAGTGACGGCACAGAAAAAATTAGAGCATGAGAGAGAAAATCTTGTGCGTGTCAATGACATTCTTTCGGAGTTAGAGCGTCAGTTAGCACCGTTAGAACGTCAGTCCGAAAAGGCACATTTATATTTAAAAAAGAAAGAGGAACTGAAAGAATACGATGTCAATATGTTCCTCTTAGAAGTAGAGCGGATCGAACAGCTTCTTAGTGAGGCTGGAAAGAACTTTGAAATTGCAAGCGAGCATCTTACGGAAACCAAAGAACAGCATGAGAAGATGAAAAGTGAGTATGCGGCAATGGAAGAGGCAATGACGCAGATGGATGAAAAGATCAGCAATCTGAAGGATTCCATTGCAGGCACAGATGTGACCAAAGGAAAATTAGAAGGTCAGATCAATGTCTTAAAAGAACAGATCCATACGGCACAGCTTACCAAAGAGCATTTAGGGGAACGGATCGCTTCCATTGAGGCACAGCAGGAAGAACGCAGGCAGCAGGGGAGCACTTATGATGCACAGCGTCAGGAATATGAGACGCAGCTTGCAGCGATTGAAAAGACCAGGGAACAGGCACAGGAAAAATTACAGTCGATCCAGGCGGAGATTACCCGTTGTAAAGAAGGCATTGAAGAGGGGAAAAATGAGATCATTGAGCTGTTAAACCGGAAAGCATCCGTAAAGGCAGGACAGCAGCGTTACGATACGATGCTAGAGCAGATACAGATCCGAAAATCCCAGTTGAACCAAAGACTGTTACAGAGAAAGACCGAAGAAAGCGGTTTAGTAGAAGCACTGCAAAAGAGTGAAAAAGAGCTTGCAGATATCGAAGCAGAGATTGCAAAAGGCAGAGAAAATGAAGCGAAGATGCAGGCACAGAAAGAGGAGTGGCGGCAAAAGACGCAGGAGAATGTTAAGAAGTTAGAACAGGCGAACATTCATTATAACAAAATGCAGTCGCGTTTAGAGTCGTTAAAAAATATTGCAGAGCGCTATGAAGGCTATGGCAACAGCATCCGCCGTATCATGGAGAAGAAGGAGACAGAGCCCGGAATCCATGGTGTTGTGGCAGATTTGATTCAGGTAAAACAGCAATATGAAACAGCAATTGAGACAGCCTTGAGCAGCAATGTCCAAAACATTGTCACGGAGGATGAAGAGACGGCAAAGCGGATGATCCGGTATTTAAAGGAAAACCGCTATGGCCGCGCGACATTTTTACCACTTACCAGTGTGGGCAAAAAAGAGCCACGCAGGAACCATGAGGCAGAGCAGGAAAAAGGCGTTATCGGCTATGCCGACCATTTGGTATCAAATGATAAGAAATATGACGGGATCATGGCTTATCTGTTAGGAAGAGTGCTTGTCATTGATACGATCGGCCATGCAGTTGTGATCGCAAAAAAATACCACTATTCCCTTCATATGGTAACTTTAGAAGGGGAATATTTAAGTCCGGGCGGCTCGATGAGCGGTGGTGCGTTTAAGAACAGCAGTAATCTGCTTGGAAGAAAAAGAGAAATAGAAGAACTCGAAAAAAATATTGCCGCGCAGAAAAAAGAAATTGAAGAATTAAAACAGCGCAATCTGGATATCCGTACCGCAAAAGATTTACTGACCGAGGATTTAGAACAACTTCGTGGAGACCTGCAAAAAGCATTGATCTTAAAGAACACGGCACAGATGAATGTCAGCCGTGCTAAGGAGCAAAAGGAAGAGAGCGAGAGCGTATTTTCCGGATTGCAGGCAGAGAGTGTCCAGATCGAGCAGCAGATCGCAGAGATTCACGAAAAGAAGGAGCAGATCGCACAACAGATCGAGCAGGCAGCTTCCCGTGAAAAAGAGATTGAACAGGCAAATGCAGCCTTCCAGGAAATCTTAGATGAGCAGATTTATGTGGAAGAGAGTGCGGCAAAAAATGTTTCGGAGATACAGTTAGAGGAAGCGAACATACGCCAGAAAACAGAATTTGCAATCGAAAATTTAGAGCGTATCCAAAGAGAGTCCGAACGTTTTGCCGAAGAAATCGAAAAAGTAAAAGCAGATGCAGAGCTTTCCGAAGAGGATGCGAAGAAAAAACAGGCGGATATTGAAGAAATCGAAAAGACCATCATGGCTTCTGATAATACCTATGCGTCGCTGGTGAAGGAATTAAAGGAATCCCAACAGCAAAAGGAAGAGATGAATACGGAGTACAAAGGCTTCTTTGAGAAACGTGAGGAAGTCAGCCGTCAGATGAATGAGTTAGACAAGGAAATCTTCCGTTTGAATCAGCAGAGGGAAAAGTTAGAAGAGGCGTTAGAGTCCCAGCAGAATTATATGTGGGAAGAATACGAGCTGACCTTCAACAATGCAAAAGCATTGCGAAATGAGGAATACGATAATCTGACCGAGATGAAAAAATCCATTACACAGATTAAAGAGGATATCCGAAAATTAGGAGATGTCAATGTCAATGCCATTGAGGAATACAAAGAGGTATCAGAGCGTTATGGATTTTTAAAAGGACAGCATGATGATTTAATCGAGGCAGAGCAGACGTTATTAGGAATTATTGAGGATTTAGACACCGGCATGAAACGCCAGTTTGCGGAGAAGTTTGCAGATATCCAGAGAGAGTTTGATAAGGCGTTCAAGGAACTCTTTGGCGGTGGAAAGGGAACGTTAGAATTAGTGGAGGAAGAAGACCTCTTAGAGAGTGGAATCCGAATCATTGCACAGCCTCCGGGCAAAAAATTGCAGAATATGATGCAGCTTTCCGGAGGAGAGAAATCCTTAACGGCAATTGCACTGTTATTCGCAATTCAGAACCTGAAACCGTCACCGTTCTGTCTCTTGGATGAGATAGAGGCAGCACTGGATGATAATAACGTCACACGTTTTGCAAAGTATTTACATAAGTTGACGAAGAATACGCAGTTTATCATCATTACACATCGACGGGGAACAATGGCAGCGGCAGACAGACTCTATGGCATTACCATGCAGGAAAAAGGAGTTTCTACGCTGGTATCCGTCAATCTGATAGAAAAAGAACTTGATTAAAGGAGGAAAGAGTATGAAGTGGGGCTTTAAAAGGTCAAAGGAAAAAGAGGAGCAGACACCGGAAGCAGTCGCGGAGGAAGTGACGGAAGAGGCAGAATCTATCGAAGAAGAAGCGAAAGAAAGCTCTGAAGCAGAGCCTATGGAAGATACATCCGAAGAAAGCTCTGAAACAGAGCCTACAGAAGATACATCCGAACAAAATTCTGAAACAGAGTCCAGCGAAAATGAATCCGAGGAAAATTCCGAAACAGAAAAGAAACAGGGATTTTTCAGCCGTCTGGTGGCTGGACTTACAAAGACCAGAGACAGCTTTGTGTCAGGAATTGATTCCATTTTCAGTGGCTTTTCTTCCATAGATGATGATTTTTATGAAGAGATTGAAGAAATCCTGATCATGGGAGATATCGGCGTACGCGCGACACAGGAGATTCTGGAAAATTTACAGCAAAAGGTAAAGGAAAATCATATTAAGCAGCCGGAAGAATGTAAGGAGTTACTGATCCAGAGCATTAAGGAGCAGATGGAGGTCGGAGAGACTGCATACCGCTTTGAACATGAGAAATCCGTCGTACTGGTAGTCGGAGTCAATGGTGTCGGAAAGACAACTTCTGTCGGAAAATTGGCAGGCAAGCTCAAGGCACAGGGAAGAAAGGTGGTGCTTGCAGCAGCCGATACATTCCGTGCAGCAGCAGGAGCACAGTTAGAAGAATGGGCGCACCGTGCAGGCGTTGATATGATCGGCGGCCAGGAGGGAGCAGATCCGGCAGCAGTCGTATATGATGCAGTAGCGGCAGCAAAAGCGAGAAAGGCAGATGTCCTTCTTTGTGATACCGCAGGACGACTTCACAATAAGAAGAACCTGATGGAAGAATTAAAGAAAATCAACCGTATTATTGATAAAGAATACCCGGGTGCATTCCGTGAAACTTTAGTGGTCCTGGATGGAACTACTGGTCAGAATGCACTGGCACAGGCAAAGCAGTTTATGGAAGTTGCGGATATTACCGGAATCATTTTAACGAAGATGGATGGAACCGCAAAAGGTGGAATTGCAGTAGCGATCCAGTCGGAACTTGGCATACCGGTGAAGTATATCGGAGTTGGTGAGACGATTGATGATTTACAGAAATTTGATTCAGAGCAGTTTGTGGATGCATTATTTTCCACAAGAGAGGAGTAAGACATGCTGACATTGGAGAAATTTGAAGAGGCAAGTGAGAAAGTCAAAGAGGTTACCTTAGAGACAAAATTAATCTACAGTGATTTTTTAAGTGAACAGACAGGAAACAAGGTCTATCTGAAACCGGAGAATATGCAGTTTACCGGGGCATATAAGGTCAGAGGAGCATATTATAAGATCAGTACCCTGTCTGATGAAGAAAGAGAGAAAGGACTGATTACAGCATCAGCCGGAAATCATGCACAGGGAGTTGCCTATGCCGCAAAATGCTATGGAGTCAAGGCTACGATTGTCATGCCGACAACAACACCGCTGATCAAAGTGAACCGCACAAAGGGTTATGGAGCAGAAGTGGTATTATATGGTGACGTCTATGATGAGGCTTGTGCAAAGGCATATGAATTGGCGGAAGAAAAAGGATATACCTTTATCCATCCGTTTGATGATTTAGCAGTCGCTACCGGTCAGGGCAGCATTGCCATGGAGATTTTTAAGGAACTTCCGTTAGTAGAATATATCTTAGTTCCGATCGGCGGAGGCGGACTGGCTACCGGCGTTTCCACACTTGCAAAACTTTTGAATCCTAAGATCAAGGTCATCGGCGTAGAGCCGGCAGGTGCAAGCTGTATGCAGGCATCCTTAAAATCAGGAAAAGTAACTACACTTCCGAATGTGAATACCATTGCGGATGGTACAGCCGTAAAGACACCGGGAGAAAAGATTTTCCCATATATCCAGAAAAACTTAGACGACATCATTACCGTAGAGGATGATGAATTGGTTGTTGCATTCTTAGACATGGTTGAAAATCACAAGATGGTGATTGAAAATTCCGGCCTGCTGACCGTAGCTGCCTTAAAGCATTTAAATGTCAAAGAAAAACGTGTCGTATCTATTTTAAGCGGCGGCAATATGGATGTCATTACGATGTCCTCTGTGGTTCAGCAGGGACTGATCTTCCGCGACCGTATCTTTACAGTATCTGTGCTGCTGCCGGATAAACCAGGAGAACTTTCAAGGGTAGCAGATACGATTGCAAAAGAACAGGGAAATGTTATCAAGTTAGAGCATAACCAGTTTGTTTCTATTAACAGAAGTGCAGCCGTAGAGCTTCGTATTACGCTAGAGGCATTTGGAACAGACCATAAGAACCAGATTATGAAGGCGTTGGAGAAGAACGGATATAAGCCGAAGCTGGTAAGAACAAATCTGTAAATAAATATGAAGCGAAACTAGAAAGTGTCAGGAATGAGACAGACAAGGCGTTACATGAGGTAGCGCCTTTTTCTATACACATGGTCAATAGTGTATGAAAATCAGACAAAAAATTACATTTTTTGGTAAAAAAACTGCCAAAATAATTGAAATATAGGAAAAGTGGGAGTATATTAAATAAGTATCAGGTACAAACGAAAGACAAGAGGAAGTTATGAAATGTTATATGAAATAGGCGATAAAGTTTTGGATGAGTGGGTCATTACCAGAACGATTGGAGAGGGAAGTTATGGAAAAGTAGTGGAGATCGAACGCAATGAGTTCGGTTTGTCTATGAAATCAGCTCTAAAGATTATATCTATCCCCGGAAATAACAGCGAATTAAAAGCAGTTATGGGAGAGGGAGTCGATAACAAAAGTATCACATCTTATTTCTATGGATTCGTAGAAGAAATTATCAAAGAGATCGCAATTATGTCCGAGCTTAAGGGGCATACCAATATTGTTACCTATGAAGATCATCGTGTTATACCACATCAGGATCATATCGGCTGGGATATTCTTATCAGGATGGAATTACTGACATCTCTTTTAGATTATTCAGAGGAACATGAAATTACAGAACAGACAGTGATCAAATTAGGAACCGATATTCTTACGGCATTAGAAGTGTGTCAGAAGTACCATGTTGTACACCGTGACATTAAACCAGAAAATATTTTTGTTTCAGCAACCGGAGATTTCAAACTGGGAGATTTCGGAATTGCAAGAACCATTGAAAAGACAACATTTGGAATGTCAAAAAAAGGGACTTATCCTTATATGGCACCGGAGATTTATCAGGGCAAAGAAAGCGATATCTTAGTAGATATGTATTCTTTAGGACTGGTCATGTACCGGATGTTAAATGACAACCGTCTGCCGTTTTTCCCGGAATACCCGAAAAAGGTAACTTATGTAGACAGAGAAAATGCGTTATATCGTCGGATACAGGGAGAGACATTTCCGAAACCTCGTCATGGAAGCAAAGAGCTTGGAAATATTGTGATGAAGTCCTGTCAGTATCAAAAAGAAGACAGATATGGCAGTATTTTTCAAATGAAAGAAGCATTAGAGCATTTAAATGGCAATACCAGTAAGAATCTGAATCGGATATATGGAATGACAGATGCTAAAAAAAGACAGGTCCGACAACGGGAAGAAGGTACCGTAGGTCTTTTTGAGCAGAATTTTGAAAAAAGAAAGCAACAGGAAGAGAGGAGGGATATTACAGAACCGGTCATCGAAAAAGAACAGACGCAGACTCCAAAGAAAAAGAATCGGGTGTTGTTATATGTGCTGATCGCTGTCTTAGCAGTAGGATTTTTAGGTGTGATGACAGCAGTATTTATCAAAATAAAAAGTATTGTTCCAATGAAAAATACAGAAAAAGAACAGACGCAAACAGAGGAAAGCAACAATAAAAAAGCAGATTCTAAGAAACAACAGAAAAAGAAAGAGAAAAAGACAGAGAATACGAAAGAGGATACAACAGAACAGACGCAGGAAGAGGGTACAAAAGACAGTAAACAGGAGAATGTTGATGATAGCAGTGATGAAATAGAGCAGGAAGTGCCAAAAATAAAGGCACAGGATAAAACATCAGATACTTCACCGGCACAGGAAGTTCCGCAGACCTCAGAACCGTCACAGACAGCGGAAACACCACAGGCTGTAGAGACACCGCAGGCATCCGAGCCACAGCAAACGCCGGAAACACCGCAGACATCACAGGAACCTGAACAGAAAGAGAATAACATGTTGATCGATGGGGCAGATAGTGAGAAAAAACCGGAAATCAATATTGATGGAGCTGAGTGATGATAAAAACAGGGAGGAAGCAATGAAAAAGATACAGAGGAGTATAATTTTTGTAATAGGAATTTTACTATGGGTTATGCAGGGGCAGTCCGTATTTGCAGCAGGCAGTGCAGAATTGTTGAGCGGTACAATTGCAAATACAACGATCAGTTATCGGTTGACAGCGGATGGAACACTGACGATTTACAGCGATAATATCGAAAAAATGCCGAATTATACTGTAAACAGTACAGTGCCATGGGCAGCACAGAAAGATAAGATCAAAAAAGTACAGATCAACTCTTATTTGAAAAATATTGGAGATTATGCATTTTACGGATGCAATTCCTTAGAAAGTGTTGTGATACAGGATTCAAAACTGACAGAAATCGGAATTGCGGCGTTTAAAAACTGTACGAATTTAAAGACGATCAATATTCCGGAAACAGTAAAGGTAATCGGTACGATGGGATTTGCAAACTGTAACAGTCTGCAAAGTACAAAGAAAAGTCCGGTAAATATTCCAAAGGGTAATACAGAGATCATGGATTTTGCATTTGCAGGATGCAAATCCATGCAGTATATCAAGATTCCGGCAAGCGTGGAGATGATCGGGAATTGTGCTTTTTTTGAATGTGATTTTTTATCTGAGATAGAGATTGAAGAGGGACAGTTACAAGAAATTGGAGATTATGCTTTTACGGATTGTGAGATGGAAAGCATTGTAATTCCAACAAAGACGGGAAAAATCGGAGAATATGCATTTTCTGATTGCAAGCGGCTTGAAAAAATATGGTTTCTATATGCGAATGGAACAGATACACAGGATATTGCAGACAATATGCTGCAGGGAAGTTCACATGTCAATGCTTTGTATGTATACAGCGGGAAGAGTTATGAAAGCTGGGCAAAAAACAATGGTCTTTCCGATAAAATTACCTATATCCACAATATGTCCGGTGATAACAGCAATTACAAGGTATATTTAGGTGGAATTCCATACGGACAGTACAGTGCCGTATACAATGGACAGCAGATCAAACCGGCAGTGAAATTATATTATAGTGGAAAAGAGGTCAGTGCAGCAGATTATTCTGTTGCTTACAGTAATAATGTTAATGCCGGAAATCAGGCAGCAATACAGATCGTTGGGAAAAATGCCTACTATGGAAAAATGAGTTTGAAATTTACCATAAAGCAATATTCCTTAACCTCAAACTGCAAAATCAGTGATGTACAGAATCAGTCCTATACCGGATATGCGATCACACCGAAGATCAGTGTCATGTGCGGAAACCGTACGTTAAAAGAAAATACGGATTATACCGTGGAATACAGCAATAATAAAGAAGCAGGAGATCAGAAGGCTGTCATTACGGTAAAAGGAAAAGGCAACTATACAGGGGTGTTACAAAAGAAATTTTCAATCGTAAAAAAATCCATAGCAGGTGCTAAGATTCAGATCCATGATAAAGGCATCTATAAAAAAGGAAAAAAAGTCAAGCCAAGGGTGACGGTTACTTATCGGAATCAAACATTACAGGCAGGCAGAGATTATAAACTGAGTTATTCTAACAATAAAAAAGTATCGAAAAAGGCAGTTGTAAAACTTCAGGGAATCGGAATGTACAGCGGAACGCTGCAAAAGAAGTTTACGATCTATCCGCCAAAAGCCAATCTGGTCGTAACGAAAAAGAGTATTAAGGTAAAGAACTGGGAGAAAGATAAAGGTTTTACAATTTTATACAAATACAAAGTGGATAAAGGAAAATACTGTAAAAAGCCTGTAAATGGAAATGGACTGGCAAAGGCCTTAAAGAAACATAAAGGACATAAGATCACCATCAAGGCAGCATTAAAATGCAATGGAATCACAGGAGCTTATTCCCAGGGGAAAAAGTTGAAATGGAAATAAAGAGGGAGAGTGAAGTATGAAGAAAAGAGCAGTCATCTGGAGCAGTTTTATGGTAGTTATGCTGTTTGGTGTCTTTACGATGTTTGTAAAGGCACAGACAACAACAACCTATTATCTGAATAACAGGAATGAATTATTTCAGGGAGCACCGGCAAACAGTAACTGTGGTGAAATAGCAGCCTGTATCAAGACAACGACAGGGATTACAGGCAGTAACATCAGTTATAATGCAAGCAAAGATCAGGTAACGGTGAATGGACTGAATGCAAAAGAATTAAGAATCTATGCATCAAAATTTTATCTTACCGGAAATGAAAGCAAGGCAGATAAATTAGTATTGAATATGAGAACCGATGTGGATGGAGCAGGTGGAGTAGCATTTTCGGTGCCGTCAAATGGACTAAAGCGTAAATACAGTTGGAAGTTAGCTTCGAATATGGAATATAAAAATAACAGATTAATGAAAAACGCATTGCAGATTTCAGCAAGTTCCGCAACGATCTATGCAGCAGGGACCGGAAATACGACACAGTTAAAGGCACAGACAATTGGAAATTCCACACAGGTTGTATGGAAGAGCAGCAATACAAATATTGCAACTGTCAGCAATACAGGACTTGTAACAGGAAAATCGAAAGGACAGGTTCAGATTACGGCAACAGCAAATGGAATGACCTGTATCTGTAATGTAAATGTAATTGTGCCAAAGGTAACGGTTTCTATGTCTAATGCTTCAATTTATGCAGCGGGAAGCAGGAGCTCGTTTACGTTGACGGCAACTGTGAATGGAACAAATAAGGATGCGGTAACCTGGTCAAGCAGTAATACGGGAGTAGCGAAAGTTACAAATGGTGTTGTGCAGGGGACCGGGGCAGGAAATGCAACGATCACAGCAAGTTTTGCCGGAAGTAAGGCAACCTGTAGTGTAAACGTTATGAGACAGACCATTTCGATGTCAGGCGGAAATCCGATTTATGCCAAAGGAACCGGAAGCAGTACACAACTGACGGCAACCGTCAATGGAACCGTTGGAAATGATGCAGTGGCATGGACTTCCGGTAATACGAATATTGCAAAAGTCAGTGGTGGAAAAGTTACAGGTGTTGGAGCCGGAACTGTAACGATTACGGCAACGTCAAATGGTGTCAGCACATCTAAGAGTATCCAGGTAAAGGAGCCGACGATCAAACTGGATCGGGAAACTGCAAATATTTATCCTCCTGCAACAAAAACCGTTACATTTACGGTCACTGTGAATGGAGTGCAGGGAAACAGTGGTGTAACCTGGACATCCGGAAATACAAAGGTAGCAACCGTAAGTAATGGAAAGGTCACTGCAGTAGGTAAGGGAACGGCAACGATCACAGCTAAGGCAAATGGAAAGCTGGCAAAGGCAAAAGTTACGGTAAAAGACCCATATGCAAATGTGAGTCCAACGTCCGGTACGATAAAGGTAGGAAAAACTTTACAGCTTACAACGAATTATGCACCGGCATCAACCGGCACACCAAGTTACTCAAGCAGTAATAAAAAGGTAGCAACCGTAGATTCCAAAGGTGTAGTAAAAGGAGTAAAAGCAGGAACGGCAACGATCACAGTCAAGGTCAATGGTGTTACTGCAAAAGCTGAAATTACTGTAAAGTAAGTGAAAGTGGGAGAAAAAGAGGATGTTTGAACTGGCAATATACTCTTGGAAAAGATGTAAGAGGCTTGTCTTAAATAAAGAGAACAAAGGCAAAGAGCAGATCTGCCTTAGCAGGACAGAATATAAAATCCATGAAGATGTTATTTTGGAGTTAAAACAGGAGGGACCAGAGGCAATGTTATCTATTGCATCTGGTCAGAACCTGGTGTCAGACGGAGAACTGGTATTTGAATATGCTTTAGGAGAAGAAAATGTTTTTTCCGTGTTTACCGGATATGGTCAGGAACTGGTCATTTTAGTGAATAAAAGAGAAAGTGTTATTGCACCATTACAGAAGTATTATTCTTCTATGGTGGGAAGACTTCGTGCAGGTGTTGCGGCAGATAATGATTTTGTGATAGATCATCCATTGGTATCGGGACATCACATGGAGATAAGCTGTGAAGAGGGGGTATGGTACCTCAAGGACAGCAGTTCGAATGGAACTTATGTGAATGGCGAGAGAGTGGAGAAACGATGCAGGCTGAGTGGCGGAGAGATCATAGATATTTTTGCGGCACGGATCGTATTTGGGATTACTTTTTGTGCAGTGATAAAACAGAAAGAGCAGTCTCTTGAGACGAGTCCGAAGCTCATTCCTTTTTCAGGCGAGGGCAATGACTGGGGTCATGCTGTTGCAGAAAACAGATTTTTTCACCGTTCCCCGCGAAAGCTGAAAGCTCCGCAGATGAGTGTGGTTGCCATTGAACATCCTCCTGTCAGACAGGTAGTAGAAAAGAAACCGCTTTTTATGGTGATCGGACCATCTTTTACGATGATGATACCAATGGTATTAGGAAGTATGCTGGCTGTGTACAGCTATAAATCCTCAGGCAGCAGTACCGGGATCATGATGTATACAGGAATCATTACAGCTTGTTCCTCAGCCCTGATAGGAGTGGTCTGGGCATTGATCAATATGCGATATACCAATAAAAGCGTATTGGAAAATGAGAAAAGACGCGCAGAAAGTTATTTAGGATACATAGAAAAACAGAGGAACAGAATCCATGTATTAAAAGAAGAATTACGGCAGAGCATGATACAGATGTATCCGGATACAAAGCAATGCCTACAGTATAGTGTTCAGGCAAAAGAACTGTGGACAAGAAACCGGGAACATGAGGATTTTTTAACGGAACGAATTGGGCTTGGAGCAGGAGATATTTCAAACTATATCGAGATACCAAAGGAGCGTTTTGAGGTAGTAGAGGATGAGTTAAACCAAAAACCATATCAGTTAAAAAAAGAAGAGGCAATGCTTCCGGGGATTCCTAAGACGATCGATCTTTCTAAGGAGGGAATCGTAGGAATTGTAGGAAATAAGGAAGTAACTTTGAATATTGCAAGGATTCTGATCACACAGATAGCAGCCAATAACTGTTATACAGATGTACGGCTGGCATTTGTATATGATGAAAATAAGACGGACGAATGGAAATGCTATGGAATGCTGCCACATGTCTGGTCTGCCGGCTATCGGGTCAGATATATGGCATCTGATCCCATAGAGGCAGAAGAAGTTTTTCTATTATTAGAAGAACAGTTAAAGGAACGTGAAGTTCAGGCATGGGAGCAGAAAGAGAAGTTTGAGATACCGGTCATCCTGTTTGTTTCAGATGTTTCGCTGTTAGAGGGAGCATCCATTCAAAGGTATATATCAGCGGATGCATCCAGATATCACTTTACGGTAGTGATCTTAGCAGACAGTTATGAAAAACTGCCAAACCAATGCTCTTATGTGATAGAGGATACAGAGACATTTCAGGGAATGCATTTATTAAAAACAGATACTTATGATCCGGTACAATTTGATGAAGCTAAAGAAAGTGAAACAGAAGAATTTGTAAAAGAGTTAGCGGTGATCCGCGTCAATGAGGAAGAAGAAATGGGCGAATTGCCGGAATGTCTGACTTTTTTTGAAATGTATGGAATACATACGCTCGAAGAATTGAAAGTAGCAGAACGATGGAAAACGCATCGGACAGAGCAAAGTCTGAAAGCAGTCATTGGACAAAAGGCAGGCTGTAAAGACTGTATCTTAGATGTGCATGAGAAGTATCATGGACCACACGGACTGATCGCAGGAACTACCGGTTCCGGAAAATCGGAGACGCTTCAGACCTATATTCTGTCTCTTGCCGTCAATTACAGCCCGGATGATGTTGGATTTTTTATCATCGACTATAAGGGCGGTGGCATGGCAAATCTGTTTGAAGGTTTACCACATATGATTGGGGCAATTTCTAATCTGTCCGGAAATGAAATCCATCGTGCAATGGTTTCTATTAAAAGTGAAAACCGAAGGAGACAGACGGTGTTTAATCTTGCCGGAGTCAATAATATTAACAGTTACACGAAGTTAGTACGTTCAGGAGAAGCGGAATTACCGGTTCCGCATTTATTTATTGTAGTGGATGAATTTGCAGAATTAAAAAGAGAACAGCCGGAGTTCATGAAGGAACTGATCAGTGTGGCACAGGTAGGAAGAAGTCTTGGAGTGCATTTGATCTTAGCAACGCAGAAACCGGCAGGAACGGTAGATGAAAATATCTGGTCTAATTCTAAATTCAAATTGTGTTTAAGAGTACAGGATAAGCAGGACAGTAAAGAAATGCTTCATAAAGAAGACGCAGCGTTCATAACGCAGACCGGGCGTGGTTATCTTCAGGTCGGAAATGATGAACTCTATGAACTTTTCCAGTCAGGCTGGAGCGGAGCTGAGTATATCAAAGACAGTCAGGTCAGACAGGATTCAGAAGCTGCTATTTTAACGATGACAGGAGGGATTCTGTTAAAGAAACCAAAACAGAAGAAAGAAAAAGAAACGGCACAGGTCATCACACAGTTAGATGCTGTCCGGGATGCATTAGCCAAGATTGCAAAAGCAGAGGGATATGATAGGGATTACAGTTTGTGGATACCTCCGATCAAAAATCCACTGTTCTTAAATGAAATAGGAGAGACTAGGAAAGAACAGGATAAGGATTTCAGACTGAATGTGATCGTTGGAATGTATGATGATCCACAGAACCAGAAACAGCAGCCGGTCATTGTGGATTTTGCAGCACAGGGACATTTAGCAGTATTTGGTACGATATCCAGCGGAAAAAGTACATTTATGCAGACCTTAGCAGGAGCATTGATCAGAAAGTATACGGCAAAAGAACTGAATCTTTACATGATAGATTTTAGTAACAAGGCATTAAAATGTTTTGAAAATGCACCACAGACAGGTGGAGTAGTCTGTGAAGATGAACCGGATCGTTTAAAGAAGTTATTTTATATGTTGAATAAAAAGATTGTAGAGCGGAAAAAGCAGTTAGAAGGGATCAGCTATTCGGCTTATATCCGGTCAAAAGGTAAAAATATGCCTGCAATTCTGGTGTTATTAGATAACTATAATGGTTTTCGTGAGAAAACGGATGACTGTTATGAGGCCGACATGATAAAACTTGCACACGATGGCATGGCATATGGAATTTTTCTTGCTATTACGGCAAATAACATGGGCAGCAATGGACTGCCTAACCGGTTGGCAGACAGTATTCCAACAACATTGGCATTGGTGATGAATGACCGTTATCAGTATTCGGAAGTGCTTCGCACCGGACGCATTGATATTACACCGGATGAGCAGTTAAAAGGAAGAGGACTGGTAAAAGTGGAGGATTCCATTCTGGAATTTCAGACAGCATTAGTCGAAAATGAAACCGATGAGATGGAACGAATGTTAAAGATTAGAGCAACTTGTGAACGGTTGAAAGCAGCATGGAACGCACCGCTTGCCGTACCGATTCCGATGATTCCTAAAAATCCGGTCTGGAGTGAGTTTGAGGATTTAGAGGAAGTGCGGGCTATGTCAGATACAACAGACCTGCTTCCATTTGCTTATGATGAAAAAAGTGCTGAAATCTATGGTGTGGATCTGCGAAGAACATTCTGTTATCTTGTTTCCGGCAAAGCGAGAACCGGTAAAAAGAATATGTTGAAGATATTAGGCAGTTCAGCCGGAATGTCACATGCCCGCAGAGTGATCATTGAGCATACGGGAAATGAATTCATGCAGTATGCAAAGAGTATAGGTGCAGAATATCTGCATACACAGCAGGAACAGGCGCAGTTCTTTAGAGATCTGCTTCCAACATTTGCAGAGAGAAACCGGGTCAAAAACCGCATGAAGGAAGAGGGAGAAGAAGAAAGTACGATCTATCAGCAGATGAAAAAGTATGAGACTATTTTTGTATTTATTGCTGATCTGCATGAGTTTATAGAATCTGTTTACCAGCCGAAAGAGGATGTTATAAAAATCGGACCATTTGTAGAAAACGTTATGGAAAAAGGAAGTCTGCATAATATTTATTTTATTGCAGCAGTGGATACAAAAGATATTTCTTTCATGCGGGGAAGCCGTGCGTATGAAGCAATGATTTCGTATCATACTGGAATACAGCTTGGAGGAAATGCAATGGAAGCTGCATATTTTGATTTTTCACATCTGACCTACACGGAACAGAATAAAGGGTATAAAGCAGGTATAGGTATGATACCGCGTGATAACGATGAGAGTGGTGTGCAAAAAGTAATCATTCCACAATACAGAAAGAGAGATGTATGAAATGTTAAAACTTAGGGTGCAGATTCCGGACATAGGAAAAGAATATGATGTGCAGTGTAATGAAAAAGCATATGTAGAAGATGTGATACAGGATATATTGGACTTGATCTGCAGAAAGGAAAGCCTGCAAGTGGAAAAAGAAGAAAAACTGGCAGTTTATAGTGTACAAAAGGGGAGCTTTTTAAAAAAAAGTAAGACCTTGGAAGAGCACAGGGTGCAAAGCGGAGAGAACATTATGATTTTATAGGAGGGTGAGAATGGCAAAGATAAAGGTTGATACAACTGCGTTAGAAAAAAAATTAGGAACAATGAGTGACAAAATTAATGCTATAAAAGAAAGCATCGATGATATCGATGAAGAGATGCAGAAGGTAGAAAAATACTGGAAAGGAGATGCCAGTAAACTGTTTTTATTAAACTATGCAAAGACAGATACTTCTCTAGGTTCGATGATGGATATCCTGACGGAAAGTAAAAACGAAATGCAGGAAATCTGTAAAAAATATAATAACTGTGAACAAAGTGTCGGAGATATGATTAAAGGGATGAAGATGGAGGGATGAAAGAATGAGTAAAAAAATCAAAGCAGATATGGGAAAGTTAGAAGAAATCCAAATGATTCTAGAGAACAATGCAAAAAAGATTACTCATAATATTACACGGATAGGGGAGCTGCATAAGGAAATAGATGTCTGCTGGGAAAGTCAAATGTGGGATTCCTGCTATAAGACATATTGTGATCTGAAAAAAGAGTTAGAAGAAAATGCAAAAGAATATGAGGAATATCCGAAAAAATTGAAAGCATGTATAGAAGGATATCAGGAAACAGAAGAAGCTATCGAGTCATTGAGTCAGGAATTGCCGGCAAATGTTTTAAAGTAACAGAGAAAAAGCGGGGACAATACAAATGGCGGAATTATATGTAGATACGGAAGGCTTATTTGAGGCTGTTGGAGAGTTTGATCAGGAAATCAAAATGTGCGATCAATGTATACAGGCATTAGAAGAATGCGGGCGGGCAATACAGCGGCTGGCAGATTCAGAGCAATATCAGGCAGATTTACATAAGTTGCAAAGAAAGATAAAGTTCTGAGAAAATGTCGGGAAAATTTCAGGCAGGCACAGACAACGTTAAATGACATACGAAGATGCTATGAGCAGGTGGAGCAACAGCCATATGAACCTGATCTGGAAAAGCTGTTCTTAGTAAGTCTTGGTTCATTTGGATCATTGGGAAGTAATACGGCAGGAATTTTACAGATGTTCCAAAATGGAGTCGATAAAAAGACCCTGATCGGGATGACGAAGAGGCTGATAAAAAATTTTGGAAATCTTGCAGATGAGGCATATAAAGAGAATCCGGATTGGAAAAGGGTTTTTCGTGGAAAATATGAGATTGCAACGAAAGAAGAGAAAACCTGGTTTCGAGAATATATAAAAGATTATAAGTTTTCTTCAGAAAAAAGTGTAGGAAAAAAGATAAAGGTTGGAACAAACTGGGCAGGAGTAGCTTTTTCCGGGATTTTGAATGCCATTGATAACTATGAAGAATTTGGAACAACAAAATCCAAACGTTTTTGGGAAGAGACGTTATTGGAAACAGCATTTGAAGTTATGGAAGATATAACGGTAAGAGCAGTGGTGTCAGTTGCACTAACAGCAATATGCGGAGGAGCAACTGTAGTAGCCATATCAGCAGTGACGGTAGGAGTTATATGGGCAATAGATGTAGTTGAGGGTTATCGTTGGGAAAGAAAGTCTGGGGAACCTAAACGGGCAGCAGAAGCAGTAACAGATAGAATTTTAGATGACATAGAGTCTAAGAAAAAAGAAGGAGAATAAACGATGGAAAATTTGAAAGCAATCATCGTATTCCTGCTGTTTTGGTCAATAGCAATATGGTGTGTAAGAGTGGTTAAACGAAAACACAAGAAACAAATCATGAAATTTAGCGAAGAGTTGCCGGAGATGGAATTGGTTACAGATGAAGAGGAGAGAAAATACATCTATCAATCAATAAATGGTTCTGGAAAATTTTTGACGATTCTTATAGTGTTTGTATTTTTATTTAATTTATGGATAATGGCAGATGAAATGAAAATCATATGGAAACAATGGATGAATGGGTTGGAATTAGATTTTTGGACATTTTCAGGTTTTGGCATAATGGACTGGGTTATCGCGGAATATCTTAGCACTAAAATAGAGCGAAAACGCATATGTGAAAGTGGAGTGATAAGAAAGAAAATTGTTCATATAAAGTCATATAGAGATTTTGGTTATGGAAGTACAGAAGGTGTGATTGAAGGAAGAGAGGGAGAAATAGGAGTAAATCTTAATTGGGATGAGGACTTGCCGTTTAAACGAGATGGAGATATGGCAATGCTGGTATGGTTAGAAAATGGGGAGAATAGCTTATTACCTCGAATGAAGCCGAAAGATGAAAGTAATGTAGGAGAAGAATAAGAGATGGAAAATTTGAAAGCAATCATCGTATTCTTACTGTTTTGGTCAATAGTAATATGGTGTGCAAGGATCATTAAACGAAAACGTGATAAACAGATGATGGAATTTAGCGAAGAGTTGCCGGAAATGGAATTAGTTACAGATAAAGAGGAAAGAAAATACATCTGTAAAAATATGGTAGAAATGGGAAAATTGGAGAATCTTTTTTGGGGGTTAGTCTTTTTACTCAATTGGTGGACTATAGTAAGAGCGATAGTGGAAATATGTCAGGAATGGAGTAATGGGATAGCATATGAGTTACTTGAAATGTCACTTCTTATTGCAATTAACGGAGTTATCGCAGAAAATTATAAAACTACAATAAAGAGGAAACGCATATGTGAAAGTGGAGTGGTAAAAAAGAAAATTGTTCACATAAAGTCATATAGAGATTTTGGTTATGGAAGTACAGAAGGTGTGATTGAAGGAAGAGAGGGAGAAATAGGAGTAAATCTTAATTGGGATGAGGACTTGCCGTTTAAACGAGATGGAGATATGGCAATGCTGGTATGGTTAGAAAATGGGGAGAATAGCTTATTGCCTCGAATGAAACCAAAAGATGAAAGCAATAAAAAGGAATAAGAGAAAAATAAAGAAGAAATTGTATAAAACAGTTATGCAGCAGGGAGGAAGAAAATGTTAGCACAGGATAAATATCAGGCAGTTACAAATGAGATAGAAGAAATACAAGAAGTAAGAAAAAAAGTTGATGATATGCGTGTGAAGTTTGAGAAGATCAAAGAGAAAATAGAAAATAATTGGAGTGGGAAAAATAAGGATTCATACATAAGAAAAATAGATATTATTTATGAAAGTCTGCAACCAATACCCAAAGAGTTAGATGACCTTGTAAAAAGTTTGAAAAGCACAGCAGAATCAGAATATAAAAAGGATCTTGCAAAAGAGGAAAAACAATAACTTATCGTGTTGGAGTATATACGATACTATTTGTTGAGCTATTCATGCATCCGATACATAATTTTTTTGTATGATGTCGGAGTTTGAATATAGATAATTCTTGTAAAAGAAAATATACAGGAGAGGAGGAGTTATAGAATGGCAGCTTTTTCAGTAACAACAGCTGAAATGACAAAAAAGATTTCTGATTTAAGAGCAAAGAATCAGTCATTAAAGCAGCAGGTTTCAAAGATGAAAGAGAGTAAGGATGAGCTGAATACTACATGGGATGGAAATGCCAAAAAGAATTTTAGCTCAGCAGTAGAAAGTGATGCTGTACAGATGAATAATTTTAGTTCGTTAATTGAACAGTATTGCGCTGCACTCGAAACAATTATCAGCAGATATGAAACCACAGAAGCAAATAATGCGAGTACTGTAGCAAAACGTACATATTAAAGGGGAGGGAAGAGAATGGATATCAACCTGAAAGTATCACCGGCAGAATTGGAAGCAAAAGCAACTGATTTTAAAGGCGTTATGTCACAGATAAAAACATTAACAGATGACATGATGGCAGACGTTACCGGATTATCAAGTACATGGACAGGAGATGCATCTGCTGCATATATTAGTAAATTCAAAAAATTGCAGACAGATATGGATACTATGGGACGCATGATCAATGAACATGTAACAAATTTAACGAACATGGCAAAAGATTATACGTCAACAGAAAGTTCTAATGCATCTGCAACAGATGTATTATCAGGAAATGTAATTTCCTAACAAATAGCAGTCTCTATTGTGGTCAACTGCAATAGAGACTGTACTTATGGAGAAAAGCAGGAGGAAAAAATGAAGAATTTATTACTATTAGAGAGGATGTGGTTCTTCGAGCTAAAATGGTTCCTATGGAGAGATAGAAGAAAGAAATACGGTATGACAGAATGGCAATGTTAGTTGAACGTGAGGATATGCAGTTTTTCTTGATCCCTACAATGGAGGCAGAGAGAGACAGTGATCAGGAAGAGAATAGTGATAGGTAGTATTTTAAATATAACATAGATAGCAAAATAAGATGGGGAGGAAAGATGTCAGAATTTAGCGTAGATGCAAAAGGGTTATTTGAGGTAGTGGGAATGTTTGAGGAAATCTGTAGGGATTGTGATCAAACCGGGCAGATTTTAAGCGAAAATGTACGGAGAATACATAATATCGTAGGTAACGGCTCACCGTATGGGCAATCTTTAAAAAAGCTGGAACAGGAGATAGAAAAATTAGTGAGATGTCAGAGAAATCTGCGCAGTGCCCAAAGAGTGTTAGGCGATATAAGTAATCGGTATGATGCGTTAAGTCAGACTTTTGAACCGGACTTTAAAAGTCTGCTTTTTGGCAATCTGGAATCATTTGGAGCAGTAGGAGGAGGTTTTACAGATATTTTGGATCTTATCATAAGTGGAGGAGATTTAAAATCCATAATAGGACTTGCAGATACTCTGTGCCAGACAATGGGGGGATTTTTAGAACAGAGAGCGAAGGATGTACCGGACTATTTAGAGGTTATTAGAGGAGAGGTTAAGGCAGAAAAAAAGAAAATATCAGAACTATTAAAGAAAAACGTAAAAGAATATCAATTTTCAAGGGCTGAGGATGTGAGTGAGAAAATTAAAGCTGGAACGAAATGGGGAGGGGTGGCATTTGTAGGAATTTTAAATGCCGTTGATAATTATGAAGAATTTGGAACGATACATAGTAAACGATTTTGGGAAGAGACCTTATTGGAAACAACATTAGATGTTGTAGGAGGAACGCTGGTATCGGCAATTGTAGGTGGCTTATTGGCAGCAACAGGGATTAGTGTGGCGGGAATCGCCATAGCAGCAGTGACAGTGGGAGTAATGTGGGCTGCTGATGTTGTGTGTGGCTATGTACAAGAGGCAAAAGGAAAAGAATCTAAACGTGTAACAGAGACAATTTCAGATGTAGTTTTAGATGCAGCGAAACAGTAAAAAGAGGTAGATAAATATGGAAAAACTAAAAGTGATATTAATTGCAGTATTGATCTGGGCAGCCATTATCTGGTTTGCACGGACTATGAAGCAGAAAAGCGATGAACGATTAAAAAAAATTGAGGAAAGAATGCCGGAAATGGAACCGGTTACAGAGGAAGAGCGAGAATATATATGTGAAAATATGATAGATTTTACAACGGGCAGAAACGTATTTTTATGGGTACTGATTTTATTTAATCTGTGGATGACTATTGTTTGTGCATGGAAAACAGTAACTACAGGAATCAGTGGAGAAGTAGACTCGTTTTCTAGTAATATATGCTATTTATCTATTTTTGGAGGGGCTACTTATGGTGGTAATCTTTTGCGCAGGACATGGCTTAGAGAAAGAAAGCAATATGAAACCGGTGTATTAAAAAAGAAAATTGTCAAAATGGAGAAATATCACTATGTAGATAGCTCAAAAATCGGAACAATAGAAGGAAGGACGGCTGGAGATTTTCTGGATGTTTCTATTGCAAGAAATCTAAAGAAAATACAAGCAGATAATAACATGGCAATGTTAATTGAAAATGAAGGCAGAGATTTTTACCTGATTCCAAGGATGGAAACAGAGAAAAAATATAATCAGGAAGGAAAATAGAAGCTATGGAAAAACTAAAAGTAGTATTAATGGCAGGGTTGTTTTGGACATTTATTATCTGGTTTGCACGAACTATGAAGCGGAAAAGTAAGGAACAATACAAGAAACAGGAGGAAAGAATGCCGGAAATGGAATCGGTTACAGAGGAAGAAAGGTGTTACATATGTGAGAAGTTAGTAGATTATACGGAGGCTAAAAATGTATTTTGGTGGATAATGATTTTTTTGAACCTGTTTTTTGTGATCATATGTGCTGGGAAGACAATCAATATGGGAATAAACGGAGAAGCATTCTCACTCTTTAGTAATATATGTATGCTATCGCTTTTTATCGGAATTACATATCTTTGCCATTCCATGCGAACCTATCTTATTGAAGAGAAACGGCTCTATGAAAAAGGAGAACTGAAAAAAAGATTGTACAGGTAAAGAAATGTGGTTCTTCCAGTCAGGGTGCTTCCTATGGAGTAATAGAAGAAAGAAATACGGGAAATACCATCAATATTACTTTTCGTGGTGATGAAAGGAAAGTATACCGATATGATAGAATGGCAATGTTAGTTGAACGTGAGGATATGGAGTTTTTTTGATACCTACAATGGAAGCAGAGAGAGACAGTAATCAGGAAAAGAATAGTGAGAGTTAGTATTTTAGACATAGCATAGATAACAAAATTTATTGTAGATGCATTTTTTGATTTTATGAAACAATAAAGAGGTAGATAAAAATGGAAAAATTAAAAGAATTATTAATCATAGCACTAATTTGGGCAGTCATTATCTGGTTCGCACGGATCATGAAGCGAAAAAGTGATGAACAATCAAAAAAATTCCAGGAAAATATTCCGGAAACGGAATTGATTGACGAGGAAGAAAGAAGTTATATATGTGAGAATATAGTGAGTTTTACAACAGGGAGGAATGTATTTTTATGGTTCATCATTTTGCTTAATTTGTGGGTGACAATTAGTTATGGTTGGAAAGCAATCAATATGGCAATATTTGGAACCGCAGATGCATTTTCTAGTAATCTGTGTCCTACATCTGTTTTTGGAGGGATTGCTTATTCTACGAATCTTTTGCGTAAGGCATGGTTTAGAGAAAGAGAAAGAAATGAAACGGGGGTTTTGAAAAAGAGAATCGTTGAAGTGAAGGAATATGAACATCCTGGAGCTAACAATTGGAATGGAATTATAAAAGGAAGAAAACCCGGTATTAGCGTAAATATCTCAATTCCAAATGGTGCGTATATCATGCAGGAAGATAATAACATGGCAATGTTAATTGAAAATGAGGACGGGAATTTTTACCTGATTCCAAGGATAGAAGCAGAACGGGAAAGCAGTAAACAGGAACAATAAAAGCAAGATATCTATCCATAAATACAGTAGAAAAAAGGAGAAAAACAAAAATGAAAGTACAGGAGTTATTTCCAATAGGAAGTGTAGTCAAATTGAGAAATGGTATCAGACCACTTATGATTTTCGGTATCAAACAGACGAATTTAGAGACCAACGAGGAATATGATTACATAGGTGTTCTGTATCCGGAAGGAAATATGGGGGACAAGACGCAATTTCTATTTAATCATGAAGATATTGAGGAAGTCATCTCAAAAGGTTATACAGACGAAACATGGGAAGATTTTATAAAAAGAATGAGAGAATTTTATAAAGAAATCTAAGAAACAGAAGAAGTTGTGAAAAACGAAGGAGATAAGAGTATGAGACAGATTTGGGAGAAAGAGACAAAGTTAACAAAAGAAGAGGTGCATGAGCGGTTAGAAAAATATTTTACAGATAATAAATATATTAATGCAACAGACGAAATGGGTGTCCTCTTGTGTAATGCTTCTATGAAAAACAGATATTTTCAGATATTTTATAAAGAAGGAATCATAAGAATAGAAGGCTGGGTAAAGAAAGGAAAGAACGAACAGACAACATCCGATAAGAAAAAAGATATTTTAGGCACAGATATGCAGGCTTTTTCCAGAATGTTTTCTGATGATGGAGGAGCAGAACGAAGCTTTGAAGAAGAAAACGGCAATCATGCAGGATATGAAATGCAATTATATCTGGGCTTGCCAAAAGAGCAGCCAAGGCTGGCATGGGTAGGATTGATTCTGGCAATTATTGCAGATTTTTTGGGAAATGCAAGAGCGTGGTTTGTACTGAGTGTCGTTCTGGCAATTATAGCATTGTATTGTTCCGTAAAGGGCTCACGCTCCTCTAAACAGTCTGTAGCAGTACTGGGAATGGTTGTGTCCATGGTGTTTTTGTTGCGTGTAGTCAAAATTATAATAATGATTTTAATGTTTTAGACAAACTGTCAAGAAAAAACACTTGACACCATGTGTGCAGTTGTGTTAATCTATCCAAGGTGATAAATGATGGAAGAAAAGGTAACGCAGACATATCTCTATGATTTTTACGGTGAACTGCTCAACGAACACCAGAGAAGAATCTATGAGTACTTTGTATTTGATGATCTGTCCCTTGGAGAGATAGCAGCGGAAGAGGGAATTAGCAGACAGGGCGTTCACGATATGGTAAAGCGGTGTACGAAGACTTTAGCAGGCTATGAGGAAAAGCTGCATTTAATTGAAAAATTTCAGTCGGCGAAACAGAAAGTGGAGACCATCCATCATCTGACACAGACATTCGAAGAGAATGGAAATAAAGAAGAGCATCAGAGAGTGATTATGGAGATCGAACAGATTTCCAATCAGATATTAGAGGAGCTATAACATGGCATTTGACAGTTTATCAGAAAAACTGCAAAACGTATTTAAGGGACTGCGAAGCAAGGGCCGCCTGAGTGAAGAAGATGTCAAGGCAGCGTTAAAAGAAGTAAAATTAGCACTGTTAGAGGCAGACGTAAACTTCAAGGTGGTTAAGAACTTTGTAAAGACCGTACAGGAACAGGCGGTAGGCAGTGATGTCTTAAACGGTCTGAATCCGGGACAGACAGTCATCAAGATCGTAAATGATGAGATGGTCCGTCTGATGGGTTCCGAGACAACAGAGATCGCACTTCGTCCGGGTAGTGAGACAACCGTGATCATGATGACCGGTCTGCAGGGAGCAGGTAAGACGACAACGACTGCAAAGTTAGCAGGAAAGTTCAAACAAAAGGGTAAAAAACCATTGTTAGTAGCATGTGATGTCTACCGTCCGGCAGCGATCGAACAATTGAAGATCAACGGAGAAAAGCAGGGCGTAGAAGTCTTTGCCATGGGCGATAAGAACAGTCCGGTGGATATTGCAAAGGCAGCGGTCGAACATGCGGCGAAAAACGGCAATACCGTTGTGATCTTAGATACAGCCGGAAGACTTCATGTAGATGAAGATATGATGCAGGAACTTGCAGCGATCAAAGAAAACGTTGACGTGGCACAGACAATCTTAGTCGTAGATGCCATGACAGGACAGGATGCAGTCAATGTTGCAGGAACCTTTGATGAAAAAATAGGAATTGACGGCGTCATTTTAACAAAATTAGACGGCGATACGAGAGGTGGAGCGGCACTTTCCATTCGGGCAGTGACCGGAAAACCGATATTGTATGCAGGAATGGGTGAAAAACTTTCTGATCTAGAGCAGTTTCATCCTGACCGCATGGCGAGCAGAATCCTTGGAATGGGAGATGTGCTGACACTGATCGAGAAGGCACAGGAAGAGATAGACGAGGACAAAGCCCGTGAAATGGAGAAAAAGCTCAAAAAAGCAGAATTTGGTTTTGACGATTATTTAGAATCCATGAATCAGATGAAAAAAATGGGTGGACTTTCCAGTATCCTTAGCATGATGCCGGGTATTGGCGGAAGCCAGATCGCAGAGATTGAAAATGCGATGGATGAGAAAAAGATGGCAAGAATTGAAGGGATCATTTATTCCATGACTCCGCAGGAGCGTGCGAATCCTTCTATATTAAATCCGAGTAGAAAACGCAGAGTTGCGAATGGAGCCGGAGTAGATATCAGCGAAGTGAACCGATTGGTCAAACAGTTTGAACAGTCCAGAAAACTGATGAAACAGATGCCCGGAATGATGGGCGCTAAAGGTGGTAAAAGAGGAAGATTCAAATTTCCTTTTTAACAATATAGAAATCAATAACCTATGAGGAGGTGAAACAGATGGCAGTAAAAATCAGATTAAGAAGAATGGGACAGAAAAAAGCACCTTTCTATAGAATCGTTGTTGCAGATTCCAGATCTCCAAGAGATGGAAGATTCATCGAAGAAATCGGAACTTACGATCCAACTAAGGATCCAAGCGAGTACCACGTTAACGAAGAGTTAGCAAAGAAATGGTTAGCAAATGGTGCAAAACCAACCGATACAGTAGGCAGAATCTTTAAAGAAGCCGGAATCGAGAAATAATTGGTGAGGTGGATGTGATGAAAGAATTAGTAGAAGTAATTGCGAAATCACTCGTTGATTATCCGGATGAAGTCCAGGTCACCGAGACAGAGAATGACAAAGCAGTTGTTCTCGAATTAAAGGTTGCCCAGTCAGATATGGGCAAAGTCATTGGCAAACAGGGACGTATTGCAAAAGCGATCCGTACTGTAGTCAAAGCGGCTGCATCCAAAGAAGATAGAAAAGTTATCGTAGAGATTATGCAGTAGCAGTCAGGAGTCTTAAAATTCCCGGAGAATGGGAAGTTTAGGACTCTTTTATTCTATAAACGAAAAGGAATGGAGAATTATGACAGAATTATATCAGGTGGGTGCCATTACCCAGACACATGGGATCCGTGGAGAGGTCAAAGTATTTCCAATGACCGATGATGTGTCGCGCTTTAAGAATATGAAAGAACTGATTTTAGATACCGGAAAAGAACAGATCGTGTTAGAAGTGACAAGTGCAAGACCGCAAAAAAATCTGGTCATTCTAAAATTTAAAGGAATAGATAACATCAATGATGTGGAAAAATATAAAGGCTGTGGATTGTTTGTAACCAAAGAGAACCGTGTAAAATGCAAAAAAGACGAATATTTTATTGCGGATCTGATCGGTCTGCGTGCCATAGACGAAGAAGGAGAAGCCTTTGGAACCATCAGTGATGTGATACAGACCGGGGCAAACGATGTTTATGTTGTAACGACAAAGCAGGGAGAAGAAGTGATGATCCCTGCGATCAAGGACTGTATATTAGAGGTGTCCGTGGAAGAACAGGATGGACAGGCAGGCTATGTCAGAATACATCTGCTGCCGGGACTATTAGATCTGAACAACAATCGTAAATAATAGGAGAAGACATGAGATTTCATATATTAACCCTGTTTCCTGACATGGTGGAGCAGGGACTTCATACCAGTATTATTGGAAGAGCAGTTGAAAAAGGACTGCTGGCCATTGAAGCGGTCAATATCCGTGATTATACCTTAGACAAGCATAAAAAAGTGGACGATTATCCCTATGGGGGCGGGGCAGGCATGGTGATGCAGGCACAGCCGATCTACGATGCTTATTTATCCATCGTAGAAAAAATCGGATATCGTCCAAGGACCATCTATTTAACTCCGCAGGGACCGCTTTTTGCACAGCAGGCAGCAAAAGAGTTTGCATTAGAGGAAGATGTGATCCTGCTCTGCGGACATTATGAGGGAGTAGACGAGCGTGTCCTAGAGGAGATCGTAACCGATTACATTTCCATAGGAGATTATGTACTGACCGGAGGAGAACTTCCGGCAATGGTCTTAGTCGATGCCATCTCCCGTATGGTTCCGGGAGTGTTAAAAAATCAGGAATCCGGTGAAACCGAATCTTTAGAAGGCAATCTGTTAGAATACCCGCAGTATTCCAGACCGGAGGTGTGGCGGGAGAAAGCCGTTCCGCCGATCCTGTTATCTGGAAATCATCAAAAGGTAGATGAGTGGCGAAGAGAACAGTCCATCTTACGCACCAAAGAAAGAAGACCGGATCTGTTTGAGCGGGCAGAATTAAGTGAGAAAGAACGAAAAGTATACGGAGAGGAATAGGTCAGAATTATTCTCTGAAATATAAAATAGAAGAAAAACACAAAAAAATCACAAATATCAGTTGACAAAGAAAAACAACGGTGCTATCTTAAGTACATAGATATTAGCACTCCACTTAAATGAGTGCTAACAAACCTCAGAAGGTCAGGTGAGATCATGGAGATGCTCGATGAGAGAAAGACAAAAATCTTAAAAGCCATCATCCGTAATTATTTAGAGACAGGAGAACCGGTTGGTTCAAGAACCATTTCAAAAGATTCGGATTTGAATTTGAGTTCAGCAACCATTCGTAATGAGATGGCGGACTTAGAAGAGATGGGCTATATATTGCAGCCGCATACCTCGGCAGGCAGGATTCCTTCTGACAAAGGTTATCGTTTTTATGTCGATCACCTGATTGAGGAAAAAGATAACGAAGTCACACAGATGAAGGAGTTCATGATAGAACATACCGAGAAAGTGGAGCAGGTATTAAAACAGGTAGCAAAGGTACTTGCAACAAATACCAATTATGCAGCGATGATCAGTGCTCCAAGCTATCAGAAGAGCCGGGTAAAATTCATCCAGTTATCACAGGTAGATGATGAACAGATTCTTGCCGTTATCGTAAGAGAGGGCAACATCGTAAAGAACAAGATCATTTCCGTGGGTGAGCCGCTTGGAAATGAAAGACTTCTGAAGCTGAACATCCTGTTGAATTCCAACTTAAACGGTCTTTCCATAGACCAGATCAATTTAGGAATGATCTCTTTATTAAAAGAACAGGCAGGGATAGACAGTGGAATCGTCAGTGATGTCTTAGATGCAGTAGCAGAGGCGATCGGTGAGGATGAAGATTTACAGATTTATACCAGCGGAGCAACAAACATTTTTAAATATCCGGAACTGAGTGATTCGAAGAGTGCCAGTGAGCTGATCGAGGCATTTGAAGAAAAACAGGAATTAGCAAGCCTTGTATCTGAAACCTTAAACTCAGAAGAGAATACGGGAATTCAGGTTTATATAGGAAATGAAACCCCGATCCAGACCATGAAAGATTGCAGCGTAGTCACCGCAACTTATGAATTAGGAGAGGGAATACAGGGAACCATTGGAATCATCGGTCCAAAGCGAATGGATTATGAGAATGTAATGGATAACCTGAAAAATTTGAAAGTGCAGTTGGATGATATCTTTCGAAAACCGAAAGATTAGCATAGAGAAAGGTGGAACATCATGGCAGAGAATAAGACAGAGAAAGAAATCTTAGAAACAGATACTGTCAACGAAGAAGCCTCTTCAGCAGAAGAGGAAACCAAAGAAGCCGGCAATGAAGCTTCCGCAGGCGAAACAGAAGCCAAAGAAGCAGAGGAAAAGGCGGATAAGAAAGTAGAAAAGAAAGAGAAAAAGGCAAAGAAGAAAAAAGATAAGAAAGACGAACAGATCGAAGAACTTCAGGATCGGGTCAGACGCCAGATGGCAGAGTTTGATAACTTCCGTAAGAGAACGGAAAAAGAAAAAGCCCAGATGTTTGAAGTCGGAGCTAAGAGTATTATCGAAAAGATACTTCCGGTCATAGACAATTTTGAAAGAGGACTCGCAAGTATCCCGGAGGAAGAAGCAGGAAGTGCTTTTGCCGATGGAATGAACATGATATATAAGCAGCTCATGAATGAGTTAGAGCAGGCTGGTGTAGCACCAATTGAAGCAGTTGGCGAAGAATTTGATCCGGAATACCACAATGCAGTGATGCAGGTGGAAAATGACGAATTAGAATCAGGAACCGTTGCACAGGAATTACAAAAAGGCTACACATACCGTGACAGTGTGGTAAGACACAGCATGGTAGCAGTCGTACAGTAAGCAGCAAAGAAAGAATTCATATATATTTAGGAGGAATGACTTATGAGTAAGATTATCGGTATTGATTTAGGAACAACAAACAGTTGTGTAGCAGTTATGGAAGGTGGTAAACCGGTTGTTATCGCAAATACAGAAGGTGCAAGAACCACACCATCCGTTGTAGCATTTACAAAGACGGGGGAAAGACTTGTCGGAGAACCTGCAAAACGTCAGGCAGTTACCAATGCAGAAAAAACAATCTCTTCTATTAAAAGAGAGATGGGTACAGATTACAAAAAAGAGATCGATGGCAAAAAATACAGCCCACAGGAAATCTCAGCAATGATCTTACAGAAATTAAAAGCAGATGCAGAAGGATACTTAGGAGAAAAAGTATCAGAAGCAGTTATTACCGTACCTGCATATTTCAACGATGCACAGCGTCAGGCAACCAAAGATGCCGGCAAGATCGCAGGCTTAGAAGTAAAACGTATCATCAACGAGCCTACAGCAGCAGCATTAGCTTATGGACTTGACAATGAAAAAGAGCAGAAGATCATGGTTTACGACTTAGGTGGTGGTACATTCGATGTTTCCATTATCGAGATCGGTGACGGTGTTATCGAAGTATTATCTACATCCGGTAACAACAGACTTGGTGGAGATGATTTCGACCAGAAGATCACAGACTGGATGTTAGACGAGTTTAAGAAAGCAGAAGGCGTAGACTTATCTACTGATAAGATGGCACTTCAGAGATTAAAAGAAGCAGCAGAGAAAGCAAAGAAAGAGTTATCCTCTGCAACAACAACAAACATCAACCTTCCGTTCATTACAGCAACAGCAGAAGGACCAAAACATTTTGATATGAACTTAAGCCGTGCAAAATTCGATGAGTTGACACACGACTTAGTAGAAAAGACAGCAGAACCTGTTCAGAACGCATTAAGAGATGCAGGACTGACAGCAGCAGATTTAGGTCAGGTACTCTTAGTTGGTGGTTCTACAAGAATCCCGGCAGTACAGGATAAAGTAAAACAGTTAACAGGTAAAGAGCCAAGCAAATCCTTGAACCCGGATGAGTGTGTTGCACTTGGTGCATCTATCCAGGGCGGTAAATTAGCAGGAGATGCCGGCGCAGGTGAGATCCTCTTACTGGATGTTACTCCACTGTCCTTATCCATTGAGACAATGGGTGGTATTGCAACTAAGTTAATTGAGAGAAATACAACGATCCCTACAAAGAAGAGCCAGACCTTCACAACAGCAGCAGATAATCAGACAGCCGTTGATATCAACGTAGTACAGGGTGAGAGACAGTTCGCAAGAGATAACAAATCCTTAGGACAGTTCCGTTTAGATGGAATCCCACCGGCACGTCGTGGTGTACCGCAGATCGAAGTAACTTTCGATATTGATGCAAACGGTATCGTAAATGTATCTGCAAAAGATTTAGGAACAGGAAAAGAGCAGCATATCACAATCACAGCAGGTTCTAATATGTCTGATGATGATATCGAAAAGGCAGTCAAAGAGGCAGCTGAATTCGAGGCACAGGATAAGAAGAGAAAAGAGGCAATTGATACCAGAAATGATGCAGATGCTTTCGTATTCCAGACAGAAAAAGCATTAGAGGAAGTAGGTTCATCCCTTGATGCAGCAGATAAGTCAGCAGTAGAAGCAGACTTAAATGCATTAAAAGCAATGGTAGAAGCACATCAGAATGCAGAAGATATGACAGATGATCAGGTTGCAGAGATGAAAGCAGCAAAAGAGAAACTGACAGAGAGTGCACAGAAAGTATTTGCTAAGATGTATGAGCAGGCTCAGCAGGCACAGGGTGCAGGTCCGGACATGGGAGCGGCAGGTCCTGATATGGGCAGTGCAAATGCAGGAAGCAATGCAGATGATGATGTAGTAGACGCAGATTATAAAGAGGTATAAAAGCAGGCAAAAATACTGTAGCAGACAGTGAGGCAGGCTTTAGAGGAAAAGGGTTGGCGGCATCTGCCGTCAGCCCTTATACACGATAAAAGAAGGAACAGATTATGGCAGAACAGAAAAGAGATTATTATGAAGTCCTCGGCGTCGAAAAAAATGCCGATGATGCAGCAATCAAAAAAGCATATCGTGCATTGGCAAAAAAATATCATCCTGACATGAATCCGGGGGATCAAGAGGCTGAAAAGAAGTTCAAAGAGGCGTCCGAGGCATATGCAGTACTTAGTGATCCTGAAAAGAGAAAACAGTATGACCAGTTTGGTCATGCAGCCTTCGAAGGTGGTGCAGGCGGAGCCGGTGGATTTGATTTCTCAGGCATGGATTTTGGCGATATATTTGGTGATATATTTGGTGACTTCTTCGGAGGAGGGACTTCCAGGAGAGGACCGGACAATGGACCAAGACGAGGAGCAAATTTACGCGCAAGAGTGCGTATTACATTTGAGGAAGCAGTTTTCGGCTGTGAGAAACAGATCGAGATCACATTAAAAGATGAGTGTACCACCTGTGGCGGTTCCGGTGCGAAACCGGGAACAAGCAAAGACACCTGTCCAAAATGTGGTGGAAAAGGAAAAGTTATGTACACCCAGCAGTCACTCTTTGGTATGGTACAGAATGTACAGACCTGTCCGGAATGTGGTGGAACAGGACAGATCATCAAAGAAAAATGTAAAGACTGTCATGGAACAGGCTATATTGCAAAGAGAAAGAAGATCAGTGTTATGATCCCGGCAGGAATTGACAATGGTCAGAGCGTGCGCATCCGTGATAAAGGTGAGCCGGGCATCAATGGCGGTCCAAGAGGCGACCTGTTAGTAGAAGTTATGATCAGCGGTCATCCGATCTTCCAGAGACAGGATACCAACCTTTATTCTACAGCACCAATCTCTTTTGCACAGGCAGCACTTGGTGGTGAAGTCCGTATCAGTACCATAGATGGGGATGTCTTATACGATGTGAAACCGGGAACACAGACAGACACAAGAATCCGGTTAAAAGGAAAAGGTGTGCCGTCGCTTCGAAATAAGAATGTCCGTGGTGACCACTATGTTACCTTAGTGGTACAGGTGCCGACAGGCTTAAGCAGTGAGGCAAAAGAGGCATTGCGTAAATTTGATGAGGTCAGTGGCAATTCCTTAAACAGCCAGAATGGGGCAGCCGGAAATAAAGAAAAACCGGAAAAATCAAAGAAAAAAGGATTTATGGGAAAAATCAAAGAAACCTTAGATGATATTTAAAGATATTTAAGATCACATAAAAAATTCCATACAAAACATGCAGTCAGTGCCAAGGGCAGGATTCCTAGGAGTCACACCTTGGCACTTGCTATTTTATTTTAGATAGTATAAAATTAGGTGGAATAGCAAAAATGCACAAAGTATGCAAAGCGGCGGGTCAGGCGAAGATACAAAGGAGCGGATAGCATGGGAAAAGCTCAGAATAGCAATGCCGAGCATTTTCAGCAATGGTGCTTTCAGGAAACCGCAAAGTTAGAACGGAAGAGGAAAGAACTAGAGCGGGAAGAAAAACTGTTAGAACAGGAAAAAAGTCTTTTGAATATGAAGTTAGATATTCTGAAAGAAGAATACCGTAAGTTAGCGGATGAAAAAGAACAGTTCAAGCGCGAAAAGCAGTATCATGCATGGGAAGAGCAGAAGCGTGAACAAAAAAAAGAGCGGAAGACCTATGAGAGCGAAAGCACGCTGACCATGAAACCGGAGCTGTTTTTTCGGGGCGTTGGAAATGAGCTGATGTTAAAAAAGCGTTATAAGGATCTGATCAAAATATATCACCCGGACAATGTGGCGGGCGATACCAGAACTGTTCAGGAGATCAATAAAGAATATGAGAAAATGAAACAATTGTTTTTATAAAGATTAGGGTGTCAAAAGGCGGTTTCAAGTTTTTTGATCGGCAACTTGCACAAAGCCAAGTCTATTTTGTTCCGTTGTACGAAAATAAGAAAATCTAAGTCTGCCTAAGTCAGGTTGTGATGGAGTGACGTGTACGTCTTAAACACCCCGTCCATGGGGTGCTAAGACTTTTGCTGCCGTCCATGGCAGCAAAACACTATACATGAACAGCCAGACTAAGATTTACTAATTTTCTCCCAAAGTCACAAACGCAGTCTCAGCTTTGTGCAAGTTGCCAGCCACTAAGTTGTGAGCCACCGTTTGACACCCTAATCTTATAAATAGAATTATATAGATAGAAGAGGATATGCACAGATGAAGTGGAATAAGTTTACAATTAAAACAACAACAGAAGCAGAAGATTATCTGAGTGCCATGTTAGATGAGATTGGTGTGGAAGGGATCGAAATTGAAGATAACGTCCCACTTTCAAAGGAAGACCAGTCGGCAATGTTTATTGATTTTTTGCCGGAACTGCCACAGGATGACGGTACCAGTAAAGTGAGTTTTTATATAGATGCCGAAAAAGATTATGAAGAGATTTTAGAGCAGGTCAAAGCAGGGATCGAAGAATGGCGTCAGTTTGTCGACATTGGAGAGGGCAGCATCGTACAGAGTGAGACCGAGGACATTGACTGGCAGAACAACTGGAAAGAATTTTTTAAAGCCTTTACCATTGATGATATTTTGATCAAACCGACCTGGGAAGAATTAAAAGAAGAGGATAAAGGAAGAATTTTGATCGAGATCGATCCGGGAGTTTCTTTTGGAACCGGAAAACATGAGACAACACAGCTTTGTATCCGTCAGCTCCGTAAATATATGAAGGATTCGGCAAAAGTCTTAGATGTTGGCTGTGGAAGCGGGATTCTTTCCATTGTTGCATTAAAACTCGGAGCAGGAGAGGTAGTAGGAACCGACATTGATAAAGACTGTATCATGTCTGCGAACGAGAATTTAAAGGTCAATCATTTAGAAAATGCAAAAACAGAGTTCTATGTGGGAAATCTGATCGATGATACGCAGTTACAGCAGACCGTTGGAAACGAGTGTTACGATATCGTAGTGGCAAATATTTTAGCAGATGTCATTATCCCGATGGCACCTGTCATTCCGGCACGTCTGAAAAAAGGTGGTATTTTTATCACATCGGGTATTATTGACTTTAAAGAGCAGGAAGTAAAAGAGGCTTTGGAAAAAGCAGGATTTGAGATATTAGAGACGAACTATCAGGGCGAGTGGGTCAACATTACAGCAAAAAAATGTTAAGGTGTCTGCGATAAACAGTAGCAGAAGGAGAGAGGACATGCATCAGTTTTTTGTAGACAGAGAACAGATCGGAACAGAATATATAACGATTACCGGAGAGGATGTAAAGCATATCAAAAATGTGCTCCGTATGAAAGAGGGCGAAGAGGTTCGTATCAGTGACGGTGCCGGTGGAGACTTCTTTTGTACGATAGAAAAAGTAACTTCCGAAGAAGTGCTTGCAAAGATCCTTCCAAAAGAAGCCGGGAATACGGAACTTCCCAACCGTATTTTTCTATTTCAGGCGGTGCCGAAAGGGGAACGCATGGAGTATGTGATCCAAAAGGCAGTGGAACTTGGAGTCTATGAGATCATTCCGGTAGAGATGAAGTACTGCGTGGTACGTTTAGACGATAAGAAAAAAGAGAAGAAGAAAGAGCGCTGGCAGGCGATTGCAAAGAGTGCCGCAAAACAGGCAAAGCGGAGCAGGATCCCGGAGATCCATCCGGTTATGAGCTATGATAAGGCAGTAGAATATGCAAAGAACTGTCAGCTTTGTCTTGTGCCATATGAGAATGAGCGTGGCATGAAAGGTACAAGGGAAGTACTGAAAAAAATAGAGCCGGGAATGGATATCAGTGTGATGATCGGGCCGGAAGGCGGTTTTTCCGAGGAAGAGATTGAGATGGTCAGGGAAGAGATGGAAGTGTTGTCCTTAGGAAAGCGGATCCTTCGCACCGATACAGCCGCAATTACCGTGATGAGCATGCTGATGCTGGAAATAGAAATGAAAGAAGAAGAGTAGAATGGAAGCATATTTAGATAATTCTGCAACGACAAGATGTTCGGAAAGTGTCCGCGACATCATGTTACAGGTCATGATGAAAGATTACGGAAATCCATCCTCCTTACATCTGATGGGAAAAAAAGCAGAGGATTATATCAAAGAAGCAAGAGAGAAAATAGCAAAGACACTGAAAGTAACGGAAAAAGAGATCGTTTTTACTTCCGGAGGTACAGAATCGAATAATTTAGCGATCATCGGAAGTGCCATGGCAAACCAACGTGCCGGAAAACATATTATCACAACGGCAATTGAACATGCGTCGGTCGCAGCCGTGGTCGGTTTTTTAGAGGAACAGGGATTTGAAGTAACCATTCTTCCGGTGGATGAGAATGGACAGATCTCCTTAGAAGAATTAGAGGCTGCAATACGGGAAGATACCATTTTAGTGTCGATGATGCAGATCAACAACGAGATGGGAGCAATTGAGCCGATTGCCGAGGCAGGGGCATTGATCAAGAAAAAGAATCCGAATACCCTGTTTCATGTGGATGCGATCCAGTCCTACGGAAAATTGCGGATCTATCCGAAAAAAATGAACGTGGACATGCTTTCTGTCAGTGGACATAAGCTGCACGGGCCAAAGGGAAGCGGATTTTTATATATCAAGGATAAGACAAAAGTAAAACCGATCCTGTTTGGCGGCGGCCAGCAAAAAGGGATGCGCTCGGGCACAGAGAATGTTCCGGCAATTGTAGGACTTGGTGTTGCATGTGAGGAAATTTACCGGAATTATGATGCGAATTATGTGCACCTTAGGGAAGTCAAGGAAGCATTTTTAAAAGGGATCGCCACCATAGAGGGAACACATATCAATGGCTGTGTGGGAGAGGATTCGGCACCGCACATTGTCAGTGTCAGCTTCGAGGAGATCGATAAGAGTGAGGCACTTTTACATGCCTTAGAAGACCGTGGCATTTATGTATCCGCGGGGTCTGCCTGCTCATCTAACAAACCGGCAGTTAGTGCAACCTTAAAAGCCATCGGTGTGCCAAAGGCAATGTTGACAGCGACACTGCGTTTCAGTTTTTCCGTGCATACAACGATCGAAGAGGTAGAGTACGCCTTGGATGCATTGCGGGAACTGCTTCCGTTTTTACGGAAATATCGCAGCCATTAGAAAAAATCACAGACAATAGAGAGGAAATACAATGTATCAATCATTTTTAATCAAATATGCAGAAATTGCGATCAAAGGAAAGAACCGACATTTATTTGAAGATGCACTGGTGTCTCAGATATGCCATGCACTGCGCGAGGTAGACGGTGAGTTCAACGTCCGCAAAGAGCAGGGCAGGATCTATGTAGAGGCAGAGTCAGAATTTGACTATGAGGAAACGGTAGAAGCCTTACAGCATGTGTTTGGAATCGTGGGGATCTGCCCGGTGATCATGGCACAGGATGAAGGATTTGACGCCTTAGCCCAAATGGTTGTTGCGCATGTGAAAGAGTTCTATGGTGATAAGAGTCTGACCTTTAAAGTAGATGCGAGACGAGCCAGAAAGAATTATCCGATGACTTCCATGGAGATCAATGCAGAGTTAGGCGGCAGGATTTTAGACGCGTGTCCGAATATGAGTGTGGATGTCCATGACCCGGATGTAATGGTCCATGTGGAGATCCGAAATCAGATTAATATTTATTCAAGTGAGATACCGGGACCGGGAGGAATGCCGGTTGGTACAAATGGCAAGGCAATGTTATTGCTTTCCGGTGGAATTGACAGTCCGGTTGCCGGATACATGATCGCAAAACGTGGTGTCAGCATTGATGCAACATATTTTCATGCTCCGCCATATACCAGTGAACGTGCAAAACAAAAAGTAGTAGACCTCGCAAAATTAGTTGCAAAATATTCCGGTCCGATCAATTTGCACATTGTCAACTTTACGGATATCCAGCTTGCAATCTATGAAAAATGTCCGCATGATGAGCTGACCATTATCATGCGCCGTTACATGATGAAAATCGCAGAACATTTTGCAAAAGAGAATAAATGTTTAGGACTGATCACCGGAGAGAGTATCGGTCAGGTGGCAAGCCAGACCATGCAGTCATTAGCGGCAACCAACGAAGTATGTACGCTGCCGGTTTATCGTCCGCTGATCGGTTTTGATAAACAGGAGATCATTGAGATTTCTGAAAAAATTGACACCTACGAGACATCGATCCTTCCGTTTGAGGACTGCTGTACGATATTCGTAGCTAAGCATCCGGTAACAAAACCGAATCTGAATGTCATCAAACACTCAGAGCAGAAACTGAATGATGTCATTGATGAGCTGATGAAAACAGCAATTGAGACAACAGAGGTCATCAGAGTAGAATAAAAAAATCCCGCCTGTCTTTCAGGCGGGATAAAAACCATAATTTAAAAATTAGTCTACAATGTAAGGTTTTAAGATGTCCATGATCTCATCTAAATGATCTTCGGCATGGATGACTAATTCGATCGGTTTGGATAAATCCAGTGAAAAGATACCCATGATGGATTTTGCATCAATAACGTATCTGCCGGAAACTAAATCAAAGTCGAACTCAAACTGTGTGATAGCGTTTACAAATGATTTTACCTTATCAATGGAGTTTAAAGAAATTTGTACTGTTTTCATATAAGTAGACCTCCCATAGTTACTATAGATGTTTGTTTAAGTGTAATCTTTTTAATTAGAAAAGTCAACCAGAGTAAAGGAAAAATAAAGGAAAAAGTATGAGAAGAGCAGCACTGCATAATTTGGGCTGTAAAGTCAATGCTTATGAGACAGAGGCAATGCAGCAGATACTTGAAAAGGCAGGATATGAAATTGTTCCATTTCAGGAGCAGGCAGAGGTGTATGTCATCAACACCTGTTCCGTGACCAATATGGCAGACCGTAAATCCAGACAGATGATACATCGTGCAAGGAAGCAGAATCCGGATGCCGTCATCGTTGCTGCCGGTTGTTATGTGCAGACAGCAGGCGAGCGGCAGGAAGAGGATGAAACCATAGATATTGTCATAGGTAATAACAAAAAACATGAACTTGCCGAAAGACTCGAAGAATTTTTTGAAAAACATGAAAAGGCAAGAGCCATGATCGATATCAACTGCCAGAAAGAGGGCTACGAGGAGCTTTCCTTAAGCAGAACGGCAGAGCATACCAGAGCATTTATTAAGGTACAGGACGGCTGTAACCAGTTTTGTACTTACTGTATTATTCCGTATGCCAGAGGAAGGGTAAGAAGCAGAAAACCTGCGGATGTGTTAGACGAGATCCAAAGACTGGCAGAAAACGGCTATCAGGAAGTGGTGCTGACCGGTATCCATTTAAGCTCCTACGGCATAGACATTGAGGATGATCTGCTGCATTTAATAGAACAGGTGCATGAGATCGAAGGAATCCAAAGGATCCGTTTAGGTTCTTTAGAACCAAAGATTGTAACAGAGGAGTTTGCAAAGCGGTTGTCGGAATTAGAAAAAATCTGTCCGCATTTCCATCTGTCGCTACAAAGCGGATGCGATGCAACGTTAGAGCGGATGAACCGCAAATATACAACCGAAGAATACGCAAAAAGTTGTGGATATCTGCGTAAATATTTCAGACAGCCGGCAATTACAACAGATGTGATCGTAGGATTTCCGGGAGAGACCGAAGAGGAATTTGCAGTAACGAAGCAGTATTTAGAAAAAATACATTTTTATGAAATGCATATTTTTAAATATTCGAAACGTCAGGGCACCAAGGCAGCGAAAATGAGCAATCAGATCGATGAACAGATCAAGACGAAGCGGAGCAATGAACTGCTTGCCTTAGAGAAGAAAATGTCTAAGGAATTCCGGGATGCCCATATCGGAAAAGAAGATGAGGCATTATTAGAGGAACAGGTACAGATTGACGGTGTGGACTATTATGTCGGATTTACAAAAGAGTATGTAAAAGTAGCAGTCCGCTCAGAAAAAGACCTTTCAAACTGCATGGTTCGCGGCAGGATCGAAGGGGCATTGAATGAAAATGTATATCTTATGACAGCTTATAGTTGAATTTTAATCCCGGATATATTAAAATGGGAATATCAGTTGTGCGAACGAAAGAGCAAATAAGGACGTGAAAAAATGCAGGATTTAAAGAATACCCAGTACTTCAAAGTAGAAAAGGAACCACAGATGAAGGTGAGCGATGTCATCGATGTTGTTTATCATGCATTATCTGAGAAAGGATATAATCCTGTGAATCAGATCGTGGGTTATATTATGTCAGGAGATCCTACCTACATCACCAGCCATCGGAATGCAAGAAGCCTGATCATGAAGGTGGAACGTGATGAGTTAGTGGAGGAAATCCTGCGTGCATATATCAAAAATAATTCGTGGAAGTAGGGCAGATATTTTATGAGAATCATCGGTTTGGATTTTGGCTCTAAGACAGTAGGTGTTGCAGTCAGTGATGAATTGGGGCTGACAGCACAGGGAGTCGAGATCATCAGAAGAGAGTCACCTAAAAAGCTGCGCCGTACTTTAGCAAGGATTGAGGAACTTGTTGTGCATTACCAGGCAGAACGGATTGTGCTTGGATATCCAAAGAATATGAATAATACAGAGGGTGAACGCTGTGAAAAGACGCTGGAGTTCAAAGAAATGTTAGAACGCCGGACGTCTCTTCCTGTCACGCTATGGGATGAGAGGCTGACAACCGTATCGGCAGACCGTGCCATGATAGAAGGAAATATTCGTCGTGAAGATCGTAAGCAGTATGTAGATAAATTAGCAGCAGTCTTTATTTTACAGGGATATCTGGATTCGCTGAAATTGTAAGAACACCAAAAGGGTGGAATAAGAAAAAAAGAATAGGAAAAAATAAAGAATGGATAAGGTAGAATTTTTTGATGAAGAGTCAAAGGAATACATAGAACTCTATGTATTAGAACAGACGCGTCTGAACGGAGCAGATTATCTGTTAGTAACCGTGGATGAAGAAGGAGATTCCGACGCGTTGATCTTAAAAGATACATCAGCACAGGGAGAAGAGGATGCCGTATATACGGTTGTAGAACAGGAGCAGGAGCTGAATGCCGTTGCAAAGATATTTGCAGAACTGTTAGGAGAAGAAGCTGACATTGAGATGTCATAAATAAAAGAGAATAAACAGCAATGACGATGGAAACTTTTGCTGATCAGAGTATACACAAAAGCAAGGTGGGATACTGCAAAAAAGTGAAGTGCCATGGTGATTGCGTGATCATGAAAAGAAACGGAAAAATAAATTGTACGGAGGAATTATGTTGAAAAAGAAACAAAACTCAAAATTGAAGATCATTCCACTTGGAGGATTAGAACAGATTGGAATGAATATTACTGCCTTTGAATATGAAGACAGTATTATTGTTGTGGACTGCGGATTGTCTTTCCCGGAGGATGATATGTTAGGAATTGACTTAGTCATTCCGGATGTAACTTATCTGAAAGAGAATTTAGACAGGGTCAAAGGATTTTTTATCACACACGGTCACGAGGATCATATCGGTGCGATCCCATATGTTCTGCGTGATGTCAATGTTCCAATCTATGCTACAAAGCTGACAATGGGAATTATTGAGCATAAATTAAGAGAGCATAATATGCTCACAAAAGTAAAAAGAAAAGTTGTAAAATACGGACAACATATCAATTTAGGATGCTTCCGTGTAGAATTTATCAAGACAAATCACAGTATCCAGGATGCGGCAGCGCTTGCAATCTATTCACCGGCAGGAATTGTTGTGCATACAGGAGATTTTAAAGTAGATTACACACCGGTCTTTGGGGATGCCATTGACTTACAGCGTTTTGGAGAAATCGGAAAAAAAGGTGTACTGGCATTAATGTGTGACAGTACGAATGCAGAACGTCCGGGATTTACGATGTCCGAAAAGAGCGTGGGTGCAACCTTTGATGAGATTTTTTCAGAGCATAAGAATACGCGTATCATCATTGCAACCTTTGCATCGAATGTAGACCGTGTACAGCAGATCATTAACTCTGCAGAAAAATTTGGAAGAAAAGTAGGCGTTGAGGGACGAAGCATGGTAAACATCATTTCCACAGCTTCAGAACTCGGCTATTTGAAGATACCGGACAATACTTTGGTGGAGACAGACCAGTTAAAGAATTATCCGGATGAAAAAACGGTATTGATCACAACCGGAAGTCAGGGAGAGTCCATGGCGGCTTTATCCCGTATGGCAAACGGCACACATAAGAAAATTACGATCAAGCCGAAGGACACCATTATTTTCAGTTCCAATCCGATCCCGGGAAATGAAAAAGCAGTTTCCCATGTGATCAACGAGCTGTTCCAGAAGGGGGCAGATGTTATTTTCCAGGATGTCCATGTATCCGGTCATGCCTGTCAGGAAGAGATCAAGCTGATCTATTCTTTAGTAAAACCGAAGTACTCCATACCGGTACATGGTGAGTACAAACATCTGATGGCGCAGGCAAAGGTAGTAGAAGACCTTGGCATGGATAAAGATAATATTTTCATCCTTTCTTCCGGAGATGTGTTAGAATTAGATGAAGAGGGCGCAGAAGTGACCGGAAGAGTCCAGACCGGAGATGTCATGGTAGACGGACTGGGTGTTGGAGACGTTGGAAATATCGTTCTGCGTGACCGCCAGCATTTAGCGGAAGATGGAATCATTATCGTCGTGATGACATTAGAAAACGGTTCCGGAAGAGTGCTTGCAGGACCGGACATTGTTTCGAGAGGTTTTGTCTATGTCCGCGGCTCAGAGAGTCTGATGGATGAGGCAAAAGCAGTTTTAGATGAGACCATGGATTACTGCATGGATAAAAATATTACCGACTGGGGAAAGATCAAATCCGAGATCAAGGATTCCTTAGGAGATTTTGTCTGGAAAGAGACAAAACGCCGTCCGATGATCATGCCAATTATTATGGAAGTGTAAGATGAATACAGTAGACGAGAGCCTGAATCATTTAATAGAGGCAGTAAGAAACAGCAAAGAATTTCAGGATTATCAGATCGTGAAAGCAAAGGTCGAAAAATATCCTGAAAAAAAGAGAAGTCTTGACAAGTATCGTACGAGGATGTATAAGATACAGAACAATCATGGTGAGACCGATTTATATCATCATATTGATGAGATCGAGAGGGAATCGGAACGATTCCGACAGGATGCGCTGATCGATGAATTTTTAACGGCAGAGCTCGCGCTTTGCCGTATGGTGCAGCGAATCAACTGGACACTGATAGAAGAACTGCACTTTGATATGGAAATCGATATGGAATTAGTCAAAGAGGAGTAGTATCAGATGATCGTAGATGAGAGACTCGTAACTTATATCAATTCTTTAGATACGGGAAACACACCAATTTTAGACGAGATAGAGAGGGAGGCACTTGCCTCCTTTGTTCCGATTATCCGAAAGGAGATGCAGAGCTTTTTAAAGGTTCTGTTGTCCATAAAGCGTCCTAAGCGGATTTTAGAGGTTGGAACAGCGGTTGGATTTTCAGCGATCCTGATGGCAGAGTATGATCCTGTCGAATGTGAGATCATAACGATTGAAAATTATGAGAAGCGGATTCCGATTGCAAGGGAGAATTTTATCCGTGCAGAAAAAGAAGAGCAGATTACCCTGTTAGAAGGGGATGCAAAAGACGTATTAGAAACACTCACAGAACCGTTTGATCTTATTTTTATGGATGCGGCAAAGGGACAGTATCTGAATTTCCTGCCACGGGTATTAGAACTGTTGCAACCGGAGGGAATTTTGATCTCCGATAATGTGCTGCAGGACGGCGACATTATCGAATCACGGTTTGCAGTGACAAGAAGAAACCGCACGATACATAAGAGAATGAGGGAGTATCTCTATACATTAACGCATAGTGAAGAACTGACTACGGCAGTCCTGCCGGTCGGTGATGGAATTACAATCAGTACAAAGAAGGGAAGAAAAGCATGAGACATCCGGAATTATTAGTGCCGGCAAGCAGCTTAGAAGTATTGAAGATTGCTGTGATATTTGGAGCAGATGCTGTTTATATCGGTGGAGAAGCATTTGGACTTCGGGCAAAGGCAAAGAATTTTACAAATGAAGAGATCAAAGAGGGCATTGCATTTGCACATGAGCATGGTGTCAAAGTCTATATTACGGCAAATATTTTAGCACATAATCAGGATTTAGAAGGTGTGAAAAAATATTTTACGGAATTAAAAGAGATCAAACCGGATGCACTGATCATTTCCGATCCGGGAGTATTTATGATCGCAAAGGAAATCTGTCCTGAGATAGAGATCCATATTTCCACACAGGCGAATAATACCAATTACGGAACCTATCAGTTTTGGTATGCACAAGGGGCAAAGCGCGTAGTGTCTGCAAGAGAGCTTTCCTTAGCAGAGATTAAAGAAATCCGTGACAATATACCAAAAGATCTAGAAATAGAAACCTTTATCCATGGAGCAATGTGTATTTCCTATTCGGGCAGATGCCTGCTCAGCAATTATTTTACCGGACGAGATGCCAATCAGGGTGCCTGCACCCATCCATGCCGTTGGAAATATGCCGTTGTAGAGGAAAAACGTCCGGGAGAGTATCTGCCGGTCTATGAAAATGAGCGTGGAACTTATATTTTTAATTCCAAAGACCTTTGTATGATCGAACATATTCCGGAACTGATTGATGCGGGAATTGACAGTTTTAAGATCGAGGGCAGGATGAAAACGGCACTCTATGTTGCAACCGTTGCAAGGACCTATCGAAAGGCAATTGATGACTATTTAGAGTCACCGGAGCTTTATAAAAAGAATATGGACTGGTACAAGGAGCAGATTTCAAACTGTACTTACCGCCAGTTTACCACCGGATTTTTCTTTGGAAAGCCGGATGAAACCACACAGATTTATGACAGCAATACTTATGTCAAAGAATATACTTATCTTGGTATTGTGGGAAGTGTGGATGAACATGGCAGATATCGTATTGAGCAACGCAATAAGTTCTCTGTCGGTGAAAAGATAGAGGTAATGAAACCGAATGGAGAGAACCGGAGCGTTACCGTGCGGGCGATCGTGGACGAAGAAGGCAATGCAATGGAGTCTGCACCGCATCCGCAGCAGGTACTGTTTATTGATTTAGGAGAGCCGTTAGAGCGTTATGATATTCTTAGAAGAAAAGAGGAGGAATAGCCGTAATGGAAGGAAAATATGTTGCTTATGTAGGAACTTATACACATGAAAACAGTGTGGGAATCCATATTTATGATGTGGACGAGCTTCGGGGAACTTTAACAGAGCGAAAAGTTGTTCCGATCAATAATCCTTCGGATCTGATCGTTTCCCACAGTGGAAAATACCTCTATTCTATCGCAGATGAAGGAGTGGAAGCCTTTGCCATCCAGCCGGACGGAGATTTGATTCCGATTAACAAAAAGTGGATCGGCGGAATGCGTGGCTGTTATGTAGAACTCGATGACGAAGACCGTTATCTGTTTGTAGGCGGTTACCATGACGGAAGAGTCAGTATGATGCGTTTAAGCGAGGACGGTGGAGTTGCCGAGATCGCGGATGGCATTTTTCATAAGGGACTTGGACGTGGAGTTGCCGAAAGAGCTTCCAGACCCCATGTACACTGTGTAAAAGTAACACCGGATCAGAAATTTCTTTGCGCGGTAGACAGCGGACTTGACCATGTAAAGATTTACCGTATTAACTATGAAAGAGGTCGCATCAAGTTAGCAGATATTTTGCGCTGTGAGTTAGATTCCGGTCCGCGCATGATCCGTTTTAGCGTGGATGGACGTTTTGCCTATGTACTTTGCGAGCTGAAGAACACAGTAGATGTATATAAATATTATGTGGAGGATGACCAGCCGGTATTTGAGCGGGTGCAGAGCATTTCCACAGACTATGAGGACGAGGGTATTGCCTGCAATGCATCCGGGATTGAACATTCCGCCGATGGAAAATACCTCTTTGTCTCCAATGTGGGCATTAACGATGTGATCATCTATAAAATTGATAAAAATACCGGAATGCTGACCTTAGATATGGAGACCCGGATCAGTGGCGATTATCCGAAGGCGCTTGCCGTATTCCCGGATGGACATCACTTTGTCAGCCTGAACCATGACTCTAATGAGATCCGTACCTTTAAGATCAATTATGAGAAAAAATACTGCCTGATGGATGCAAGACCGGTACAGGTGGAGACACCAAACTGTATCTATATCCATAAGTTGAAGTAGTGGGATGAGAATCTTCTTGTCATTTTCCTGCCTCCGGTTTATAATATCTGCATGACAGAGTCAGAAAATTAAAACAGTGGCGTGGACTGGAGGGAAGGTATATGACAATAGAAGAGATGCTTCGAATAAAAGAGAAAAAGTGGAAAGCAGAAGGAAAAGCTGACACTATGGAAGAGTTCCTTGCAAAAATGTAGGGGTTATTTGCTATAGGCAATTAGGAACACTAATTGAATTATGAAATCATGATAAGATGAAGTTGTGATGATAATTCAAAAATTCAAAGTGCTATATGATTAGCAATCTAACGAAAGTATTCAAAAATTCAAAAATTTTCAAATCTTAAAAAATTTAAAACAATCCAATAATAATAACAATAGAAAAGCAGGATAGGAATCTGTCTAAAAATCATGCATAGCAGCTATTTACTTTTCCGCGAGCTGTATATTTTCAACTGAAGGGCTTTTTACTATATAGGAAACACAATGTCCATGCTTGAACGTAACATGGTATTTCTATAGAGATTAGGGTGTCAAAAGGCGGTTTCAAGTTTTTTGATTGGCAACTGGCACAAAGCCAAGTCTGTTTTGTTCCGTTGTATGAAAATAAGAAAATCTAAGTCTGCCTGAGTCAGATTGCGATGGAGTGACGTGTACGTCTTAAACGCCCCGTCCATGGGGCTTAAGACTTTTGCTGCCGTCCATGGCAGCAAAACACTATACATGAACAGCCAGACTAAGATTTACTAATTTTCTCCCAAAGTCACAAAAGCAGTCCCGGTTTTGTGCAAGTTGCCAGCCACTAAGTTGTGAGCTGTCTTTTAACACCCTAATCCTATAGAACAAAAAAGAGTGTTGCACCATTCTAGGTACAGCACTCTGGATGATCTATTATTTATTTCTCATATTCGCACGTTTTCTCATCGTAGGGTCTAAGATTCTCTTTCGGATTCTGAGACTTTCCGGTGTTACCTCTAAGAGTTCATCGGTGTCAATGAAATCAAGTGCCTGCTCTAAACTTAAAATCTTTGGCGGTGTCAGTGTCAATGCCTCATCAGCAGAAGAGGAACGGGTATTAGTCAGATGTTTTTTCTTGCAGACATTTAACTCAATGTCCTCCGCTTTTGCACACTGACCGATTACCATACCGGAGTAGACCTTTTCTCCAGGCCCGATGAAGAGAGTACCACGCTCCTGTGCGGAGAAGAGACCGTAAGTTACGGATTCACCGGATTCAAAGGCAATCAGAGATCCCTGTTTGCGGTACTGGATGTCGCCCTTGTATGGAGCATAGTCGTTAAAGATCGTATTAATGATACCATTTCCTTTGGTATCGGTTAAGAATTCGCCACGATAACCGATCAGACCTCTGGATGGGATATTGAACTCTAAACGAGTATATCCGCCGCTGATAGGTCCCATGTTTAAAAGATCACCTTTTCTCTGACTTAACTTGTCAATGACTGCTCCGGTAAATTCATCCGGTACATCGACATAGGCAAGCTCCATCGGCTCTAACTTCTTACCTTTTTCATCGGTGTGATAGAGTACTTCAGCCTTGCTGACTGCGAACTCATAACCCTCACGCCGCATATTTTCAATTAAGACAGATAAATGTAATTCACCACGTCCTGATACTTTGTAGCTGTCGGCGTTCTCTGTTTCCTCGACACGCAAAGAAACGTCCGTATTCAGCTCACGGAAAAGACGGTCACGGATATGGCGGGAGGTTACGAATTTACCTTCCTGTCCGGCAAGCGGACTGTCATTTACGATAAAGTTCATGGAGATGGTCGGCTCGGAAATTTTCTGGAAAGGAATCGCTACAGGATTTTCCGGGGCGCAGATCGTATCTCCAATGTGGATATCAGCAATACCTGAAATGGCGACGATCGAACCGATACCGGCTTCTTTGACATCAACCTTGTTCAGACCGTCAAATTCATAGAGTTTGCTGATACGGACTTTTTGCAGTTTGTCCGGTTCATGGTGATTAACAACAACGGCATCCTGATTGATCTTTAAGCAGCCGTTGTCCACTTTTCCAACACCGATACGTCCAACATATTCATTGTAATCGATCGTACTGATCAAAACCTGTGTATTCGCATCCGGGTCACCTTCCGGTGCAGGAATGTAATCTAAGATGGTTTCAAAAAGAGGAGTCATGTCCTTCTTTTCATCATTCAGATCTTTTAATGCATATCCATCTCTTGCAGAAGCATAGATGAATGGGCAGTCAAGCTGTTCATCGGAAGCATCTAAATCCATAAAGAGTTCTAGCACTTCGTCGATGACTTCATCCGGTCTTGCCTCCGGACGGTCAATCTTATTGATACATACGATTACCGGGAGATCTAAGGCAAGTGCTTTCATCAGAACGAATTTGGTCTGTGGCATAGCTCCCTCAAAAGCATCTACAACGAGAACAACGCCATTTACCATTTTTAAGACACGTTCTACTTCACCGCCAAAATCCGCATGTCCCGGAGTGTCGATGATATTGATCTTTACATCTTTATAGAATACGGCTGTATTTTTAGAAAGGATAGTGATACCGCGTTCTCTTTCTATATCATTGGAATCCATCACACGTTCCTGCACTTCCTGGTTGGCACGGAATACACCACTTTGCTTTAAAAGCTCGTCTACTAACGTTGTTTTGCCGTGGTCAACATGGGCAATGATCGCAATGTTACGGATGTCCTCTCTTTTTGTTTTCATATTTTAATCCTTCTTTCTCTTGTTCACATATAAGTCTAACCAATTTATTTTATCACAAAAAAAAGATATGGCAATACTTTTTGAAAAAATACAGGAGTAAGAATCAGGAAAGTTATCGACAAAACATGTGGAGTTTTTTGTGGTGGGACAACTAAGATAGAGGGGCAAAAGATGTTCAAGAGAATGAAGGGAGAAGAAACATGGCAGATAAATTATTTGAAAATAACCAGGTAACGATGATAGGAGAGATTGTCTCAGAATTTGAATTCAGCCACGAGGTATATGGTGAGGGATTCTATTTAGTAGATATATCCGTCAGCCGCCTGAGTGATTCCGTAGATTACATACCATTGATGGTGTCGGAAAGACTGGTGGATGTGACACAGAGTTATATCGGAGAGACCATCTCAGTAAGCGGTCAGTTCCGCTCCTATAATAGACATGAGGAAAAGAAGAACCGCCTGATACTTTCCGTATTTGTACGCGAATTAGAGTTCGTGGATGAGATCGAGGATGATATCAAGAGCAATCAGATTTACCTCGACGGTTACATATGTAAAGAGCCGATCTACAGAAAAACACCACTTGGCAGAGAAATTGCGGATCTTTTGGTTGCAGTCAACCGTTCCTATGGGAAATCAGACTATATCCCATGTATCTGCTGGGGAAGAAATGCGAGATATGCCTCCTCATTTGAGGTGGGAAGCCATGTCGAAGTATATGGAAGAATCCAGAGCAGGGAATATATTAAAAAAATCGGTGAAGAGCAGACAGAGAAGCGTGTTGCCTATGAAGTATCTGTCAATAAAATAGAGTTTTTAGAATAAAATTTGCTTTTTTTGTCCGAATATGGTATTTTAATCAAATCCAGGGGGAGAAGATTGAAAGCCATATCGTATGGCAGAGGAGGAAAAAATGGAACGTGGAGTGATACAGATTTACTATGGTGAGGGCAGAGGAAAATCGACTGCCGCACTTGGAAATGCACTGCGTAAGGCAGATGCAGGAAAAAATGTCATTATTGTCCAGTTCTTGAAGGCAAAAAAAGAAGAACCGGGAGAACTGTTGCAGCGTTTAGAGCCGGAGATCAAGTTTTTCCGTTTTGAGAAACTAGCGGAATGTTTTGCAGATCTAAGTGAAGATGAGAAAAAAGAAGAATCTGCAAATATGAAAAATGGATTAAATTTTGCCAGAAAAGTGCTTGCAACCAGTGAGTGTGATCTGCTCGTACTTGATGAGATCTTAGGAGTCGTGGATGCAGGCGTGATATCGGTAGAAGAGTTGTGTGCGATCATCCGGGCAAAAACGGAGGAAACCGATGTGATCTTAACCGGACGGAGACTGCCGGAGGAATTGCGGGAAATTGCGGATGAAGTCTACAATATTATAGCGGAAAAATAATTGACAAGGTTCGTCCGTAGTGATATAGTTAGCACAGATATGAGTAGTAGAATATAATAGAATAAAAAGGTAGAGGTTGCGTGATTCATAAGTAGCATATCGGATGCGGCAGAGGCAGAAGAAGAGGTGTGAAAGGGGAGAACGCCGAAAGGATATGGTGATCTGCAGTCGTATCTTTGGGCATAGGATGAAGAATTCTATGACTCTCATCGGTATATCAGATGGAGGCGCTATCCGAAAAGACACAGTGATTTGGATTCTGTGAACGAAAATTTAAGCCGGCTTTTCTGAGTCGGCTTTTTCTGGCTATAGGAAAAGTTTTCCGTAGCTTTATCTACCTGAAATCAGAAAATGGAGGAAATAGATATGGCAATATTTAAAGGTGCAGGAGTGGCAATCGTAACCCCGATGAAAGAAAATCAGGAAGTGAACTATGAAAAGTTAGAAGAACTGATCGAATTTCAGATTGAGAATGGAACGGATTGTATTGTAATCGCAGGAACAACCGGAGAGAGTTCCACACTTTCCATGGAAGAACACAAAAAAGTCATTGAGGCTGCCATTGCATTTACAAAGGGCAGGATTCCGGTCGTAGCAGGTACGGGTTCTAATTGTACTGCAACAGCAGTACAGCTTTCACAGGAAGCAGAGGAGGCAGGTGCAGACGGACTTTTGATCGTAACACCATATTATAACAAAGCAACACAGGGTGGTCTGATCCGGCATTATACAACGATCGCAAGATCCGTAAAGACACCGATCATCATGTACAATGTGCCAAGCAGAACAGGATGTAACATTTTACCGGAGACAGCAGCAACATTGTTTAAAAATGAAACAAATATCGTGGGATTAAAAGAAGCAACAGGAAGTCTTGCACAGGCATCTAAGACGATGGATCTGACAGATGGAAAATTAGACCTTTATTCCGGTGAAGACGGACTGGTCGTGCCACTGATGTCCATTGGAGCCATCGGAGTGATCTCCGTATGGTCGAATGTTGCACCAAAGGATGTGCATGATATGTGCATGAGCTATCTGAATGGGGATACGAAAAAAGCATTAGAGATACAGATGAAGGGTCTGCCGTTAGTGGATGCACTTTTCTCAGAGGTCAATCCGATCCCGGTGAAAAAAGCATTGAACCTGATGGGAATGGAAGTCGGACCGCTTCGTCTTCCGCTGACCGAAATGGAAGAAAAAAATGCAAAAGTATTAGAAGAAGTAATGCGTACTTACGGACTGTTAAAGTAAGCAGTACAGTTTGTGATCAGAGAGAAGAGAACGAGAGGATAAAGAAATGACAAGAGCGATCATGCATGGCTGTAATGGAAAAATGGGTCAGGTGATTACCGGACTTTGTAAAGAGGATCCTGATATTGAGATCGTGGCAGGAATCGATGTATCAAACCATATCCAAAATGAATATCCGGTATATCAGAGCCTTTGGGACTGCAAGGAGGAAGCAGATGTGATCATTGATTTTGCTTCTGCACAGGCAGCAGATGTCCTGATTGATTACAGTGTACAAAAAGAGATTCCGGTCGTCATCTGTACGACCGGATTGAGTGAAGAACAGATAGAACGGATTGAAGCAGCAGCCCAAAAGACGGCAGTGTTGCGTTCTGCAAACATGTCTATGGGGATCAATATCCTGATGGATCTGTTAAAAAAAGCAGCAAAGGTGTTAGCACCGGCAGGATTTGATATGGAGATCGTGGAAAAACACCATAATCAGAAAGTGGATGCACCGAGCGGAACGGCATTGGCATTAGCAGATGCAATGAACAATGCGTTAGAAGAGAACTACGAATATAAGTATGACCGCTCACAAGAACGGAAAAAGAGAGAGAAATACGAAATCGGTATCCAGGCTGTCCGTGGTGGAAATATTGTAGGTGAGCATGAAGTGATTTTTGCGGGAACGGATGAAGTGATCGAATTCAAACACACAGCATATTCCAAAGCGATTTTTGGAAAAGGAGCCATTGAAGCGGCTAAGTTTTTAACAGGAAAACCGGCAGGCTTTTATGATATGAGTGATGTGATTCAGTCAGCAGACCGCTAAGGGACAAAGGAGAGCGTATGGAAGAAAGAGACCTCAAATATTTAAAGACAATGGCAAGACAGTATCCGACCATTGCATCGGCAGCGACAGAGATTATCAACTTACAGGCAATCTTAAGTCTGCCAAAAGGAACGGAACATTTTATGACAGATATTCATGGAGAATATGAGCAGTTCCAGCATATCTTAAAAAACGGTTCGGGAGCCATTAAGAGGAAAATACAGGATGAGTTCGGCAATGCATTCAGCGAAGCAGAGAAGAAGTCGATCGCGACATTGATCTATTATCCGGAATTGAAATTAGAGCAGGTGCAGCAGAGCGAGGAAGATCTTGAGGACTGGTACAGCGTGATGCTTTATCGTTTGATCTGTGTCTGCAAGAATGCATCTTCAAAATATACACGTTCAAAAGTGCGTAAGGCACTTCCAAAGGATTTTGCATATGTGATCGAGGAACTTTTAAACGGAAGACCGGATGTGTCTGATCAGGAGGCATACTATAATGAGATCATCCATTCCGTGATCCGTACAGGACGTGCACCGGAGCTGATCATAGCACTTTGTAATCTGATCCGCCGTCTGGTCGTAGACCATCTTCATGTGGTAGGAGATATTTTTGACCGAGGTCCGTATCCGCATATGATCATGGATTCGCTGATGGAGCATCATTCCGTCGATATCCAGTGGGGAAATCACGATGTGCTCTGGATGGGAGCTGCAGCAGGAAATACGGCATGTATCGCAAACGTCCTTCGTATTTCAGCAAAATATGGAAATCTGAATATTTTAGAGGACGGCTATGGTATCAATTTAGTGCCGTTAGCACGCCTTGCCATGACCCAGTATGCAGATGATCCATGCAAGTGTTTCAGTCTGGATTTCCGTGAAGAAGAGTATGATGTCCGGGATGCCATGTTAGATGAAAAAATGCATAAAGCCATCAGTATTATCCAATTTAAGTTAGAAGGACAATTAATAGAAAAGCACCCGGAGTTCCATATGGAGGATCGAAGGCTGCTGCATCAGATGGATTTAGAAAAAGGAACCGTTGTCATCGAGGGTGTTACATATCCGTTGAAAGATAAATGTTTTCCAACGATCGACCCGAAGAATCCGTATCAGCTTACCGCAGAAGAAAATGATGTGGTGGAGCGCTTAAAGACAGCATTTGTCAACTGTGAACGTTTGCAGAAACATGTGCGTTTCCTGCTTACAAAGGGAAGCCTTTACAAAGTATACAATGGCAATCTGCTGTATCATGGCTGTGTGCCGCTGAACGAGGACGGAACCTTTACGGAAGTAGATATTTATGGAGAAAAATATTCCGGTAAAGAACTGTACGATGTATTAGAGCATTATGTCCGCAAGGGATATTATTCTCTGGATAAAGAAGAGAAGAAAAAGGGACTGGATATCTTCTGGTTTATTTGGGAAAATCAAAATTCACCGGTATTCGGAAAACAGAAGATGACAACCTTTGAACGTTACTTTGTCGCAGATAAAAAGACCCATGTGGAGCCAAAGAATCCATATTACCGGCTGTTAGAAAAAGAAGAGATCGTCAACCGCATTTTAGCGGAGTTTGGATTGCAGGGGGAAGAGTGCCATATTATTAACGGTCACATTCCGGTGGAATCGAAAAAGGGCGAATCCCCAATCAAATGTAACGGAAAACTTTTGATCATTGACGGTGGATTTTCTAAAGCGTACCAGGGAAAGACCGGAATTGCAGGTTATACATTGATATACAATTCCTATGGACTTGTCATTGCAGCACATGAGCCGTTTGAATCAGTAGAAAAGGCAGTACAGGAGGGAAGAGACGTTCACTCCCACAGACTGTTAGTAGAACATGTGGTAAAACGTAAAACCGTGGCAGATACGGATGTAGGACGTTCCATTCAGGAGAATATCCGCGAGTTGGAAAAACTTCTTCAGGCGTATCGTGAGGGTGCGATCGTAGAGAATGCATAAAATCAGGAAAAACGCTTGCAAAATATACGGTTTTATGGTATTATATGCGAGTTGTGAGAAAAAAGAGATGGTCCTCTGTTACAAAGTGTATTACGAACATCCGGATAATTAGGAGGAAACAACATGAACGCAAGTGAAATCATTAAGAGCATTGAAGCAGAGCAGTTAAAAGCAGAAGTACCTGAATTTGCTGTAGGTGATACAGTAAAAGTACATGCGAAGATCAAAGAGGGAAACCGTGAAAGAATCCAGGTCTTTGAAGGAATCGTATTAAAGAGACAGGGCGGAAGCAACCGTGAGACTTTTACAGTTCGTAAATTCTCAAACGGCGTTGGAGTAGAGAAGACATGGCCTTTACATTCTCCAAACGTGGAAAAGATCGAAGTAGTAAGAAGAGGTAAAGTAAGAAGAGCTAAATTATACTACTTAAGAGACCGCGTAGGTAAGAGAGCTAAGGTAAAAGAATTAGTAAAATAAGTCGATGGGAAGGGACAAGTACTTCGGTATTGTCCCTTTTTGTTTATGTGTTGGGGTGTTGGAGTGGTGAACCTTATGGATCAGATATTCCAAGTTTCCTTGTGCAGACCATTCCGATGAGCCTCTTAAATCAGAAATCGTATTCGCCAGAGGGCTCTACGATTTCCTGAGTCTCATCTCCATTGCACAAAAAGAAACTTTCCATATCTGATCCATAAGGCTGCTACACATTCTCAAAGGATACGAAAAGAAGATTAAACCTTAGCAGGGTGCGAAAGATTACGAAAAGAGAGGATACAGGGAGGAACTACGATGAATCTGCGTTTCAGACGAAGTGGATTGGATTTTTCAAGGCGAAGAAGAAAAGTAAATAAGACGTTAGCAAAAGAAGTTGGCACCTGGATTGGTGAGATTGCGATTGCAGTATTGTTTGCACTTGTGTTAGTCTATTTTGTCGGATACCGGGCAGATGTGGTAGGCCCGTCCATGCTTGGCACTCTAGCGGAGGGGGATGAGGTGTTGGTTAACCGCTTTGTATACAAACTGACCCAGCCAAAGACGAATGATATCGTGGTATTTTTTCCAAATGGAAATGAAAAATCACATCTTTATATCAAACGTGTGATCGGAGTTCCGGGAGATACGGTACAGATCAAAAATGGTACGGTTTATGTCAATGGAAAAGTATTTGATGAAAAAATAGAGGCAGCTTCGATTGAGCATGCCGAATTAGCAGAAGATGAGATAGAGGTTGGCGAGGACGAGTTCTTCGTGTTAGGAGATAATCGTAACAATAGTGAGGACAGTCGGTACGCCAATATCGGAAATGTAAAAAAGGAATATATTGTGGGGAAGGCATGGTTTATCGTTTCCCCGCTGAAAGATTTTGGATTTGTAAAGTAGAGGTGAGAATATGCAGTTTCAGTGGTATCCGGGACATATGACAAAGGCAAAACGCCAGATGCAGGAAGATATAAAGCTTATTGACCTGGTTATCGAACTGGTAGATGCCAGAATCCCGATGAGTAGCAGGAATCCGGACATTGATGAGCTTGGAAAAAATAAAGCAAGACTGATCCTTTTGAATAAATCGGATTTAGCAGATAAAGATGCAAGTGAAGCATGGATGGAATTTTTTAAGGAAAAAGGCTATTTTGCCGTTAAAGTGGATGCAAGGAATAAAGGCTGTATGAAAGCCATTTCGGCTGTCATTGCAGAAGCCTGTAAGGAAAAGACGGAGCGGGACAGAAAACGTGGGATCAAGAACCGTCCGGTCCGTGCAATGGTGGTTGGAATCCCGAATGTCGGAAAATCCACATTTATCAATACCTTTGCAGGAAGAGCCTGCGCAAAGACCGGAAATAAGCCGGGAGTTACAAAAGGAAAACAGTGGATCCGTCTGAATAAGAGTGTGGAACTCTTAGATACACCGGGAATCCTCTGGCCGAAATTTGAGGACCAGCAGGTGGGACTGCGTCTGGCACTGATTGGTGCAATTAAGGATGAGATTTTAAATATCGATGAGCTGGCACTGGAGCTAATTGCTATTTTAACAGAACACTATCCGGGAGTATTGCATACACGCTATGAGGTAGAGGAAGAGCAGACACCTGCAAACATCATAGAGCAGATTGCCGTAAAGAGGAATTGCATTCAGAAGGGAAATGAACTTGATTATACAAAAGCTGCCAATTTGTTGTTAGATGAGTTTAGAAGTGGAAAATTGGGGAAAATTACTCTTGAATTTCCTGCTACAGTAGCATAGAATAAAATAGAAACAGGTCTGTAGTAGCAGACGCAGGAAAGGTTACAGGATATGTCAGAGGAAAATATGCCGGAAGAGAACACACCGGAAGGAACAGGGAAAAGAATAGGAAAAGAGATTTTGAGTTTTGTCCTTTATTTTGTCATTGTAATTGCAGCAATGCTTTTGATTATACATTATGTGGGACAGCGGACAGAGGTCAGCGGTTCTTCTATGGAGAATACCTTAAGTGATGGGGATAATCTGATTGTAGATAAGATTTCCTATCGTTTCCATGACCCGGAACGATACGATATTATTATTTTCCCATATAAGTATGAAGAAGATACCTATTATATCAAACGAATCATCGGACTTCCGGGAGAACATGTGCGGATCGATGATTCCGGAAATATTTATATCAACGGAAAAGTACTGAAGGAATCCTATGGAAGAGAAGTAATACAGGATCCGGGCATCGCAAGAGATGAGATTACACTTGGCGAGGGTGAATATTTTGTGCTTGGAGATAACCGGAACAACAGCTCAGACAGCAGAGATCCAAGTGTAGGTATTATTCAGCAAAAGGATATCATTGGAAGAGCATGGCTTCAGATTTATCCGTTTGATGAATTTGGATTTATCAGGCATCAGTAGGAGGCAGTTTTGAAACAGAAGACAATCGGTGAGATTAAAGCAGAATTAAAGGCAGCAGAGGAATCCATGCTGCCTGTTTTTATTGAAAACTATAAGGAAGATACCAGAAGCGGTGTGCAGGCAGCCGTTGCCCAGGCAAAAAAACGAATCGAAAAATTAGAGGCAGAGCGGGTACGCATCGAGGTCTTAAAAAAATACGAATACGAGTATGCAGAATATACTTATATCTGTGGGATCGATGAAGCGGGAAGAGGACCGTTAGCAGGTCCGGTGGCAGCAGGAGCCGTGATTCTGCCAAAGGACTGTGATATTTTGTATATCAATGATTCTAAAAAGTTGTCTGCCGCAAAACGTGAGGCACTCTATGATGAGATCATGGAAAAAGCAGTGGCAGTCGGTGTCGGTCTGGTCGGACCACAGCGGATCGATGAGATCAATATTTTACAGGCGACCTATGAAGCCATGCGGGAGGCTATAAGGAATTTAGGCGTAGCACCCGATATATTATTAAACGATGCAGTAACGATACCGGAGGTTTCCATACCACAGGTGCCGATCATCAAAGGAGATGCAAAGAGTATTTCAATTGGAGCGGCAAGCATTATTGCAAAAGTGACGAGGGACCGGCTGATGGCAGAATATGATGAATTGATGCCGGAATATGGTTTTGCCTCCAACAAAGGATATGGTTCGGCAGAACATATTGCGGCAATTAAAAAGTATGGAGCATCCCCGATCCACCGTATGACATTTATAAAGAATTTTATCTAGGGGGCATCTGTATGCAGATATCGGATTTACTTGGAAAATACGGACAAAATACCGTGCCGGTTACGGCGCAGGAGCAGGCGGTAAAGACAGGAACACAGCAGTTGACAGGTACGCTGTCTTCCTTACAGACAGGAAACGTATTTGAAGGAACCGTGACGGATATTTCTGACGGACAGGTACTTTTAACGCTTGCAAACGGAGAGAAGATTTCTGCCAGATTAGAGGGACAGATACAGCTCCAGCTCAATCAGGCAATGTTTTTTGAAGTAAAATCCAATACCCAGACACAGATAGCCATCAAACCGTATTTAAACGGAGACAGCAGTAATCCAACCCTGTTAAAGGCCTTAATGCAGGCAGGAATGGGAGTTACAACAGATAATCTTGAGATGGTACGCACCATGATGGAGGAACAGCTTCCGATCGATAAGAACAGTTTAAATCAGATGATGAGACAGCTTGCGATGTTTCCAAAGGCAGAGCCATCTGTGATCGCACAGATGAATAAGTTAGGGATTCCTGTAACGGAGGCCAATGTGCAGCAGTTTTCTAATTATAAGGCAGATACCGCGGCAATTATGAAAGAATTAGAAAATGTCTTAGAGCAGCTTCCAAAGTCGATCGCAGGAGAAGGTGATACTGCCGGGCAGATGACAGCAAAAAATATGCAGTTGATGGATATTCTGTTTGGAGGAGAAACGATCGAACAGAGTCAGGATACAGGAGCAAAAGCACAGGAGCTGCTTGCAAAAACGGCAGATGGAAGTGTTGTTATAAAGAATGGAACAGAGCAACAGGCAGCAGATATTGCAAAAGAATTGCAGCAGACATTGAGCACGGCAGAAGACGGAACACTGCAGACAGGTGCATCAGATGAGGGCATACAACAGGCTGGCAAAGAAGGAGTGCAGCAGGAAGCAAATGCAGTAAAACAGACCGTAAACGGACAGATGCCTGCTGTGGCACAGGGCAGTCTGGGAGAGATTCTTGGAAAAGAAGGGGTTGCCGGTTTAGAACAGCAGCTAAAAGAGTTAGAAACAGACGGAAAACAAGTCTTGCTTGATAAAAATGGAAATTTAAAAACGGGAATGAGTGCAGAGGATTTTTTAAAGAATTTAAATCAGTTGTTCAAAGAGAATGAATTTCCACAAAAAGAGGCACTATTCAAACTTTTTTCAGGAAAAGAATACCAGACCATTTTAAAAAAGGCAGTAGAGAACCAGTGGTACTTAGAGCCACAGGAGACGGGTTCCAAAGAAACCGTAGAGAAACTGTATAACAGGCTGCAGACGCAGATGAACCGGTTGGATGAATTTATCAAACAGGCGGGAAGCGGAACGGAGGGTCTGCAAAAAGCGGTAGCGGATGTCCGTGGCAATATCGAATTTATGAACCAGATCAATCAGATCTATAATTTTGTCCAGCTTCCGTTAAAAATGAACGGACAGAATGTCAACAGTGAGCTTTATGTCTATACGAATAAAAAGAATCCAAGAGATATGGACGGCGAGCTGAGTGCTTTTTTACATTTGGATATGGATCACCTTGGTTCTACGGATATTTCCGTTAAGATGAAAGGGACTGCGGTCAAGACGAACTTTTATATGGCAGACGATGCCTCTTATGAGCTGATCTTAGCACATGCTGAAGAATTGGCGGAACGTTTAGAGAACAAGGGGTATCAGTGTCAGATTGAAGTAAAGAGCGAAGAAAAGGATATGGATTTTGTAGAAGATTTCTTAAAACATAATATGCCGAGTGCCGGAAAGGTCTATCGGTATTCCTTTGATGTGAGGGCATAGATATGGAGAGGCAGAAAGAAAAAGTCAAGACAGCCGTGGCGATCGCTTATGAACCCGGCGAAGAGGCACCAAAGATCTTAGCAACCGGTAAGGGACTGATAGCCGAGCGGATCATAGAAAAAGCAAAAGAAGAGGATGTGCCGTTTTACAAGGACAGCAAATTAGCGGCGACACTCTCAAAACTGGAGATCGGGGATATGATCCCTCCGGAACTGTATGAGGTTGTGGCGGAGATACTGGTCTTTGTGGATAAGATGGACAGTTTGAAAGATAAACTTGGAAAATAGGGGGAGAGTATGAATCGGCGGAAAGAAGGAGCATATTATGAGAATCTGGTGGCAGAGTACTTAAAGACGCAGGGATATGAAATCTTAGAAAAAAATTACCGTTGCCGTATAGGAGAGATCGATCTGATTGCAAAAGAGGGAGAGACACTGGTCTTTGTGGAGGTCAAATATCGCAGGGATGACAAGATGGGAAATCCCAAAGAGGCGGTCGATCGAAAAAAGCAGAAAAAAATCTCCATGACAGCGTCTTATTATCTGATGCGGAAGTGTGGGCGTATGGATATTCCGTGCAGATTTGATGTGGCAGCAGTGTTGGGTGAGCAGATAGAAGTAGTAAAGAATGCATTTGAGTATCTGCCGTAGAACAGAAGGTAATAGGTCAAAGAGAGGTAAAAGATGAAGATCGAAGATTTTAAGAAGAAAAACGAAGAGCAGATATTTGTAATAGACGGCGGGGAACAGCCCCCGCTTTTAAAATATAAAAAGTTAGAAGAGATTCCTTGGATACGTCATTGCTTTACTACCAGAGAAGGCGGGGCAAGCAAGGGGATTTTTGCAGAACTGAACCTCAGCTTTACCAGAGGAGACGAGGAAGCGGCGGTGCGAGAGAACTATCGACGTGTTGCTAAGCGTATGGGAACAGAGGTATCGCATTTTGTGTGCAGTGACCAGACACATACCACCAATGTCAGAGTCGTTACCAAAGAAGACGCAGGGGCAGGAGTCGTCAGAGAACGCGGGTATACCGATGTGGATGGGCTGATCACAAATGAGCCGGGGCTGGTACTGTCCACATTTTATGCAGACTGTGTGCCGCTTTATTTTGTAGATACAGAGCATCATGCGATCGGGCTTTCCCATTCCGGCTGGCGTGGTACGGTAGGAAGAATGGGGGCGGCAACCATTCAGGCGATGCAAAAGCACTATGGAACAGATCCAAAACATCTGATCTGTGCGATCGGACCATCCATTTGTCAGGATTGTTATGAGGTCAGTGAGGATGTGGCAGAGGCATTCGCAAAAGAATTTCCGGATAATGAAAAAGAAATTTTAAAGAGTAAAGGCAGTGGAAAATATCTGTTAGACCTATGGCGGGCAAATGAGATCGTATTCATGGAAGCCGGTGTGCCAAAGGAGCAGATCGTAACCACAAACCTTTGTACCTGCTGCAATCCGAAGCTGCTTTTTTCGCATCGGGCAAGCCATGGAAAACGCGGAAATCTTGGAGCATTTTTGATGATAAAAGAACAGGGTTAAGAAAATCTTAAGTATTTCCTAAACTCCCCTTCCTTGTATAGGCAGGGGAGTTGTGCTATTTTAGGTGTATGAAATGTAGTAGTACACTTAATACGCAAGGAAGGAGTTGTAAAATTGCTGACATTGAATTATCGGGATACCAAGCCGATTTATATACAGATAAAGTCAGGATTGAAAAAGCTGATGATCACAGGCGCGATCGCCGCAGATGAAAAGCTGCCCTCTGTCCGGGAGTTAGCGGGAACACTTGCCATTAACCCGAATACGATACAACGGGCATACCGGGAGTTAGAGGCAGAGGGATACCTGTATTCCGTGTCCGGAAAAGGAACCTTTGCGGCTAAGGATATCCGGTTAGATGCGATGGGGATGGAAGAACTGTTCTTGCAGTTTGAAGAGATAGCAGAAGAACTGCTTTATTTTTCTGTAACGGCAGAGGAATTAAAAAGCAGGATTGAAAGATTAGAAAAGAGGAGGAAAGAGCAGTGATACAGGTAGAAAATCTGGTAAAAACCTTTGATGGATTCCGGGCATTGGATGGAGCCGATTTCCATGTAAAAAAAGGTGCGATCTACGGACTGGTAGGACCGAATGGAGCAGGAAAATCGACACTCATCCGCCATCTGACAGGAATCTATAAGCAGGATGAGGGAAGTGTCTTAATTGATGGAGAACCGGTTTTTGAAAATCCGGCAGTAAAAGAGAAGATTGCCTATATTCCGGATGACTTATTTTATTTTGCACAGGCAGATACCATGGAAATGAAAAAGTTCTATGAAGGCATCTATCCGAATTTTGATGCAGGACTGTTTGAAAAAATAAGGGAAGCCTTTCCTTCCATAGATACAAAGCAGACGATCCGCAGACTTTCCAAAGGAATGCAAAAGCAGGTGGCATTCTGGTTAGCGATCAGTGCAAGACCACAGATTCTGATCTTAGATGAACCGGTGGATGGTTTAGATCCGGTGATGCGAAGACAGATATGGAGCCTGATCCTGCAGGATGTGACAGAGCATGGAACGACCGTGCTAGTCTCTTCCCATAATCTGAGGGAATTAGAGGATGTATGTGACCATGTGGGGATCATGAACCATGGAAAGATTATTATTGAACGTTCGTTAAGTGAACTGCAAAGCAGTATTTGTAAGATCCAGGCGGCATTCCAGGCAGAAATGCCAAAACTTCCGAAGGATTTAGAAGTGCTGCATATGTCAACGACGGGAAGAGTCCATACGATGATCGTAAGAGGAGAACCCAAACAGATCAAAGAGCAGTTTACGGCTTTAAATCCGATGTTGATGGATGTATTGCCGTTAAGTTTAGAAGAAATATTTATTTACGAGTTAGGAGGTGCTGATTATGCAGTCAGGGACATCCTGTTTTAATAAGACGATCTTTAAGAAAAATATCACACATTTTTGGCCGATCTGGGGAATCTATCTGGTGTTTTTACTCTATGCACTGCCATTGACACTGCTGTTATCCACGGAAAATCCGGGAACAGGTGCCAAAGCGGCAAAGCAGATCGCAGAGGATAATCTGGCACGTTATACGACCTGTTTAGGCGGAGCGTTAACGCCGATGTTTGTATTTGTTGCAGCAACCGTTTGTGCCATGACCGTTTTTTTCTATCTGTATCAGAATCGGAGTGCAAACATGATTCATGCACTGCCTGTCAGTAGAAAAGAACTCTATGTGACAAATGTGGTTTCCGGTTTCCTGTTTCTGATCGTACCGCAGATTCTGACCTTTGTCATTACCGCATTTGTATGTTTTGCAAGAGATATCTCCAGGCTGGAATATCTGCTGTACTGGCTGTTGATGACCATGGGAATGAGTCTGTTTGCCTATGCGGGAGCCATTGTAATCGGAATGTTGACAGGACAGCTTTTAGCAGTTCCGATTTTCTATGTGATAGCCAACTTTTTATATGTAGGGATCCGGTTTATCTTTCAGATATTACAGACAGAAATGGTCTACGGAATGGATCACCATTTCCGATTCAGCAAAGGGAATTTTCTCTCTCCGCTGTACTATTTAGAAACGAATGTGTCTATTCATATGGTTTCCGGTGAAGAGGCAGCCGGTTCGTTGATCGAAGTGGTTGGTGGAAAAGCAGTCGCTATTTATGCGTTAGTCGGTGTCCTGTTATTTTTTGTAGGTTATCTGATATACAGGAAAAAACGTTTAGAAACCGTAGGGGACTGTATTGCAGTAGGCTGGCTCAAACCGGTATTCCGATGGGGAAGTGCGATCTGCGTGGCAATCTTAGCAGCAGCATTAGTTGCAGGAGTGAACAGCAAGGCATCACGGACACAGATGATGATCCTTGCATTAATGGGGGCTGTTATCAGTGGAGCAGTGGCATTCTTCATTGCACAGATGTTTTTAGCAAAGAGCTTTAAGGTATTTGAAAAGCGAAGGATCACAGAGTGTGTCGGAGTTGTTGCAGTGTCCTTACTGTTAGTAGCAGGCATCAGTATGGATGCAGTCGGGATTGAAAAAAAGATACCGGATGTCGGTGAACTGAAGGCTGTCTATATGTGTGCAGATGAGAGTATTATGGCAGATGAGCCGGAAAAGATGAAAGAACTGATCGCACTACATAAGAATATCATAGACGCAAAAGACGGATTATTAAAAGCTTCACAAAGTAAGAAAGACGAGGGGGAAAGTCCGAGAGTGGAATTTAAGTATGCCTATAAAGATGGCACTTATCTGTACCGCAGTTATGAACTTGCTGAGACAAAAAAAGAGATCCAAAAGAAGGATTCCGTATTAAATCAGATCTTAGATGTGGAAAACCGGTATGACAACTATATGGCGGGACTGTTTGGAAGAAATTATAAGACAGCCAAACCGGTTGGGATATCCCTTGATTTTTACAATGAAGTGAACGATACTTACGAGACAATCTATATGAGCAGTGAATACTTAGAAAAGATGTATAAAGCATTAAAGCAGGACATCAAAGAGGGAAATCTGAAAAACATCCCGTATACGCAGCAGGAGGATAAAATCTACTCTTCCGGACTTAGTATAGAGTACTATAATCCAAAAGGAATTGAGCAGGTGGATATTTACGGAGATGAGTACGGCTATTCCGCTGGTGTCTGGAAAAGTGATACGGCCTATGTAAAGTTCAACGTAGACTGTAAACATATGTTAAAGGTGATCGAGGAAGCCGGGCTGTTGACGGAAAATCATAAGCTTCGGACAGAGAGTGAGCAGAACGCACTTTTAAATGAACAGTGATGATAGAAAAGAACGATTCAGGGAATCATAACGAAGGGTTGTGATTCCCTGAATTTTATTGTAAACTAAGATACAGATGTCAAAGTGGCATAAAATGCTTTACAAGAAACGTTGGATATTGTAAAATCAAGCGAATAAATAAGATTACAGGAAAAGAGGAGAATAGATATGAGTAAGCCGGTAGTAGCAATCGTTGGACGGCCGAATGTAGGAAAATCGACACTTTTTAATGTATTAGCGGGGGAACGTATTTCCATTGTACAGGATACACCGGGAGTTACAAGAGACAGGATTTATGCAGAAGTGCAGTGGCTCGATAAGGCGTTTACCTTAATCGATACCGGAGGAATTGAACCGGACAGCAAAGATGTTATCTTATCACAGATGAGAGAGCAGGCAGAGATCGCGATCGAGACGGCGGATGTCATTATTTTTATTACCGATGTGCGTCAGGGACTGCAGGATTCCGATGCAAAGGTTGCCGATATGCTCAGACGTTCGAAAAAACCGGTCATCTTAGCAGTCAATAAAGTAGATGATTTTAACAAATATATGGCAGATGTCTATGAATTTTATAATTTAGGAATTGGAGATCCGGTTCCGGTATCTGCGGCCTCCAGACTGGGGATCGGAGATTTGCTCGATGAGGTTATTGCACAGTTCCCACAGGGAAGTGCAACAGATGAAGAGGACGAAAGACCGAGGATCGCAATTGTAGGAAAGCCGAATGTAGGAAAATCCTCCCTGATCAACCGTCTGCTCGGTGAGCAGCGTGTGATCGTATCCGATATTGCGGGTACGACAAGAGATGCGATCGATACAGACATTAAATACAATGGAAAAGAATATGTATTTATTGATACGGCAGGACTGCGCCGCAAAAATAAGATCAAAGAAGATATTGAAAGATACAGTATCATCCGTGCCGTGACAGCCGTAGAACGTGCAGATGTCGTAATGATCGTCATTGACGCAACCGAGGGTGTGACGGAGCAGGATGCGAAAATCGCAGGAATCGCACATGACAGAGGAAAAGGGATCATCATAGCGGTCAATAAGTGGGATGCCATTGAAAAGAATGATAAGACGGTCAAAGAGCATACAGACAGGATCCGTCAGATTTTAAGTTTTATGCCTTATGCAGAGATCATCTTTATTTCGGCAAAGACCGGTCAGAGACTGCATCGTATCTATGAAATGATCGATGTTGTCATTGAGAATAACTCCATGCGTGTGGCAACCGGTGTACTCAACGAGATCATGACAGAGGCAGTGGCTATGCAGCAGCCGCCTTCTGACAAGGGAAAACGCCTGCGTCTTTACTATATTACACAGGTAGCGGTAAAACCGCCGACATTTGTTATTTTTGTCAATGACAAACAGTTAATGCATTTCTCCTATACACGATATATTGAGAACCGTATCAGGGATGCGTTTGGATTTAGGGGAACATCCCTAAAATTCATCATCCGGGAGAGAAAGGAAGGTTAGACTATGACAGTGGGCAGGATCATCTGTATTCTGATTGGCTACGCCATAGGACTGTTTCAGACGGGATATATCTATGGAAAAACACAACATATTGATATCAGGGAACACGGAAGCGGAAATGCGGGAACGACTAATACTCTGCGTACACTTGGTTTTAAAGCAGGAGCGATCACATTTGCGGGGGATTGTGGAAAAGCAATCCTTGCCATTTTTATCTCCTGGCTGATCTTTCATGCTCAATATCCGGAAGGGATCAAATTATTGGGGATGTATGCCGGCTTAGGTGCGGTTTTAGGGCATAACTATCCGTTTTATATGAAGTTTAAAGGTGGAAAAGGAATTGCCTGTACTACGGGGGTAATCTTAGCGTTCCATTGGCAGATGGCACCGTTATGTATCGGACTGTTTATTGTAGTGGTGCTGCTGACGCAGTATGTCTCTTTGGGTTCGATCCTGTTAGTCAGTGTCTTTTTTATCGAACTTTTGTTGTTTGGCCAGACCGGGCATCTTCCGGTTGCAGATACATATCTGCCGGAAATCTATGTGCTGGGCGGAATTTTCACACTGATGGCAATCTGGAGACACCAGGCGAATATCAGACGGCTGCTGAATGGAACGGAGAATAAGCTGAATCTGTTTAAAAAGAAATAAGACGTATCAGAAAACTGAAAATAAAAGGGGAAGAGGGTGGTTCCGCCGGCTTGCGGAGCCACCCTCTTTAGGGTAATGAGAAAATGAAAAACTACGTTGTTATCTTTTAATGATGACAATTTTATAATAAATAGAAATTGTGACAAATATTTGACTTGATTATAAAAAAAATATGAAGAAAAATAAAAAAAGTAGAAACTTCTAAAAAGTGATTAGAGGTTGACTTCATATAGTAGAAGTGATAGGATAATAAGACGCACAATATATAGTGTAAAAATAAAAAAATCATAATAACACATACAAAATGTGGGTAACATAATATAGAACTTCAGTCTACATAAAGAAACACCGGAGGGATGGTTGGAATGATCAAAGTAGTAAAAAAAGACGGAACAAAGGAAGATTTTAACGTACAGAAAGTGGTAGTGGCGGTCAACAAATCAGCATACCGTGCATTGATTACATTTACACAGGAGGAGTTGGATTTCATCTGCCAGTTTGTCGAAGAAAAAGTCAAAGAGATGCAGATCACCGAGGTACCGATCGCTACGATGCATAATATCGTGGAGGGTGCCTTAGAGCGTGTCAACCCGATTGTGGCAAAGAGCTATCGTGATTACCGCAATTACAAGCAGGATTTTGTACAGATGTTAGACGAGGTCTACAAAAAGAGCCAGTCCATTATGTACATTGGCGATAAAGAAAATTCCAATACAGACAGTGCTTTGGTCTCCACCAAACGAAGCCTGATCTTTAACGAGTTAAATAAAGAGTTGTACAAAAAATTCTTTATGACCACCGAAGAGATCCAGGCATGCCGTGACGGCTATATTTATGTACATGATATGTCTGCAAGAAGAGATACGATGAACTGCTGCCTTTTCGATGTAGAGAATGTCTTACGGGGCGGATTCGAGATGGGAAATCTCTGGTATAACGAGCCAAAGACCCTAGACGTAGCCTTTGATGTCATCGGAGATATCGTGTTAAGTGCAGCAAGCCAGCAGTATGGCGGTTTTACCGTGCCGAGTGTAGAAAAGATCTTAGAACCTTATGCACAGAAATCCTATAAAAAATATAAAGAAAAATATTTAGGACTCGGATTGAGTGAGGAGCGTGCCGAGGAAGAGACCATCAAGGATATTAAGAGAGATTTTGAGCAGGGTGTTCAGGGATGGGAATATAAATTCAATTCCGTATCTTCGAGCCGTGGAGATTATCCGTTTATCACGATGACATTTGGAACAGGAACGAAGCGTTTTGAAAAAATGGCATCCATTGCCATGTTAACGGTACGTCAGAAAGGTCAGGGCAAGGCAGAGTGCAAAAAACCGGTACTGTTTCCCAAACTGGTATTTTTATATGATGAAAGCCTGCACGGACCGGGCGGCGAGTTAGAGGATGTCTTTGAAGCCGGTATCGAGTGCTCAAGACATACGATGTATCCGGATTGGCTGAGCCTGACCGGAAAAGGTTATATTGCCTCTATGTACAAGCAATATGGGGAGATTATCAGTCCGATGGGCTGTCGTGCGTTCTTATCCCCTTGGTATGTGGAGGGCGGTATGTATCCAAAGGATGAAAATGACAGACCGCGTTTTGTGGGACGGTTCAATATTGGCGTGGTCAGCTTACACCTTCCGATGATCTTAGCAAAGGCCAGACATGAGAGCAAAGATTTTTATGAGGTATTAGACTATTATTTAGAGCTGATCCGTCAGATCCACATCCGTACTTATGCTTATTTAGGTGAGATGCGTGCTTCCACGAATCCGTTAGCTTACTGCGAAGGCGGATTTTACAATGGAAATCTGAACTATAACGATAAGATCAAACCGCTGTTAAAGACGGCAACCGCATCTTTTGGAATTACGGCATTTAATGAACTGCAGGAGCTGTATAACGGAAAATCCTTAGTAGAGGATGGACAGTTTGCGATCGAAGTATTAGAACATATCAATAAAAAGATCAATGAATTTAAGGAAGAGGATGGAAACCTCTATGCGATCTATGCGACACCGGCAGAGAATCTGTGTGGACTACAGGTAAAGCAGTTCCGCAAAAAATACGGGATCATTGAAAATGTTTCTGACAGGGAATATGTCAGCAACGGATTCCACTGCCATGTGACCGAGGATATCACACCGATCCAGAAACAGGATTTAGAATACCGTTTCTGGGAGCTTAGCAATGGTGGAAAGATCCAGTATGTGAAGTATCCGATCAATTACAATGTAGAGGCGGTCAAGACACTGGTACGCCGTGCAATGGAGATGGGATTTTATGAAGGAGTCAATCTGTCGCTTGCGTACTGTGATGACTGTGGACATCAGGAGTTAGAGATGGATGTATGCCCAAAATGCGGCAGCCGTAATCTGACAAAGATTGAACGTATGAATGGCTATCTCTCCTATTCAAGAGTAAAGGGAGATACCAGACTCAACGATGCCAAAATGGCAGAAATATCAGAGAGAAAGAGCATGTAGGAGGCAGAATGCGTTACCATAATATTACAAAGGACGATATGTTGAATGGAGACGGCTTAAGAGTCGTACTGTGGGTATCAGGATGTGACCACTGTTGTAAGGAATGTCACAATCCGATCACCTGGGACCCAAACGGCGGACTTGTGTTTGATGAAGAGGCAAAAGAAGAATTATTTGAGGAACTGAAAAAAGATTATGTTTCCGGAATTACGTTCAGTGGCGGAGATCCACTCTATGCGGGCAACCGTGAAGATGTTTTAAAATTAGCAAAAGAAGTACATGAGAGATTTCCCGAAAAGACGATCTGGATGTATACGGGATTTGTCTGGGAGAGCATTGACGGGTTAGAAGTCATGGACTATGTCGATGTGTTAGTGGATGGAGAATTTGTAAAAGAAGAGGCAGACCCTCAGCTTCACTGGAAGGGAAGTGCCAATCAGAGAGTGATCGATGTAAAAGCGACAAAAAAGAGCGGAGAAGTCGTCTTACACTGTGCTTAAAGCCGTTTACCAATAAAAAAGATGGAGATTCAGAAACAATGCAAAAAATCAGAATTAAATATTTTACAGATAAAATAGATAAATTAGAGTATATTGAGGGAAAATCCGACTGGATCGATCTTCGCGCATCAGAAACCGTGGAATTAAAGGCAGGCGAGTTCAAGCTGATCCCGTTAGGAGTAGCCATGGAGCTGCCAAAGGGTTATGAAGCCCACGTCGTACCACGCAGTTCCACTTTTAAGAATTATGGAATCCTTCAGACGAACAGCTGCGGTATCATTGACTGTACCTACTGTGGAGATGAGGATATGTGGAGAATGCCGGTTTATGCAACCAGAGACACGGTGATCAAACAGAATGACCGTATCTGCCAGTTCCGTATTTTTGAAAATATGCCGACCATTCAGTTTGATGAGACTGCATCCTTAGACAATGAGAATCGTGGTGGATTCGGTTCAACCGGAAAACAATAGATTCGTCAATCTGTACAGGAACGTGGATAAATTTTGTGGAATCCCTGCATAGTAATTATGCAGGGATTTTTATATCATAAAAGCAGAACATCAAAAGAACGTGATGTAGAAAAATCGTCAGAATGGATAAGGAGAAGAAAGCTATGGCAAGTTTATCATTAAAAGGGATCGGAAAACGTTATCCAAATGGATTTGAGGCAGTGAAAGATTTTAACTTAGAGATCGAGGATCAGGAGTTTATCATATTTGTAGGACCTTCCGGATGTGGAAAATCCACAACACTTCGTATGATCGCAGGATTAGAAGAGATCACGACCGGAGATCTGTTCATCGATGGAAAACGCATGAATGAAGTAGAACCAAAAGACCGTGATATTGCGATGGTATTTCAAAATTATGCGTTGTATCCGCACATGACGGTATTTGACAATATGGCATTTGGATTAAAGCTTCGTAAGGTGCCAAAAGAAGAGATTGAGCAGAAAGTATTAGAAGCTGCAAAAATATTAGATTTAGAGCAACTTTTAGACAGAAGACCAAAGGCTCTTTCCGGTGGTCAGCGTCAGAGGGTGGCAATGGGACGTGCGATCGTGCGGAATCCAAAAGTCTTTTTAATGGATGAGCCGCTTTCTAATCTGGATGCAAAATTAAGAGTCCAGATGCGTGCAGAGATTGCAAGCTTGCATCAGCGTTTAGGAGCAACGATCATCTACGTTACACATGACCAGACCGAGGCAATGACACTTGGTACAAGGATCGTCGTATTAAAAGATGGTGTGATCCAGCAGGTAGATACGCCAAAGAAGCTCTATAACGAGCCGCAGAACCTCTTTGTGGCAGGATTTATCGGCTCTCCGCAGATGAACTTTATTGATGCGGTATGTAAGGTACATGGTGAGGAAGTCCGTTTAGAGTTCGGTGATTTTTCGATCGTACTGCCGCCACAGAAAGCAAAAAAACTGATTGACGGAGGATATGCGGATAAAACCGTTGTAATGGGAATCCGCCCGGATGATATCGACGATTCACAGATTCAGATCGAGACTTATGGAGACACGGTCATTGAAGCAGATGTAACCGGATATGAGTTGTTAGGCTCTGAAGTACTGCTCTATTATACGGTAGCTGGCGTGAACATGACTGCCCGTGTGGATGCAAGAACAACGGCAAAGATCGGGGATCATATCCGACTGGCATTAGACCCGGAAAAGATCCATGTCTTTGATAAAGAGAGTGAACTGACGATCACAAATTAAAAGTCAGAAATCGTGAGAAATGAAAGATGATCAGAAATAAGACATAATTGGAATAAGAAATGATCAAGAATACGAGAGTATACAGGATGCAGGAAATACGAACAGAGTATTTCCTGCATCTTTTTTCTTTTAAACCGGAAAAGAGTCTGTTACAATAAAAAGAGAAAATTGGAGAAAAATGGTGGAATATGTTACAGATTTTTATTATTAATTCTTTTTCCGGGGACGAGACCACGACGATAGGGATCCGGGAAGAGCTTGAAAAAATAAAAGATATGGAATATCTGGTATTCAATTCGGAATATCCCGGACATGAAGGTGAGATGGCAAGGCAGATGTGCAACCTGTTCCCGGAGGAGAAGATTCGGTTTTATGCATGTGGAGGAACAGGAACTTTCCGCAATATTTTAAAAGGAGTGCCGGAAGAGGACTTAGGCAGGGTGGAGATCGCAGAAGCTGCCTACGGGCTGACGAATGACTTTTTGAATATCTATGGCGAAGAGCGGGAAAAATTCAAAGACTTTCGGAATTTTATTGCAGGAAAAGTGCAGCCGCTGGACTATCTGCAGACTTCGATAGGCCCGGCACACAATACCGTGTCACTGGGGTTAGACGGTCTGATCTTACGCGGAGTCCTGCATTTAAAAAAATTGCCGTTCTGTAAGGGCAGAGTTCCTTATTTCATCTCATCGGGTCTGGCAATCTTAAGTACCAGGACACTGGATTTAGAGATTGAGGCAGATGGAGAAATATTCAGCGGCAGATACTGTGAAGTGGCATTTGGCAACGGAAATCTTTTGGGTGGTAACTTCCATTTTGGGGGAGAGGCAGATCCGACCGATGGAAAGATGAAGATGATCTTAGTGCCGGGAAGAGGATTTTTTTATAAGATGAAAATGCTGTTTGCAGCAATCCTGAACAGGCAGGAAGTGTTAGAAAATTCATCTAGTTGGCGTATGGTGTCAGAGGCAAAGATCAGGAATAAAGAGGGCGTGCCTTTGAGTATTAATGTAGATGGAGAACTTGAGATTGCAGAAGAGTTTACGATTCGGGTGAACCGGGGAGGAATGCAGTTTGTAGAGCCAAAGGATATTGACAGGAGTAATATAACATGGAAGAAAAAAGTAGATTTGCACAAATATTGATATTTTGGGATGCAGTCCTGTTAGGAACCCTGATCTTTATCAGTCTCAGTGTAAAGCCGGGGCTTAGGTGTTTATGGCTGCATTCGGCGATGCTCGCAGAATGTGCCATAGGACTTCTTATTTTAGGAATCCTCACCTTCGGGAAAAGTGAGCCGGATATAGTGCATGGACGTCTTTTTACCGTTATGATAGGAGGGATTTCCTTACAGCTTGTTCTTTATTACGACCAGCCGCTGATCCTTCATACATTTTTACTGATCCTGATGCTGACCATCACTATTTACAGGAATTTTTCGCTGTGTAAATTCGCAATGGTGGAGATGATGGTGCTTTATCTGCTGAGTGTGCTGTATTACTGGAATGTTGGCTTTGGAGACAATGTCAGTGTGATGTACTCGGTAGTAGCAGCAGGCGGTGTACTCGGAGGAAGTTTTATCTTATCCTGCATCTTAGGAACAGAGGAAAAGAACCGGAGGATCATCCGGGAAAACCGACAGACCTCGATCGATATGCTGCGCCTTGTCGAGATGAAAAAAGAAGAAGCAGAGCATCTTGCCGAGGTAAAGAGTGTCTTTTTAGCCAATATGTCTCATGAGATACGGACACCGATGAATGCCGTACTGGGAATGAATGAGATGATTCTGCGTGAGAGCAGTGAGGAAGAGATCGTGGAATATGCAAAAAACATAGAGCGTGCCGGAGAGACGTTAATGTCCCTGATCAATGATGTTTTGGATATTTCTAAGATAGAATCCGGAAAGATCGAGATCCATCCGGATGAATATAAATTAGAGACCTTAGTAGATGATCTGATGAATTTAGTCAGTGTAAAGGCAGAAGAAAAGGGCTTAGAGATCCGACAGGAATTTGATCAGGACATTCCGGGCAGACTTTATGGAGACGAACTGCGTATCAAGCAGATACTGATCAACGTACTAAATAATGCCATTAAGTATACCGATAAGGGAACGATCACATTTGGGCTGTCGTGGGAACAGACAGAGCCGGATAGCATGCTGTTGAAGATCCGGGTTACGGATACCGGGATCGGAATGAAGGAAGAGGAGCTAAAGCATATCTTTGATGCCTTCCAGCGTCTCGATGAAAAGAGAAACCAGTCGGTCGAAGGAACCGGACTTGGTATGACAATCACAAAGCAGTTGATAGAGTTGATGGGTGGAAAGATTTCCGTTCGCAGTAAATATGGAAAGGGAACGACTTTTTACTTAGAACTGCCACAGGAGATTTTAGACCCTGCACCGGCACAGTTCCAAAGAAAGAGGAAAAAAGCAGAGCAGCAGTACCGTGTATCTTTCGTTGCACCGGGAGTACGGATCCTTGCCGTGGATGACAATCCGATGAACTTAGCGGTATTAAGGGGACTTTTAAAAAAGACAGAAATGCAGGTGGATTTAGTACAGAGCGGCTTAGAAGCCATTGCAGCAGTACAAAAAGAGCGGTATGATATGATCTTAATGGATCACATGATGCCCAAAATGGATGGTATTGAAACCATGAAACAGATCCGCTGTCTTGCGGGAAACCAGAATCCGATGGCGCCGATCATTGTTCTGACGGCAAATGCAACGGCAGGCTCCCAGAAACAATATATAGAAGAGGGCTTTGATGACTATTTGGCAAAACCGGTGCAGAGTGAAAAATTAGAGCAGATGATCTTTGAATATCTGCCAAAGCGCATGATACAAAAAAGGGATATGGAAGAGTCAAAACGCCCGGAACCGTGGAATGATGAAAAAATCTGCAAAGAGCTGTCTTTTTATGGGATTGATGTACCGGCAGGCTTATGCTATTTCAATCAGGATATGGAGCAGTATATCAGTGCTGCAAAGACATTTTTACAGCATGCAAAAGAAAAAGAGCAAAAGCGGAAGAATTCTTTAGAAGCAGGAGACTTAAAAGGCTATACCATAGAAGCACATTCCCTAAAAAGCAACGGCAGACTGTTAGGGGATGAGCAGCTAGGAAGTATGGCAGAGGAATTAGAGATGGCAGGAGTCAGAGGCGAACTGGATGTGATCCGGGAAAAAGATGCGTTATTAGAAGAACGGGTCAACCGTATTACAGAGGCTATCCGCTGGCTGCTTGCCTATACAGAGCAGGATGCAGAAAAAAAGGCGATTGGTCAGGGCATTCCGTTAGAAGAATATGAGAAGCAGAAACAGCGGTTAACAGAACTGATCGAAGACTATGAAGAGGAAGAGGCATCTGAACTGATCCTGAAATTACAGGAGCAGGGCGCAGATGAAAAGCAAAGTGAAGAACTCGAAAAGGTCCGACAGTGTTTAGAAGAATTTGCATATAAGGATGCCTTAAAATATTTAAAGTAGGAAAGGAACGAAGAGATTGAAAGACAAAAAGCTGCAGGAAGTGTTAACGGAGATCAGGGAAATAGCGGGAATGGATGCGGCACTGTTTTCAGATGCGGCAGAATTGCTCGTGGCACCATTTTCGGATATGAATATACGAAAAACAGATGTAAAAGCCTTTTTGTCTTTGGATCAGGCAGAGTGGCAGCAGGAGGAGTTTTATTTTTTTAAGATTACGATACCGGAAGCAGCTTATGTTCTAGTGTTACCGCAGATTGCCACAGAAACCGTGCTGGTCGGAAGGTTAGCAGTCTGTCAGATACGGAATCTGCTTTCATTAGAAACACAGCCGATGAGCCGGGAGCAGTTCATTTTAGAGGTATTGCATGGAAAGTTGGAACCGACAGAGGTTTTAAATACGATGCAAAGACTGCACATTGCATCTTCTGCATGGATGGTCTATGTCCTTCGGACGGTGGGAAAGACAGAGACCGCCTGTATGGAGACCTTAAAAAATCTTTTTTGTGACAGAAGACATGATTTTTTATTACCGATCGATGAAGAGACGATCGTGCTAGTAAAAGATGTGAAGGATAGGAAAGAACCGTCTGAAATAGAGAGCATCGCATACCGGATCTTAGACAATGTACAGGCAGAGGCCATGCAGCAGTTACACATTGGATACGGCAGACTAGCGGAAGAATTGATCGGGATTTCAAAATCCTATGAGCAGGCATTACAGGCATTAGAGATTGGCAGCATCTTTGAAATGCGGCACAGTGTGATGGCATATGAACGGCTTGGTGTGGGCAGGCTGGTCTATGAGCTGCCAAGAGAGTCGGGAGAACGGTTTTTAGAAGAGGTGTTCTCCGGCAAAGAAGGGGAACTTGAGGAGGAGGATCTGGGTACGATCGAACGTTTCTTAGAGAATAACCTGAATATTTCAGAGACGGCAAGACAGATGTATATCCATCGGAATACGTTAGTATACCGTTTAGAACGGGTACAGAAAATGACAGGACTGGATGTAAGGAGATTTGAGGATGCCATGAAGCTGCGGCTGGCATTGATGATCCGGACAGATCTGAAACACCGGTCTTTACAGGGATTGTAAACAGCTCCGGCAGGTGCTTTTGGAGGATTTCTAAAAGTATCTGCCGGAGAAACTGTGTTGAAAAAAAAAGTAAGGCTGTGCTATACTAGAAAAAGTATGGCAGAAATGAGATAAGGAAGGAAAGAGACATGGCAGGAAAAGAGAAATATGATGCCGGCAGTATTGCAGTTCTGGAAGGGTTAGAGGCAGTTCGTAAAAGACCCGGAATGTATATCGGAAGTGTAACAAGAAAAGGCTTAAATCATTTAATATATGAAATTGTAGACAATGCGGTAGATGAGCATTTAGCAGGCAACTGTGACACGATTCATGTCACCTTAGAGGCAGATGGTTCCTGTACCGTAGAAGATAACGGACGGGGAGTGCCGGTTGGAATGCATGAAAAAGGAATTCCGGCAGCACGTCTGGTATTTACCACACTGCATGCGGGAGGAAAATTCGACGATTCCGCATACAAGACAAGTGGTGGTCTGCATGGAGTCGGTTCTTCGGTAGTCAATGCTCTTTCTGAATATATGGATGTACAGATCAGCAGGGAGGGTGCGATCCACCATGACCGTTACGAGCGTGGAATCCCTGTGTTAGAGTTAGAGAACGGCCTTCTTCCGGTGATCGGAAAGACAAAAGCGACCGGAACGAAGATTAATTTTCTTCCGGATGCGGAGATTTTTGAAAAGACGAGGTTTAAAGAGGATGAGGTCAAAAGCAGATTACATGAGACAGCATATCTGAATCCGGCACTGACCATTATCTATGAGGACAAGCGGTTAGAAGAACCGGAAAAGATCGTATTCCATGAGGAGGATGGGATCATCGGGTTTGTCAGAGATCTGAATAAAAAATGTGAAACACTTCACGAGGTGGTCTATTTTAAAGGCGAAAATGAAGGCATTACCGTGGAGGCTGCATTTCAGTATACAACGGAATTCCATGAAAACATTTTCGGATTCTGTAACAATATCTATAATGCAGAGGGCGGAACACATATTACAGGCTTTAAAACCGTTTTTACAAGTGTCATCAACCAGTATGCGAGAGAACTTGGTATCTTAAAAGAAAAGGATGCGAACTTTACGGGAGCAGATGTCCGAAACGGTATGACAGCCGTTGTATCCATCAAGCATCCGGACCCTCGTTTTGAAGGTCAGACCAAGACCAAGTTAGACAATCAGGATGCCTCCAGGGCAACCGCAAAGATTACCGGAGACGAGATACAGCTTTATTTTGATAAAAATTTAGAGGATTTAAAGGCGGTCATTTCCTGTGCGGAACGTGCGGCAAAGATCCGTAAGACAGAGGAAAAAGCCAAGACAAATCTTTTGACAAAGCAGAAGTTTTCCTTTGATTCTAACGGAAAGTTAGCGAACTGTGAAAGCAGGGATGCCTCCCAGTGTGAAATCTTTATTGTCGAGGGAGATTCCGCGGGCGGTTCGGCAAAGACAGCCAGAAACCGTAATTTTCAGGCAATTCTTCCGATCCGTGGAAAAATCTTAAATGTGGAAAAGGCAACGATCGACAAAGTACTTGCCAATGCCGAGATCAAGACGATGATCAATGCTTTCGGTTGTGGATTTTCGGAAGGTTTCGGAAACGATTTTGATATTTCTAAGCTGCGTTATGACAAGATCATCATTATGGCAGATGCCGATGTGGATGGAGCGCATATCTCCACCTTGCTGTTAACACTGTTTTATCGTTTTATGCCGGAACTGATCTCAGAGGGACATGTTTATATCGCGATGCCGCCTCTCTATAAAGCTATTCCATCGAAAGGGCAGGAAGAATATCTCTATGATGATGCTGCATTAGCGAAGTATCGTAAGAGACAAAAAGGCAATTTTACCCTGCAAAGATACAAAGGTTTAGGAGAGATGGATGCCGAACAGCTTTGGGAGACTACGTTAGACCCAAAGACCAGGATGTTAAAACAGGTGGTCATTGAAGATGGAAAGATGGCATCGGATGTAACCGAGATGTTAATGGGCTCGGATGTTCCGCCAAGACGTGCTTTTATCTATGAGCATGCAAATGACGCGGAACTGGATGTATAGGAGGAAAAGCATGGAAGCAAGAGCAGAGAATCTAATCAGAACAGAATATTCGGAGGTCATGCAGAAAGCCTATATTGATTATGCGATGAGCGTTATTATTGCAAGAGCCCTTCCGGATGTAAGAGACGGACTTAAACCGGTACAAAGACGTACCTTATATGATATGCATGAACTGGGGATCCGCTACGACAGACCGTATCGAAAATGTGCGAGAATTGTCGGAGATACGATGGGTAAATATCATCCGCATGGTGACAGTTCCATTTATGAATCCTTAGTGGTGATGGCACAGGATTTTAAAAAGGGGCTTCCGTTAGTAGATGGTCATGGTAATTTTGGCTCGATCGAAGGGGATGGAGCGGCAGCCATGCGTTATACCGAAGCAAGACTGCAAAAGATCACACAGGAAGCCTATTTAGCCGACTTAGACAAAGATGTGGTAGACTTTGTCCCGAACTTTGATGAGACGGAAAAAGAGCCGGAGGTGCTTCCGGTCAAGGTGCCTAATATCCTGATCAATGGTGCAGAGGGAATCGCAGTCGGAATGGCAACGAGTATCCCGCCGCATAATTTTGGCGAAGTCATTGACGGTGTAAAGGCATATATGAAAAATCCTGATATCAATACCGAGCAGATGATGGAATATATCAAAGGACCGGATTTTCCAACCGGAGGAATCGTAACGAATAAGGATGACCTGCTTTCTATCTATTCTACCGGAAGCGGTAAGATCAAGGTCCGTGGAAAAGTTGAGATTGAAAAAATGAAGGGTGGCAAAGAACGGATTGTCATCACAGAGATCCCTTACACCATGATCGGAGCAAACATCGGAAAATTTTTAAATGATGTCTATTCTTTAGTAGAGACCAAAAAGACAAATGATATCGTAGACATCTCGAACCAGTCCTCAAAAGAGGGTATCCGTATTGTCATCGAATTAAAACGCGGTGCCGATGCTGAGAATATCTGTAACCTTCTTTATAAAAAGACAAAATTAGAGGATACGTTCAGCGTTAACATGCTTGCCGTTGCCGACGGAAGACCGGAAACCATGGGAATCGTTCCGATGATCCGTCATCATGTGAATTTCCAGTATGAGATTGCAACAAGAAAGTACAAAACACTGTTAGAAAAAGAGCTTGAGAAAAAAGAAGTGCAGGAGGGCTTAATCAAAGCCTGTGATGTGATTGACTTAATCATTGAGATTCTGCGTGGTTCTAAGAATATCAAAGATGCAAAAGCCTGCTTAGTTCATGGCAAGACCGATGCGATTAAGTTCAAATCTGAGGAGTCAAAGCAGTTAGCAGCGCAGCTTCAGTTTACCGAAAAACAGGCAACGGCAATTTTAGAGATGCGTCTTTATAAGCTCATCGGATTAGAAATCGAAGCACTGTTAAAAGAGCATGATAAGACGTTAAAAAATATTGCGACCTATGAGAATATCTTAGGAAGCCGTACGGCAATGGCAAAGGTAATTATCAAGGAGTTGGATGCGTTTAAAAAGGAATATGCAAAAGAGCGCAAGACTGTGATTGACAATGTCGAGGCAGCAGTGGTCGAGGAAAAGAAAATCGAAGAAATGGATGTTGTCTTTTTGATGGATCGTTTCGGTTATGGACGAACAGTGGATGTACCGACCTATGAGAGAAATAAAGAGGCGGCAGACAGTGAAAATAAATGCGTAGTTCTTTGTAGGAACACGGATAAATTATGCCTCTTTACCGATACCGGAAAAATGCACAGTATCAAGGTCTTAGACCTGCCGTTCGGAAAATTCCGGGACAAGGGACAGCCACTTGATAATATCAGTAACTATGACAGCAGTCAGGAGAACATTGTCTATCTGATGAACTTACAGAAACTTGCAGAACATAAGGTATTCTTTGGAACGAAAAATGGAATGTGCAAGGTGGTGGATGGCAGTGAATTTGATGTTGCCAAACGAACCATAGCGGCAACCAAATTATCGGATGAAGATATATTGTTAACGGTGCGTGTCTTAGAGGGAGATGAGACCTTGGTTCTTCGTTCTGATAAGGAATATTTTTTAAGGCTTGAGGCAGAGGAGATACCACAGAAGAAAAAAGGAGCCGTCGGTGTGCGGGGCATGAGGTTAGCCGCCCATGAACAGATGCAGGAGATTTACGTTCTGCCACCGGATGAGGAGTCGGTTGTCACCGTGAAAGAAAAAGAGGTGGCACTGCACAGACTTCATATCGGAAAGAGAGATACCAGAGGCGTAAAGAAATGACCTATGACGAAGCAGTAGAATTTGCAGACAGTACAAAAAAATATGGAAGTATTTTAGGACTAGAGAGTATCCGAAATCTGATGCAGGAACTTGGAAATGTACAGGAGCAGCTGCACATCATCCATGTAGCGGGTACGAATGGAAAGGGTTCAGTCTGTGCCTTTTTATCCGCGGCACTGACAGAGGCCGGATATCGGGTTGGACGTTATAATTCTCCGGCAGTATTTGAAAGAAGAGAAGTCTTTCGCATAGGAGAAACGATGATCTCCAAAGAGGAATACGCCGCGGTTTTTGAAAGAGTTCAAACCGCCTGTGAAGTGCTGACAAAGCGGGGATGTCCGCATCCGACTGTCTTTGAGGTAGAGACAGCGGCAGCGTTTTTATGGTTTTATGAAAAAAAATGCGACCTCGTCTTATTAGAGACCGGTATGGGCGGAGAGACAGATGCGACCAATCTGATCACACATCCGGTATGCAGTGTGCTGACTTCGATTGGCATGGATCATATGCAGTATTTAGGAAATACCATAGAAGAGATCGCAAAAGTAAAAGCCGGGATCATCAAAAAAGGATGTCCGGTAGTTGCATTGAAACAGGGTGACAGTGTGTGCGAAGTCATAAAGAATAAGGCAGAGGAATGTGGTTCACGGTGTGTTCTGGTAGAAGTGCCTGCTTCTGTAGAAGAGAACGTTATGACAGAGCAGGGACAGAGACAGGGGCGATGCATACAGGACAGACCGATACAGAAACAATGTATACAATATCCTGTGCAGGGAACAACGCTGCAGGATGCACACTATGGACCAGTACATACCACACTTGGCGGCATATGGCAAAGAGAGAACCTGTCACTGGCATTAGCAGTCTTAAAATTGCTAGAAGAATCCGGTTATCCCATAACGAAAGAAGCGGTGCAAAGTGGGATTGCAAAGACGATCTGGCATGGCAGATATGAAGTTTTGCAGACAGAGCCGCTATTTATCATAGACGGAGCGCACAATCCGATTGCCGCGAAACGTCTGAAGGAGACGATCGAAAAGGATTTTACAAACAGGGAAATTATATATATAATAGGGGTACTTGCAGATAAGGAGCATGAAAAAATGCTGCGTCTTTTATTGCCGGGAGCGAAAGCCGTATTTACGGTCACACCCGATAGCCCAAGGGCTTTAGGCGGTGAGATCTTAGCAAAAGAAGCCCAAAAGTATGCAGACAATATTTGGTATGTGCCGGATATTGGTAAAGCAGTGAAGATGGCAAAGGAAACAGCAAAAGAGTCCGATGTCATACTTGCAGTCGGCTCTTTATCCTATTTAAAAGAAGTAAAAAAAGCCTTAGGACAGGGTTAAGATAAATTGAAAGCACAGGTGAAGTCATGGACGAAAAGAAAATACAAGAGGGTGTCCGCCTGATTTTAGAAGGTATCGGCGAGGACTGTACAAGAGAGGGACTGTTAGAAACACCGGATCGTATTGCCCGTATGTATCAGGAGATTTTTGGCGGTATGGGCAAGGATGCAAAGGAACATCTGTCAAAAACCTTTCATGTAAAAAATAATGAGATGGTTGTGGAGAAAGACATTGTCTTTTACTCTACCTGTGAACATCATCTGCTTCCGTTTTATGGAAAGGCACATGTTGCCTATATTCCGGATGGAAAAGTGGTCGGTTTAAGCAAGTTAGCAAGAACCGTAGAAGTCTATGCGAAAAGACCACAGATGCAGGAACAGCTTACCGCACAGATAGCGGATGCGCTGATGGAGCATTTAAAACCACAGGGGGCAATGGTCATGATCGAAGCAGAGCATATGTGTATGACGATGCGTGGTATTAAAAAACCGGGAAGCAGGACCGTTACCTATGTAACGCGTGGCATTTTTGAAAAAGATACAGAGTTACAAAACCGCTTTTTTCAGATGGTGCGTTAAGGATGGAGTATGTAGAAAAGCTGTCAGGAGACAGGGAATACAGACAGTTGTTAGAGCGTTTAAAAGAATTAGAAAAAGATCGGATCTACTGTCATCATGAGATCGGGCATCTTTTGGATGTGGCGCGGATTGCCTATATAGAGAATTTAGAAGCACAGCTTGGTTTAGAAAAAGAAGATATTTACATAGCGGCGCTGCTACATGATCTTGGAAGAGTTGATGAGTATGAGAGCGGCATTGGACATCACATTGCAGGCAGAGAACGTGCGAGATATTTTTTACAGAAAATAGAATATCCATGGGAACGACAGGCGATGATCTTAGATGCCATTGCAGAGCATCGCAATAAGGAAAATATTGAGGGAAACGAAGCACCGATGTTTCATAGGATTTTGGCAAAGGCGGACAGGGGATCAAGAAACTGCCGGTTCTGTGATGCATATGAGAGCTGTAAGTGGAGTGTTGAGGAGAAGGAGCACCGCATAGAGCGGTAATTGGAGGATAAGATGAAAAAAAAGATTGAAACGATCGAAATCGGAAACAGGGAATTTGATGTAAAGAATCATACTTATGTGATGGGAATTTTAAATGTGACACCGGATTCTTTTTCCGATGGGGGAAAGTATGACCAGTTAGACCGGGCACTCTTTCATGCACAGGAAATGATTGACGACGGAGCCGATATCATTGATGTCGGTGGAGAATCCACCAGACCGGGATATACGATGATTTCCGATGAAGAGGAGATCGAGCGCACCGTTCCGGTTGTGGAGGCATTAAAAGAGCGTTTTGATATTCCAATCTCCATTGATACTTATAAGAGTAAAGTGGCAAAAGCAAATATCAAAGCCGGAGTGGATTTAGTCAATGATATCTGGGGTATGAAGTACGATAAGGATATGGCAAAGCTGGTCGCAGATACGAAAGTGGCATGCTGTCTGATGCACAATCGGGACGAGGCTTCCTACAAACATTTTATGAAAGAAATGATCGAGGATATCAAAGAGAGTGTGAAGATCGCCAAAGAAGCCGGTGTAAAAAATAAGCGTATTATTTTAGATCCTGGTGTGGGCTTTGGTAAGACCTATGACAATAATTTAGAGGCGATCCGATGCCTGAAGGATTTAGAGGAGTTAGGTTATCCGGTGCTGCTTGGAACGAGCAGAAAATCGGTGATCGGTCTCAGTCTGGATCTGCCAAGTGACCAGAGAATGGAAGGCACGCTGGCGACAACGGTTATGGGTGTCATGCAGGGAGTGGCATTTGTGCGTGTGCATGATGTAAAGGAAAATAAACGTGCCATTATGATGACAGAAGCAGTTCTTGGAAGGAAAGATTTATAAAAAGAAATGGATAAGATTAAGATTCAAAATCTCGAAATATTTGCGAACCATGGTGTGTTTTTAGAGGAGACAAAATTAGGACAGAAATTTTTAGTCAGTGCAGTGCTCTATACGGATACGAAGGCTGCCGGGATGACAGATGATCTGACAAAGTCGATACATTATGGAGAGGTCAGTCATTTTATTACGGATTTTATGAAAAAAAATACCTATCAGCTGATCGAGTCAGCAGCCGAGCAGTTAGCACAGGCAATGCTTTTAACAATCCCGAATCTGAAAAAGGTCTTATTGGAGATCAAAAAGCCATGGGCACCGATCGGACTACCATTAGAATCGGTATCGGTGGAGATTGAGAGGGGCTGGCATGAGGTCTATCTGTCCTTTGGCTCTAACATGGGAGATCGGGAAGCCTATATTAAAACAGCGTTAGATGCATTGGAACATATCCGGGGATGCCGCTTGCGGCAGGTGTCGGAGTTACTTGTCACAAAACCTTACGGTGGTGTGGAGCAGGAGGATTTTTTAAATGGATGCTTAGAATTAGAGACGCTTCTGACTCCACAGGAGCTTTTAGAGGAGCTGCACCGGATCGAACAGGAGGCAGGACGGGAACGAAAGATCCACTGGGGACCGCGGACACTGGATTTGGATATTTTATTCTATGATAAGGAACTGATCGAGACAGAGGATCTGATCATACCGCATGTGGATTTGGAAAACCGCTATTTTGTCTTGAAACCACTGGCGGAAATCGCGCCGAATTTCAGACATCCGATCTTGAAAAAAACAGTGACACAGATGTTAGAAGCAGTGAAGGAGGAAGCCTGATGACAACCATTTTGTTTGATTTAGATGGTACGATCATTAATTCCTTTTTAGGGATTACAAGATGTGTACAGTATGCCTTGAGATCTAAAGGGATTGACGTGGAAAACTTAGAGGATTTAGAGGAATATATCGGGCCGCCGCTCAAGCAGACCTTTCAGAAGAACTATGACTTTAGTGATGAAGAGACGATCGATCTGATCCGGAAGTACAGGGAACGATTTGACGTGACGGGGATTTTTGAAAATGAACTCTATTCGGGTGTGGAGCAGACGGTGCATCATTTAAAAGAACGTGGATATCCGTTGGTATTAGCATCCTCAAAACCGGAGACTGCCTGTAAGCGGATTTTAGAAAAAAATGGGTTATTGTCCTGCTTTGATGAGGTGGTCGGTGCAACGTTAGACGGCAGGATTTCTACGAAAGAACAGGTGCTGCAGGAAGTGTTTCGGCGGATCGGAAGTAATGATCCAAAGGATTATGTCCTGATCGGTGATACGATCTATGACGTAGAAGGTGCAAACAAGGTCGGCATGGACTGTATCGGGGTCAGCTACGGCTTTGGAAAAGCAGAAGATTTAGAACGTGCAGGTGCAGTGAGTGTTTGCAGGGATTTAGAAGAAGTGGAGAGAGTGGTCATTGAAAGATATTAAATGGTACAGGGCGTGGGATATCGTTTATCCGGTTGGAATCTATTATGTATTGATGAATGTTACAACATTTGTTGTATGCCTCATTGTTCCGTTGACAGATGAAAGTTACGGATTTATCAAAGTATTGACAACGTTGTTTGTGCTGCCGGTCGTCTATGTCATGTATCGGAATGACCAGTTGAGGCGTGGCGTACAAAAGGCAAAAGCGAAGGATTTATTTCTCGATATGAGATCAGAAATCGTTCCACTGCTTGGCATTCTTGTAATGGCAGCCTGTGCAGCAGTCGTTTTGAATAATCTGATCGCATGGACTCCGTTAATGAAGGTCTCTGCAACATATCAGAGTGTAACAAGGAAGTTCTTTGGCGGAGCAGTCATCTTTGAAATCTTAGGGCCTTGCATTTTTGTCCCGATTTTAGAAGAGTATGTATTCCGCGGACTGGTCTACAAGAGATTGCGGGCATGGCTTGGGATGACCTGGGCAGTTGTGATATCCGCAATTATTTTTGGCATGATGCATATGAATATCGTGCAGTTTGTCTATGCCGGATTTTTGGGTGTCTTTTTAGCCCTTTGCGTGGAACGGACAAAGCATCTCTATGGAGCCATTCTGGCTCATATGGCAGCAAATACGATTTCCGTGATCCGCACCGAGACAAACTGGCTGTCATGGATGGATGAATCTTTGCAGGCGCAGGCACTTACTACCGTGGGAATGGGACTGGTATTTATAGGATTGTATCTGCTGGTGTTTTGGAAGGGAAGAGAGAACGGAAGGAAAACAATATGAAAATATATGAAGTAGAAGAGAGGACGCCCTTGGTGGCGCCTCTTTTGAATATTTGGGAAGAAATATGGTATCCAAAATTATGGAATTCGGGAAGTTACAGTCAACGAGCAGAATCCGCAGGCAGTTGGATTTTATGAACATTTGGATTTTAAAACATATAAACGAACCGATCCTGCTGAGGGTGGATGGATTCCGGATAACCGCACGGAATAATGGCAAAAGCGTCTAAATCCTCTGGGATATCCAATACATTTCGGACGGCTTCCATCCGCTCGTTTAGTGGAGCAATTCCAAGCCAGATGGCGCCAAGCTCAAGAGCATCGGCTTCTAAACAAAAAATTTTCAACAGATGCACTCATATCAATCTGTGCATATTCAGGCATGGTGCAATTGATGCGGTAACATGCAACAAAAGCAAGGGGTGCATAGCGGCACTGATCATCGTGATTATGACATGGATCAGAAAAAATGCAAGAAGATTTTTGTTTGACTTTTTGGAAAATAAGAAATATAATAATGCATGAACGAGTAGCAGACTAGCGTAAATCCAGTTTTTGCTGCTCGTTTTTCTGTTTAAAAATTTTATCATGCCGTTAAAAAAGTGTGTAGCTTATCAGCGTAAGTCCAGCTTATGAGATAAGTACACACATTTTTTATGTAGAAAAAGGAGGAGTAAGTTCAAATGACAGAAAGTAACAAAATGAAGGAAATGCCGGTAAATAAGCTCATGGTACAGATGGGAATACCGATGATCTTATCGATGGCATTGCAGGCAGTGTACAATATTGTGGACAGTGCCTTTATTGGAAACATGAAGGTGAGAAGTGAAGCAGCACTGAATGCACTGACACTGGTATTTCCGGTTCAGATGCTTATGGTAGCAGTAGGAATTGGAACAGGTGTGGGAACAAATGCACTTTTAGCAAGGACCTTAGGACAGGGAAACAATAAAAAAGCAGCAAAGGTTGCAGGAAACAGTGTATTCCTTGGAATAATTATTTATGTCGTATGTCTGGTGTTTGGAATTTTTGGAGTAAAGGCATATGTTGCGTCGCAGACCGTTGATCCGGAAGTTATTGCAATGGGAACAAACTATCTTAGAATATGCTGTGTGATTTCTTTTGGAATTATTTTCTTTTCTTTATTTGAAAAGCTATTACAGGCAACAGGGCGTTCGCTTTATTCTACCATCGGTCAGGTCGTGGGAGCAGTAGTAAATATTATCCTTGATCCGATTATGATCTATGGTATCGGTCCGGTTCCGGAAATGGGAGTGGAAGGTGCAGCGTATGCAACGGTCATCGGTCAGGTTGCATCGGCAGTATTATTATGGATTTTCCATGTAAAATTAAATAAGGAATTTGAGCATGGAGCGAAGTACATGAAACCGGATACCGGAATTATAAAAGAAATCTATGCGATCGGTCTTCCGGCGATCATCGCACAGGCTCTTATGTCTATCATGGTATATGTGATGAATCTGATCTTAAAGTTCACTCCATCCGCACAGACTGCATACGGACTGTTCTATAAAGTGCAGCAGTTTGTACTGTTCTTAGCATTCGGACTACGAGATGCGATCACACCGATCATTGCTTTTGCCTACGGAATGGGAAGTAAAAAACGGATCAGGGACGGAATCAAATACGGTCTTATCTATACAGCAGTCCTGATGATCTTTGGAATTATTATTACAGAAGTTTTTCCGGGAGCATTTGCGACACTGTTTAATGCCGGACCGTCCAGAGCGTATTTTATTGGAGCAATGAGAATTATTTCTATCAGTTTCATTTTTGCAGGAATCAATGTGGCATATCAGGGAATCTATCAGGCGTTAGACGGTGGCATGGAGTCACTTGTGATCTCACTGCTCAGACAGCTTGTGCTCATATTACCATTGGCAGGAATATTCTCTGTTTTTGTCAGAAACGGTCAGATGGGAGTTCCCCTGATTTGGTGGGCATTTCCGATAACAGAAATTGTGGCTTGTCTGGTGGGATATGTATTTTTAAAGAGGATCAGAAAAAATAAAGTGGAAAATTTAGGTTAGGAGGAAACATCGATGTCAAAGAAAATCATTACAATCAGCAGAGAGTTCGGGAGCGGCGGTCGTTTTATCGGCGAAGAAGTGGCAAAGAAACTGGGAATGAAATGCTATGACAGGGATATCATCGGACAGATTGCAGAAAAGTCGGGATTTTCACCGGAATACATTCAGGAAAATGCGGAATTATCTCCAAAGAAAGGATTGTTCGCATATGCTTTTGCCGGACGCGATATTACAGGAAAATCGGTGGAAGATATGGTATATGAAGTGCAGCGAAAAGTGATTTTGGAAATCGCAGAAAAAGAAAGCTGTGTGATCATAGGGCGGAATGCAGATTTTATCTTAAATGACAGAGATGATGTGTTAAATGTATTTATACATGGCGATAAGGCAGAAAAAGTAAAGCGAATATGTAAATTATATAATGTTACGGAAGCGCATGCCCTGAAAATGATGGTAGATATTGATAAAAGACGTATGACAAATTATCGTTTTTACACAGACCGGAAGTGGGGAATGGCAGGCAATTATACGTTGTCTTTGAACAGCTCTGAGCTGGGATATGATATGTGTGAGAAAATAATAATGGATTGTGCAACACTATAGGAATCAGGGACAGAATAACTCAAAAGGGTTATCCTGTCCCTGATTTAATGAGTATTAAATGTTAAAAAAGCATTACATATAGTCCATCATATCAGTTTCATTTTGTGCTATATTGGTTTATATTATTTCCTTGATCTGTATTTTCCATTATCCGATTTTAGAATGTCCTGTGGGACGATATGCACAAGGGAAAACAGGAAAATCCCAATCAGGATTTACGGAGGTAAAATGAAACAATTTTTGGAAAAAGTCAGGACAGCACAACGGCAATCACTCCCAAAACAAATCATAGCAACAACAGGGGTGGTCCTGTTGGGCTTTGCCCTTGGAGTATTACAAAAATGGATGGATGGTTCTTCCGATAATCTGTTTCCGGTGTGGATGCAACAACTGGATATCGGAAATTATTTTGGACGCCTGGCAATATGGATTTTATTGGCGACCATTATTTCTGTGTATTCCAAATCTCCATTAAGAGCATCCGTTAATACTTTTCTGTTTTTTATCAGTATGTTGGCAGGGTATTACCTCTATTGTAATTGTGTTTTAGGTTTCCTGCCAAGGACGTATATGAGGATATGGATATTCATGTCTTTTGCATCGTTTTTTATGGCATATATATGTTGGTATGCAAAAGGTGAAGGGATCATTGCGATTCTGATATCCGTTGTGATCCTTGGCGTATTATTTGCTCAGGCATTTTGTATTACACAGGGATTTTATGTGTTTCATTTTATGGAGGTTATCACATGGATCATTGGTGTGATTATCATGTGTCGAAAACCAAAAGAGTTTGTTGCGGAGCTGGGACTATCCGTGATCATAGCATTTTTGTATCAATTAGTGATCCCTTATTTTGGGTAGAGGTAACTTACGCCGGCACTGTATTCGCAGAACCGGCGTTTTTTACGTTATAGGAAATACCATGTTACGTTAAAGTGTGAAATTGTGTTTTCTATAGAGCAAAAGCCATTCGGGCGAAGCACACTGTTGTTCTCTAATTTTTACAATACAAATTGTAATTGAATCGTTAGAAACAGCACTTGCATCTCTCATTGAAACAAAAAATTTTTCGGAAATATCTATTAGTGAGTTGGTGAAAAAAGCAGGAATCGCAAGATCTACTTTTTATCGAAACTACGAGTGTAAAGAAGATATCATAAGGTTCTCTATCCGAAGAACCCTGAATGAATTTTCCATGCAATAAAATAAACACTTGTTAGATATTTATGGAACAGAAATGTCAGTGCAAGACAAAATACACTTGTTCGGACTTTCCAGTGCACAATATAATATTATTTTTAATCGGGTTCTTAACAGAAGCGATAATGAATCCTATATGAAAGCACTTAACAGGTATTTGCATAAAAATCGGTAAAAGGATAAGACTAAGTAGTAAAATGCGGAATGAAAATTGCGAAAAGTGCGGAATAGAAATTATGAAAAGTGCGGAATAGAATTGACAAAATCAGAAATAGAAGGATATAATGATACAGAATCAGGAGGTGCAGACTTATGCTTACACCGGAGGGTTATAAATCCAGACTAGTGGAAAAACAATTTGATGAACATATGCAAACCTTTGGAGCAGTTTGTATTGAAGGACCGAAATATTGCGGTAAAACCTGGACAGCTAGAAGCAGGGCTAAGAGTGCAGCCTTTGTAGGAAATCCGGAAAATAATTTCCAAACGAGGACAATGGCACAGATCAGTCCTGATTTAGTATTAAAAGGAGATTTGCCGCGTTTGATAGATGAATGGCAGGAGGTTCCGTCGCTTTGGGATGCTGTCCGTTTTGAAGTTGATAAAGACAGCAGAAAAGGAAAGTATATTTTAACCGGTTCTGCGACACCAAACCATAAGGGAATTATGCATAGTGGAACGGCAAGAATCAGTAAAGTCAGGATGAATACCATGTCTTTATATGAAACCGGGGATTCTAGCGGAGAGGTGTCATTAAAAGATTTGTTCTGTGATAACATAGAAAATAAAATCACGGGAGAGGTTACACTGGAACGTTTGATCTACTATGCGGTAAGAGGCGGATGGCCGGGAAATTTAGAAACACCGGAGAAAACCTGTGGAAAGTTGGCAAAAGAATATCTTAAAACAATTGTTGACGATGATATGTTTAGTGTGGACGGTGTAAAGAGAGATTCACGCAAAGTATGGTCATTATTGCATTCACTGGGTAGAAATGAAAGTACCTTAGCAGGTAATAGTACACTCCGAAAAGATATGGGAGCAAAGGATGAAATAGAAATTGACCGTGATACAATTTCTGATTATCTGGATATTTTTCAACGTTTGTTTATTTTGGATGATCAGCCGGCATATAATACAAATCTTCGGTCATCAAGAAGAATTTTAAAATCTGCAAAAAGACATTTTACAGATCCTTCTTTGGCAGTGGCAGCATTGGGTGCTACACCAAAGATGCTGCTCAATGATTTGAATACGTTTGGATTTATCTTTGAGAGCCTGTGTGAACATGATTTAAAAATATATGCCGAATATCATGATGCAAAGTTGTTTCATTTCAGAGATGAAAGAGGGAATGAAGCAGATGCGATTGTTGAATTTCCGGATGGTACCTGGGGAGCATTTGAAATAAAATTAGGAGCGAACCAGATAGATGCTGCTGCAGAAGAATTATTAAAACTAAAGTTAATTATGGAAAAAGAAGGAGATACGCCACCTAAACTTTTATGTGTTATATGTGGAATATCTAATATGGCGTATAAGAGACCGGATGGGGTCTATGTTGTTCCAATTACGGCATTGAAACCATAGCAGCAGAAGAGTGGTTTTTATACAGTAGTTTGTAATGAAACCTATACCTCCTGCCCCAGCTTTTCCACTGTCTCCACAAACCGCAAAACATCCTCAGGAGCATGGTTGCTGTACAACAGACCATAAGGAATACTGTAATGCCAGTTGACCGGAATCGTTACTAAACCCGGATGGACATCCTGCCAGCATTCGATGGTGAGCAGGACATTTCCGGTCTCAGCACAGCGGTTGAACACCGACAGGTCGTAAAATTGCGGGGTATCTTCAATGTGGATCAGCGGGTGGTTTTTTTCTAAATCATTTCTTATAAAATCATTGACACCTGAGTCACCGCGGCAAACCATCATCAGTGTTTCACCATACAGATCCTCGATTTCAATGCGGCTTTTCGATGCAAGGGGATGTTCCCTTGATATGGCGATCATTTTCTGATACCTTCCAAGCGGTAAAAAACGGCACAGGGAAAGCCATGCTTTCGAATCACAGACACCGATCAGAAAATCAAATTTTTCTCCGAGTTTTTCAATTTCAGATAAAATCCCCTCATGATCATCCTCAAAAGGAACAAGATGCAGTTTGTAATCAGGAAAATTTTTGTTTACGCGGTACCACAGATCCATAAAAGGTTTTGCCGGATTTAACAGGGAAGTTCCGACACAAAAAGTCGTGTCATAAGTATGTGCAGCGGCATTTGCGGCAGCAATGGATTTTTTGGAATAGTCCATCAGGAATTTTGCATCCCGATAGATAACATTGCCGGCAGGAGTCAGGTGGACACCGGCAGGAGTGCGTTCGATCAACTGAAGCTGCAGATGCTGTTCTAAAGCGTTCATCTGCTTCATAACAGCAGTCGGTGAAATATATAGCTGTGCAGCGGCTTTTGTAAAACTGCCACAGTCGGCAACAGTAATAAAGGTATCAAGCATAGGGTTATACATGGTATCCCTCCTAATTTGGTATTAACTAATAGTTAATACTATGGTAACTTACCGGAGATTCCCTGTCAAGAGGAGACATGTTATAGTAAGGCTGAAAAAAGAAATGGAGGGATGAAAAATGTCAAAAGAAATGGTGGTTTTTTATTCAAGAGCGGATGAAAACTATGTAAATGGCATGATCAAAACATTAGAAGTTGGAAACACGAAAGTAGCAGCCGACATCATTCAAAAGTTGACGGGTGCAGATATGTTTCAGATAGAACAGGTACAGCCGTATGCAAAAGGATATAATGATTGCATTGCCGAGGCACAGGAAGACCAGAAACGGGATGCGAGACCGGAATTAAAGGCTTATCCGGAGAGCATCGACGATTATGATGTGATCTATTTAGGCTATCCGAACTACTGGAGCACCATGCCAATGGCGGTTTTTACATTTTTAGAGCATTTTGATTTTAGCGGTAAAGTCATCAGACCATTCTGTACCCATGAGGGCAGTGGAATGGGCAGTAGCGTAGCCGATATCAAAAAACTGTGTCCGACAGCAACCGTTGAGAACGGACTGGCAATTCATGGAGGTAGTGTTGCAAACTCAGAAAAAGAGATAAAAAACTGGGTAGTAGGAGGGAGATAATATAAGATGAATGAAACACAGGAAAATAAACAGATCACAGAACCAGGCAAAGAAGAATTTGAAAAAACAGATATTTTTGGCGTCGGAGCACCAAACAACGGATTTGCACAGTACTTTACAGGCAATTCATTTTTAAAACCACTGACAGAGCCTGGAAAATGTCCGGTATTTTTAGCAAATGTCACATTTGAACCGGGATGCCGGAATAACTGGCACATTCACCATGCAAAAGAAGGCGGTGGACAGATTTTGATCTGTACTGCAGGAAAAGGCTGGTATCAGGAATGGGGCAAAGAGGCAAGAGAGCTGAATCCGGGAGACGTAGTTTATATTGAGCCGGCAGTAAAACACTGGCATGGAAGCGCGAAGGATTCCTGGTTTAGTCATATCGCCGTAGAATGTCCGGGAGTTGAGTGTAGCAATGAATGGTGCGAACCTGTTTCGGATGAAGAATATGGAAAGTTGAAATAGGAGGAAGCGAAAATGGCAGTGAAACAGACAGCAGGAAGAGATCAGCTTGGAGCATTTGCTCCGAAATTTGCAGAATTAAATGATGATGTATTATTTGGCGAGGTATGGAGCAGAGAGGACAAACTTTCTTTAAGAGACCGTTCCTTGGTCACAGTGGTGGCATTGATGGCACAGGGCTTAACCGATGAATCATTTCGCTATCATTTAATGAGTGCAAAAGCAAATGGGATCACAAAGGAAGAAATAGCGGAAATCGTAACACATGCGGCATTCTATTGTGGATGGCCAAAGGCATGGGCAGTATTTCGGATGGCAAAAGAAGTCTGGAATGATGAAAATGAATAAAATAGAGAAATAATTGTGTTAAAAGAAACATTTACATTAAATAATGGAGTAAAAATCCCAAAACTTGGACTTGGAACATGGTTTATAGAGGGTGACAAGGCGGCAGATGCCGTAAGAGAAGCGGTAAAATCAGGATATCGTCTGATCGATACGGCACAGGCATATGGAAACGAGCGTGGCGTAGGCGAAGGTGTGCGTACCTGTGGAGTGCCAAGAGAGGAAATCTTTGTGACATCTAAGGTTGCAGCCGAGCATAAGACCTATGAGCAGGCAAAGGCAGGAATTGGATTTTGATTAGAATAATAAAAAGAGTGCCTGAAAGAGTGCTTATTAAAAAACGCTTTACGGAAAGTGAAGCGTTTTTTCCTATTTTAAATTTCAGATTCTGTGGTACAATACTGTCTGGAAAACAGAAAGATAATAAATAATAGAATGTCAGGAGAGACGTAAAAGTCATGGAAACAACGAAAAAAACAAAAGAAATGGATATGCTAAATGGAGGTCTGGCAGGAAAACTGATCCTGTTTTCCATACCACTGGCATTTAGCAGTATTTTACAGCAGCTATTCAATTCGGCGGATGTAGCTGTAGTTGGAAGATTTGCAGGAGACAGGGCATTAGCAGCAGTAGGAAGCTGTGTAGCGTTAGTTGGTATTTTTGTAAACCTGATCGTGGGATTTTCCGTAGGACCGAATGCAGTGTTAGCAAATCTGATCGGACAGAAACGAAGAGATAAGATCAACAGGATGCTGCACACGATCATGGCATTCGGACTGATAGCAGGAGTTATTTTAATGGGATTGGGAATGCTGTCTGCAAAACCGATACTGGAGGTGTCGGGTACACCGGAAAGCGTGATGAATGAAGCACTTTTATATATCAGAATCTATTTTATCGGTATACCGTTTATGATGATTTACAATTTTGGTTCTGCTGTCTTAAGAAGTTTTGGTGACACCAGAAGACCGATGTACTATCTGATCTTATCGGGAACTGTCAATGTAATATTGAATCTGATCTTAGTCATTTATTTCAAACTCGGGGTGGCAGGGGTCGCCATTGCCACGGTAATATCCAATATCCTGAGTGCGGGACTGGTATTGATCTATTTATACCGCAGAGAGGATGAATTTCAATTCAGACCACAGAGGCTGCATATAGAAAAAGAAGATTTAAAAAAGGTGCTGGTGATCGGAATCCCGGCAGGAATACAGGGAGCGATTTTTTCTATTTCTAATGTGTTTATACAAAGTGGGATCAACTCCTTTGGAGAAGATGCCATTGCGGGTTCATCACTGGCATTGAATTTTGAATATTTTACTTATGATATTGCAGCCGCTTTTGCACAGGCAGCAGTAACATTTACCAGCCAGAACTATGGAGCCGGAAATCTGAAACGGTGTAAAAAAATTTTTGGACTCTGTATGCTGTTTGGAATTGGTTTTACAGAGATTTTAAGCATCATATTTATCATCTGGGATGATTTTTTCGTAAGTATTTATACGACGAGTGCAGCAGTAGCTGTCTATGGGATCATAAGGATGCATCATGTGTGCCTGTTAGAAGGTGTAACGGCTACCTATGAAGTGGGAAGTGCCTCGTTAAGAGGAATGGGAAAATCCATAGAACCGTCCATTATCACGATTTTAGGGACTGTAGTATTTCGAATGATCTGGATGGTTACGGTGTTTAAAATGGTTCCAACCTATGATATGTTGATGAATGTTTATATTGCTTCCTGGATATTTACAGGTGGAGCGATTTTTGTGGTATATTTTTTACATATGAAAAACATAGAAGCAAATGCAGCGAATAAAGCTTTGTGTAACACTTCACTTTGATGCATTTTTTATGAGGATAAAAAAATGAGAACAACACATGTGGTCGTGAGGCCCTATGATAAAAAATGGAAAACGGATTTTGAAGACATAGAAAAAGAGATTCATTAACAAAAGCGGAATTTGATACTATGATGCAAACTGGTTTTATACAGGCGAAGAAGGACCACTCTGTTTCGGTGGAGGAGGCTTTTGAACAACTGAAAGCGGAGATATAGTAAGAAGAAATATGAAGTAAAAATTACCAGACAGGCGTTAGAACAGATGGAAGCAATAAAGTACAGGTAATCGCAATTATTTATGGTAAGCGAGATCAGATGAAGCGGCTTGCCAATATGGATATGCAGTAATGAAACAAAATATTGTATCTATATGGAATGGAGCCATTTATATATGGCTTCATTTTTGTTTTTAATGACAAACAATTCTGACACAATTCTAAAAAACTCCACGATTCAACCAACGTGATCACAAAAAACTTTCAACAAGACCATTACTAAATTGTTCCAAATACAAAATATCAAACGAAAAACAATGCTATATTATCAGATAATAAATGCAAAAATAAATAATAGTCAAATTATCAGATAATATAAAGAAAAAAACTGTTTACACGCAAAAAAAATAGGTGTATCCTAGTTATTAAGAACGACACAGCGTACACGAAGCAGAGGAACGCAGAAAGGATGACGTATGAGAACACAGGTAAATGAGAGTAACGCCAAAGCACAGGGTTTATATGATCCGAGATTTGAACATGATAACTGCGGAATCGGTTCTGTCGTGAATATCAAAGGTATCAAGACACATGAGACCGTAGAAAATGCATTGAAGATTGTAGAGAATTTAAAGCACAGAGCAGGTAAAGATGCGGAAGGTAAGACCGGAGACGGTGTAGGAATCCTTCTTCAGATTTCCCATAAGTTTTTCAAAAAAACGTGTGAACCGTTAGGAATCCGCTTAGGAGAAGAGAGAGATTACGGAATCGGAATGTTTTTCTTCCCGCAGGAAGAGCTGAAACGGAATCAGGCAAAGAAAATGTTTGAGGTCATTGTAGAAAAAGAGGGCATGGAGTTCTTAGGCTGGAGAGAAGTGCCGACGGACCCGACGACATTAGGACAAAAAGCAATTGACTGTATGCCGTATATCATGCAGGGATTTGTAAAAAGACCCAAGGACTGTCCAAAGGGAATTGATTTTGACAGAAAGCTCTATGTTGCAAGACGTGTATTTGAACAGAGTAATGACAACACCTATGTGGTATCATTCTCAAGCAGAACGATTGTTTACAAGGGAATGTTCTTAGTAGAGCAGCTTCGGTTGTTTTTTAAAGATCTGCAGGATAAAGATTACGAATCTGCAATTGCAACCGTACATTCACGTTTCTCCACGAACACCAATCCAAGCTGGGAGAGAGCGCATCCAAACCGTTTTATCGTACATAACGGAGAAATCAATACGATCCGCGGAAATGCCGATAAGATGTTAGCCCGTGAGGAGACCATGGAATCCGAGCATTTAAAAGGAGAGCTGCAAAAAGTCCTTCCGGTAGTCAATACCGCAGGTTCTGACTCCGCGATGTTAGATAATACATTAGAATTCCTCGTAATGAGTGGAATGGATCTGCCGCTTGCCGTAATGATCACGATACCGGAGCCATGGGCAAATAACAGTATCATGAGCCAGAAGAAAAAAGATTTTTACCAGTATTATGCGACAATGATGGAGCCATGGGACGGACCGGCATCCATTCTGTTTTCCGATGGAGATATCATGGGAGCAGTCTTAGACCGTAACGGACTTCGCCCATCAAGATATTATATTACAACAGATGACTATCTGATCCTGTCATCTGAGGTTGGTGTCTTAGAGATCGAGCCGGAGCGTATCAAAGTAAAAGAGAGACTTCGTCCGGGAAAAATGCTTTTAGTGGATACCGTAAAAGGCGAAGTTATCGATGATAACGAATTAAAAGACAGTTATGCAAACATGCAGCCGTATGGTGAATGGTTAGACCGTAACTTAGTGGAATTAAAAGACTTAAAGATCCCGAATGAGCGTGTGATCGAGCACAGAGGCGAGGACTTAAGCCGACTGCAGAAAGCATTTGGATACACCTATGAATCGACCAAAGATACGATTTTACCGATGGCAAGGAATGGAGCAGAATCCATAGCGGCAATGGGAATCGATTCACCGATACCGGTATTGTCCAAAGACCAGCAGCCATTATTTAACTATTTTAAACAGTTGTTTGCACAGGTTACCAACCCGCCGATCGACTGTATCCGTGAGGAAGTGGTAACTTCCACGACCACTTATATTGGAAAAGACGGCAACCTCTTAGAGGAAAAAGCCATCAACTGTCAGGTATTAAAGATACACAATCCGATCCTGACCAATACGGATTTAATGAAGATCCGTTCTATGAAGCGTGAGGGTTTTAAGGTAGTTACCTTACCGATCACCTACTATAAAAATACCAGTCTGCAAAAGGCATTGGATCATCTTTTTGTAGAGGCAGACCGTGCACATAAAGACGGAGCCAATATCCTGATCCTTTCCGACCGTGGTGTGGATGAGAACCATGTGGCAATCCCGTCATTGCTTGCCGTAGCAGGTCTGAACCAGCATTTAGTTGAGACAAAGAAGAGAACCAGCCTTGCTGTTATCTTAGAGTCCGGCGAACCAAGAGAGGTACACCATTTTGCAACATTGCTCGGATATGGAGCCTGTGCGATCAATCCGTATTTAGTACAGGATACCATTAAAAATCTCATCGATGAGCATATGTTAGATAAAGATTATTATGCAGCAATAGATGATTACAACAATGCAGTCATCCACGGAATCGTTAAGATTGCATCGAAGATGGGAATTTCCACGATCCAGTCATATCAGGGTTCTAAAATCTTTGAGGCGATCGGAATAGATTCAGAGGTTATTGATAAATACTTCACAAATACGGTCAGTCGTATCGGAGGTATTACGTTAGAGGATATTGCAAAAGCCGTAGATATCCTGCACTCCGAGGCATATGACCCGTTAGGACTTGCAACCGATATGTCCTTAGATTCCAAGGGACGCCACAAGATGAGAAGCGGAGCAGAAGAGCATTTGTACAATCCGCAGACAATCCATCTGTTGCAGGAGTCTACAAGACGTGGAGATTATAACCTGTTTAAACAGTATTCCAAACTGTTAGATGGCGAAAAGAGAGCATTGAACATCCGTGGACTGATGGATTTCAACTATCCGAAAAAAGGAATTCCGATTGAAGAAGTAGAAAGCGTGGAATCCATTGTCACAAGATTTAAAACAGGTGCGATGTCCTATGGCTCCATTTCACAGGAAGCACATGAGACGCTTGCCATTGCAATGAATACCCTTCATGGAAAATCCAACTCCGGTGAAGGTGGTGAGAGCCTTGACAGACTTGAGATCGGAAAAGACGGACGCAACCGATGCTCAGCGATCAAACAGGTGGCATCCGGACGCTTCGGTGTTACCAGCCGTTATCTGGTCAGTGCCAAAGAGATTCAGATTAAAATGGCACAGGGAGCAAAACCGGGCGAAGGAGGACATCTTCCGGCAGGAAAGGTCTATCCGTGGATTGCAAAAACCAGACATTCTACACCGGGTGTAAGTCTGATCTCACCGCCACCGCACCATGATATCTATTCCATTGAGGATTTAGAGCAGTTAATCTTTGATTTAAAAAATGCAAACACCGATGCCCGTATCTCTGTAAAATTAGTATCTGAGGCAGGCGTGGGAACAGTAGCAGCCGGCGTAGCAAAAGCAGGAGCACAGGTTATCCTGATCTCCGGTTATGACGGTGGTACCGGAGCAGCACCAAGCAGTTCTATCCATAATGCAGGACTTCCTTGGGAGTTGGGTCTTGCGGAAACACATCAGACCTTAATTATGAACGGACTGAGAAATAAAGTCAGAATCGAGACAGACGGAAAACTGATGACAGGAAGAGACGTTGCCATTGCAGCACTTCTTGGAGCAGAAGAGTTTGGATTTGCCACCGCACCGCTTGTAACCATGGGATGTGTGATGATGCGTGTCTGCAACTTAGATACCTGTCCGGTCGGAATCGCAACACAGAATCCGGAACTTCGTAAACGTTTTAAAGGAAAACCGGAATATGTCATCAACTTCATGCACTTTATTGCGGAAGAACTTCGTGAATACATGGCAAAACTCGGTGTACATACCGTAGATGAGTTAGTAGGACGTTCTGATCTGCTCAAGGTTCGTGAAGGACTTGATGAAAGAGAGCAGAAAGTAGATTTATCTTCTATATTAAATAACCCGTTTGCAGGACCAAAACAGAAGGTAACCTTTGACCCGAAACAGGTATATGACTTTGAATTAGAAAAAACAGCCGATGAGCGTATTTTGATGAAGCAGTTAAAAACAGCACTCGACACCAGGCAGAAACGCAGCATCGATGTGGAACTGACCAATACCGACCGTTCCTTTGGTACCATCTTTGGGTCCGAGATCACAAAGAAATATCAGGATACCTTAGAGGAAGATACCTTCATTGTAAAATGTAAGGGAGCCGGCGGACAGAGCTTTGGAGCATTTATACCAAAAGGACTGACCTTAGAATTAGTCGGAGACAGCAATGACTACTTTGGAAAAGGACTTTCCGGCGGAAAATTAGTGGTATACCCACCGGCAGGCTCGACCTTTAAACAGGATGAAAACATCATCATTGGTAACGTGGCACTTTATGGAGCTACCAGTGGAAAAGCCTTTATCAACGGTGTGGCAGGAGAACGTTTCTGTGTTCGTAACTCCGGTGCGGTTGCCGTAGTAGAGGGCGTTGGAGACCATGGCTGTGAGTACATGACCGGAGGCCGTGTTGTGGTACTTGGAAAGACCGGAAAGAACTTTGCGGCAGGAATGAGTGGAGGAATCGCCTATGTACTCGATGAGGACAGCGACCTCTATATGAGAACCAATAAAGAAATGGTGTCCATGCAGGAGATCACCTCTAAATATGATGTTTTAGAATTAAAAGAGATGATCAAAGAGCATGTGGCACTGACCAATTCCGATAAAGGAAAACGGATATTAGACCACTTCAGCGAATATCTGCCGAAGTTTAAGAAGATCATTCCGTTTGATTACAACCGTATGTTAATGACCATTGTCCAGATGGAGGAAAAAGGTCTGAATGCGGAGCAGGCACAGATAGAAGCATTTTATGCAAATACGAAGAGATAGGAGGGAAATGGAACGATGGGAAAACCAACAGGATTTATGGAATACGACAGAGAGGAAACTATAGCCGTTGAGCCAAAGGAGCGTATCAAGAATTTTAATGAGTTCCATATACCTCTCTCAAAAGAAAAACGCCGTGAACAGGGCGCGAGATGTATGGACTGCGGAGTGCCGTTCTGCCAGTCCGGCATGGAACTGATGGGCATGACATCCGGCTGCCCGCTTCACAACTTAGTACCGGAGTGGAATGATTTAGTCTATGAAGATAATCTGAAACGTGCCTATGAGCGCCTGATCAAGACCAACAACTTCCCGGAATTTACTTCCCGTGTATGTCCGGCACTCTGTGAAAAAGCATGTACCTGCGGATTGAACGGAAGCCCGGTTTCTGTCCGTGAAAATGAAAACAGCATTATAGAGAATGCCTATGAAAAGGGCTATGCAAAGGCAAGACCGCCAAAGGTAAGAACGGATAAGAAGATTGCAGTCATCGGTTCAGGGCCTGCGGGACTTGCAGCAGCAGACCAGTTGAATAAAAGAGGTCATTCCGTGACAGTATATGAAAGAGATGACCGCATCGGTGGACTTTTGATGTATGGAATCCCGAATATGAAGTTAGAAAAACGCTTTATCGAGAGAAAAATTGAGGTCATGAAAGAAGAAGGCGTGGAATTTGTTACGGGAACAGATGTCGGAAAAGATGTGAAAGCAGCAAAAATCTTAAAAGATTATGACCGTGTCATTTTAGCCTGTGGTGCAAAAAATCCAAGGGATATCAAGGCAGAGGGAAGAGATGCGGAAGGTATTTATTTTGCAGTAGATTTTCTTACCTCTACGACAAAGAGTCTGTTAAATTCGGATTTGAAAGACCGGAAATATATCTCGGCAAAAGGGAAAAATGTCATCATTATCGGTGGTGGTGATACCGGAAATGACTGCGTCGGAACCTGTATCCGTCATGGAGCAAAGAGCGTGACACAGCTTGAAATGATGCCAAAAGCACCGGATGAAAGAGCCGAGGACAATCCATGGCCGGAGTGGCCGAAAGTCTGCAAGACAGATTACGGTCAGGAAGAAGCAATTGCTGTCTTTGGTCATGATCCAAGAATTTATCAGACGACAGTCAAAGAATTTTTAAAAGATAAAAAAGGTGCAGTCTGCGGAGTCAAGACCGTAAAGTTAGAGAGCAAAAAGGATGAAAAGACTGGACGCATGGTGATGACGGAAGTTGCCGGTTCGGAAAAAGTGCTGAATGCCGAACTGGTATTGATCGCAGCAGGATTTTTAGGAACACAGAAATATGTGGCAGATGCATTTGGCGTAAAGCTCAATGAAAGAACCAATGTTGCGGCTGATCAGGAAACTTATGCGACCAGTGTGGAAAGAGTCTATGCAGCAGGCGATGTGCGAAGAGGCCAGTCTTTAGTAGTCTGGGCGATCCGCGAGGGCAGAGAAGTGGCAAGAGCAGTGGACGAAAGTCTGATGGGATATTCTTATCTGTCCGTACAGTAAAAAGCCTTTATGTATAAAATTGCCCTTTATGGGAGAAAACAATTGTAAAATTCAAGGTTCACAAATCTATATAAAATGTGCTACAATAAAACTTAGTTATTATATATAGAAGTAATAGGTGGAAGATATGGGAACAAAAGCAATCTTTTTTGATATAGATGGAACCTTATGGGATGAAAAATTTCAGATACCGGAAAGTACAAAAAAGGCATTTGAGATGTTGAAAAACAACGGACATCTGACCTTTATATGCTCAGGGCGGACGCTCTCCTATATACAGGACGAGCGTCTGCTTGCGTTGGGCTTTGATGGGATTGTTGCCGGCTGTGGAACCTATGTGGAGAAAGCCGGAGAGGTTCTTTTTTATAAGCAAATCGAAGAGGAGCTGTTAGCAAGCACCTTAAAGATTTTAAAGCCCTATCATTATCCGGTAGTATTAGAAGGAAGAAAGTATCTGTATGTAGATGAAGATACTTTTGCTGATGACCCGTTTTTGAAAGTGCTGCAGGCAACTGTCGCGGACAGGCTGCGCCCGATCACGGGAAATGAGGATCAGTTAGAAGTAAGTAAGCTCAGTATTGATATACGAGGGCGGGAGTGCAAAGGGGTATTAGACCGATTGTCAAAGGACTATGATATTATTTACCATGGAACAGACTTTGTGGAGCTTGTGCCCGGAAATTTCTCAAAAGCAACAGGGATTGAAAAGACGTGTGAGTGTTTGCAGATTGCACACGAAGACACCTATGCTTTTGGGGACAGTATGAACGATTACGATATGATTCACTATGTGCAGCACGGGATTGTCATGGGCAATGGCTTAGACGAGGTGAAGGCAGTCGCGGACTATGTCACGAGTGATCTCCATAAAGACGGCATCTACAACGGATTGCACCATTTTGGGTTGATTTAGTCGGAATTCATGCCGTTTAAGATGCGAAGACAGGAGGATGGCATGATTAAGATATATAAGACAGAAGAGAGCATTGTAAATGAGATTGAAAAAGTAGAAGACGGATGCTGGATTAATATGATTACACCGACGATGGAGGAGTGTATCAGTATTTCAGAGCGTTTTGATATTGATATTGCCGATGTCAGAGCTGCACTGGATGATGAGGAAAGCTCCCGTGTGGATTTAGAGGACGGCTACACCCTGATTCTTGTCGACATTCCATCCATTGAGATTCGTCATAAGCAGGAAGCATATACGACTATCCCGTTAGGTATTATTTTGGCAGATGGTGTCATTATCACGGTGTGCAGTGAAGAGACACCGGTATTGCAGGCGTTTGAAAAACGGCGTGTGCGTGATTTTTCCACGAAGAAAAAAATGCGTTTTGTCTATCAGATTCTTTATCGTGCGACCAGTGTTTACCAGAATTATCTGCGTGTCATTGACAAACGGCGCAGGGAGATTGAAGAACGTATCAGTGACGATACCGAAGATAAGGATTTGATTGATCTTCATGAATTAGAATCCAACTTAGTATACTTTGCAACCTCACTCCGGGCAAATGGAGTTGTCTTAGACCGTCTGACCCGCTATGAGCGGTTAAAACAGTTCCCGGAGGACAGGGAAATCTTAGAGGACGTTATTGTCGAGAATAAACAGGCAATCGAGATGACCGCGATTTATCGTGATATTATCAATGGTACACGCGAACTGTTGTCTACGATTATAGATAACCGTTTGAACAATGTAATGAAATATCTGACGTCCATTACACTTGTTATGGCTATTCCGACGGTTATTTCAGGAATCTACGGAATGAATGTCAGTGGAAAATGGATGCCGCTATCGCAGACACCGTATGGCTTTTATATTGTCTGCGGCATTATGGTGCTGATTTGTGTGATCGTATTGCTGATCTTAAGAAAGAGAAAAATGGTATAGATGTAAAAAGGTCAGGTGGTTTGCGGACTGCCTGGCATTTTTTATTGAGCAAGTTGCAGCCACTAAGTTGAGAGGAGCTTTCTGACACCCTAATCTTTATAGGAGTCACATACTGTCAGTTCCTGGTACGAAATGCCTTGGAAATATAAATAATTTATTAAATCCCCAAATGCTTATTGACAAAGAAAAAACATAGTGCTATCTTATGTAGATGAAAGGGTTAGCACTCAAATTGAATGAGTGCTAATAATGAAGAAAAAAGTAGAAAGATATAGGAGGAATTAAAATGAAATTAGTACCATTAAGCGACAGAGTTGTACTGAAACAGTTAGAGGCAGAAGAGACTACAAAGTCAGGAATTATTTTAACAAGTGCTGCACAGGAAAAACCACAGGATGCAGAAGTAGTAGCAGTCGGACCGGGTGGAGTGGTAGACGGAAAAGAAGTGAAAATGCAGGTCAAAGAAGGACAGAAGGTTATCTATTCTAAATATGCAGGAACAGAAGTAAAATTAGATGGCGAAGAATACATCATCGTAAGACAGAATGATATTCTTGCAGTAGTAGAAGATTAATTTCGGGAACATATCTTTTTAAAATTTGTAAAGTTAGAAATGATAAGACAGATTATAGATTAATGGAGGCAGATTGAAATGGCAAAGGAATTAAAATATGGCACAGAGGCAAGAGCCGCATTAGAAGCAGGTGTTGACAAATTAGCAAACACAGTAAGAGTTACCATCGGACCAAAAGGAAGAAACGTGGTATTAGATAAATCTTTCGGAGTACCGCTGATCACAAACGATGGTGTGACCATTGCAAAAGAGATTGAATTAGAAGATGCATTTGAAAATATGGGAGCACAGCTTGTAAAAGAAGTTGCAACTAAGACAAATGACGTAGCAGGTGACGGAACGACAACCGCAACTGTATTAGCACAGGCAATGATCAAAGAAGGAATGAAGAACCTTGAAGCTGGTGCAAACCCGATCATCTTAAGAAGAGGAATGAAAAAAGCAACCGATACAGCAGTAGAAGCGATCGCATCTATGAGCCAGAAAGTCAGCGGAAAAGATCAGATCGCAAAAGTTGCAGCAATTTCTGCCGGAGACGAAGGGGTCGGAAACTTAGTAGCAGATGCTATGGAAAAAGTATCAAACGATGGTGTTATCACAATTGAAGAGTCAAAAACCATGCAGACAGAGTTAGACTTAGTAGAAGGTATGCAGTTTGACCGTGGATACATTTCCGCATACATGGCAACCGATATGGATAAAATGGAAGCAGTTTTAGATGATCCATATGTACTGATCACAGATAAGAAGATCAGCAACATTCAGGAGATCCTTCCGGTATTAGAGCAGATCGTACAGTCCGGTGCAAGACTTTTGATCATCGCAGAAGATATCGAGGGTGAAGCACTTACAACCCTGATCGTAAACAAACTGCGTGGAACATTCAATGTTGTAGCTGTCAAAGCTCCGGGATATGGCGACAGAAGAAAAGCAATGTTAGAGGATATTGCAATCTTAACAGGTGGTCAGGTCATTTCAGAAGAGTTAGGCTTAGAGTTAAAAGATACAACTTTAGATATGCTTGGACGTGCAAAATCCATCAAAGTTCAGAAAGAGAACACAGTCATCGTAGATGGTGAAGGCGATAAAGCAGCGATCGAAGCAAGAATCTCACAGATCCGTGCACAGATTGAAGAGACAACATCCGAGTTTGATAAAGAAAAATTACAGGAACGTCTTGCAAAATTAGCAGGCGGTGTTGCAGTCATCCGTGTAGGTGCAGCAACAGAGACAGAGATGAAAGAGAGCAAACTTCGTATGGAGGACGCTTTAAATGCAACCAGAGCAGCAGTAGAAGAAGGAATTATCGCAGGAGGCGGTTCTGCATATATCCACGCATCCAAAGAAGTTGCGAAATTAGCAGATACATTAGAGGGTGATGAGAGAACCGGTGCAAAGGTTATCTTAAAAGCATTAGAAGCTCCATTATACTACATTGCAGCAAATGCAGGTTTAGAAGGTGCAGTCATCATCAATAAAGTAAAAGAGTCAGAGCCTGGAATGGGATTTGATGCAGCAAAAGAAAATTATGTAAACATGGTAGAAGCAGGAATCTTAGACCCTGTAAAAGTAACCAGAAGTGCATTACAGAACGCAACATCTGTAGCATCCACCTTACTGACCACAGAGTCCGTTGTGGCAAATATCAAAGAGGATGTACCACCAATGCCGGCAGGCGGCGGAATGGGCATGATGTAAGAATCAGCCAAAATAACCGGATAAGCAGAAAATACCGTGTGTTGACGGAGAACTTCGTCAATACACGGTTTTCGTTATATATAGAAGTCTATATGGAATGCTTTATGACTTCATGTGGTATGTATTACTACATTTACAGTCAAAAAAAAGTGTGATAAAATTGCTTTGTTTCAAAAATTAGATATTAGAAGAAAATAAAAAGAATGAGGTAATAGAAGATGGGAAAGATTGCAATCGTTACAGACAGTAACAGTGGTATTGTCCAGGCGGAGGCAAAAGAACTTGGAATTTATGTCATTCCGATGCCGTTTATGATTGACGGTAAGGATTATTTAGAAGAAATCAATCTGACACAGGAAGAATTTTATCAGAAGTTAACAGAGGGAGCAGAGATTTCTACTTCCATGCCATCACCGGGCAGTGTTACGGATTTATGGGATGAGCTGTTAAAAGAGTACGATGAGATTGTATACATTCCAATGTCCAGCGGACTCAGCAGTTCCTGCCAGACAGCGATCATGTTAGCCGATGACTATGACGGAAAAGTGGTAGTGGTGAACAATCAGCGTATTTCCGTTACCATGCGTCAGTCCGTATTAGATGCTATGGAGCTTGCAGAAGCCGGAAAGTCAGCAGCAGAGATTCAGACTATTTTAGAAGAGCAGAAAATGGAATCCAGTATCTATATCATGCTCAACACGCTGACCTACTTAAAGCGGGGAGGACGTATTACCCCGGCAGCAGCGGCATTAGGAACGTTGTTAAAGATTAAGCCGGTATTGCAGATTCAGGGCGATAAATTAGACGCTTTTGCAAAAGCCCGTACAGTCAAACAGGGCAAAAATATCATGATAGAAGCCATGAAAAAAGATTTCAGGGAACGTTTCCACGATGAGAGCGGAGAGAGCATCCATCTCGAAATGTCCTATACACATGACCTAGAAGCGGCAAATGCGTTTAAAGAGGAAGTGCAGGCGGCATTTCCAGGCTGTGAGATTTTGATGCAGCCATTATCCTTAAGCATCTCCTGTCATATCGGACCGGGTGCATTGGCTATCGCATGTTCAAAGAAGATAGAGTATTAAGTATGAAATAAATACCGGACTTTTTCAGAAGTCAGGACAAGAAGTCTGACGGCTGGAAGAGTCCGGCTATTTTTATGTGGAAAGAATGTTTTAAGTTGGAACAAAGGAGAAATCTATTAAATTAAGAAATAATATGAATAATCAAAGCAAAACATTGGGAGAATATGGAGGAAATGAAAAAAGGAGGAAACCGACATGGGAGATATGTTTTGCTTTCAGTGTCAGCAGACAGCACACAATACAGGCTGTGAGGGAAGTGCCGGTGTGTGTGGAAAAAAAGCAGATACTGCAAATTATCAGGATGATTTAGTAAGTGCATTGATTGGATTAGCCAGAGCAGTGCGAAAGAAAGGTGCAACCGAAAAATCAGATGAACTGATGCTCAAAGGATTATTCACTACAATTACAAATGTCAACTTTTACAATGATACGATATGTGCGCTGATCGATGAGGTTAACAAAGAAAAGGAAGCCATCGCACCACAGACAGATAACTATGATGTGCAGACCATCTGGGATGGTGACGAGGATATCCGTTCTTTGAAATCCTTAATACTGTTCGGGTTAAAGGGAATGGCGGCATATGCGTATCATTCTTATGCATTAGGATATACGGACCCGGAAGTGCAGGCATTTTTCTATGAGGGAATGGAGGCGCTCGGCGAAGAGCATACGGCAGACGAATTACTGAGTCTGGTGCTAAAGACCGGAGATGTAAATTACAAATGTATGGCGATGTTAGACCGTGCAAATACGGAAACTTACGGAACACCGGTTCCGACCACCGTTCCTCTTACCATTGAAAAAGGACCGTTCATTGTCGTAAGCGGACATGACCTGCATGATTTAAAGCTGCTTTTAGAGCAGACAAAGGACAAGGGAATCAACATTTATACGCACAGTGAGATGCTTCCTGCACATGGATATCCAAAATTAAAAGCATATCCGCACTTAAAAGGAAATTTTGGAACGGCATGGCAGAGCCAGCAGTTTGAGTTCCACAATATTCCGGCACCGATTCTCTTTACCACGAACTGCCTGATGCCGGTACGCCAGAGTTATTCAGACCGTGTATTTACTACCTCCATTGTGTCTTATCCGGAAATGGTGCATATCGGGGAAGATAAAGATTTTACACCAGTGATTGAAAAAGCAATTGCGTGCAAGGGATATGACAGAGAGAAGCCGTTAAAGGGCATTAACGGCGGTTCCACCGTGACAACCGGATTTGGACATGGAGCTGTATTAGAAAATGCAGGAAAAATCGTGGATTTAGTGAAAAAAGGAAAAATTCGACATTTCTTCTTAATTGGAGGATGTGATGGAGCGGCACCGGGCAGAAGCTATTATACGGAATTTGCAAAAAAGACACCGATGGACACCATTATTTTGACGCTTGCCTGTGGAAAATACCGGCTCAATGATTTGGATTTAGGAGAAATTGAAGGATTGCCGAGAATACTGGATATGGGGCAGTGTAATGATGCCTATAGTGCGATTACCGTAGCCCTCGCACTTGCCGAGGCATTTGAATGTGATGTGAATGAACTGCCGTTATCCATGGTGCTTTCCTGGTATGAGCAGAAAGCGGTCTGTATTCTGCTGACACTTTTGCATTTAGGAATCAAAAATATCCTGCTTGGACCGACCCTGCCGGCATTTATTTCACCAAATGTCTTAGATATTTTAGTGAAAAATTATAATATTATGCCGACAAGTACACCGGACGAAGATTTAGAGAAGATTCTTGGTTCTGCGCTTCCATAACAGGTAGGCAGCCATATTTGGAATACCGGCAAAAATCCATGCAACAGGGCTGGCAAGGCAGACAGCCGGATAGCCATAGTCTTTTGCGAAAAGCATAATGACGGCAAGGCGTCCGACAAGTTCTAAGATTCCGCCGATCATCGGCACCATTCCCTTGCCAAGTCCCTGTAAGGAGGTACGATAGAGGTACAGGATGCTTAGGAAGAATAAAAAGACGGAAATCGTACGCAGATAAACCGTTGCATAGGATAACACTTCTTCGGTTGGTGCAGTTAAAAACAGTCCGACGATGGCTCTTCCGAAAAAGACGCAGACAACAGCAGCAAAGCCGGTCAGGACAAGTGAAATAAAAAATGCTTTTTTCATGCCGTCATAGATACGCTCATACTTTCCGGCACCGAGGTTCTGTCCGCAGTAAGTGGACATGGTGGTGCTAAGAGTCGGCATTGGCTGGGTAGAAAGCTGTTCTACCTTCATGGCGGCAGTGAAAGAGGCAACAACACTAGAGCCAAAGGCGTTGACGGCACTCTGCAAAATCATGGTTCCAACCGCAGTAATGGAAAAATTCAAAGCCATCGGAAGACCGATGCGCATTAAATCCCAGACTCCCTGTTTATCAAAATAGTAATCACTCCGGTGTGTTCTGAGAATTTTAAAACGCCAGAACATATAGGCAAAGCAGAGAACGGCGGAAATACCCTGTGCCAGTACCGTAGCATAAGCAGCCCCATCCGTTCCCATATGAAAGAAACGGATAAAGCAGTAATCCAGAATAATGTTCAAAAGGGAAGAGAACACCAAAAAGTAAAGAGGTGTCTTGCTGTCTCCAATGCCCCTTAAAATGGAAGAGGCAGAGTTATAAAACATCGTAGCAATAATTCCCAAGAAAATGATCTTTACATAGGAATCCGCCATATTTAAAATATTTGCCGGAGTCTGCATAGCCGTCAGCATCAGGCGTGAAGTCGGAACCGTGATAGCAGTAACCGCAACAGAGATGATTAAGGTCAGCAGGATGGACAGGGCAACATAGTGCTTTAATAAACGCTCGTTTTTCGCACCATATGCCTGTGCAATCATAACACCAAATCCCTGTGCAATACCGATTGCAAAGTAGAGAACCAGAAACATAATAGAACCGGTTGCACCGACCGCGGCAAGGGCATCCTCGCCGAGCAATCGTCCGACAATAATTGCATCTGCCATATTATAAAACTGCTGAAATATATTTCCTAAAAGAACGGGTATCGAAAACCAGAAAATCAGTTTTAACGGGCTGCCCGAAGTCATATCTTTTTCCATAAAAGCCTCCTTTGTATGATGACACCAAAAAAGGGTGCGTGCTAAAAATTCAGTATAATACGGGAAATTTTAAAATGCAAGACTTCCAAATAAGTATTGAAAAAAATGCGAAAAAAAGCTATGCTCTTAGCATGGACATCAATTTAGAATATTATAAAATTTTTTATTATGTAGGGAAACAAAAAAGCATTACATTAGCAGCAGAAGAACTTGCTATTTCACAGCCGGCGGTCAGTCAGGCAGTCCGGCATTTAGAAGAGGCACTCGGTTCTCCGCTGTTTGTGCGGACATCTAAGGGAGTGCGCCTGACCACGGAGGGCGAGGTGCTCTATTCCTATATTAAGCGTGGCTATGAGACGATACGTTTAGGAGAGAAAAAATTCCTAGAAATGTTAGATTTAGAAGAAGGAGAGCTCTGCATCGGCGCAAGTGACATGACGCTGCAGTTCTATCTGCTCGAATACTTAGAACGTTTTCACGAAAAATATCCGAAAATCCGTGTCACAGTAAAAAATGCACCGACACCGGAGACATTAAAAATGCTGCAGGAGGGTGTCATCGATTTTGGTGTGATCAGTACGCCGATCCAGAGGCGGATGGATTTTAAATTTCGCAAGGTGCGGGACATTCAAGATATTTTTGTGGCAGGAAAAAAATTTGCGTATTTAGCAGATCGTAAGCTTAATTACAAAGACTTAGAGACACTTCCCGTCATGTGCTTAGAGGGAAATACATCCACGCGGGCATATGTGGAGGGATTTTTACGGGAAAACGGTGTACATTTACAGCCGGAATTTGAACTTGCGACCAGCGATATGCTGATCCGTTTTGCAATGCGGGGCTTTGGGATTGCCGGAGTGGCGGAGGATTTTGCCCTAGAAGCAATGGAAAAGGGAGAGATTTTCCGGCTGCATTTTGACAGAGAGATTCCCAAAAGACATTTTTGTATCGTCACGGACGAAAAGGTTCCGATGACAGCGGCGGCAAGAAGGTTTCTGGATTTGTTAGAGGACAAGTGTACGCCAGACAAACACAAGCCATAACAAAAACTTATGAAGAATATAAAAAATATTGATTTTACTTATGAGGAAGTTTCGTGTATAATCAGAAAGTAAAAACGGAGAACAATGTGAAGCAGGTTTTTACACCTGCTTCTTTTTATGGGAAACTATTCCGGGATGACTGTTAAAGGAGGATTCAAATGGTAAAAGCAGTAGTTGGAGCAAACTGGGGCGATGAAGGAAAAGGTAAGATTACCGATATGCTTGCAAAAGAGGCGGATATCATCATCCGTTTTCAGGGTGGAGCAAATGCAGGTCATACCATTGTAAATGACTATGGAAAATTTGCACTGCATACCCTGCCGTCAGGAGTATTCTATGATCATACAACCAGCATCATCGGCAATGGAGTGGCATTAAACATTCCTGTATTATTTAAGGAGATCAAATCAATCACAGACCGTGATGTGCCACAGCCGAAGATTTTAGTATCAGACAGAGCACAGATTGTAATGTCTTATCATATTTTATTCGACCAGTATGAGGAAGAGCGTTTAGGCGGAAAATCCTTTGGTTCCACAAAATCGGGAATTGCACCATTTTATTCTGATAAATATGCAAAAATCGGTTTTCAGGTCAGCGAAATTTTTGATGATGAGTTAATCGAAGAAAAAGCAGCAAGAGTCTGCGAGCAGAAAAATGTACTGTTAGAGCATTTATACCATAAACCATTATTAAAACCGGAGGATATTGTCAAAGAGTTAAAAGAGTACAGAGAGATGGTAGCACCATATGTCTGCGATGTTTCCTCCTATCTGTATGAAGCTATCAAAGAGGGTAAGAATATTTTATTAGAGGGTCAGCTTGGAACCTTAAAAGACCCGGATCACGGAATCTATCCAATGGTTACGTCCTCATCCACGTTAGCAGCTTATGGAGCAATCGGAGCAGGAATTCCACCATATGAGATCAAACAGGTCATTACCGTATGTAAAGCATATTCTTCCGCTGTCGGAGCAGGAGAGTTTGTCAGCGAAATCTTTGGTGAAGAAGCCGATGAGTTAAGACGACGCGGCGGTGACGGCGGTGAGTTCGGAGCAACCACCGGACGTCCGAGAAGAATGGGCTGGTTTGATGCTGTGGCTTCTAAATATGGCTGCCGTCTTCAGGGTACGACAGATGTAGCCTTTACCGTATTAGATGTATTGGGCTATTTAGATGAGATCCCGGTCTGCATCGGTTATGAGATTGACGGAAAAGTAACCACCGATTTTCCGACAACAGCTATCTTAAAGAAAGCAAAACCGGTTTATGAGATTCTTCCGGGATGGAAGAGTGACATCCGCGGCATTAAGAAATACGAAGATCTGCCGGAGAATTGCAGAAACTACATTGAATTTGTAGAACGTCACATCGGTTACCCGATTACCATGGTGTCAAATGGTCCGGGCCGTGATGACATTATTTATCGTTAATCCGAACAGAAAAAGAGGAAGAATGGGTAGTGTAAATTATTCTGTGTAAACCTCTCAGATTGATGATAAAATCGTAGGTT